>ENA-UOXO01000800-UOXO01000800.1-mixed-culture-metagenome-genome-assembly--contig:-NODE-800-length-23443-cov-47.439114_pt1 | contig 23443 bp, 16 predicted proteins | sample MGYA00238162_ERZ761640 | MGnify/ENA primary metagenome ERZ761640 (study PRJEB28914, sample SAMN08778297) | mixed culture metagenome | isolation source: Freshwater growth medium | place: USA...
CATACGCATTTTTTCGTTTTCGAGGACGCAAAGGCTGCGGCTGAGTGCGCGCGCGCGACGCGCGTTGACGCTGTACCGGTATTGGTGTTAATTATTAAATGCTGCCAGCAAAATTTTTTTTTTTTCTGCCGCGTGACATAGTGCGTTTCATTTTATCCTTTGTAATAACAGATGCGAACCCAGCTGACGGCCCATTTCCGGATTGAAACCACAGATTCTCGAATACAATAGTAAGACTGCGCATAAGGGGGTCCAGGGGTCCCCGAGCTATCTGTACGCACGCCGGTCCGGTGTCTGGGTGTCGATTCCATTGCTGGAAGTTCTTCGCGGCTGTGAAAACGACGGGTACCGAGTTCTCTTTTTATTAGAGCTGGTTCGTCTTTCTTACCGTCCGCGATGCCAACTAGACCGTTCCGTCGTCTGCTCGCCTTGCTACTCCTGCTTGCGCCGCCACCCGCCGGCTGCCAGAATGTAACGGTCTCATCACCGCCTCCGCCGCCCACTCCGCCGTCCGCTCCACCGTCTCAGCGTCCGCCTCCGTTTCGTCCTCCACCAAGCACGCCTCCATTATCGCCGCCACCGCCTTCATCGCCGCCGCCATCGCCGCCTCCATCGTCGCCTCCATCGCCGCCTCCATCGACGCCGCCTCCATCTCCGCCACCATCTCCGCCGCCTCCGTCGCCGCCTCCATCGCCGCCTCCATCGCCGCCGCCGCCATCGCCGCCTCCATCGCCGCCGCCTCCATCGCCGCCGCCATTTCCGCCGCCACCATCGCCGCCGCCATTTCCGCCTCCATCTGCTCCTCGACCGCCGAGTGCTCCTCCGGCTCTTCCAGGCGCTGTTCGTCCCTCGCCCTCGCCCTCGCCCTCGCCTCCGCTGCCGCCATTGCAGCCGCCCAGGCCGCCACCGCCATCGCAGCCGCCAGCGCCTCCGCCGCTCTCGCCGGGCGGCCGCATGCAGCCCCTGCTGCAGGCGACGTTCACGCTCTCCTTCAACGACGTGACCAACTTTGGCCCTGCGGCGCGCCTGAGCTTTCGGACTGCGCTCGCGCTCTACCTCGAGGTGTCGACGCAGGACGTGACGCTCGTGAGCATCACTGCCGCCTCCATACGCGTCGTCGCCGAAGCGGTCATGCCGACGCAGGCGGCGGCGCAGGCTGCGGCGATCGTGCTGGCGAATATCACAACCTCCTCGCAGCTCGCTCAGCTCAGCGGACGACTGGGCGCACCCATCTTGCTCACGCCGCAGACCACCTCGCTCATCCGCCCCTGGAACGTGCCGTCGCCGTCGCCACCCTCGCCGCCGCCCTCGCCGCCGCCCTCGCCACCGCCACCCGTACCACCGTCGCCGCCCTCGCCGCCGGCGATGCCGCCAGACGCCCCGTATCCAGTCGGCTACGTCTTCCCTCCGCCGCCCTCGCCGCCCTCCCTTCCAAACCCGCCCTCGCGCGCCGCTCGGCCGCCGCCGCCGCCGCCGCCGCCGCCGCCGCCGCCCCTGCTCGCGACGCTCCGGCTGCTGTTCGTGCTCTCGTCTGCATCGCCGGGGCTCGCCGTATGTGAGGGCTCGCCGCTCACCTGCGGCGCGGGCTGCCCGCTGTGCTTGCCCAGCGCGCTGTCGGGCACCACCTTCTCCACGGCCCAGCTGCAGCAGTGTACTCTGTGCCCGGCGGCGCGCGAGTCGCTGCTCATGAGCCTCACGAACCAGCTGCCAGGCCTCACCATCGCGGTCGCATCGGCGGTGGTGATCAGCCCTGCAGACGTGTGGGGCGGCGCCGCCGGCGACGGCACCGCCGCCGCCTACGCCAACACCTCCTTGCATATCCTCAGTGTCGGAGATTCGCAAGTCATCAGCACGCGTATCACGACGCTGCGTGCGCTGCTCGTGGCCGCCACGAGCGGGCCTGTGGGATTTGGCACGTGGGTGCAGCCGTTGGCGTACCTCGCGCGCCGTGCCGAGCTCATCGAGTCGAGCAGCACCTTCCGCACGACGCCGCCGCCGCTCATGCCGCCCCCGCTGGTCCACACCCCTCCCCCGCCGCCCTCGCCAGCGGCGATGAGTGTGGTTATCTTCAGCCTCGAGCTCGCCGGCGACGTCTCCTCCTTCACCCCGAGCGTGCGGGCTGAGATGAAGAGCGCGATCGCGGCGAGGGCGGGCGTCGACCCATCGGCGGTGGAGTTGACTGTCACGTCGGGCAGCGTCCTCGTCGGAGTCAGCATCCAGACGCCCACGGCGGCAGCGAGCGCGGTGCAGTCGGCGATGACCCTCGCGACGGGTAATTCGAGCAGCGCGACTGCCATGCTCGCGACCGTCACCGGCGTCTCGATCGCCGTGCTCGCGGTCGTCACGCCCCCTACCGTCACAGCCGTCACACCGCCAGCCCTGGCAGCGCCGCCGAGTTCGCCCCTTGGCGTCGCGCCCACGCCCAGTACGACGCTCGAGGGTGGTTACATCGCCGCGATCGTGTGTGGCTTGCTGGTCCTCTGCTGCCTGGTCTGCTGCAGCCCCATCCCGTTGTATGTGGCTGCCAACGCGCGCTGGCTGTACCGCGTCTGCTTCGACGACGAGCGGTCTTCACACCTCAAGGTGAGCCCGGGCGGCGAGAGCAACGTCAAGGGCGGCCGACCCCTGCCCACGAGCCGCTCGGGACGGCGCGCGGCCGCGGTGGCGGCGGCGGCCGCGGCGGCCGCGGCGGCGGAGGCGGAGGCCGAGTCGGAGACCGAGTCGACCTCGGAGCATGTCTCGGAGGATAAGTTTGAAAAGGAAGGCGGCGACGCGCCCGCCGCCGAAGCGCCCGAATCTCCGACCAAATCTCCGACCAAATCTCCGACCAAAGCTCCGGACCAGCTGTCGCCGAGACGCGCGAGCCGCCGGTGCACCGGCAGCAGCTGGGCAGCCGTTACGTATGAGCCTCCTCGAACTTCGAGCCTCCTGCAGTCCGCGGTGCTGGGCACGGGCCCTGGCGGCACGCCAACGTACACGCTCCCTCCCCTGCTGGAGCCGCCGCCGCGACGCACCGCCGGAACGATGACTTCCCTTGGCGGTTTCACCGACGTGCCGCCGCCCGCCTTGTCTGGTTCGGCACGCATGCATTCCCTTCGCGATGGGCTCGTCGGGCCGGCGCCTTGGCTGGTCACGTCACCCAGCTCACGTTCACGTTCACACTCACCAGGGCGCGCAAGCTCCTTCGGCGCGCGAGTTCCGCGCCTCGCCATCGATGGCGGCGCGGACGCTGGCGGCGGCGGTGCCTCGCCGCGCAGCGCGGGCGGCTTCTCCTCACCGCGCTGCGTCGGGGCCATGGGGGCTTACGGAGCCGGCGAGATGGACCCTCGATCACCTCACTTGTCTAGCCTGCGGGCCCGAGCGAACGCGAGCGCCGGCGCGCGCCGCCCGTGCTGCTTCGCCGACCCCGCCGTGAGCGTCGGAGGGGGCGCAGCGCCGCCGCACCCCGCCGACGTATCGGCCGCTTATGAACGAGCGGTGCGCCTCTTCGAGGGCGCTGCTGGCGCCGATGCTTGCGCTGGTGCTTGCGCCGGCGCAGCGGGCATCGCTGGAGCGCCGCCGCCCGCCCTCGTCCCAAAGTGCTACACTCCGAAGCCAGCCGCTGCGCCCGAGGCCGCCGCGCCGCCTCCGCCGCCCAAGCCGAAGCCCAAAGAGGGACCCAAGCCTCCACCGGAACTGGCGCTCGCCACGCGCGTCACCGGGCGCGTGCGCGAGCGGCGCGAGCAGCGTGCGAGGAGCGAGGCGGCGCCTTGAAAACCAGGCCGGCAGGCCGAGGAGAGGGTACCCTCCCGCACAATGTCCGAAATGTACCGCAATCATCTACCGGCATTGATGCTGCACATCCGATCGCCACATTTTGTCATTGGCGGTACAGCTGCATCACGTGTGTATGGTGTGTCATGGGGCGGTTTACGCTTTAGCCTTTGTTTAGTCGGTACCCGCGCGGTGGCCCCCCCGCCGCGACCACAAACCCATGCCGGGACGGCGTTTTATGTCCTTTTCTGGATGCAAAAAGACTCCCTAATTAGGATGCACGCTACCTGAACCCTAAAAAAGGACCAAAGGACCATGCTGTACGCCGTGCTGCCTCTAGCTGCTTTCGGCGCGCCCGCGCCGGTGCATTACATGCATGCACTCCAAGAAGCAATCATGCAGCCCCCGTTGGCGGATGCCTTCCACGGCTCCCCTCATGCGACGGCAACGCCAGCCTCTCCTGTGAGCCACGCCACGTCGCTTGTGATCATCTCCGACCACTCCAGCGGCGCGACGGAGTTTGGGCAGGCGCTCAACACCCACCCGTGCATGTTCGACCTCGGGGAGACGTTCAAGATTACGGACACGATTTGGGCGTCGAGCCAGGTGGAAGAGTGCAACGACCCGAAGGCGCCCGGAATGGCGACCGATATGTCGCGCCCTCTCTTCGACGCGGCCACTGGCCTGCTGATCAAGAACAGCAACCCGGCACTGTCGGAGCGACTCATGTCGCCCTCGATTTCCGCCCATGCTGCCGTCAACGGCACCATTATGGGCCCGGGTGGCATCCCGATCCCCAAGCGGCACGTGGCTCACCTGACCATGGAGAAGGACTCTCCGACGCTGTACGCGGGCCTGCACTACAAGCTCTCCGAGTACGTGACCCGCACCCGCGACCACGTCTGCAAGAACGTGCCCGCGGACGTGTGCGCGCCCGCGGACTGCGCGATCACGATGCGCTTCTTCCCGCAGTTTGTCGACGGCAACACGGCCGGCCCGCTGATGAAGGACGACGTCGAGCTGCCCAAGTACGCGGCATGCAAGGCGGGGCGCAACGGCATGGCGCTGATGGCGTGGACGACCGCCCTCGCCTCGCTCAAGAAGGAGCCAAAGGTCGCAACGGTCTCCCTGATGCGCAACGAGCGCGATCGGCAGTTCTCGATCTTCAAGAACGCGGCGGGCGCGGGACAGTTTGACTGCAGCATCCCCCGCAACCCGAGCGCCTTCGCGACCGCACTCGTGTCCGACGTGCCGATCAAGATCGAGAGCTGCTGGGCGGACGAAATGGCCGCCAACCGGTGCCTCGAGACGGCCCTCAAGCTTGTCGGCCTCGACACCGTCCCCATGGTGGGCAAGGGCGCCGAGAAGATGACAGGCGGTGCCGTTGGGTCCAAGGCGCATACCCATATGATGAAGACGCGCACTGCGGAGGAGAGCTGCGCGACGGACCCGAATGCGATCTTCGCCCGCGTGGACCACGGCATCGTGCACAAGGTCGAGTCGACCCCAGGTGCCGTCAGCCCAGCCCCGGCCGTCGCCGTGACGCCTTCCCACAAAGAAGAGGAGTTCGTCCAGGAGCCAGCGGCGGCAGAGGAGGAGGAGGCGGAGGAGTCGCCTGTGGCGGCAGATGAGGAGGAGGAGGAGGCACCGGTGGCGGAGAAGGAGGAGGAGGAGGAGGAGGAGGAGGAGGCGCCGGTGGCAGAGCCCAAGGAGGACGAAGATGCGGCCGCGGCCGAGGAGGCCGCCGCGGCCGAGGCGGCGGCGGCGGCCGAGGCGGCGGCAGCGGCCGAGGCGGCCGAGGCGGCGGCGGCGGCGCAGGCCGGGAAGGCGGCCCAGAAGGCGGCGGCCAAGGCGGCAGCGAAGGCGGCTGCTGAGGCGGCGCAGGAGGAGGCGGCTGCCGAGGCGGCGCAGGCGGAGGCCGACCAGGCCGAGGCTGCGGCCGAGGAGGCGCAGAAGGCGGCGGAGCAGGCGGCAGAGGAGGCTGCCTATGAGCAGCAGAGGACGGACGAAGAGTACAACGAGGCGCAAGAGGCGTATGCCGCTCCGGCCAAGGCCAAAAAGGCGCGCGCCAAGCCGCTCGACGTTCCCGCCGAGGCCGAGACGCCGCCGTGGCGCGCGCCCGGCGACCAGGTCAAGCTCTCGAGAAAGATTCCTGCGACGGAGATCGCGACCTCGAAGAAGGCGAACAAGGGCAAGAAGGCGAACAAGCCCTAAAGGGGCTCATCAGCCGCACTGCCGCGGCTGCTGTACGGTGTACGCTGGCTCTCGCGGCGAGAGAGAGAGAGTGAGAGCAGCTCTCTGCCTCGCTCGGCCCATGGCCATCTGGAAAAGGGGGTGGCAGTTAGGTGGGAAGTCCATCTGGAAATAGGAAAGGGCTCCAGGGATGCTCGGTACGCGGCGCGGCGAACGTGAGCACTGACGATGGGGGCGTGTGAGACCACAGCATGTGGCGCTCGGACCACAGTACACAAGACACAGAGATATCATGTGAGACAGAGGTGGGGTGCCAAGCTTCGCTTCTGATGTGTGTGTGTGCGTGTGTGTCGGCGAGCCCGAGTTGCGTGTCACGCGCTGGCAAGAGAGCATGCGAGAGGGAGAGGCCGAGATGCGCCGTGTTCCGTTCGGTTTTTGTGAGTCTAGTGGCCGTTTAGGCAGCATAGCCGCGTCAATAGCCGCGGGGTGTGACGATGCACATCCCACATGCAGCACGTGACCCGATCTGCGATCTGCCGACTGCCCCCGGCCCCGCGCATACAAGGTGCAGCGGGTGCGCGCAAAACACCGAGACAGCAAACGAAAAGACGAGACATTGACATAATCATAGTTCATACTCACGTCACCGAACATAAGTATAGACCAACAAAGTGTTTCAGAGTAGACGTCAGTATGTACAGAGACCGCGTTCCGGCCTCACATTGGCACAGAATGCGAGCTCGCGGCACATACGTTCCTCGCGACGCTGCCTCTCACACGCCAACTACAGATGTGTGTGCACAGCAACCAGTATTACTGATGGGCTGCTGAAGGACGTTGACGTAATGATGTAGACGTTCTGATATTGTGAACACCACGTAGGCGCAGGCGGACCATTTGAGCCGGGGAGAGGACCAGTTGTGCCTGCGAGGTCGGAGCGGGCAGGTCGAGCAGCCGACTGCCCTTGAGTCGCATCACCACAGCCAAGGGCACGACCTGACCCTGCGCCTCAAGCCCAATTAGGGGTTCAATTAGGGGTTGTGGTAGTAGCATGGGACTCGCCTCCTGGGCAGCTCGCACCTCGCACAGCTCCTTGCACGACTTCCGTGGCTTCTTGGCCGGGGGCTCCGAAGAGATTACCGAAGAGATCGTCGATGCCGCGCCGCGTTGAGCGTCGGGTCGGTCAGCCTCGTCCTGTGCTGTCACGGCCGGCGCCATCTTGGGCGCCATGTTGACATGCACCCACTGGAACTGGAGTGGACTCGGAGCCAAATTAGGACCGAGGAGGATCCCGCCGACGGCGAGTTCCATGTTCGGAGCTGCGGGGAGATACACCGCGCCCAATGGCGACACCCCCGCCATCACAGGAGGGCGGCGCGCGCTGCTTTCTTGATCGGCACTCGCTAGTTGACTGGCACTCCCTTTGGCGCTTCCTAATTTGGGTCGAGCCTTGGGCTCCTTTGGGGCAAGTGGCAGCCATTTGGCGGCCTTCGGGGCGACCATGGCGAGAGCGCGCACGGGCGCCATGATGGGCGCCATGATGGGTGGTGGTGGTGGTGGCACTCTCGGTGCTGGCGTGAGCGGCATCTGCAGCAGCACGGACGGTTGCAGCACCGACGACGGTTGCAGCACCGACGACGGTTGCAGCACCGACGACGGTTGCGGCACCGACGACGGTTGCAGCACCGACGACGGTTGCGGCACGGACGGTTGCGGCACGGACGGTTGCGGCACGGACGGTTGCGGCACGGACGGTTGCCGCACGGATGGTTGCGGCACGGGCGGTTGCAGCACAGACGGCTGCATGGCCGGTTGAACCTGCGGTAGCATCGGCAGCTGCACCGCCCTTGCCATGCCCGGCGCCATGCCCGGCGGAGCAGGCGGCGGCATCATGAGTCCACTCGCGAACGGCGCCGGCGAGGGCCCTTGTGGTGGCTTAAGTGGTGGCTGCGCGAGGATGCTGTTTCCCAAAGTGGGCGGAGCCGGCCGCCCCCCCGGGCCCTGCTGGACGTCGATGGTCTTCCATTTGAACGCGCCTGGCCTGGCCGAGGCGTCGGGCTGCTGCAGCGGGCTGAGCTCGCAGACCGAGCGCCACTTGAAGCGGGGCGTGTGCTCGTCGTGCTGGAGCCTCTCGGGAATCGCATCGTGCTGGAGCAGAGCAAGCTCGGCGGCGGTCGCCGAGTCGCCATCGTCATCGTCGTCGACGACGACGTTCGAGGGCTCCGCCTGCTCGTTCTCGCCGTCGTCGCCCCGGGGACGCGATGGCTCAGCCCACCCGTGACGCTTCTTGAAGGGCAGGGCGCGGAGGTGGGCCACCGCCTCGAGGGCCCCCGGGGAGAGCACGGGGGAGGCGAGCAAACCCGGCGCGGAACTGTTACCGAGGGCGGCGGGGTCCCTGGCCGAAGCCAGCGCCACGAGCTCCTTTTCTTGCGCCATGCAGAGTTCACGTAGAGGACACGTAGACCGCTGGATGGCGTCCAGGACCCGGACCGGTCGCCGCGTGTCAAAGAAGTGCGCAGATTGACGCAACTCAACTTTTACGTTGATTGGCTTTGCATGCGCGAGAGCAAACAAACATAACCCGAACTTGTACAATGTGGCGACCCACCACACTATATGAACATTGTAGTTATGTACATGTAGACCCACAATAGACTATTGTAACAATAGACGTCCCACACCCCTGATTCTCGTGCGTCTGGGACATAACTCTTAGCGCGTATGTCCCTCACATCACGCTGAGAAACATTTACTCGACGCTCTCCCAGAACCATCGTCGCCCGGTAAAGTCCTAAAGACTACATGACAATTGTAAAGTGGCCTTCTTGATCACGCTGCCGCGAACGTGTGGCGGATCGAGATGCGAACCATCCGCAACTCGTCTCACAACGTATCCAGGTTGAGGTATCGTCTAAGTCCCCTGCTCCGCAGGAAAACTCCTGTGTGTGAAGGAAGTGTGTGAAGGACCTTTGCCATGTCGTCTAGTCTACAGCTTATCTATAGCTCTTCGTCTTCCTCGAGGACGTCAGCTCTGAACACTGAAGCTGATGCCCTCATAGTGATCCGCACTGATGTCGTCGCGAACGGACAGGCTTGTGCACGAGACGTTGCTTGCGCTGCAGCTAAGTACAGAGCCACACTGGCTGAGTACGCGTGGGGAGCTGCATGAGCTGCATCGCCATATTCTGCTCTGTTCTGCCCTCCTCCCCGCCCTCACATGCGCCCTCGCCTCCGGATCCCTCGGGTCGCTGAGACGGTCGGTTGGAAGCCCACTTTCGTAGTGGCAACCTGCACTCGCTAAGCGTTCGATGTTGACCCGATGGCACGCCTTCATGACGTCGGCCGCGTCGCCTGATCCCTTGAGGTCGAGGCGCCGCAGGCCCGTGAGCAGCGGAAGAGCTTGCGCAAGTGCACCCATGGCTTGCGCCTCGTCCGCGAACGAGCATTCGTACAGGGTCAGCGATTCGAGCCGTGATGCGAAGCCTGTCTCCTCCGCAACATCTACCACGCTCGTGAGCCAAGCACTTAGTGCCGCAGCCTGAAAACTCACTCGGCTGAATCGAAGGTGGTTGAGGTGGAGCAAGCACGGACACGCACACGTGAGAAGGGAGCAGTCCACGGCAGAGAATACCTGATCGCTGAAGTTGGCGATGTGCACCCCCCAGACGTGTGGGAATCTTTTGGACACGTCGGGTGAGCGCATGGCGATCGCAAGCGGAGCCCGAAGGCCCGCGATCAGGCCGCGAAGACTCTCAAGAAGCCGTCGCGAGCAGCGCGCGAAAAGTGAGAGAGCGTGCGGCGCGGCGCGCATGAAGCGGCCGACCAGCACGATGAGGTCGCTGTCGAGCCAATCAAAGACGGGAAGGTCGTGCAGCCGGTCGAGGACGGCCTTTCGCGCCGCAGCGCGCTGCTGCTTGAGGGTCTCTAGAACATCGCCCCCCCCCTTCGGATCATCCTCCTCGTCCGCATCCCAATCGCAACCACGTAACGGCGAGCGAACCCTTGGCGCATGCATCTGCAAGAGCGACGCGGGGAGCGACGCGAGCAACTCGAGCGCCGCAAGGCGCACGCCAGGCCCTGCATCGACGAGCCGTGACAGCACGGAAGGCATCCACTCGGGCGTCGTCCAGCTGCCCGAGTGCGCGTGCCACTGCCTGATGCGCCCTGCCCCGACACATCTGCGTAGCGCCATGAGCGCAGAAGCGCGAACGCTCGCATGATCGTCGTTCAGCATGATGGTCTCGAGCGTACGCTCGCATAGTCGTCGTTCAGACATCGCCCCCAGCACCTCCAGCGCGGCGATTCGAACCTGGGCCGCGTTGATCGCCCACGCACCATCGGGCTCATCCCGGTCGGCAAGTCGTTCCATCAAGATGGTGCACTGACTGTCGCACCCAAGTTGGCAGAAGCCGGCGCGGCCTCCGTACCGGCTTTGGCGAGCGCGGGTCGCGGAGCTCCTGCAGCTAAATACGTGCTCCTGGAGCCATTCTGCTCCAAGCTTCCGGATAGCTCGAAGCGCGCTGGCTTGGACAATGTATGTGCTGCCATGCCGCTGGAGGACCTGGAGCACAGACTCTTGGTGAGATAGCACCCACTCTGCGGACATCTTGTCGAGCACCTCTGGTCGCTCGAATACGCTGACAGGATCGAGCGTCTCTGCGATTTGCGGTACCAAAAAATCCTCACCGCACGATATGAAGAGCATGTCGTCTTTTTCTATGAGCGCGAAATCCTCGTGGTCGAACTCGCCACCATCTGCGCCAAAGACTCGTTTGGCCGGCGACTCAAGGCCTAGCTTTCTGGTGGCGACCTCGAGAAGCTGAACCATCGTCGCGGGCAAAGTGGCCTTTTTGATCACGCTGCTGCCGCGTACGTAGCGGAGCGATACGCGAACCATCGTGCACGAATGACGAAACTCACCGACGACGATGGCGCCTGACGACGACGCACTTGAAGGACACGCATGCCTTTCATGCGTATAAGACCGAGACCTGCTGCACAGGAAAACTCAAGGCGTGAAGAAGAAAGTGCGCCTTATCAAGGACGCGCTCAAGGCGACCGGGCGGGGCTAAGCGTTCAGCGGCCCGGCCCGGCGGCTGATCGAGTATGGCTGTGATAATAGGGGGTCCAGGGGTCCCCGAGCTAGTGTTAACCGCATCCGTATGTACGCCGGTCCGGTGTCTTGGGTGTCGAATTCTAAACATTGGCAGTGAAGGATCTTTGCCAATGTTCAGCAAGGGCGGCGGCCCGCCGCCGCTGCCCTTCTGCCACCTGTGCAATCGGCAGTTCGGCACGTCCTCGTTGCCAATCCATGTCAAGGCGTGCACGGAACGCTGGGAGCGCGAGCACGGCAGGCCGGCGCCGCAGCCGGCCGTCGACATGCCATCGAACGCGAAGCCGGGCTCGCGCGAGTGGCGCGAGTTCAACGAGGCGGCACAGGCCAAGTTCAACAGCGACACGCTGCAGCCGTGCCCGCACTGCGGGCGCACCTTCTTGCCCGACCGGCTCCAGGTGCACCTTCGCTCGTGCGGCCAAGGTCATTTTGCAAACGGCCACAAGCCGCGTTCGTCCCTCGCCGCCGGTGGAGAGGAAGAGCGGCAGCAGCCGTCGCCCGAGGGCAAGCTGGGCCTGTCCGCGCGGCAGCGGCGGGACGCGCCACCGCCACCCTTCAAGCCGCCAAAGCGGGATGAGGACGGAGGCGGCGGCGGCGGCGCGGCCTCTGACCGTTCCTCGTCGGCGGGCAGGCAACGCTCAGCCTCGGCGGGCCGTCAGCGCGTGCCGGGCGGTCCGCCGCGCCTGCCTTCCTGCCACCTGTGCGGGCGCCAGTTTGGCACCTCGTCGCTCGCCATCCACGTCAAGGCATGCCGGGAGAAGTGGGAGAGGGAGCACCCCGGTCAGAAGGCGCCAGAGTCGGCTGTCCCAATGCCCGACGGCCTCGCCCCTGGTTCCAAGGAGTGGGCTGCGTACAATGCGGCCTCGTGGGAGCAGTTCCAGACCGACACGCTCGTCCCGTGCCCGCACTGCGGACGCACTTTCCTACCTGATCGTCTCCCCGTCCATCTCCGTTCGTGCGGCAAGGGACATTTTGCCGACGGCCACAAGCCGCCGCCTTCGCGCGGCTGCGCGGCAACGGACGATGACGATGCCTCGACACAGCCGCACATCGCCTTCCCGTCGCCCAAGCAGTCCGCAGCTGCATGCAAGCTGGGCGCGCTCGCGCGCATGCATTCCTCGTCGAGCGTGGGCAGAGCGGAAGCAGAGGCGTTCTTCGAGCAAGGTCAGGGCTGCCCGTGATGGCCTCTGAGTGCCCGTGATGGCCTCTGAGTGCCCACGATGGCCTCTGAGTGCCTGAGATGGCCTCTGAGTGCCATCGATGACGTGTCATCGAGTCCGTGCTGACGAGCGCCGTCCTGGGCGCATCTCGTCTCAGCGCGCCAGCAGCGCGCCGTGCATCACACGTCCGCTGAGGCTATCCGTTCACGGCAGGCGGCGCCGGCGGACGCGGTGCGACGCTCGAGTGCCCCTCGCGCGCAGCGGGGGAGCATGTCGCCTGGACGCGCCCTAAGTAGTACTAGTGGTGGAGGTAGTGGTAGCGGCCGGCTCGGGCGCAGCAGTGACAGAGGCGGCGCTAGCGACGATGATTTCGACGATGACGACGGCGGCGGCGGCGGCGACGACGACGACGGCGGGGTGGGGGGGGGCGTGGGGGAAGGCGGTCCGGCAGAGTACACGCCGCGGGAGCGTCTACAGCGAGCGTTGCGCGCCGCCTCGCCCCACCTCTACTGCGAGGCAGGCAGCGGCAGCGGCAGCGGCAGTGGCAGTGGCAGTGGCAGTGGCAGTGGCAGTGGCAGTGGCAGCCGAGTGCGTCCGCAGAGCGCTGCTCGCGCCATCTCGCCGCGAGCAGGGCCGCCCAGCGCCCGAGACGACGCGCCACCCAACGCCCGAGACGACGCGCCGCCCAGCGCCCCGTCCCCCCGTCGAGGCTCCGCGGCGCCCGGCACGGCGCCCCCCTCCAGTCGCGCGGGCGGTGGCGCCGTCTCGGGCGCCGCCGTCTCGAGCAGCGCCCGAGGGAGCGCGCGGCCGCCTTCCGCCCGAGACGACGCGTCGTCCAGCGCCCGAGACGGCGCGCCGTACAGCGCCCGAGGAAGCGCGCGGCCGCCTTCGCCGCGGAGGGTGGGCTTCCAACCGGGAGCGGACCAGGCCCCTGTGGGGGACGGCGCGCCGTATCGGGCGCCAAGCACCGGCCGGCAACGCCCCCCGCTCGCCGCGCCGCCAGCCGCGCCGCCAGCCGCGCCGCCGCCAGCACGCGCCGCCTCGTCGCGCGAGCGTATGGCAGAGCTCGCTGAGCTCCTTAAGCTTCAGCTGATTAGCCAGGAGGAGTTCGATTCGAAGCGCAAGGCGATCCTCGACGCGATCTGAGCGCGCTCTTCTGGGCACTCTCAAGCGTTGTGATGGGCACTCTCGAGCGCTGTGCCGCTTGGTGCTCCAGTGCGCCTGCACATATGTGAGAGCGCAGCGCGCGCCGTAAAATTATTACATACGATCAAGTCTGTGTACCGGCGGGGCTCCACGCGAATCTCCACGCCCGAGCCGTTACGCGTGTCGCGTCGAGTAATTTTTGCTCCACCGTCCCGGCACCCGGCTCGTCTCCTGCCACCTGCGAGTCCCCAGTCCGACGTAAGTAGATATTGGCCGGGGTCGCGTTGTACATCATCTGACATCCGATCTGTACACTGTAGCGCGAAGCGCGCTTAGCCGTGACGGTACAGCTGACGTGAGAATGCGACAGGACACCGGTGGTGCACCGACTGCACACGGAGCAGCCAACCGAACCATACATGCCAAGACCAGCGCTAAAGACCATGACGTTCGTCGCGTCGACATTCATGCCAAGACCAGCAACGGAGCGAGCGCGGCGCGCACGTCAGCCCGCGGTCCCCGCCACCGCCCACACAGTCACACAGGACGCGCCGCCGTGGCGTGACGGGCTCCGCCGCGCAGCCCCACACCAACTGCCCCACACATGATGCCCACCTCGCGGCCCACCTCGCGCGATGCGCGTCTCCAGGCTTCGCCGCATCTCTCCCCTCTTGCGCCAACTTTCTCTCCTCTCTTTCAGCTCTACACGTTGAGTGCGACGTCGCGCAGGCCGCGGCAGAGCGGGGCATGTTGAGCTTGTGGCACAGTAGTCGGTCTTGGTGCCGTGCTGTCCGTACACGGGACGCAACGGAAGTGCAGCATCGCCGCCCCTTCCGCCGGGTCGTCGTGCACCGAGAAGAGCAGATGGCACAGCAGCGCGCCGTCGACGCCGTCGTCCCACGTGGCGGGCGCGCTCGGAAGCGCCGCGAGCGCCTGCACCCACATGTCGCACGTCACAACCAAGTCCTGCTCGTGGTCGAGCCGAGCGTCGCGTATGCCCACGCAACTTCAACGTCGACGTAACATGCGCCGACATCGCTCCTCGTCCCTGCATGCTGCAAGAATGGCCATCCATCCCCGTGTGTTGCGTCCCTCCCCGCAACCCGCCGTGTGTTGCGTCCCTCCCCGTGTTTTGCGTCCCTCCCCGTGTGTTGCGTCCCTCCCACACACGTCACGCCGCCACGTTGCGCAGCCTTCGGTAGTGTGGCATGTTCAGCTGGTGGCCTAAGGAAGGAGCGTGGGTACGCGTGGGGTGTGAGCGGCCGGGAAGGGTGCAGGGAAGAAAGCACGCAGTGTGGCGGCGTACAATAGCCAGCTCCGCTGCCCAAGCGGGCCGCACCGGAAGCGTACCATCGCCGCTCCGTGGAGCGGGTCGTTGCGCACGCCGAAGAGCAAGTGGCACAGGAGAGGGCCTCGTCGATGCCGTCATCCCACGCGCAGCGGGCGAGGGTGGCAGCGCCGCCTTCCACATATCGCACGTGATCTGCAGGTCCTGCTCGTGGTCGAGGTGGAGGTGCGCGAGCCAGTTGGCCGCGTCGGGCGCGGAGAGGTCGACCGTGGCGTCGCGGGGGCACGGCGCGCCGCTCACCCTCCCGACGCACCTCAGAAGCGGGCCGTTGAAGGCGGCGAGGAAGGCGGCACGGTAGTGCGCGTTGGCGTGGGCCACAAAGGCAGCCCAGCACGCCTCGTCGAGCACGGGGCGCATGATGCGCGCGATGCGCGAGCTGGGCGCGGTCACGAGCGCACTCCAGCGCTGGCTGGCACGGCGGCGGCGCGCAAGCGGGCTATGGATGGGCGAGGCACTTGCAGGCGGCTCGTCCACATCGAAAACTCGATCTCATCGAACTCGAGCACGGCCTCGCACAGGATGAGGTCCTCATGCTGATCTGTGGTCACTGTATCAAGGCGGCACTCCACGCGCTCCTCATGCTTGACGGGGTGCTTGCGCTTGAACTGCTTGCCCACCGGGTCGCAGAGCTCCAGCATGTTCGTCGTTGGGAAGTCGGGCGGTTCACAGCTTGGCGTGCGCTTGAGCCACTCAGAGCTCCAAGTGGGAGGGGTCGCCTCGCCAAGCGTCTCGGAGGGCGCGCTTGGCTTGCTCATCGAGGTTATTTTTGCAGAGGCTGCGCAGAGGGCAGAGGGGCATCTTCGTCAGGTGGCAAGGAGTAGTGGTGAGCGTCCGATGGCAGGATATGCAAGGAAAGAAAAGCAAAGAGCAGTGTGGTGAGCATCCATGGCAAAACGTACCGAATTTTGGTCAGCCCGCCATTAACACGCAGGGCGTCGGCGATTGCAGAGACGCCCTCTGCGGTGTAGGTGCCTTGTTGGTCGCCTTGTTCGTCGTCAGTCCAGATGCCACACAGCTTGTTTCCGGAGAGGTCGATGCCTGTCAGCCCGCCATTAACACGCAGAGCGTCAGCAATTGCTGTGATCCCCTCTGCAGTGTAAGTTCCACGCCCATCAAGACCGAGGCCGCACAGCTGGTTGCTGGAGAGGTCCAGGCTTGTCAGCCCGCCATTGACGTGCATGGCGTCGGCGATTGCAGTGATGCCCTCTGCAGTGTAAGTTCCTACTCCATACCAATCGAGGCCGCACAGCTGGTTTTCGCTGAGGTTGAGGCTCGTCAGCCCGCCTGTGACGGCTACCATAGCAGCCACAGCGTTTGCTCCAACTGGACTGATGCTATTGTTCTTGAAGTTGAGCGAGTCGAGCTTGGTCTCCTTGTTACTCTGGATGGCCTTGCAGATTGCGCTTACACCCTCATCCTTGAGGTAGTTATGGGATGCATTCAGGGCCGTCAGCCCGCCGTTGACGCGCAACGCGTCTGCGAACACCTTGGCGCCTTCCGGACCAAAACGGTTCCAGCTGACATCGATTTTCGTCAGCGCGCCATTAACGCGCAGGGCGTCGGCGATTGCAGTGATGCCCTCTGTGGTGTAGATGCCCTTTCCATCTTGCCAGCCTAATCCGCAGAGAGTGTTGCCGGAGAGGTCGATGCTCGTCAGCCCGCCCATGACAGGTATAAGAACCGCCAGGACCATGACTCCCTCGACTCCAATGCCCTTCCACTGCAGGTCCAGCTCCGTTATCGAGTTGGCGCGAATCTCCTTGATCGGAATCTCGTTGAACATCTCGATCTTGAGGTTGCCGAGGATAGCCGCTGAGAGCTGCTCAGCGCTGTCGCCCGCGATGTTGTTGCTGCGGACGTCGACGCGTGTGAGCGCGCCGTTGACGACAAGAGCGGCAGCGAGCTCCTTGATGCCCGTCATGTCCGTGCCGTATTTGGTGAGGTGATTTCCGGACAGGTTGATGCTCGTCAGCCCGCCTGTGACGGCGACCATAGTAGCAACTGCGTTTGCTCCAATTGAACCGATGCCGTTCTTCTTGACGTTGAGCGACGCGAGCTTGGTCTCCTTGTTACTCTTGATGGCCTCGCAGACTGCGCTTGCGCTCTCATCTTTGAGGTCATTGAAGGACAAATCCAGGGCCGTCAGCGCGCCCATGACGGGTATGAGTCCCGCCACGACCATGCCACCCTCGACTCCGACGTACTTCTCCTTCAGGTCCAGCTCAGTGAGCGAGTTGGCGCGCATCTCCTTGATCGGGATTTTGTTGAAAATCTCGATCTTGAGGTTGCCAAGGACAGCAGCTGCGAGCTGCACAGCGCCGTCGCCCGCAATGTTGTTTTCGCGGACATCGATGCTTGTCAGCCCGCCATTGACGCGCAGAGCGTCGGCAATCGCTGTGATTCCCTCCGCAGTGTAGGTGCCGCCGTAGACGTTCACTCCGCAAAGTGAGTTGTTGGAGAGGTCCAGGCTCGTCAGCCCACCGTTGACCTTCAGCACCTTTGCTAGTGCCTTCGACCCGCTTGTTTGAGGATTCTGCCCGCACAGGTTCAGTTGGTGGCACCCCTCACCGTGCACAAGCAGCAGTCCGCTCAGCAACTCCGCATTTCGCGGCCCAAGTGGAGGCTTCCTTTCTGAGAGGTCGAGCACCTTCGGGAAGACCGTCAGGAGGTCCTTCAAGGTCGCAAACGAATCTTTCACGACGTCGCGCTCCAGCAGCACTGCCAGCACATCCTTCTGCTGATGGAGGGCGGCGAGCTCAACCGGGAACAGCCCCTCCGCATCACGCATGCTCTCTGAGCCAGGGGCATGCTTGAGTGCCTCTTCCATCAGCACTTTGTCGTTCCACCGGGCTGACGCGTGCAGAAGCGTCCACCGGTGCTCGCGCTCTACGTCTGTCCACACGCTAGCATCGCGCTCGAGCAACACACGCGCAACAGTTATGTGGCCGGAAGCGGCCGCAGCCAAGGCGGGCGTGTTACCTGTGGCGGCGTCCTTGATTGCGCGGAATGGGCCCGTGCCGGGCGGCGGCTTAAGCTTTCGCCAACCGTCATCGCCACGCTCACCGATGCTCAGCCGTAGCTCGCCGCCGCTGAACCGACCGCTCAATGCCGGAAAGAAGCGCTTCTCCTCCTTTGGCAGTGGCACCTCGACCCACTCGCCATCGTTGATCGCAAAGAAAGCGACGTGGCGTGTCATGTCGATTGCCACGCCCAGCTTGTCGCCTTTGCTCCATTTTTGAAGCCCAGCACGTTGCCCGCACACCTCCATTACACTGCATGAGTGGTTGTCAAAGATCTCGAATGGTATGTTGCAGTAGACAGTGCCGCGGCTCTCGAACCCAATGGAGCTCGTATCACGGCCAAGGGCGACGCCGCGCACTGCCTCCATCTTCTTCCCATAAACATCCTCATTACACGTCGCTATCGCAGTCAGAGCCCCCTCAACACCAGGAGGAATGAAGGCGTCCACAACAGCGTCGTCCGCGCTCCACCCAACGCTCAGCTCGGGGGGGCATGTGAACCAACCATCCCAACCAACCTCTACCCCCTGCTCGATGGGCACCTCAACCACCTCCACCTCAAACCGCCAGCAGCCATCCTCCACGGCAGCGGAGGTGAGCCCAGCCATCCACGCGCCGACGGCAAGATTCTCACGAACGAAACGCTTCGAACCGCCATCGTCCTCAAATTGTGGAACGCAACCTTTTGCAACCAGCCCACGCACGCGTGCACCGCGCTCGCTGCCCTGACTGCCAACCTTGTTCTTGACCAAGGCCAGCTCCGCCACAAGATGGGCTCGCGCGCCAGCGTTTGCGTCGTTTTTGAGCAGGAGCATCACCGCCTCTTCGTTGCCGGCCACAGCCGCCACGTACAGCGCCGTTTGCCCGTGGTCATCGGGCGCGTCGACCGCCGCCACCTTCATCGCCGCGTCGCCTGCCACCCCTTTCGACGCGTTGGACTCGCTCTCCGCCGCCATGTCCTTGCATGCGTCGAGCGCAAGGCACAGCACCGCCACGTTGCCCTCCCTTGCCGCCTCGTGCAGCAGCGTCCCGTGCGCCCGCTTGGCCAGCCTTGCGGTCAGCAGCGTCTGCAGGTTGCGGCCAACTTGCTCGAGCACGCCGCCGTGCAGCTCCACCGCGCCAACAAGCTTGCGCAGCACGCGCAGCTGCGCAGCTAAGCCAGTGTCCGACAGCACCGCGTCGACCAGAAAGTCGAGCACCTGCTCCTCGATGACCGAGCCATCCTCCTCGCGCGCAAGGCGCAGCTGCGACAGAGGCGAGGCGGGCAGGCCCGCCAACAGCCGCTCGAGTGGACGCGCCTTGGCCGACTTTAGCAACCGAGCTGCGTTGGCAGCGACCTCTGCAACTCCAACAGCAGGTTCACTCGTCACGATGGATTTCGTCGCTTCATTCGTGCGCTTACTCGCCTTGGCCTGCTCGTCCAGAAGGGACTCAACGTCCGTGAGGCTCGTGCCGTCAAAGGCGCGGTGGAGCGAGGCGACCAGGCCGCTCGCCGCCAGGTACTCCTGAACCGTCTTGTGGACAAAGCTCAGCTCCCCGGAGCGAGTCGTCAGGGGCGCCGCCTTGAGCATGGCCATCACCTCCACATCCTGAAGGTAGGCGGCGAATGGCGAAGGAGCACTGCTAGTCTCTAAGCGGCGAATGAGCTCACTGCCAGACCCCGTCATGTCCAGCTTCGACACGTTTTCGATCGTCATCCGAAGTGCGAGCGACCTGCCAAGCGCGTCCGCCTCCAGCACGACTTTGGCGGGCGTCGCGCCGGTCGCCCGGCCCGCCCCCTTGTCCGCCTCGCGTTGGATCCTGCCATTGGAGAGAAAAGGGGCGACACGCCGAGTTTGGAAATGTTTCGGTGTGTAGCACGTGTGTGCGGCGGGAATGAGAAGGCGCGCACCACATCCTAGTCCAGAGCTCGTAGATGAAGAGGCGCCGCACGGGCTTGCGGGCAAGCACGCGCAGCAGAATGCGAAGCAGGCGGTCAGCAGTCAGCTCTTTTCCTAGCTTTTCATCGAGACGCACAGCGTCCGCGCGTCTCTTCAGCCGTTCGTACATGTTGCGGTACCTATCGCCTTGCTGCGAGTCATCCAGAGCCTCTCGGATATCGCCAAGCCCATTCGGCAGCAATGGCGGGTCGTTCTCCGCCTTGGCCGCAATGCGCAACTGCGCCCAGCACGCGTTCGTCACCGCCTCGTTGCCAAGTAGTGCAAGCATCTCGGACTTGAGAGCAGGCTCTGCGGGGCTCGCCGCCGCCGCTAGGTTGTGAAGGATCTCCACGATGATCTGCGAGGGGCACACAGGCCAGCATCATGGCGTGAGAGGGCTGAAGCACATGCTTTTGGTCTGAAAGGCTCAAGCTATAGGCTGGGGCGGTGCTCAAGCGGTGTGCTTCTCAAGCGGCGCACCTGCTGCATGAATGGCGTGCGAACCAGTTCCTTGAGCTCGGGGATCGCCTCAAATGCCTCTCGATACTGTGCGAAGCTCCACAGCTCCGCACCCTGGCCGTACTGGGAGGCGAGCTCGGTGTGCCTGCTCTGAAGCCGCTCCAAAAGGTCCGGGCCACGGAGCGTCGCAAACAGGCAGACCATCCCGAGGCGCTCAGCGGCACTAGGGTCGTTAAAGGGGATCGGTACGCTCTTGAAGAGCTCGGATGCAGATTTTATCGTTTTCTGGAGCTTCTTTTTGGCATCGGCCGTGGCGGCGGCGCCAGTTGGGTTGGGCTTGCTGCCCACCTCCCCGGCGGTGCTTGCCTGTTGAGCCGCAACTGTAGCGGCGCGGTAGGCCGCGACAAGCTGTTTGGCGCAATCTGGTCCGACTTTAAACGCCTCCTCGAAGCTCTTCTCATCCGGCTCGACCTCGCGGTTCGTAGGCGGGATGGGCCCATATTTCCGCTCAAAGGCCTTGCGCGCTTCGAGGGCTGCGTGCGCAGCAAAGTAGTCTTGGACCTTATCGTCAACGCGGGCGATACGCACCTGAGAGAAGTAAGGCCGCGCCTCTGTCTCCTCGTCCATGTCTTCGTTGTCCGCTGCGAGGGGCAAGAACCACTTCTCATACTCCGCTGCGCCGCCCTTGACTCCGTCGAGAGTCTCGGAGCGGCACGTGTAGATGACCACCGGATTTGAGTGCACGTTGGCCTTTCGCTCCTCATCGCTGCGGTACTGCTCGAGATTGTTCGCCTGGTAGAGGCTCTTGCCAATGTTACTCGCGCTCAGCTCGTCGTACGCGTCGAGTAGAAAGAGCACTTCCGCCTCGCCCTTGCGCACGTGCTCGCGTAGCTCATCGCACTGGGCCTGTGTCAGCCCGTACTGCTTCTTCAGCCCTTCGGCCCAGAGGTCAGTCATCGGATTGACGAGCGATCCGAGGGGCACCAGCAAAATCACCACGGCCTGGAGCTGTGGATGCTTCTTTTTGCGCAGCTCGCGGTACTCGGTGCGAAGGTAGGCGAGCAGCTTCTTCAGGAAGGTGGACTTGCCCGAGCCGGCGGCACCCGCGATCAGCAAGCACGACCGCCTCGGCGGACTGCCCGTCGCCACCGCTGGGCCGCTTGCAGCCACGGACGCTGCCTTGGGCGCAGTGGTAGGCGTTGTCTCGGGTGCCGCCACGGACGCTGGCTCGGGCGCCTCGGACGCTGCCTCAGGCGCGGGCGCGGGCGCTGCCATAGACGCCGTGTTGGTCACTGTCTCAGGCGCTTCCTCGGGCGCTCCTCCGAGCTGCTTTGAAGACACCTCGACATCTTCTCGCGTCAGAAAGCTCACCAGTCCATGGGGCGCCACCTCGCAGTCGCGGCCGAGCAGCTCAAACGCTGGATTATTGACCCCAACCTCGAACTTCCCGCGCTCGTCGGCAACCACACCTCGAGCGGGGATGTACACGACGTCCTCCAGCTGCAGACGAGAAGTCTGCTCCTCCTGCTCGATGCGCTCCTGCAGGACGTCCAAAACGGGCCGGCCCAGCTTCCGCTCGAGCGACTGCTGCAGCGCGGCCACCGAGCCCTGCACGGCGTCGAGCTTACTGCTCATGCCGGCGAGCTCATCTTGGAAGCCGACCAGGAAGTCGAGGACGACGTTGAGCTTCTCGCCGAGATCGCCACAGCCCTTAGCCGCCATGGCCAATGCCTGCCGCTCGGCACGGCATTCGTTGAGCACCAGTTGCTTACGGAATGGGTCGTCCTCCTCCTCGGCGTGCTTCATCCTCTTTTCGAGCTCCTTGAGCTTCGTCTGCATCGCGAGCTTGATATGCCGCTGCTCCGCCTCCCACGCGTGCGCCAGCTCCGCCTCGCTCGGCCCCTTGCTCTTGCAGCCGAGCAGCGCCTTGACGCGCTTGTCGGACTCGTACACATGGCGCGTGACGAGCTCTTGCGTCATCGACTCAAGCAGCGCGGCCGAGCCCTTCACCTGCAGCAGGCTGAGCGCACGGCGCAGCCGCAACGCCGCTGCGACTGCCACCTCACGGATGCGTGCGGCACGCGCCATGTCCGAGAGCGAGGCTTCGCTAGCACGCGCCATCAGGCTGCCCATGAGCGCCTTGCCCTGAGCGAGAATCTCGCCGCCCAGAGCATCACCATCACCTCCGAGCTCGAGCTCATCGAGCGCATTACTCGCCGCGTCCACCATGTCCTCAACAGCCGTCTTCGCCTCCTCAGCGAGCTCGCCCAAGACCTGCAATTTGAGGCCCTCCACCGATTTTCCAAACGCCTCCTTGACCTCGCCGAGCACGTCCAGCTTGAGAGAACGAAGCTCGGATGATGAAGCATCGCTGAGCTCGGAAAGCTCCTTGGGCTCGGGCAGCATGGCCTCGCGCACGCTTCGGATGGTTTCAACGAGCTGTGGGGAAAGGGGGGAGGAGGGGTTGAAGGAGAGGAGAGGAGAGGGGATCGTCAGTGAGGGATTAGCTGGGGTCTTTCTTTGGGTCAAGCGCGGGGCTGCCTGGCAGCTTGCCACCTGCTGCTTGTTCAAGTCCTCGAGCAGCGTGTCAAGCGATCTGGCATATGCCTTGATCTTTGCCCGAGATCCACGTAACTTCTCACGTTGTGCCTCCGTGGCGTCCCTCTTGTAAGCAAGCAGAGCGGAGGTGATGGCGGCGTTGCCCGCGACCTGCAGGTCGGGCAGTTGTGCACTCAAGATAGCCTCAGAGACATGTTTAGTCAGCCGGACCGCCTTCTTGAGCGCCGCACAAGCTGAGCCGGTGCGATGCGCGAGCATCGTGAGTAGCTGCAGTGCCTCGTCCACTGCCGCCACTCCGCCTTCTTGCGGCGTGCGGGCGGTCTGACCGGCGCCGCTCAGCACGGCCGACTCCATAGCCTCTCGCTTAGCTTTCTCAAAAGCATCTCGCATAGCTTCCTCAATAGCCTCTCGCATAGCTTTCATCGCGCCACCTACCGTTTCAGACCGAAGTATCTGTACGAGTGTCTCGACCTCAGCATCGAGCATTTGAACGAGTTTGTTGGCCTCGGCTATGGACGCCTTCGACTTGTCGACATCTTGGGTCATTAAATTGGCCACATTGTTGAGCAGCCGCACCGCGTCATTTACACTTGGCGACTCAGCGCCCTCCGTTGAGTCGCCATCGAAGGACACGATCTTGACGACGATCTGCTGCAGGGCGCCACGTAACTTCTCGCCCGCGGCACGCAACTTCTCGCCCATCTCGCTCTGCAGTCCCGTGTCGCCTCCGGCCATGCAGCCGAAGATGGCCATCTCGAAACCCTTGCGTAGCG
>ENA-UOXO01000804-UOXO01000804.1-mixed-culture-metagenome-genome-assembly--contig:-NODE-804-length-23386-cov-7.969054_pt1 | contig 23386 bp, 19 predicted proteins | sample MGYA00238162_ERZ761640 | MGnify/ENA primary metagenome ERZ761640 (study PRJEB28914, sample SAMN08778297) | mixed culture metagenome | isolation source: Freshwater growth medium | place: USA...
GCAACTGCTCGGTGGCGCGTGCAGAACCCGAACCTCAGGAAGGACGTGGCTGGCCTGGTCCTCTTGCTGTACGTTGTCGGGCATCTCGTCAACATGGTGGTTGCGATCGGCCGGAGCATGTTCGGATGGCTATAGCCATCGCCGATGGAGGTTCAGCCACCAAGTCCACGGCCGGCCTGGGCGTTCGGCGTGCGGAGGTCGCACGCGAGATCACGGCATGTCGCGCTGCTGGAGCGCGGCCCTGGCGGGTTGACTGCCTAGATGCGGGACAAGTCCGTGCCCAGATCAGAGTTGGCGGCCTTACCCACCAGCTGCACAAGCAAGGGTTCCACGGCATCGCCGATCGTGATCAGGTCCAGCTGTGCGCCGTTCATGAAACCCGCAGTCACGCTGCTGTTCAGAAAGCTGAGAAGGCCACTGTAGTAACCCCCGGTGTTGGCGACCCCGATGGGCTTGTCGTGGTACCCCAGTTGGCGCCAGGTCCACACTTCGAACAACTCTTCAAAAGTGCCGATGCCGCCGGGGAGTGCCAAAAAGGCATCGGCCCTCTCCGCCATCATTTGCTTGCGTTCGTGCATCGTTTGTACGATGTGCAATTCCGTGCAATCGGTCTTGGCGCACTCAAGGTCCACGAGGGCCTGAGGGATGACGCCGACGACGCGGCCGCCTGCCTCCAGCGTGGCCGAGGCCACAAGACCCATCAGGCCATTGTTGCCACCGCCGTACACAAGTTGGCCACCGCGGCTGCCAATCCAGTGACCTGCCGCCCGAGCCACATCGGCGTACGTTGAGCTGGCGCCAGGTTTGGAGCCGCAGTAGACACAGACGGAAAAAGCCGGTTCAGCCATTGAAAACCTTTTGATAGAGGGCAGTGCCCCAGATGGCGGCGCACAACAGCAGCGCCATCAGCACGGCGGCGCTACCCATGTCCTTGGCGCGCTTGGACAGCGCATGCCACTCGGGGCCCACCCGGTCGATGGCGGACTCGATACCGGTGTTCAGCAACTCCACCACCATCACCAGCCAGACCGAACCGGCCAGCAGAGCCACTTCAACCCAGCTGTTTCCCAGCCACAGCGACGCGGGTAACAGCACCGCCGCGGCCAGCGCCTCCTGGCGGAAGGCTTTCTCATGCCAGCCCGCGCGCAGCCCTGCCACTGAATAGCCGCCCGCATGCCAAATGCGGGCGAAGCCCTTGCGGGCTTTTTGCGGGTTGACGGGGCCGGATGGCCGATGGGGCGGCATAGGTTTCATGCGGGCATTTTCTCGCAGGGGACGGCGATCGAGCACGACGTGATGGCAGCCGGGCGAGTCGTGTCAGCCCAGAGACGTTACTTGCGTGGCGGAACGTAGTGCACCAGCCGGGTGCCTGCCCAGGCGTCATGCCAGAACTGCTGACGAGGATGAAAGCGGCTGAGAATCGCCCAGACAGCGACCCAGCCCAGCGTCAGCACCAGAACCTCGATGGCTGACACTCCGAACGCATAGGCTGCCAGCGGGGGCAGAAACCACACCCAGCTGACCACATACCGCAACAGCGCGCGGGCCTGGCTGACGGGCAGGCCAGCCGTGTCGACCACGCGGATGTGCCAGGTCTTTTGAGCCAGGGTCTGGCCCTTGGCCCAGAACCAGGCGAAGTAGATACCGAAGACGATGAACAGGAACGCCTGCAGTGCATGGCGGTTGTCCATGGCGTGGCGCGTCTGACTCAGCGTACCGAACAGGTAGCCCGCCATGAAGACCACCCCGAACATCAGCATGCCCTCGTACAGCCAGCAGGCCATGCGCCGCCACAGACCCGGAGTCGGGGCATGGGCAAGGCCGGTCACGGCAGGCGACGAGGCGGGATCGGCGGCAGAGTGGGGCAAAATCGGGGAAGGCATTCCGGTACGGGTCAGCAGCAACAGGGCTACTGAGGATACAACCCGGAGTTGTCTGGGGTCACCAGTGCAGGGGAAGTGGGGGCTGCCGCCGCGGCACCTTCGGCAGCCTCGGGCATGGCTGGGAGAGGGGCTGGAATTGCCACAGGGGTCGCCACAGGTGCTGTTTCGACCGCTGTTGATGCAGGGGCTGGCTGTGGCGCTCCCGGTACCTGCAGGTTGGCCGGGGACACTGGAGCAGCGACACGAGGGCCGCTGTCGATGACCGGCGGGATCTTGGGCGCGTTGGGCCGCTCGGGGTTGGCCTGCACGGCGGCGGGCACCTGGGCCAGCTTTTTGGCGGGCACCGGGCTCAGCGCAGTGGCCGCGCCCTTGGGTTTGGGCTGTGCGGCGGCCGCAAGTGCAGCCCGCTCCGCATCCGACAGTGCCTGGTAGGCTTCCCACTGCGCACGCTTGTCATCGAGCCCCAGGCGACTGGTGACGGCGTAGTTCAGGCGCGCCTGATTGCGCTGCTGGGCGCTCAGGTTCGCCCATTCCGTCATGCGCTCATGCACTTTGGTCTGTTCGGTCGCAGGCAGCGCCGCGAAGTTGACCGCCAGCGCGAGCCAGCGCCGCTTTTGTGCTTCGCTGATCATCACCCAGCGCTCGGCCAGCGGGTAGAGCGCCAATTGCTGCGACGTGCTCAGCGATTCCCAGCTGGGGCCAGTCTCCGATTCGGGTGCCGTCGTCAGGCGCGTAAAAGCGGTACTACGGGCATAGTTCGGGCTGGCTACCGCCGCCGCCGCCCCCGCCACCAATGCAGTTCCGGGCGCCATGCGAATCCGGTCCAGAGCCATCCAGCCCCCAGCCGTCAGGGCAACCAGAAGCACCGATGCCAGCACGAAGGCTGGCACGGTGGAGAAGATTTCGGAAGACTTGATGGGCATGCGGTCCGCGGCGCCTGGCAGTGCGCCAGTTTCAGCGCCCCTGCGCCGCGGATGTTTTCAGAAACTGCACAAAACCGGGATCTGCGTAGGCAGATGGTGGCAGGTCGTCGGTCAACAGCGCAGCATCCACTTCCGCCACATCGTTCGTGTTTTTCTCATCTTGCGCGATGTTGATCATCACCAGCCCGGCCACCAGGGCCAACAGCGGGATCGACGAGAGCAGGGCGCTGAGCCAGCCGCCACCTTCACCGCCCCGGCCCAGGGTGGCCGCACCGCCAGCGCTGACGATGGCGGGAGCCGTACGCAGGACGGGCGCCACCACCTTGCGCTTGGCCACCGCTTGCATCCGGGCGGCGCGCAGGCGCTCGGAGATGTCGTATGGGAGGTCGTCTGAGCCAGCTGACAGGCGCACCGCAACCCTGCGAGCAAAACGCTCTGCGGCGGCTTGAGCCTCAATCGAAGGTGTCTGTGCGGTGTTCATGGCTCGATTCCTTTGGCTTTCAGTGCCTTGCCCAGGGTTTGAATGGCGCGAAAACAGTGTGTTTTGACGCTGCCCTCGGAACAGCCCATTGCGGCTGCCGTCTCTGCTACATCCATTTCTTCCCAATAACGCATGAGGAAGGCTTCCCGTTGACGTGGAGGAAGTTCGGCGATTTCCGCTTCTATCCCCCGAAAAATCTGCGCCCTGCGTGTGATGTCCTCTGCGCTTTCTGCCCGATCCCCATCATCCGGTCCCGAGTACGCTTCCAGCAGATCAAAATCCGTGCCATCTTCACCAGGCCCTTCGAAGTCGCTCATGCTCGAAAACAGTGCATTGCGCGTTTTCTGGCGGCGAAACCAGTCCAGTGTGCAATTGGACAGTATTCGCTGATAAAGCATGGGGAGTTCCCCTGCGGGTTTGTCGCCATAGTGCTCGGCCAGCTTGAGCATGCTGTCCTGAACGATGTCCAGTGCCGCTTCCTCATTGCGCACATGGTAGAGCGAGCGCTTGAAGGCGCGCTTTTCTACACTTTTGAGGAAATCGGAGAGTTCTTGTTCAGTGGCCAAGACGGGTCAGCCCCGAAGGGCGGTGCGTTGGAGTCCGCGAAAGCTGTGGCGGGCTCGGCACGTTGCAGCCCTCCATTATTGCACTGCAACGTGTTTTTTTCGGGAGGCGCTGGGTTTACACGTGTTGCAGTGCGATAATCTCGGCTGCAATTCAAAAGGCAAACGGGTCCTGGTCCGGCGCGGCAATCATCCCGCCCATGTCCTTGGCCTCAAGTTCCAAGCTGGCTTCACAAGAGCGCGTGCAAGGGGCACCCAAGGTTTTTCGTCAGAGAAATTCACAAAGGTTGATCATCATGGAAATCTCCAAGGCTGAACTCAGTTCGGCTGCCGCTGCTTCGCAGGGCAACACTTCCCCCGCTTCCCCCTCGCAGGACCTCATGGGTTCCGAGATCCTCGTCAAGGCGCTTCAGGCCGAGAACGTCGAGTTCATCTGGGGCTACCCCGGTGGTGCGGTTCTGTACATCTACGACGCCCTGTACAAGCAGGACACCATCCAGCATGTGCTGGTGCGCCATGAGCAGGCTGCCGTACACGCCGCTGACGGCTATGCCCGTGCCACAGGTGAAGTGGGCGTGGCGCTGGTCACGTCCGGCCCTGGGCTTACCAATGCGGTGACCGGTATCGCCACGGCGTACATGGACAGCATCCCCATGGTGATCATCTCCGGTCAGGTGCCCACGCCTGCAATCGGGCTTGATGCTTTTCAGGAGTGCGACACCGTCGGCATCACGCGCCCCATCGTCAAGCACAACTTCCTCGTCAAGGATCCCCGCGATCTGGCGATGACGATGAAGAAGGCCTTCCACATTGCCCGCACCGGCCGCCCAGGCCCCGTCGTGGTGGATGTGCCCAAGGATGTGTCCTTCAAGAAGGTGCCTTACACCGGCTACCCGCAGGCGGTGGAGATGCGCTCGTACAACCCCGTGCGCAAGGGCCACGGTGGCCAGATTCGCAAGGCACTTCAGCTGTTGCTGACTGCCAAGCGCCCCTATATCTACACCGGCGGCGGCGTGCTGCTGGGCAATGCCACCGACGAGCTGCGCACCCTGGTGGACATGCTGGGCTACCCGGTCACCAACACACTGATGGGCCTTGGCGCCTACCCGGCATCGGACCGCAAGTTCCTGGGCATGCTGGGCATGCACGGCACGATCGAGGCCAACAACGCCATGCAGAACTGCGATGTTCTGCTGGCCGTGGGTGCGCGATTCGACGACCGCGTGATCGGTAACCCCAAGCATTTCGCGCAAAACGACCGCAAGATCATCCATATCGACATCGATCCGTCGAGCATTTCCAAGCGCGTGAAGGTCGATGTGCCGATCGTCGGCGACGTCAAGGACGTGCTGACCGAGCTGATCTCCATGATCCGCGAGAGCAGCACCAGGCCCGATGGCGGCGCCCTGGCTGCCTGGTGGGACACCATTGAAGGCTGGCGCAAGCGTGACTGCCTCAAGTACAGCATGGGCAGCGGCGATGTCATCAAGCCCCAGTACGTGGTCGAAACGCTGTGGAACATGACCAAGGATGCGGATACGTACATCACATCCGACGTGGGCCAGCACCAGATGTGGGCAGCGCAGTACTACCGTTTTGACGAGCCCCGCCGCTGGATCAACTCGGGTGGCCTGGGCACCATGGGCGTCGGCATCCCCTACGCCATGGGCATCAAGCTGGCCAAGCCGGAATCCGAAGTGTTCTGCATCACGGGCGAAGGCTCTGTGCAGATGAACATCCAGGAGCTGTCGACCTGCCTGCAGTACAACACGCCGATCAAGATCTGCTCGTTGAACAATCGCTATCTGGGGATGGTGCGCCAGTGGCAGGAGATCGAATACTCCGGCCGCTACAGCCACAGCTACATGGACGCGTTGCCCAACTTCGTGAAGCTGGCCGAGGCCTATGGCCACGTAGGCATGCTGATCGAGCACCCAAGGGACGTCGAACCCGCGCTGCGCGAGGCACGCAAGCTCAAGGATCGCACCGTGTTCCTGGACTTCCGCACCGACCCCACCGAGAACGTGTTCCCGATGGTGCAGGCCGGCAAGGGCATCACCGAAATGCTGCTGGGGTCGGAAGACCTTTGACAAGCTAAATCTGCCTTTAGCGCTTGTCTATCAAGCGCTACCCGCTATCGAAGAGATAGCATTCAATTTTTTGACGAATCTATTGCCTGCCAAGCCCGCGCATTACCGTGCACGGGGGAGGGCAGCAAAAAGAGGAATCTGCACCTATGAAACACATCATTGCTGTCCTGCTGGAAAACGAGCCCGGTGCTCTTTCCCGCGTTGTGGGCCTGTTCTCGGCCCGTGGTTACAACATCGAATCGCTCACCGTGGCGCCGACCGAGGATGCATCGCTGTCGCGAATGACCATCCAGACGACGGGCTCTGACGATGTGATCGAGCAGATCACCAAGCACCTGAACCGGCTCATTGAGGTCGTGAAGGTGGTCGACCTGACCGAAGGTGCCTACACCGAGCGCGAGCTCATGATGGTGAAGGTGCGCGCCGTGGGCAAGGAGCGCGAGGAGATGAAGCGCATGGCCGACATCTTCCGCGGCCGCATCATCGATGTGACCGAAAAGAGCTACACGATCGAACTGACGGGCGACCAGTCCAAGAACGACGCGTTCCTGCAGGCCATCGACCGCACCGCCATCCTCGAAACCGTCCGCACCGGTGCCAGCGGCATCGGCCGCGGCGAGCGCATTTTGCGCGTGTAAGACAATTCCGACTTTTCCATTCCACCCAACAACGTATTTCAACCGGAGCAACCCATGAAAGTTTTCTACGATAAAGACACCGACCTGAGCCTGATCAAGGGCAAGACCGTGGCCATCATTGGCTACGGCAGCCAGGGGCACGCCCACGCACAAAACCTGAACGACAGTGGCGTGAAGGTGGTGGTCGGCCTGCGCAAGGGCGGTGCCTCGTGGGACAAGGTTGGCAAGGCTGGCCTGACGGTGATGGAAGTGAATGATGCGGTCAAGGCGGCCGACGTGGTCATGATCCTGTTGCCCGACGAAGACATCGCAGCGGTGTACAAGAACAACGTCGAACCCAACATCAAGCAAGGCGCTTCGCTGGCCTTCGCCCACGGCTTCAACGTGCACTACAACCAGGTCGTGCCCCGCGCTGACCTGGACGTGTGGATGGTGGCCCCCAAGGCCCCTGGCCACACCGTGCGCAACACCTACACCCAGGGTGGCGGCGTGCCCCACCTGGTCGCGATTCACCAGGACAAGAGCGGCAAGGCGCGCGATCTCGCGCTGAGCTATGCCATGGCCAACGGTGGCGGCAAGGCCGGCATCATCGAGACCAACTTCAAGGAAGAGACCGAGACCGATCTGTTCGGTGAGCAGGCCGTGTTGTGCGGCGGTGCGGTCGAGCTGATCAAGATGGGCTACGAGACGCTGGTGGAAGCCGGCTACGCGCCTGAAATGGCTTACTTCGAGTGCCTGCACGAGCTCAAGCTCATCGTGGACCTGATCTATGAAGGCGGCATCGCCAACATGAACTACTCGATCTCGAACAACGCCGAATTCGGCGAGTACGTGACCGGCCCCGAAGTGATCAACGAAGAATCGCGCAAGGCCATGCGCAATGCCTTGAAGCGCATCCAGAACGGCGACTATGCCAAGATGTTCATTCAGGAAGGCCGCCTGAACTACCCAAGCATGACGGCCCGCCGCCGCAACACGGCCGATCACAGCATCGAAGTGGTGGGTGCCCAGCTGCGCGCGATGATGCCCTGGATTGCCAAGAACAAGCTGGTTGACCAGACCCGCAACTGATGCCGGGCCCGTGTGGCCTGACCATGCCAAGGCCACTTCGGTGGCCTTTTTTGCGCCCGGTTGGCAGCGATGCGAGTTGTTTCCAGGCGCTACACTGCGGCCTTCGTCTCGTGAGCGCATCGCCACACCCGTGGTTTTCCGGTGCAATCCAGTTACTATAAAATTGATAGCTGCTTGTCCTTATTGGAAAAGCGCTGGAGGTCTTTTTGATGCATGATGGCAATGATTCCCCTGACTCTGCCGTTCCGGTAGAGCGCAAGCGACGCAAGGGGATCTACATCCTGCCGAACCTGTTCACGCTGGCGGCGCTGTTTGGTGGCTTCTACTCGGTCGTGATGGCGATGAACAGCCGGTTTGACCTGGCTGCTGTCGGGGTGTTCTGCGCCATGGTGCTCGACAGCCTGGATGGCCGCGTGGCCCGGATGACCAACACCCAGAGCGCGTTTGGCGAGCAGATGGACTCGCTGTCGGACATGGTGTCCTTTGGTGCTGCCCCCGCGCTGATTGCGTATGAGTGGGCCCTTCAGGGGCTGGGCCGCTGGGGCTGGATTGCTGCGTTTGTCTACTGTGCCTGCGCTGCGCTGCGTCTGGCGCGCTTCAACGTGAATACCAGCGTGGTGGACAAGCGCTACTTCCAGGGCTTGCCTTCCCCGGCTGCCGCTGCTTTGGTCGCGGGCTTCATCTGGCTGATGACCGAACTGGGCGTCAACCGTGGTGACGACGGATGGCTGACCTGGTCGCAGACCACCTGGGTGATGTTCGCTTTCACGCTGTATGCCGGGCTCACGATGGTGACGAACGTGCCCTTCTACAGCTTCAAGGACGTGCAGATGCGCAAGAGCGTACCGTTTGCAGTCATCGTGCTGATTGCTTTGGGCATTGCCGTCATCAATATCCACCCGCCCATCGTGCTGTTTGGCGTCTTCGTGGCGTACGGGCTGAGCGGGTACGGCGTGTACGCGTGGCGCAGGGCCAAGGGCCAGCACAGCAGCGTGATCAGCACTTCCACCGAAGAACCTGATGAGCGTGGCCTTCACAAGTGATGCCGCCTCGATCACGTGATGTGTGCTACATTGCAAGACATGAATTTGTTCGCAATTGCCCTACTGCTACCTCCCCACGGGCGGAGACTGTAGGCGCACGCGCACACTTTTTCCACAAAGGCCCGTATGCACCCGCAACGGGCCTTTTGTTTTGGGCGCCAGTTTTTAGCGTTGCGGGTTGAACCCACCACCCATACCAGGAGAGACGACATGGCTGATAAGCTGATCATTTTTGACACGACATTGCGTGACGGCGAGCAATCCCCCGGCGCATCGATGACCAAGGACGAGAAACTGCGCATTGCGCGGCAGCTTGAGCGCCTGAAGGTGGACGTGATCGAAGCCGGCTTTGCAGCCAGCTCCAATGGAGACTTCGACGCCGTACAGGCCATTGCCAACGCCATCAAGGACTCCACGATCTGCTCGCTTTCGCGCGCCAACGACCGTGACATCTCCCGGGCTGCCGAAGCGCTCAAGGGTGCCAACAGCGCCCGTATCCATACGTTCATCGCGACCAGCGCGCTCCACATGGAGAAGAAGCTGCGCATGACGCCCGACCAAGTGCTCGAGCAGGCCAAGCAATCCGTGCGGTTTGCCCGCAACCTTGTGGCCGATATCGAGTTCAGCCCTGAAGACGGGTACCGCAGCGACCCGGACTTCCTGTGCCGCGTGCTGGAGGCTGTGATCAACGAAGGCGCAACTACGATCAATGTGCCCGACACCGTGGGCTATGCCATCCCCGAGCTGTACGGCAATTTCATCAAGACGCTGCGCGAGCGCATTCCCAACAGCGACAAGGCCATCTGGTCGGTGCACTGCCACAATGACCTGGGCATGGCGGTGGCCAACTCCCTGGCCGGCGTGAAGATCGGCGGCGCACGCCAGGTGGAGTGCACTATCAACGGTCTGGGCGAGCGCGCGGGCAACTGTTCGCTGGAAGAGGTCGTGATGGCGGTCAAGACGCGCCGCGACTACTTCAACCTCGACCTGGGCATTGATACGCAGCACATCGTCGCAGCCAGCCGGATGGTGAGCCAGACCACCGGCTTTGTGGTACAGCCCAACAAGGCCGTGGTGGGAGCCAACGCATTCGCCCATGCCAGTGGCATCCACCAGGACGGCGTGCTCAAGGCCCGCGATACCTACGAGATCATGCGCGCCGAAGACGTGGGCTGGAGCGCTAACAAGATCGTGCTGGGCAAGCTGAGCGGCCGCAATGCGTTCAAGCAGCGTCTGCAGGAACTGGGCGTAAGCCTGGACAGCGAGACCGAAATCAACACGGCGTTCACCCGCTTCAAGGAACTGGCCGACCGCAAGAGCGAGATCTTCGACGAGGACATCCTCGCACTGGTGAGCGATGAAAGCGTGACCAGCGAGAAGGAGCAGTACGGGTTTGTATCGCTGTTCCAGCAAAGCGAGACGGGCGAGCAGCCGCGTGCGCGCATTGTGTTCACGGTAGATGGCCAGGAGGTGCGCGGTGAGTCGGACGGTAACGGGCCGGTGGACGCATCGCTCAAGGCGATCGAGTCGCACGTCAAAAGCGGGGCGGAGATGGTTCTGTATTCCGTGAACGCCATCAGCGGCTCCACCGAGAGCCAGGGCGAGGTCACGGTGCGGCTTCAGAACAGTGGCCGCGTGGTCAATGGCGTAGGTGCCGATCCGGACATCGTCGTGGCGTCTGCCAAGGCTTATCTCAGCGCGCTGAACAAGTTACAAAGTAAAGCTGATCGCGTGGCGGCGCAGGGCTGATTGATCTTTCTATAATTGAGCTGCTTTCTTGAAAAGTCGCGCAAGGTGTTGATCTTGCGCGACTTTTTCTGATTCTGTACACTGGCCCACATTCTTTACCATTTGGAGCACTTTGATGCACCATGGCCGCAGCTCCGCAGTGACCTCTTTTTCTCGCCTTCTGGGTTTCGCCGTGCTTGCTGCGGCGCTTGTTTCCCCGGCGGCTTTTGCTGCACCCTCCAAGGATTCCGCCGCCAAAAAGCAACCGCGCGCTGCGGTCAGCAAGGCGGCTCCGACCCGCGCGGCGGCCCAGGCCAAGTCGGTCCGCGTTTCGGCCAAGTCTTCCAAGGCGGCAACGCGTGTGGCGTTCACGCCCGCGAAGGCCTCCTTCGGGCAGATCGCTGGTCTGCATGAGGTGAGCGACCCGCTCGACCTCAAGTCCAGCGTGGCTTATGTGATCGATCAGGACACGCACGAGGTCCTGCTCAGCAAGAACGATCAGGCGGTACTGCCCATCGCGTCGCTCACCAAGCTGATGACCGGGATGATCATCTCGCAGGCCCAGTTGCCCATGGATGAACCGATCACCATCACCCAGGAAGATGTGGACACGGAAAAGGGCAGCAGCTCTCGCCTGGCGGTCGGCTCCACGCTCACCCGCGGCGAAATGCTGCACCTGGCGCTCATGTCCAGCGAAAACCGGGCGGCCCATGCGCTCGGACGCACGTTCCCGGGTGGCATGGGCGTGTTCGTGGCGCAGATGAATGTCAAGGCCATGCTGCTGGGCATGACGGACACCAAGTACGTCGAGCCCACCGGCCTTTCCAGCCGCAACCAGTCCAGTGCGCGCGACCTGGCCACGCTGGTGAATGTGGCCCACGGCGATCCATTGCTGCGCGAGCTTTCCACGTCGCCGGGGTATGAAGTGGCTGTGGGCCGGCGTACGCTGCAGTACAACAACACCAACGGTTTGGTGAAGAACCCCACCTGGGACATTGGCCTTCAAAAGACCGGCTACATCTCGGAAGCCGGTCGTTGCCTGGTCATGCAGACCAAGGTGGCTGGCCGCAAGCTGATCATGGTGTTTCTGGATTCAGCCGGCAAGTTCAGCCGGCTCGGCGATGCCGAGCGCGTTCGCCGCTGGGTGGAAACCATGCCATCGCCTCTGGCCGCCCCGTTGCAGGCCCGGGCAGGCGCCAACGGTTGATCAGCACGCCACACCGCTTCGCTGGTGTGGGTCGGGTTGGTTCTGGCGCAACCTCCAGCAGCCGAGCCGAGGCCAGTCAATGTGCTTTTGATTGGCTCACGGAATCGTTGGTTGCCGTTCAGTTTGCAGGCGGTCTGACAGCGGCCGCCAAGTCGTATGCAGACTGAAAACCCCCCAGAAAAGGGCTTGCCACAAGCCACCTCGCACGTATCGAGCCGCCTGAACAGGCCCTAACTTCCCGGGGGTGCAGCAGCCCGGACTGTGTGTGAGTTCAGCCCGCGAGCGTGCCTGGCGAGCCATTCCCGGTGCTGCCCAGCAGCGCGTCGCGTGGCATCCCCGAAGACAGGTTGTGGCCAAGCGCCAGCGAAATCTCGTTGGCTGTGGCTTGCAACTTGGGAAGCCAGCCTTCGTCAAGCCGGTCTGCGGGCGCAGAAATCGACAGCCCTGCCACCAGCTTGCCTTGGTCGTCGTACACGCCTGCGGCCATGCAGCGCACGCCGAGTTCAAGCTCTTCGTTGTCGCGCGCGATGCCGTACTGCCGGGCACGCGCCAGTTCGCGCTCGAGCAGCGGCAGCTGGGTGATGCTGTTGCGGGTGTGGCCTGCGAGCCCAGTGCGGGTGGCGTAGGCGCGGATCCGTTGCGGGTCGTCCAGCGCCAGAAACAGCTTGCCTGTGGACGTCAGGTGCAGCGGCGCGCGCCCCCCGATGGCGCGTACCACCTGCATGCCGGAGCGCTCGCTGTAGGCGCGCTCCACGTACACGATTTCGTCGCCCTGGCGCATGCTCAGGTTCACAGGTTGCTGGATCAGCTTGTGGAGGTTGCGCATGGGCGTGAGCGCTGCATCGCGCACGCTTAGGCGGGCCTTGACCAGGTTGCCCAGCTCCAGCAGGCGCATGCCAAGGCGGTAGCTGCCCGACTCTGGCCGGTCCACAAAGCGGCCAATGGTCAGGTCGTTCAGGATGCGGTGTGTGGTGGACGGGTGCAGGCCCGTCTTTTCGCTGATTTCCTTCAGCGAGATGGCGTCCTCGCGCGAGGCAAGCACGTCGATCAGGGTGAACATGCGCTCCAGCACTTGCACGCTTGGCTTGGCTGGAATGCCGGGATCGGGTTTTTTCATGGGCGGCCAAGAGACATAGCCGCCGCATCTTACCTTGTGAAATGCGTTTCCGCAGTCACGCAGGTGGGGCGCCGCTCTGCGGTCGTGCGGTACTGCGCCGCCACTCGCCATCCGTCCGGATTTCGTGGGGAACGAACCGCGCCTTGTAGTTCATCTTGGGGCTCGCTTCGATCCAGTAGCCCAGGTACACATACGCAAGCCCCAGCGATTGCGCCTGCGCAATTTGCCACATCACGTTGTACGTGCCGTAGCTGCGCTTGGGTTCCGGCTCGTAGAAGGTGTACACCGCCGACAGCCCATCTTCCAGCACGTCCAGGATCGACACCATCTTGAGTGTGCCGGGCTCACCACTCGCTAAATCGGGCTCGCGAAATTCCACCAGCCGCGAATTGACGCGGCTTTGCAGCAGGAACTGCGTGTACTGGTCGATGCTGTCGTGGTCCATGCCTCCCCCGGCGTGGCGCCCGTTCTGGTAGCGCAGATAAAGCTGGTAGTGCTCGGGCATGAAGCACAGGCGCAGCACGCGGGCCTGCAGGTTGCTGTGCTGGGCCAAGGCGCGCTTCTGGCTGCGGTCAGGCGTGAATTCGCCCACCGGCACCCGCAGTGGGGTGCAGGCGTCACAGCCGTCGCAGTACGGTCGGTAAGTAAACATGCCGCTGCGCCTGAACCCCTTGGCGACCAGGTCTGAATACACGTCGCTCTGAATCAGGTGGCTGGGCGTGGCGACCTGCGAGCGCGCCATGCGGTCTGGCAGATAGCTGCACGGGTAGGGCGCTGTGGCGTAGAACTGCAGGGTTTGCAGTGGAAGGTCGTTGAGTTGCGTCATGCCGTGGTCACGGTGGCGGGCAGCATTTCGTTCCAGTATATGGGCTCGAATTGCCACTGCAGGGGCGGGCGGCGGGATGCCCTTGCGGTGTGCGTCAGGAATTCGGCCCGGCTGATCTCCCGCGCGCCCAGGAAGGCCAGGTGCTGCGTGTTCTGCTGGCAGTCGACCAGATCAACCCCATGGCGTCGGCACAGGCAGACCAGCGCCGCCAGCGCGATCTTGGATGCATCGGTGGCATGCGCAAACATCGATTCACCAAACACAGCCTGTCCCAGCGCCACGCAGTACAGCCCGCCCACCAGTTCACCGTCCACCCACGTCTCGATGCTGTGCGCGTACCCGGCGGCATGCAGTGTGGTGTAGGCCGCCACCATGTCGGGCACGATCCAGGTGCCGTTTTGCCCTTCGCGCGGCTTGCCCGCACACGCTGCGATCACGTCCCGAAACGCGTGATCTACCCGGATCTCGCACCGTGGGTCCCGGCGAAAAGCCTTGAGCTTCTGCTTGAGCGAGCGATGCAGCCGGAACTCGGCCACAGGCAGCACCATGCGCGGGTCGGGTGCCCACCACAGGATGGGCTGGCCCGTGCTGTACCAGGGGAACGTGCCTTGCGCATAGGCTGCACAAAGGCGGTCCACCGCCAGCGAGCCGCCTGCGGCGAGTAGACCGGGCGCCGGTGTGGTGGCGTCCCAGGCGCACTCAGGGCTGGGTAATGGATCGTCTGGTTCCAGCCAGGGAAGAGGTGCAGACATGGCGTGGTGAATCCGGCGACTGGCGTTCTTGGGTTATCGCCGGATTGTCAGGCAGACGAGCGAGTGCCGCAGCGCGGTATGGCAACAAAAAAGCCCTGCATTGAAAGGCAATGCAGGGCTTCATGTTGGCTCCTCGACCTGGGCTCGAACCAGGGACCTACGGATTAACAGTCCGGCGCTCTACCGACTGAGCTATCGAGGAATGATCGGTGTCTGTGGCTAACTAAAAGGCCCCGCGTACACATGCAGGGCCTGCAAATTCTTGGCTCCTCGACCTGGGCTCGAACCAGGGACCTACGGATTAACAGTCCGGCGCTCTACCGACTGAGCTATCGAGGAACAAGACTTAGATTATATACATAAAAGTGGAGCGAAATCGAGCCGGTGTAGGTGGCGCACTGCGCGTGCGGCCTGGGCCACACGCCCCGCGGTTTCGGCGATGGGGGCACTGGCCTGGCGCGCCAAGCGGGTCCTGCCCACAGCACAGACGCGTCCTGCTGTGCTGGGAGCCCCGTTCGGACTACGCCCGCCCGTGCGGAATCTCAGCGCGGTTCGGGTCTGCGCCACAGCCACGCCAGCACGCAGGCCATGCAGCCGATGGCGATCACCCACACCCACGTACGCGATGCCGTGGCCCACAGGATCACGCTGCTCATCGCCATCACCAGGGTCGCGCTCCATTTGGCGCGGCGGCTCACGGTGCCGCCCTGCGTCCAGTTGCGCAGCGGTGGCCCCAGCAACCGGTGGTTCCACAGCCAGCGGTAGAGCCGGGGCGAGCTTCGGGCAGCCGCCCAAGCAGCCATCAGCACGAAGACGGTGGTCGGCATGCCAGGCACGATCACGCCCACCACCGCCAGGCCGAGGCAGAGCACCGCGAACGCGTGCAGCACCCAGCGCAACACCCTGGGCAGGGGGCGCGGCGCGGGCGCGCTGCCGGTAGCGTGGGAGGGATCTTCGGGCGTCAGCATCAAGGCACCTATTGTGGCCGTGTTGCAGCTTTCTGCGGCCGACCTGGCTGCGCCAGCAGCCTGGCACACACGCCCGGTCAAGCGCTACGCGCCGTGCGGCGCTATCCTCGGACCCGATACCGCGCGATATGCCGCGTACCCAGGGCCCCACATGACCATTCACACCATCCTCAAGATGGGCGACCCGCGCCTGCTGCGCGTTGCCCAGCCCGTCAAGGAGTTCGGCACCGACGCGTTGCGCGCGCTGGTGCAAAACATGTTCGATACCATGCGCGCCGTCAATGGCGCGGGGCTGGCGGCACCGCAAATCGGCGTCGACCTGCGGCTGGTGATTTTTGGATCAGAGTTACGCAACCCGCGCTACCCTGACCGGCCGCTGGTGCCGCCCACGGTGCTGCTCAACCCGGTGATCACACCGATCGGCACGCAGGAAGAGGAGGACTGGGAGGGCTGCCTTTCCGTGCCCGGCCTGCGGGGCAAGGTGCCGCGCTGGGCGCGCATCCGCTACACCGGGTTTGATGTGGATGGCATGCCCATCGACCGCACGGTGGACGGCTTTCACGCGCGGGTGGTGCAGCATGAATGTGACCACCTCATCGGCAAGCTGTATCCCATGCGGGTGCGTGACCTCACGCAGTTCGGTTTCACCGAGGTGCTGTTTCCGGAGATCGACGCGACTGAAGACGATTGAGCGGCTTCGGCGGTGCATTGCATCGCGAAGACCGGGGTTGGCCTGCGCATGCGGGGACGTAAGGTCAGGACTGCCCGCCGGGTGATGCCTTGGCAGACCGCAAGCCGCCCCAGCGCCGTCTGCAGTGAAACTTCAAGCCAAAATGGCCGCCAGGGCTCGTTTTTATTGTTTTAGTTGCTATAAATAAAATAGCAAATGTGGCTTGTTGGGTGTCGAGGTGACGGCCCTCTCATCGCGCTGGCGCCCTGCCGGTCAATCGCTCAGCGCACTCAGCAGTTCTGTCTCGATCTGGATCTGGCGCGCGTTGTTCTGCAGCTCGGGGCCCTGGATCAGGAAGGTGTCTTCCACCCGCTCGCCCAGCGTGCTGACCTTGGCCAGCTGCACGCTCAGCTGGTGCTGCGCGAGGATGCGGGCCACCAGGTAAAGCAAACCAGCGCGGTCGCTGGCCGAGATGCCCAGCAGCCAGCGCTGCGCCTTCTCGTCAGGCCGCAGCGTCACGCGCGGCGCCACCGGAAAGCTCTTGACGCGCCGCGACACGCGCTTGCGTGCCGGCTCGGGCAGCGCACCGCCTTCGACGATGGCGCGCACCAAGTCACTTTCGACCATGTGCGTCAGTTCGCGGTAGTGCCCTGGTTGCTCCGCGGCCGATGACGCCACCACCTGGAAGGTGTCGAGCGCATAGCCGTTGTTGGCGGTGTGCACCCGCGCATCCAGGATGCTGAAACCCGCCCGGTCGAAGTAACCGCAGATGCGCGCAAACAGGTCGGCCTGGTCGGCGGCGTACACCATCACCTGCAACCCGTCGCCCGCGAGTGACTGACGTGCGCGCACCACCGGTTTGAGCGTGCCCACATGGCGCGACAGGTGGCGCGTGTGCCAGGCAATGTCGGCCGCCTCGTGGCGCATGAAATAGCTCACATCCAGCGTGGCCCACAGCGCCTTGTGGGCGTCTGCGGGCAGGGCACTCAGCGCCAGCAGCACCAGGGCTTCGCGCTTGCGACCTTCGATCTCGGCGGCGGCATCCGGCGCGCGGCCGCCCAGGGTACGCAGCGTGGCGCGGTACAGGTCTTCCAGCAGCTTGCCCTTCCACGCGTTCCACACCTTGGGGCTGGTGCCGCGGATGTCGGCCACCGTCAGCAGGTACAGCGCCGTGAGATAGCGCTCGTTGCCCACGCGTGCGGCAAAGGCGGCGATCACGTCGGGATCGCTCAGGTCTTCCTTCTGGGCAATGCGGCTCATCGTCAGGTGTTCGGTCACCATGAACTCGATCAGTTTGGCGTCCTCGCGGTCCACGCCGTGCTGGCGGCAGAATTGGCGCACTTCCACCGCGCCGATCTGCGAGTGGTCGCCGCCACGGCCCTTGCCGATATCGTGGAACAGCGCCGCGATGTACAAAATCCACGGCTTGTCCCAGCCGCCCGCCAGCTGTGAGCAAAAGGGGTATTCATGCGCATGCTCTGCCATGAAGAACCGCCGCACGTTACGCAGCACCATCAGGATGTGCTGGTCCACCGTGTACACATGGAACAGGTCGTGCTGCATCTGCCCGACGATGCGGCGAAACGGCCACAGGTAGCGGCCCAGCACCGAGGTCTGGTTCATCAGCCGCATGGCGTGCGTGATGCCTGCGGGCTGCTGCAGGATGCGCATGAATGCCGCGCGGTTGGCGGGGTCGCGGCGGAATCTGGCGTCCATCACGCCCCGGGCGTTGTACAGCGCCCGCAAGGTGCGGGCCGACAGGTCCTTGAGGCCCACCGTGGTCTGGTAGAGCAAAAAGGTTTCGAGGATGGCGTGCGGGTCGCGCACGTACAGGTCGTCGCTGGCCACTTCGATGAGGCCGGCCTTCTCGAAGAAGCGCTCGTTGATCGGGCGCGGCTCGTGGGTCGATGGATTCAGGTGCTCTTCGATGTTGAGCAGCAGGATCTGGCTGAGTTGCGAGACCGCCTTGGCGGCCCAGTAGTAGCGGCGCATCAGGCTTTCGCTGGCGCGCATGGGCAGACGCACGCCGTCGGGCGACAGCGAGCGGTAGCCAAAGGATTCGGCCACGGCCGTCTGCAGGTCGAACACCAGCCGGTCTTCGTGCCGGCCTGCCGCGGCGTGCAGGCGGGCGCGGATCAGGCACAGCAGCGCCTCGTTGCGCTCGATCTGGCGCACCTCGAAGGCGGTGGCCATGCCGCTGGCCGCCAGCTCGCGCCAGTTGCTGCCCAGGCCTGCGGCGCTGGCTACCCACAGAATCATCTGCAGGTCGCGCAGGCCACCGGGCGATTCCTTGCAGTTGGGCTCCAGCGAATACGGCGTGTTCTCGTACTTGGTGTGGCGCTGGCGCATCTCCAGCGTCTTGGCCACCAGAAAGGCATGCGGGTCGAGCTGGGCGCGGTAGCGCTCCTGGAACTGCGCAAACAGCGCAGCATCACCGCAGACCAGGCGTGCCTCCAGCATCGATGTCTGCACCGTCACGTCGCCCGCGGCTTCAGCCATGCATTCGGCCACGGTGCGCACGCTGGAGCCAATCTCCAGTCCTGCATCCCAGCAGCTGCCGATGAACTTCTCAAGTTGCGCGCGCAGCACGCCGCAATCGTCGGCACACCGCGTGTCGGGCATCAGCAGCAGCACGTCGACGTCGGAATAGGGAAACAGCTGGTCGCGCCCGAAGCCGCCCACGGCCACCAGCGCCAGGTCGGATGGCAGCTCGGCGCGGCGCCACAGCGTGCACAGCAGGCTGCCCGCCAGGGCCGAGAGGCGGCGCAGCGCCGTGCGGATGCCGCGTGCCGATGCACCGGTGGCCTGCATGTCGGCCAGCAGGGCTGCCTTGTCGCGGCGGTAGGCGTCACGCAGCGCGTGGAGGTCGGTCATGGTCATGGGGCGCTCGGTGGCATCAAAAGGGCTGTGGGGCCATCACACAGGCCCGGCCGGATGCAGCAAGAGTGGTGCCAACCCCTGTGCGGGCTGGGGCGGCGCAGTGCATGCATGGGCCTGTGTGCCTGCCTGCGCCGTGCCCGTCAGGTGGCGGTGGCGGTCACAAATGCGGGCAGCGCGGGCGAGCCGGCCGACAGTGTCATCACCTCGTAGCCGGTCTGCGTGACCAGCACGGTGTGCTCCCACTGCGCCGACAGGCTGTGATCCTTCGTGACGATGGTCCAGCCGTCGTTGCCAAACTCCTTCACCTCGCGCCGGCCGGCGTTGATCATGGGCTCGATGGTGAAGACCATGCCGGGCACCAGCTCTTCGAGCGTGCCGGGGCGGCCGTAGTGCAGCACCTGGGGTTCTTCGTGGAACTTCTGGCCGATGCCGTGGCCGCAGAACTCGCGCACGATAGAAAAACCGTGGCCTTCGGCAAACTTCTGGATCGCGTGGCCGATGTCGCCCAGCCGCGCGCCGGGTTTGACCTGCAAGATGCCATGCCACATGGCTTCAAACGTGATGGCCGACAGGCGCTTGGCGGCAATCGAGCATTCGCCGATCAGGTACATGCGGCTGTTGTCGCCGTACCAGCCGTCCTTGGTGATCACGGTCACGTCCACATTCACGATGTCGCCCTTTTTCAGGGGCTTGTCGTTGGGAATGCCGTGGCAGACCACGTGGTTGACCGAGGTACACAGTGACGCAGGGTAGGGCGGGTAGCCAGGCGGCTGGTAGCCCACCGTGGCGGAGATGGTGCCCTGCCGGGCCATGCACTCGGCGCCCAGGCGGTCGATTTCCTTGGTGGTGATGCCGGGCTTGATGTGTGGCGCAATGTAGTCCAGCACTTCCGAGGCAAGGCGGCAGGCAACGCGCATGCCCTCGATGTCCTCGGCGGTTTTGATGGTGATGCTCATGGTGGTAATTATCCCATCGGGCCTTGACCTGCGTCGGGTCCGGGCCGGGAGGCCGTGCCCGCCCGGTAAAATGGCGGGCTGATTTCCCACGCATCCGTCCCGGTGCCGCGTGGATGCCTCCTCCGTACCCCTCACTCTCCACCAGGCCGCTACCGTGACCTTGCACATGACCACGCTGGAGGGCGGCAACGCTCTCAGCTCCTTTCGCGCCCAGCACCTCCAGCCTGCCCTTGAGGCGATTCATCCCAAGATCACCGGCATTGCAGCGCGCTTTGTGCACTTGGTCGCCACCGATGTGGCCCCTTCGGCCGACGAACGTGGCCGCCTGGAAGCCCTGCTCACGTATGGCGACCCCTACGCCGGCCCGCAAGATGGCGCCGCGCTGCTGGTCACGCCCCGCCTGGGCACGCTGTCGCCCTGGGCCTCCAAGGCCACGGACATTGCGCGCAACTGCGGGATCGCCATCCGCAGGGTGGAGCGCATTACCGAGTACCGCATCAGCCTCAAATCGAGCCTGCTGGGCAAGACGCCCGAGCTGACCGCCGAGCAATGGGGCCAAGTGGCCGCTCTGCTGCACGACCGCATGACCGAATCGGTGGTGGCAGACCGCAGCGGGGCCGCCGCCCTGTTCACCGAACTGCAGCCCGCCGCCATGGAGCATGTGGATGTGTTGACCGGTGGCCGCGCAGCACTGGAGGCCGCCAACACCCGCTTCGGCCTGGCCCTGGCCGACGATGAAATCGACTACCTCGTGACCGCCTTCACGGGCCTCAAGCGCAACCCCACCGACGTGGAACTGATGATGTTCGCGCAGGCCAACAGTGAGCACTGCCGCCACAAGATCTTCAACGCGCAGTTCACCATCGACGGCGTGGCGCAGGACAAGAGCCTGTTCGGCATGATCCGCAACACCCACCAGCTGGCACCTCAGCACACGGTGATTGCGTATTCGGACAACGCCTCGGTCATGGAAGGCCACCAGGTCGAGCGTTTTGTGGCCAAAATGGGCTCTAGCGCTGATCCATCAAGTGCTAATAGCTATCAAAAGAGTAGCGTCACCCAGCATGTGCTGATGAAGGTGGAAACGCACAACCACCCCACGGCCATCTCGCCGTTCCCGGGCGCATCGACCGGCGCAGGCGGTGAGATCCGCGACGAAGGCGCCACGGGCCGGGGCTCCAAGCCCAAGGCGGGCCTCACGGGTTTCACCGTGTCCAAGCTCTGGGGCAGCACCGTGGGCAAGCCTGAGCACATTGCCAGCCCGCTGCAGATCATGGTCGAAGGCCCTCTGGGCGGCGCGGCGTTCAACAACGAGTTCGGTCGCCCCAACCTCAATGGTTACTTCCGCGAGTACGAGCAGAACGTCGGCGGTGTGCAGCGTGGCTACCACAAGCCCATCATGATCGCGGGCGGCGTGGGCGTGATCGATGCAGAGCTGACGAAAAAGATCGAATTCCCCGCAGGTTCGCTGCTGATCCAGCTGGGCGGCCCTGGCATGCGCATCGGCATGGGCGGCAGCGCCGCCAGCTCCATGGCCACCGGCACCAATGCGGCCGAGCTGGACTTTGACTCGGTGCAGCGCGGCAACCCCGAGATCGAGCGCCGTGCGCAAGAGGTCATCAACCACTGCTGGGCGCAGGGCACGGCCAACCCCATCCTCGCCATCCATGACGTGGGCGCGGGTGGATTGTCGAACGCCTTCCCCGAGCTGACCAACGATGCAGGCCGTGGCGCACGCTTTGATTTGCGCGCCGTGCAGCTGGAAGAGTCGGGCATGAGCCCGAAGGAAATCTGGTCCAACGAATCGCAAGAGCGCTACGTGCTGGCGATTGCTCCTGAATCGCTGGAACAGTTCAAGGCCTTCTGCGAGCGCGAGCGCTGCCCGTTTGCCGTGATCGGCACCGCCACAGAAGAGCGCCAGCTGGTGCTGCACGACCCCGCCGCCACGGCCGACGACCAGAAGCTGCCCGTGGACATGCCGATGAACGTGCTGCTGGGCAAGCCGCCCAAGATGCACCGCGATGTTAAGACCGTGGTGCGCGAATTCGCGCCGATGGACTTGACCGGCGTGCCGCTGCAAAAGGCCGTGATCGACGTGCTGGCCCACCCTACGGTGGCGTCCAAGCGCTTCCTCATCACCATTGGCGACCGCACGGTGGGGGGCCTGTCGCACCGCGACCAGATGGTCGGCCCCTGGCAGGTGCCCGTGGCCGATTGCGCCGTGACGCTGGCCGATTACAAGGGCTTTGCGGGTGAAGCGATGAGCATGGGCGAGCGCACGCCGCTGGCCGCCATCAACGCGCCTGCGTCGGGCCGCATGGCCGTGGCCGAGGCGCTGACCAATCTGCTGGCTGCGCCCATTGAGCTGCCGCGTGTGAAGCTGTCGGCCAACTGGATGGCCGCCTGCGGCGAGCCGGGCGAAGATGCCGCGTTGTACGAGACCGTGAAGGCGGTGGGCATGGAACTGTGCCCGGCGCTGGGCGTGTCCATCCCCGTGGGCAAGGACAGTCTGTCCATGCGCACGCAGTGGAATGAAGGTTCCGACAAGAAGAAAGTCACATCCCCCGTCAGCCTGATCGTGAGCGCCTTTGCCTCGCTGTCCGACGTGCGCGGCACGCTCACGCCCCAGCTTGATGCCACCGAGGCCGACACCACGCTGGTGCTGATCGATCTGGGCAAGGGCCAGAACCGCATGGGCGGCAGCATCCTGGGCCAGACACTGGACCAGAGCGGCGATGTGGTGCCTGACGTGGACGACCCGAAGGACCTGGTCAACCTCGTCAACGCCGTGAACGCCCTGCGCGCCAATGGCCAGATCATGGCCTACCACGACCGCAGCGACGGCGGCCTGCTGGCCGCAGTGGCCGAGATGGCCTTTGCGGGCCATGTGGGCGTGTCGCTCAATGTCGATCTGCTGGTGACCGAAGGTGACGGCATCAGCGACAGCCGCGCCGAAGTGGGCGATGCCAAGAACTGGTCGGGTCAGGTCAGCGCGCGCCGCGAAGAACTCACGCTAAAAGCCCTGTTCAATGAAGAACTGGGCGTGGTGCTGCAGGTCAAGACCAGCGAGCGCAACGACGTGATGCAGACCCTGCGCGAGCATGGACTGTCCAAATTCAGCCACTTCATCGGTAAAACCCGCCCCGCTTCGTCCCCCATCGAAGCAGGCAAGGGCGAGCTGCAGGTCTGGCGCGATGCCAAGGCTGTGTTCAGCGCGCCGCTGGCCGACCTGCACCAGGTGTGGGACGCCGTAAGCTGGAAGATCTGCCAGCAGCGTGACAACCCTGCCAATGCCGACGCCGAGCACGCCTCAGCGGGCGAGTCCACCGACCCGGGCCTGCATGTGCACCTGACGTTTGACGCTGCTGACAACGTGGCCGCGCCTTACCTCAACCTCGCCAGGCCCAAGGTCGCCATCCTGCGCGAGCAGGGCGTGAACTCGCATGTGGAAATGGCCTACGCCTTCACCGAAGCGGGCTTCGAGGCTTACGACGTGCACATGACCGACCTGCAGACCGGCCGCGTCAAGCTCGAAGACTTCAAGGGCGTGGTCGCCTGCGGCGGCTTCAGCTACGGCGACACGCTGGGCG
>ENA-UOXO01000822-UOXO01000822.1-mixed-culture-metagenome-genome-assembly--contig:-NODE-822-length-23189-cov-37.267355_pt1 | contig 23189 bp, 12 predicted proteins | sample MGYA00238162_ERZ761640 | MGnify/ENA primary metagenome ERZ761640 (study PRJEB28914, sample SAMN08778297) | mixed culture metagenome | isolation source: Freshwater growth medium | place: USA...
TCGCGGTGAACGACAGAGGTTATCTCTCAGCTGAGGTCGGCAACAGCCTCTAGGTTATCGTCATTGCTCGTGTGGAGAGGGGGGCGTGAGGGTGAGGGTCGGCTGTGCCAAACGCCGTCGTAGCGCTGGTGCGCGTGAGCCATGAGTCATGTGCACGCGCGCGAGCCATGCGATGTGCACGCTCACCAGCCGATTGACGTGCTGCAGCGCGAGCCGGAGCATGGTGAGCTCCTCGGTCCAGTCACGGTCCCAGTGGAGCATGCCCAGCTGAGGGTCAGCGAGCTGCACAAAGTCATACCCACCCTGCCATTCACCCTCGGACTCGTACTCGAGACCCTTGAAGACGCGGTTCTTGGCGAGGTGGAAGCGCCCGTTGAATGCGGTGAGCGATGCGTTGAGCCATGCTCTCAGCTCAGCCGCCGCGCCGCCGCCGTCGTCTTCGTCGTCGTCGATCGCATCGAGGGTTAGGGATGAGGCGAGAGAAAGCCGAGGCGTTTTGGCCGAGGCGGCGGCGAGGCCTCCACCACCAAAGGGCAGCAGCAGTCCCTCCTGCGCCAGGCAAGCGAGCAGGTCCGCCGCGTCCGAGCCACTCCAGTGCGTTTTGAGATTCTGCATGGCGTCATACGGCAGCCCTAGGGTGTGCGCGTACACGAACGAGTGGAAGCTCGCCCCGCGGCCGCTGCGCGCGCAGATTATCGAGTCGACCCACAGCCGGTAGGCGATCCACAGCTGCAGTGGCACGACCACCCGCCGCTCGGCCGCCTCGAGCACCCACTTCCGGCGCAGGGCGATGAGTGGGTCGATTTCGCCTGACTCGCGCCTTCCGCGCTTCCGGAAGGGCACATCCCCATCCGTTGCGCCCTCGTTGATCGCCGACAGCACCGTCGCGAGCGGCTTGTAGACACGAATCGACCGCCGCAGCAGCAGATCCTCCGTACCGCTGGAGGGAGACGCGGCGGCAACGGGGATTTTGGCTTCGCCGCCATCGCGCTGACCACCTCCGCCGTGTGGAGAGGCGGGTTGGTCAGGGCGAGCGAACCCGGCCGCAGGGGATCGGATTCGGCGTTTTAGCCGTTGCGCGCGCACCGTCACCGCCAGCACGAGCAGCGTGGCACCCGCGATGGCCACCAACCCACTGTCGCCGACGACTATTGGCATTGAACGACAAGGAATCGCTCGATGCAGCCGCGCCGGAGAATTCCTTGGTGATTGCGCATCATCAAGCATCAGGGCGCAACGTGTACCAAATCAAGACAAGTCAAGTTGACTTGACTTGACTTGACTTGACTTGACTTGACTTGACTTGACTTGATCAACAAGACTAATAACTGACATTCCAAGAAATTGGGACGAGTTGACATGTGCACTGATGAACTGATCCCTTGTGAGGTACCGATGTACACAGCCCGCGCCCCGCGGCACCCATCGAGGCTCGCGTTTGTCTACATTTCAGCTGTTATGCTGTTTACAAAGTTCAAGATAAAGTGATAAACAAGCGTACAAGCCCCTGCGTCGTCGCGAGTGTGAGAGAGAACTTTGTAACTTACCAAGCTACCTACACATTGGCAGGACCGCGAGTGTGAATCAAAAACTGTGATACTGAGTCGCGCTGAACGCGGCTCGCAGGGGATGAATTGGCTTTGATTGTGAACGCGCTTTTGTGTTTTGAGTTTGGTGTTTTGTGCCTGTTGGCGGGTGGTCCGGTGTCTTGGGTGTCGAATTTTAAACAAAGTGAAAATGATCGCGTTGCTGCGCTGCGGGTCACTACTAAGTGTCAAGCCGGACTGGGCAGTCAGTCGGCCTCATTTCGTTGCGGCGGTTCGTCGCCGCTCGTCATGCCCGCCAGCGAGCACGAGGCGAACCTCGAACGGCTCAAGGCCAAAGTGAGCGCGGCCGACGACCTCGATGAGAAATTCTACTTTGTGCAGAGGGCCGCAGGCGACGCGCTCGCAGCCAACGCGCCGGGGCTCATCGCGCGGCTGCAGGAGGCGGGCGCCATCTCGGCAGCTGAGGCGGCAAGCCTCTTTGGTCGGCTGCTGAGCGCGGCGTCCGTGCCGCCGGAGGCAGCCGCTGCCGCACCGGCCGCCGCGCAGCCGCCAAGGCCGCAGCCCATGCCTGGCTTGCCACCGCCAGCGCAGGCACAGGAGCAGGTGCCGGATGCGCCGTTGCAGGCGCGGGTGCCCACTGCGTCGCCATCGGCGTTGCGCGCGCAAGCCGCATCGGTGCCCGTGCCCGGCAATGCGCCAGCGGCAGCGGCGGCGGCAGCGGCGGCGGCGGCGTCCGCAGAGGGTTCCGAGGCGGCGGCCCTCGAGGATCGAGAGGTGCTCGCGCGCGCGGTCCAGCTCGGGATGGATGTGCGCGCCGATCGCTCCTTATTATGGCTGGCGGCGGAGGCGCTCAAGGCGCCACTGCCCGCCGGCTGGCAGGTGCGTCACGACGTGCTCGGCACACCTTACTACTTGGAGGAGGCGACGCAGCAGAGCCGGCGCGAGCCGCCGACGAACGAGTCGTACCGCGCGCGCTTCTTCGCGCTCAAGCGCGAGCGCGTGGGCTACCGCGAGCTCATGCTCTCTCGGGTGACCTCGACGCATCTGTGCGATGCGCTCGCGGCGCTCCCTGAAGCCGAGGCGCAACGTCTCGAGGCCCTCTTCGAGCAGCATGACCGCGACCAGGACGGCGTCGTCTCGTACGGCGAGTTTGCGCTACTCGCCGACGAGGCGGCTGTACGCCAGGGAGCGAAGCCCTTCCCGCCCGCCAAGCTGCGCTCTATCTTTGTGGCGGCGGACTTGAACGCGGACGGGGGCGTCGACTTTAACGAATTCTGCCGCGCGCAGATGAAGAGCACGTCCAAGCGGCGCTCCAGCTCACGTCGCTCGTCGCCCACGCCCTCGCTCACGGCCTCGCGGGCCGGCTCGCAGGCGGGGGACGACACGCCGCGCTCGTGGCCAAACGCGACGCCACGCCAGTGGCCCACGCCGCCGATGACGCCACGCGACCCCCTTGACTCACCCTCGACGATGTCCGTCGCGTCCACGCACTCGATGTACTCATACGCGGGCTCGCGGGCCGGCTCGCAGGCAGGCGACGACACGCCGCGCTCGCATTACGACGCCCATTACGACGGCCAAGCTCCCGACTCGCGCGGCAGCGGCGGCGGACGCGGCGACGCTTTCGCGGAGGTGCTATCCGGCCTGCTCGGACCGCACGGACCGCCCTCAGTCAGTCGCTCGAGCGCACCTTCCTTTTCGGGACGGTCGGGCGCGTCCGATGGACCGAGTGGCGGCTCAGATGACGTGTCCCCCGGCGGATGTGGCGGGTGCGGAGGCGGCGGGAGCGCCCTCTCGTTCGCCACGATGTGGCCAGTCCCGCTCCTCGCGGACAACAGCGGCGCCTCGTCCCAGTATGTGGGCAGCGCCTCACCGCCATACGTCAGCGGCGGCGGCGGCCGCGGGAGCGCGGGCGGCGGAAGCCTGCGCGATAGCCCGATGACAGCGACGCGGCCGACGCCACCGCTGCCGCTGACGGCAACAATGGCGCTGCCGCCTTCGAGCCGGGCGGGCTCTGAGGCAGCGGGCTCGGGGGGCGAGGCGGCGGAGGCAGTGTGGGGGCGATTGAGGCTCGATGGCGGTGGGAGTGACGCGGCGGGCGTGCCGCCCGTCTCGCTGCTGCGGGGCGCCGAGCACGTGATCGGCCGCTCGAAGGTGTGTAAGCTCGTCCTCCAATCGTCGCGCATCTCGGGCCAGCACGCGGCCTTCTTTGTCACTGCGGGCGCCTTGCTGCTCGAGGACCGATCGCGCTACGGCACCTTCCATAACGGGAACCTCATAGGCAAGGGAGGCTCGGTGCCGGTGCACCATGGCGATCGCATCTCGCTCCTCGCGCCCGCCCCCCCCGATGGGGTCCTCTTCCGCCTTGAGATCACCGACCCGCGCGCCCTCGATCGCGTCGTCGGCACCGGTACCGGGCGCGCCGGTGCCGCGCCGCCGAGCGCGCGTGCGGGCATGGAGACGTCGTTCCGAGGGCCGCCGCCCGCGGTGCGTGGAACAAGCCTGGAGGAGCCACCGATGAGCTGCCGCATGTCTTCGGCCGCCTCAGTCGCCGAGACCGAGGCGCCGACTGAGGTGGGGTGGCGGCAGCCATCCCTTGCGACGGCGCCGCCCGGCGCACCGCCCGCCTCTCAGTACGTGGTCACGCCGGCGGCTTCTTGTTTGACCACGCGGCCCATGACCGCGCCTCCGCCGCTGCTGCAGCCACCCTCGGCCGCCGCCATCGCGGCCGCGGCCGCGGCGATGCCGCCGACGCCCATACCCTCTCGTCTGCCGCCCGCGGGACCACCACCTGGTTGCGCCTGGGGCCACGCGCCACCGCTGCCGCAACGGATGGCGTCGCCGATGGGGCCGCCGATGGCGCCACTGATGGCCCCGCCGATGGCGCCAGCCCACATGGGAATGGGATGTGCGCCCCTCTCGTTTGCCATCAACCTGACCGCCGCTGCCACCCGCTTACCGCCGCCGTCCGCGACGGCCACGTCCGCCTACGCCGACGCCTCGCAGATCGGGTATGCGGGCTCGTATGCGGGCTTGAGGCACGAGGGCGCTGGCGCCGTGTTGGGCGCCGAGGCGGACCGTGGCAGCAGCGGTGACGGCTACGGTTACATGGCTGGCGGTTACACGGAGCACTCGCACGGCGGCGTGTCTACCGGTATCGGAGCGCCCAATGCAACGCGAGACCTCTCACGGGACGAGCCGTTTTTGCAGATCCAGCGTCTGCAGGTGGAGGCGATCGCGGAGGCAGCGGCGAGCGAGCGAGAGAGCGCCTCCAAACGCTCCTCCAACCCGGTGTCGCGCCTGATGCGCTCGATGAGCTTCAAGCTCGGTCGCTCACCCGCCAAGTCGCCGCGCGCCAAAGGGCTTGACGCGGCGCGCTCGCCCCGCAGCCTCGCCTCCTCCACCCCGGGTTCACCCGACGCGTCCCCGCGCTCCAACGCATCCCACCCGGCGAGCCCACGCCTCCCCAGCCCACGCCTCTCCAGCAGCCGCATGATCCAGGACCTGGACTCCGTACCGACCGCGGCCGTGCCGACCACCGGGGCGACCATCGGGCCGACCATCGGGGCGGCCATCTTGCCGACCATGGGGACGATGCGGCAGCCCATTTGGGATCGCGCCGCCGCGGGCGCCCTCGTCACCCTCCCGCCCGAGCTCCTCGGGAGCTCACCCGTCGGGAGTCTACCCGTCGGGAGCTCACCCGTCGGCGCGGGCGAGGCTGGCGGCGCCGGCAGCAGCGGCAGCGCTGGCGAAGGCGCGGAGGGGTTCGACGCCGCGTACGAGCGAGCCGCGGACGTAGCCACCCTGAGCCTGATGGATCGCGCCACCGCGCGCGGCGAAAAGTTTCGGCCGAACGTCACGCGTGCGGACTTTGTGACGGCGGTGCACCTGATGGCGACGCAACTAGGGCTGGCTCTCGAGCCGCCCCAGATTGAGCAGCTCTTTGACGCCGTCTCCGCGGGCGGTAGGACCGTCCAGTTCGACGACTTTGTCGAGGCGCCTTCGACGCGCTACTACCTGCTCCAGCTCGGCCGTGTCGAGCAGGACGGCGCGCCTGGCCGCAGGGCCAAGGGCGTCGAGCCGCACCTCGAGGCGTGAGAGCCGGCGCGCGCCAAGCGCCGCCTCGCGCCCACTGTCACACGTATCCAGGTACCAGCGTACGCTCACTATGAGTTCAGTCTTCCAGTAAAGATTTCGTGCATCCTTGACGCTTGAGCGTTGAGGTTCCGATTCGCACACTCGGCTTCACATCAACCTGTGTGAACCTCTACACAAGCGACTTTCAGTTTCACAGGTGACACTGGTGCAACTCTGACACAGTCACGATGACACACTGACATTCCGACGACGACTACCTCAACGAACTCAAAATCTATTCTCCTGGAGGCCCACGCCCCTACTCAACACCTAATGCTGGGCGCCCTTCCATAGATTCCCATGGATTCCCTTGGATTCGAAGCGACTCGTTTTCACAGATGCGCAGCTGTCTCCCCGCGCTTTGTAAAATGTAAATGCTGGCGCGGCCGCCGCTCGTGGCTCGCTGCCGGCACGTTTATACGTGTAGTGATTTGCACGTGGAGCATTCCGCAAATCGTGCGTGGATTGATGCTCTCGATCCCGAGGTGTACGGCCGCGACGTGCTCCTCGTCGCGGGCGATGTTGCCGACCGTTTGGCAACATTTAAGGATGCGATGCGGCGGATGGTTGAGGCTTTTCAGCTGGTCTTCTACGTGCCAGGAAATCACGAGTTGTGGCTGCTGCGCGACGGGTCCGAGGGCAGCTCCTCGCTCGAGAAGCTTGAACGGCTCGAGCAAGTTTGCCGCTCGCTGGGCGTCATCACCTCGCCCCAACGTGTGCAGCTCGAGGCTGGCGCCGTGCACGTGTGCCCGCTCGTCTCCTTTCACCACACGAGCTTCGACAGCGAGCCCGACATTTCGACGCTGCGTCTCCCCTCCGTTCAGCGAGCCATGGCCGACTGGCGCGCGTGCCGCTTCCCGCCGAGCCTCGAGTGCGGCTCCGAGCAGCTCGCGGAACACATCGACAGGCTCAATGTGCTGATGCTGCGCGCGTCGGCGCGACAGGCGGAGGCGCACCCGGCGCTGTTGCCTTGGCGCCGCTACCCTGGAAAGGAGCGCGCGCGCGATGAGCCGCTCGTCACCTTTTCGCACTTCCTGCCCCGCATCGAGCTCTGCCCTGAGAAGCGCTATCTGCGCTACCCAGATTTGATGAAAGCCGTGGGCTCAGTGAGTCTGGGACGACGCGTGCACGCGCTCAGGCCGGATGTGCATGTGTTCGGGCACACGCACTTTGGGTGGGACGCCATCCTCGCCGACGACGGCATCCGGTACGTCCAGGCAGCCCTCGCCACCCCCGACGAGCGGCGCTACCGTATGGGGTCGCTCGCCATCGGTGAGATTGACCGCGGGCCGCTGCAACTCTTTGACGGCGAGGCGCACGCCTTTTGCGCCGCGCGGCGAGCCGCGTGGTCGTCGCACTATGAGCGCAATCCGCGCACGCCGCAGGACACGCGCCCGGCGCCGTGGGTGCTCGATTACTACCTTCGCAAGGCGCCGTCGAGGGTGATCCTCCCGGAGGCCTCGTCAGTGAGTGGGTCGGTTCCGCGAGATGAGGGCGGCGCACTGGCTCCACGGCCGGACATTGAGCCCTGAGGTGCCGCATGGATCTGCTGCGGTACGGAATGTCGCGTACGAATTGAGAGGAGATTGCGACAGGTGAGTTTGGTGACTTGACTTGACTTGCACTCTCGCGCGATCGCGTTGTGTTGAACGCTTCCACCAAAAGCGACAAGTCTTGAGAACGACGCTGACGCAGTGTTGCGTAGCGCAGCGCCTCGACTGGCATGTCCGAGGTGGGGCCGAGCAGCCGGCCGCCCAAGGCCAACGAGCTCTATGCGGCGGCGCGCGTGATCGGCAACAAGTGCTTCGACGAGAATCTCGAGTTCATGAAGTGCAAGGAGACCAAGGGCGGCGAGCCATCAGCGTGCGCGGCGGAGGGGCAGGAGGTGCATAAGTGCGTGTACGGGCTGTACAAGGAGATCAGCGCCAAGGCGGGGGCAGAGTTCAAGGCCTATGCGAGCTGCCTGGACGGCGCCGACCTGCGCGTCGCCATGTGCAAGAAGACGCAGTCTGCCTTCGAGACGGCCTTCTATTCGTGAGGCCTTGGTGGCTAGAGTGGTCTTTGCCTCGCGCGCATGCAACGTGGGCAAGGGCTCAGCGACTCGCCCCGCGCGCATGCGCGCACGCACGGGTCTCGCGCGCGTGCTAGTCCGCAAGAGGGCGCGCACGGGGCGCGCGCGAGCTGCGGCTCACATGCCATGTATTGAGAGAGCTCACTGACCCACAGCGGAGAGACTGGAAAGAAATGAGATCATTGTCTTTTATGAAAACTAGGTGGGATGGCGCTCACGGCCTACGCCTGCATGCTTCCAGAGCCCCGTAAACGTGGAGACGCGTTTTGATCCCGGCTCCGCCGCACGCCCGCGGACGCCCCGCACCGCGCACGCGCTTCGTTAAGCGGCCGGCCGGGCGGGAACGGAGCTTTAAGCGTGCCGCCCCGGCACACCCGTCAAACCAAATCGAGCTGAGCTCGCCGTGTGACGCGCAACGCTGCGACGACGCGGCTTTTCAGTAAACGCCGATAGCGTTACACACAGAGCCTCATTCGATGATATCGACGAATTCGTCGGCCGACGCCGTCGCCGCGCGGCCGCCCGAGGAGGCACCCTTTTCTCGCTCAGCTGCGAGTATGCGCGCCGCCTCGCTCGCGCTCACCTCCCCCGCCCCCGAGCTTGTGACAGAGGCCGCAGGCACGTCGGCGCCCGGGGCCGGCGCAGCGGCGCGGCTGGATCTACACTGCGCGAGCACCTCGTCGGCACTGATGGTGACGCGCTTGGCGGCGGCCCGCTTGGCGGCGCCCGCCACGGCGCCCGCCCGGCTCGAGGTGGGTGGTGACGTGGCCGTGGGGGAGTCGTCGCGCTCATAGGTCGAGTCGTACGGAACAGGGAGATTCGGTGATGGAGCACCCTCGTCCGTACCTCGGCCGCCGCCAGCCTCGTCCTCGTCCTCCTCGTCGCCGCGATCACGCGCCGCATCCCACTCCTCGCGGTCGCGGCGACTCATCTCAAACCCCTGGAGCTGCCCCTCGGCGCGCTGCATCTCTTGCTCGCGGTCCGAGAGCGGCCGGTAGCGCTGCGTCAGCCGCGCGAACCACGCATCGCCCTGCCCGGCATGGCGCGGGGCCGCGCGGCTGTGAGCGCTCATCACAGCGCGGCTGCTGCGCCCATCGCGGCATACACCGTCGGCCTCATGCGCGTTGCCGTGGGCGCTCGCGTTGAAGGGCGGCACCACCACGGCGAGTGCCTCCACGGCGGCGGTAGCGCGTGCGGAGGGCGGTGCTGCTGGCTTGTGGCCTTGCGCAAGGCGCACGAGGTGGATGATGGCGTAGAGGAGGAGGCAGACGAGGAAGAGGGAGAGGGCGGCGAGCCACCCACGCGCCGGCGTGAGCACGAGCAGCAGCAGCGCACACAGCGCCGGCAGCGCTAGCAGCGGCGCGGGCAGCGTATAGCTCGGCCGAAGCCGGTGTGGGTGCGTGCGCCGCAGCCGGAGGACGGTCGCGCACTGCACGATGACGTTGACCGCGTAGAAGAACATGGTGATCTCGAGCAGGGCCTCGAGGTGGAGGAGCGTCGTGGCGAGCGCGATGAGCGCGCTATTGAGCGCGATCGCGAGGTAGGGGGTGCCGAGGCTGGGGTGCAGCCGTGCGAGCGGTCCGGGGAGCATGCGCAGCTGAGCCATCGCGACGAGCGCGCGCGACGTGGTGCACATGAGGGTGCACAGCACGCCCACCTCGGCGGTGACGGAGGTGGCGAGCAGAATATACTGGAGGAGGGGCCCGCCCACTTGCTTGGCCACGATCTCGAACTGTCCCTCGCCCCACTCGGGCCAGCTCGAGGGCGGCACGGCCGCGGTGCATGCGGCAAGCGGCAGAGCGTACGTGACTGTCGTGAGCACGAGGGCGGCGGTCAGGGCGCGCGGGAAGGTACGCGGAGCGTCCGAGACCTCGGAGGCGACCATGCCCGCCGAGTCGTACCTGTGTGAAGGGGGCGGAGCGCCGTAGTGAGCACTTGCCTGCCAAAGGAGGCGACCATGCCGGCCGAGACGTACCCGCAATTGTTCCACATCACGAGGGCGAGAAGGAAGTGCCACTGCGCCGCCGTCGTGGGCGGCTCCTGCAGCGAAGGTGTGAACGGCGCAAGCGGCGCTGTGTGGGGCGCTGCGTACGACGCGAGCACGAGGGCGAGCAGCGGCGGCGAGACGAGGAACATGAACGCGACCATGCCGATGCCCACGACACTCGTACCCAGCACGTTGACACCCGCCGCGAGCGCCACCACCGCCAGCCGCAGGCACGAGCCGATCACGTCGGGTGCGAGCTCGCGCCACCAGCTCGCGCCGTGCGCGCCGTGCGGCTCTGGCGGCAGCAGCGGGTACAGCGCGCGCTCGACGTATTGCGCGAGCAGGAGCGGGTACAGCGCGCAGTCGAAGACATTGCACAACAGGTTCACCATCCCGTTCAGCAGCGCCAGCGCTGGTCCGAAGGCGTTGTGCACCCACACGATGTAGCCGCCGCTGTGCGGCATCGCCACCGAGCTGCAAGAGGGGGGGGGGGGGGGGGGGGGGGGAGAGAGAGAGCACAGGCCAAGAGGGGGGGGGGGGGAGCGGGGGCGGGGGGGGGGGGGGGGGGTGGGAGGTGGGAGAGAGAGAGCACAGGCCAAGAGCGTGGGTGCGTGAGCGGTGGCGGGGCTACGGAGGAGAGCAGGCTTGGTGTTCAGGCCCGGCACGCGCACAGTTCCGAGACCACCAGGACCATCGGCAATGACCAGACAAGCGTGACGCCGAGAAGCGTGCCGATGGCGAGCAGCGGGCCGCCTGCCGAGACGGCCTCCTCAATGCCGTAGGCGGAGCCGCACACGGCAAAGAAGGTGATCGCCGTCAGCTGCAGCGGTCCAAGCAGGCGCGGAGGTGGCAGGAGGGCATAATCGTCCTCGCCCGTGCCATCATCCGCGATGAACGGGGTCGACAACGTGTTGAGGCGCTTCGAGAGGCGAGAGAACAGAGGGAGTGACGCACCGAGCTGCGCGGCCGCGGACATGACTACAGCGCGGTTCGGCTGAGCCGACGTCTGTGAATTCCCCAAGTGATCCTTTCACAAGGCACTTGACACGTGCTAGGGTCCGCGAAGCCATATTCATATCGGGCGAGCGGCGCCGTGAGAGAAAGATGGCGACGATCTCGCGAGGGCCACTCCCCCCGGACGACCCCATCGGACACCTGCGGACGCTATGCGCGCCGGGCGAGCCGAGCAAGCGTATTGCGGCCGCGGTGGCGCTCACCGCCTCGCTCTCACGCGCCGAGCACCGTGGGCTCGCGCAGCAGGCACTGCGCGGCATACTGCAGAGCATCGAGCCGTTGCTGTATGACGCGGAGGTGCAGGTGCTGCGCGCGCTGCCCGCGCTGCTCGGTGCACTCGGTGCGGCGCAGCGCAGCCCCGCTGCGCAGCGCGAGTTTTGCGGCTGGCTCGCCGCATCGGCGCAGCGCACGAGCAGTGCGCAGGAGGTGCTGCCAGGCGGCATGCGGCCGAGCGGCTGGAGCCTGTTGCTGTCGGCGCTGAACGACATGCTGCAGCACCTGCTGCGCGAGGAGCAGGAGCTGCAGCAGCTGCTACCCGCCCTCGCCGACGTGCTCCACTGCGTGCGCTGGATGCTTGAGCGTGTCGAGGACCCTTCGCTGTTTGCGGTCCTGCTGCCGCTGCTCACGACGCTTGGGCGGCGCGAGCTGGCTCCGGTGCTGATACCACACTTTCCGGAGGTCGTCGACTTCCTCCTCGGCTGGGCACTGGAGCCGCGCTCGCCCCTCGCCCTCTGCTCGGACATCAACACCACACTCGGAAGCTTGCGAACGCTTTGGGCACACTCCGAGGGCTTTGGTCTGCGCCTCGCGCGCCATCTGCTCGACGACCTCGAAGGGCTGCCCGCCGAGCCGCCCACACCGCCCCCGGCAGCGCGTCACCACACCACCGCCCTCGCCCCGCGCCTCACACGATTTGCAGGCTGCTTCGGTGCGGTGGTACGCGGGCTGGGCTCAACGTACGCCGCCGCGGCCGAGCAACCCGAGCTCACCGGCCGATGTCTGCACTGCCTGGCGACGCGGCTGCCCATACACGTGACCGCGGCCGCGCCGCCTGCCACCTCCGCGGCCGACCTCACAGCCTTTGCCGAGGACACCATCCTCACGATCGCCGAGGCTCTGCGCGGTCGAGTAGCGCCGCACCACGCCGCCGCCTCGAGGATCCTCCTCGCTCCGCTGCACGTGCCGTCCGCGCGCACGGTGACGATCCTGCGCGCGCTCGGCCATCACGAGCGGCTCGTGCGTGCGCAGGGGAGTGCCCTCACCGCCCAGGCCGCCCATGTCCTCGTCTCTCCCGTCTCCCCAATTCCAAGCCTCTGGTTGCACCCGGAGCCCGCCGTGGGCGCTGCCGTCCTCTCCGCTCACCGGCTACTGCTTTGTGCGCCACACACGTCGAGCGCGGCCGCTTCGGTGCTGCTGCAGAGCTTGCTGGCCACTCTGCGCCAACACGTCACCGCGCTCCCGCTGCCTCCGCCCCCCGCCGCCGCCTTCGCCCTGGGCGCCTCCGCCGTCCTCAGTGCCAACCAGACGAGTGGCTCCGCAAACCCCACAGCTGCCTTCAACCCCATCGCCGCCTTCAACCCCACCGCCCCCTTCATCGCCTCCGATGGCGGCTCCGCCCGTGCCGGCGCGCCGGCCGCGCCCTCGAGCGAGGCTGCCGAGGCTCCGTCAGGCGACATGGAGACCGATGGTGGCAGCGCACCGAGCGAGCTCAGCGCTGCCGAGCGATCACGTGTGCTGCAGGCGCTGCTGGGCTTGTTGGCGGCGGTGCTCACTGAAACGAGCCACGCGTCGCATCTGCTCTCGATCGCGTCGACGCTTCTGCGTCAGCTGCACCCGGTGCGCACGCTGCCGGTGGCGCGCCGCCCCGCCCTCTCGCTCAGCGTCACCATCAGCCTCCTCGGCCTAGCGTACAACACCACCATCGTGCTGCCTCCGCCGCCGGGCGCGGGCACCCCGATGCATGTCTCCCTCGCCATGCTCGCGTCGCAGTGGCGGGCATTGCTCCTCTCGTTGCTCGCGCCCTCCCGAGCGCACACGCACCCTCCCCTTGTGCGCCTCGCCGCCCTGCGCGCAACCACCGCCGCCCTCACCGCCGCCGCCCATGCCAACTCCAACGCCAGCAGCGCCAGCACCGCCGCCGCGCCTGAAGCCGCCGCCGCATCCAGCGCACACGACGACGCCAAGGGCGAGGCCGGCGAGAATGTGGGGTGCAGCTTTGCTGTTTGGTTGGGATGTGAGCTGGGTGCGCGGCGCAGTGGCAGCGGCTTGGGCGTGGGCATGGGCTTGGGACGGTTGGCCCACCTCCTCAAGCACGCCTTGCGACTGGTGCTTGAGCCATGCGCGCCGCTGCGGCTGGCAGCTCTCGAGGCCATCGAGGCGATCTTCCTTTGCATGCGGCAGGAGGCTGATGGCGCAATCGAGCTGCATGCCGCCGAGCTGGGCACGCTGCTGCGTGCGGCGATCGCGCAATTGAGCGCTGGGGATGGCGAGTGCCGCGCCGTCGCCGCTCGCGTGCTCGCGTGCTCCGCGCTTGCGGCCCTTGCAGCCCTCAACCCACACGCCGCCCTCGCCGATGGCGCGCTTGCCGAGAGCGGCACGGGCACCGAGACAGGCGCTACCGAGCGTACGACCGCACCGACGGGCGCCGTCGCCGGCGCCGGCGCGGGCTTCGGCGGCTTCCTTGTCGTCCGCGGCGGTGTTGCCAAGGACGCGGCCTTCGAAGTCGATCGAGGCGGCGGGGTGGCGACGAGCGAACGCTGGCGCCATCTGATCGTCGAGACGAGCCCACTCCCCAGCTATGGCCCTATGCAGTTGCAACGGATGCTTCGGCTCCTCTCGAGCCGCGCGCCCGGTACGGCGCCACTCGCGTCCTTGTTCGCGCGCCAGCTCGTGCTCAGCGGCGCGGGAGCCCTCCCCTCGCTGCGCTCCCTCGTCCGTGTCGACGTGCAGCTGGGCGGCTGGTGGGGCGGGGCTGAGGCAGCTCGATTCCTCGTGCACGCGCGCCTGCGCTCCCCATTTGGCGGGCCGGCACAAACCTTCGAGGGGATGGAAAAGATGCTCACTGCAGCGCTCCCCGCCGGAGGTGCTGGCGGTCCCGGCGCCGTCTCGGGCGCATCGCTCGAGCGGCTGCGCTTGCTGCTGCACACCTTTGAGCAGCTGGAGCGGCAGGTGACCAACGCATGCGATGGCTCCCTCGCGCTGCCGCCGCCTCCTAATGCGGCGCGCCTCTTCTTCGCCAACAATCAGCGCGTGTGCGTCGATTGGTTTGCACGGCTGCGCCCGCGCCTCCTTTCGGCCGCCCTCGCGACACGTCAGCCCGCTTCGGTCGCACGGCACGCGCAGCTTCGGCTCGTTGAGCCTGGCCACGGGCGAAGCAAGCTACTGCGTGCGCACGCCCTCGACGGGTCGACTCGACGTGCAAGAGGGACTGCTGCGCAACATGCAATCGTGTCTACGCGATGTCGAGGGCACGCTGTACGTGCTCATGGACGCGCTGCTCGAGCTCGGCGGCATGCAAGTCACCGACGGGCTTGCCGGCTTCGTCAAGCGCAAGCTCGGGCCGTTGCATGCCGCCGCGCTGCGCTCGCAGCAGGACAGGCAGAAGCCGCAGACGCTGCTGCTGCAGCGCGACAGCGCCGCGACCGCGCCGCGCATACACGAGCTCAGTACGGCGTGGGTGCCCTGGCTGGACGGTATGCGGCTGCGAGCCGCCGGACGACTCGAGGAGTCGCTGGTCGAGCTGCGTGCGCTGCTGGACACTCCCGCCGCCGCCATGGCCGCCGAGCCCGCCCAAGCGAGCTACGTAGCCGGCCACGTGAGTGCTTGCTATGCCGAGCTGGGCGAGGTGGACGAATTGCATGCGTGGCATGCCGTCCTCGCACAGTACCGCACCGGCAGCGGCGGCAACGGCGCTCCACACTTTGCTCAACCGCTGAGTGCGAGGGCGTGCTCAGTGCTGGGGTGGCTGCATTCTTCGTCGAAGGAGGGGGGCGATGCTGCCGCCGCCCCGCCCCTCGCCCCGCACGCACCCGCTGACGAGCCTCCAACCGACGCCGGCCGCTCAGCGTCTGCACTGGCCGCCTGGCCAGGGGTCCAAGGGCCGCAGTTGCAGAGCCTCGAGCGACTCGCCGCCGCCATCGCTGCCCCGCCCGACGACCCCCCGGCCGTTTCCGCCGCCGCGCACAGCAGTGAACCGTTGCTCGACGAGCTTGCCCTGAGCTGCGGCCTCGGCGCGCGCGTGGCCTCGGGCACCTTACCCACGCTCCTCCACCTCCAAGCCGCGAGCGCCGCCGCGAGCGCCGCTCGCGCCGTCGCCACAGGGCGTGGCGGCGTGGGCAACGCACTGATGGGCGGGTGGCCGAGTGTGGGCGCGGTGGCCCAGCTCCTGGATCATCAGGCACAACATGCCGGCGCGTGGCTCGCGCTGTTGCGAGCGGAGGAGCGCGCCCACCAAGCCGCCACCTCCGCCACCTCCGCCGCCACCGCCACCTCCGCCATCTGCGCCGCCTCCGACCATGCTGGCAGTGGCGCCCTGCTTGGCCTGCGTCTGGCGCTCGCCCGTCTCGCGAGACGCCGGGGGAACGCGCGCCTCGCTTCACGGCTCGTTGCAGGGGTTGCCTCGAGCAGCACACTCGATGCCGCTACGGCGCTCCGTGGCCGGTATGAGTCCATTCTGTTGCTGCGCGCGACGGGACAAGCCTCCGAGGCGCTCGATGCTCTGTGGGCGGCTGCACAGCCTCTCATTCGCGTTGTGACCGCCCACGACGAGGCCGCCGCCGATGCGCCGCCGCCGGCTGCTCACACGCCCGCACCCGCGACGCCGCTCGACCTCCTCCATGCCAAGATGTGCCTCAAGCTCGCTAGTTGGCTGCAGGAGCGACCGCTGCCCTCGGAGGGGACGGTGGTGCACGGCGCGATGAGTGAGGCGGCCCTCGCACGCCGCAGTGACGAATCCCGTGGCAGTGACGAATCCCGTGGCAGTGACGAATCCCCCTCGCCCGCGCCGCTTACGGCTGATGAGCTCATCGCGGCCTCCGAGTCTGCGTGTGGGCGTTGCCTGCATGCGGCGACTGTGCAAGCCCCCTCGCGCGCGAAGGCTCAGCTGCGCCTCGGCACATGGTGCTACCGTCAAGGCGTGGCTGTTCTCAAGGGGGCCGGCGGCGGTGGCGGCGGTGGCGGCGGTGGTGGCGGTGGCGGCGGTGCGACCGGAGCTGTCGCAAGCACATCGAGCGGCAGCGGCGGCGGCGTCGAGCTGACGCTCACCGAGCGAGCACAGCTGCGCCACCTCATTGTGAGCGCCTTCCCGCAACGGCTGGCGAGTGCGCCGCACACGTATGCGCTCATTGCGGCGCTCCTCGTGAGCCACGGGCGATTGGCCCTCGACGACAGCGCCGCACACGACACGGGTGCCGTCGAGGGCGCAGCAGCGGAGCGAGAGCTCTGCGGGCGCTTCGAGGAGACGTTTGGGGCCGGTTGGGATGAGGGGAGCGCCCCTCTCACGCTCACGGAGGCGGGTGAGCGGCTACTCGCCTTGTGGCGGGCGGTGCGCGAGCGGCTTCTCGCTCCGCTGCGCACGGCGGTACGCGCCTTTTTCGCCTATCTCCGCCTGAACGAGGCCCAGGCGGCCGCGCACACGAGTGTGGCGGTGCCGCTGCGACTGCTGCGGCTGCTGTTGCGCCATGCAACCGATCTGCAAGACGACTTTGCGGCTGGGATGGCGGCGACGCCGGCGCTCGGCTGGAGCGGCGTGGTGCCGCAGCTCTTTGCCCGACTCGCACACCCGGAGCCGACGGTCCGATCGCACGTGCAGACGTTACTCATCGCGATCGGGCGACGGCTGCCGCAGCTGGTCCTCTACCCTGCTATCGTAGGCGCTGACGAAACTCCCGCCAACCTCGCGGACGCCGTCGTGAGCACGGCCGCGCTGCCTATGTCGGCCAACGCCATCGAGGGCACTGGCGGGGCGGGGCGGGCAGAGCGGCAGGCCATCTGCACCGCCCTCGGCATGCACAACCCCCGCCTGCTGAGCGAGCTTCGAATGCTGATCAGCGAGCTCGGCCGCGTGACACTGCTGTGGGAGGACCACTTGCATGGAGTCCTCGCCTCCCTCCAATCGGACGTGTCCACAAAGGTGGGCAAGCTGCGGGAGGAGGCACGCCGCGTGAGGGCGAACCCGAAGCTGACGCACGCCGACAAGGCGCGCATCCTCGGCGAGAAGTATTCGGCCATCATGGCGCCTGTGGTCGCGGCCCTCGAGCGACACGAGCGCGCCCTCAGTGCGCCGGCTGGCACGCCTCACGAGCGAGCCTTTCAACAAACCACGGGCCGCGCGTTGCGTGCCGCGATCGCCGACTTCCGAGCCCCCATCTCTTCTGCATTTGAGACGTGTTGGGAGCCGTTGAGGGAGCTACAGCGTACGTTGAGTGCCTACCTCCGAACGCCAACGTTGCCACTGCCACTCCTCTCCCCTCACCTGGCGGGACTGCGAGGCTCGCTGATCCCGATGCCCGGGCTGAGCAGCGACCAACCCCTCGCCGCCGCCGCCGCGCCAACGCCAAGACGCGCCACCGCCGCCACCGCCGCCACCGCCGCGACGAGCGCACCGCCCGGCTCGCACGTCGGCGCGTCAGGCGCCGTCGCGGGCGCTCCGCCCGAGGAAGCGGCGGCGGTGCGCATCGAGCGGTTCCTGCCCGAGCTTGCGGTGCTGCCCACCAAGACGCGTCCCAAGAAGCTCACCCTCCTTGGCTCGGACGGGCGGCAGTACAACTACCTGCTCAAGGGGCGTGAGGACTTGCACTTGGACGAGCGCATCATGCAGCTGCTTCGGGTGGTCAACGGCATGCTGCGCACCGACCGACACACGCGCGCGGTCGATGCGATGAGGGCGCGAAATTACGCGGTGCTCCCTCTGGGCCCTCGATCAGGTCTCATCCAGTGGGTTGAGGGCGTCACCCCCCTCTTCTCCATCTATAAGGCGTGGCAGGTGCGTTCACACGCGGCGGCAGCCCTCCGGGAAGGAGCGGCGACCAAGGAGGGCGGCGGCGCGCGTGTGAATGCCGAGCGTGTGAATGCCGAGGCCAACGCGAGTGGGGGGGGGGGTGGTAACAGCAGCGGCGGCGGCGGCGGCGGCGGCGGCGGCACCTCGGCGGAGAAGCAGCCGCCACAGCAAAGCCTGTGCTCGCCGGCCGCCCTCGCCGCCGCCGCCGCCGTCGCCGCCAGCGGGACAACCGCCTCACCCGCCGCAGCACTCACTGCCACTCCCGTCACCGCCTCCGCCGCCACGTCGTGCGCCGCCACGCCCGCCGAGGCAGGCGGCGAGACAGCGGCCGTGCGCGGTGGCGGCGGCGGCGGGGGGGGCGGGGGGGGCGGGGGGGGTGGGGGCGGGGGCGGAGGGGGGAGCGAGCTCGTGGTGCGCCCTGCCGAGATCTTCTACTCACGCATGACGCCTGCCCTCGAAGGGGCGGGCCTTTCGAGCACCTCCTCGCGCCGCCAGTGGCCTCATGAGCTATTACGCCGCGTGTATTCGGAGCTGGTGGCCGAGACGCCGAGAGAGCTACTGGCACAGGAGCTATGGCTGCAGAGCGCTGACACGTATGCCTGGTGGGCGAAGACCCAGGCCTTCGCCCGCTCGTGCAGCACCATGTCGATGCTCGGGTATGCCATTGGGCTGGGTGATCGGCACCTCGACAACATGCTCCTCGACCTCGCGTCCGGCGAGCTCCTCCACATCGACTACAACGTGTGCTTCGAAAAGGGGATGCGCCTCAAGGTGCCCGAGACCGTCCCGTTCCGGATGACTCCGACGATGCAGGCGGCTCTGGGGCTCGGCGGCACTGACGGCGCGTTCACCTCCTCTTGCGAGGCGGTGCTGCGCGTACTCCGTGCGTCCAAAGAGACTCTCCTCACGCTCCTCGAGGCCTTTGTGTACGATCCTCTCGTCGATTGGGCTGCCGAACGCACCCTCGATGAGCAGAGGCGTGGCGCGGAGCTCACTGTGGGGATCTCGCTCTGCGCGTCGCGTGTGGATGAGCTTGATGCGCCCCTTAAGGAATGGCACACGGCGCTGCCGGGGGCTCTAGAACAGCTGCGCCCAGTGCTCACGCTGACGCTCGAGGGGAATGCCGCCCTGGCAGGCGCTCAGGCGCTCCACGCCGAACGAGTGCGGCAAGCGCGCGCCGCTGCAGAGACGTCGCTCGCCCGCCAGGCGCAGTACGAGTCACTCGTCAGTGCTCTCCACAGCGCTGAGGACTCACTGCAGGCCACCCAGCGCTCGGTCGCCCAAGTGGCCGTCGAGCTTCGCAACTTGAGCGAGCAGCATGCAGTGTGGCGCGATGAGCACGCGCGCGCCGCCCAATTCCTCTCCGACGCGTACTTGGGCGCGGCCTTTGAAGACCTCTCCGCGCTCGCGACGGCGTTGCCCACGGCGCCGCTCGGTGCGGCGCGCCTCGTCGCGGCGGCCAAGGAGCATGTGATGCCGCCGCTGCCGGCCGGGCTTGAGCTCGAGCATCGGCAGCTTGAAGGAGCGTGCCTGCACGCGGAGAGCGAGGTGCACACGGCAGGCGGCGCGCTCGTCTCGGCGCTCATCGCCCTCGCGGACGCGTGGCGCGAGCTGCCACCTGACCACATCGAGCGATCGTTGCTCACGCCCCTGAGTGAGGTGCTCCTGAGTGCTGCCGCTGCACCACTCGAGCGTGCTGACGAGGCCGTCACGCACCTCGCCACGCTGCGCTCTGCCGCCTATGCCGAGGGATCGCGGGTCGCGCTCGGTGGGCAGTTACGTGACCTCGAGGCGGAACAGGCTGTCGTGGGCGCGCGCGTCGCGGCGCTCGAGGGGTTGCAGTCGCTACTGCACGCCGACGTGGCGAGTGGCTGGGAGGTGTGCGAGCTCGAGGCCCAGCAGGCCCTCACGGCGGCTGTCAAGCGCCTCACCGGGGGTGGAAGCGGATGTGTAGGCGGAGGTGGAGATGGAGGTGGAGGCGGGCCAGCGCGTCTGTACGCGGCAATGAGGACGATGGCGGCCAAGGAATTGGAACGACTGGAGTCTGCGTCGGCCGCCTCAGCCGCTGCCCCGTGCTCCCCGGCCGAGCTCGTCGCCTCCGAGCCCATCGATGGCGCAAGCGCCTCGTCGGCGGCGGCCTTCGACGAAACTCTCGACGAAGCACTCATGTCGCGGCTGAGCTTCCTCGGCGCTCAGGCGGTCGCGGCGGAGGGGGAGGTGCAGCTCGCTGGCTGCGGCGTCCTCGCCACGTGTGTGGGGCGCGGGCTGGAGGCCCTCCGTGTCATCGAATGCCACGCCCCCGCAGCCGCCCACTCCGTCGCGGCCATGCATGCGCGTCAGCTCTTCGAATGGAGTGATGAGGTGCTCGGAGCTCTGCAGACCTTTGAAGCCGGCTTCACTCGTCTGTTTCTGCCGGAGACTCTGGCGGCGATCCACTCGGGCGATGCGAGTGTCCTCGGGCCGCTCGCTGAGCTGAATACCCTCCACGCGGACTTGCGCTCGTGGCGCGCGATGATCGCGGACGTGCAGCAGCAGCGGGCAGAGCTCGAGGAGCTCGAGTTGACGTATGAGGACGACGTGCGCCAGGCGCGCGCCGTCCTGAGCAAGCTGAATGAGCGCGCCCATCAAGAGGATGATCTCGGGTGGGAAGAGGCCGATGAGCTCGATGAGCAGAGGCGTCGGTGGACGGCGCGACTGCATGAGCTCCAGTCCAGTTGGGAAGGACGCCACGCGACACGCGCGGCCCTCCCGCAACAGGGACGCGCCCTGAGCGTGCAGCTGACGGCGCTGCGCCGCCGCTTCGGCGCCCTCACGCAGGTTCAGCACGCGGAACAGGGCGGCAGGGTGCTCTTGGCCGGCTTTGACCAGATGTGGAGGCCCTTGGAGGAGGCCCACGCGCGTCTGGAGCGCCTCGCCGCGCCGCTCCGAGAAACGACTCTGAACCCAGTGCCCACGAGAGTGGCGCGGAGGGCCGCCGCTGAGGGCGCCGAGGCTCAGCCGGCGACAGGCGCGCAGGCAGAGCTCCCGAGTGCCGACGATCTCTTCGGAAGCAAGCTGGATGCGATCCATGCCATCTTCTCATGTGGCCTGGCCGCCTCTCGAGAGGCTGCGGACGAGGCAGCGGGCGTCCTCGGCTTGGCGGCAGCCAAGGAGTTCGAGAACCTGGCCCAGTGTATGCAGGCCCAGCTGATGCACTTCGCCAAGAGGATCGTCACCCCCGCGGTGCATCTCGCATTGCGCGCCACACTTGTAGCGTGCAATGAGCCCGGCGCCGCCGCCGCCGCCGCCGCCGCCGGCGAGGCTGAGGAGATCACAACAACGTGCCGCGCCGTTGCGGATGCGCGCAGCTTGCGCCCGCGGCTCGCGACGGCGGCGACGACGGCGCTGCAGCGCCTTGCCATGCAGAGCGCGCAGCTGCAGCGCGGACGTGCTCAGCTCGAATGGCTTCATGGGGATGCGCACGAGGCGAGCTCGTTGGCGGTGGCTGGGGCGGCGGGGGCGCGCGAGGCGGGCACACTGGCACCGAGCCCGTCGCTGCCGACACGCCGCGCCGTGCTGCCGCCCCTTCGGGCGGCGCTCGACACGGCGCGCAACGCGCTAGTGTGCCTTGAGGAGGCAGCACGCGCACACGCGCAGGGGCATGAACGGCTGAGCGGCATGATCGTCGCCTCGATCCCGACCAATCTCCATGCCGGGGTCTCGAGCGCCGCGGGCGTCGAGGCCGTGCTAGGGAGGCGGGCCCTCGTAGATCAACTCGAGAGCATCCAAACTGCATCCAGCCAGCGAAGTCAGCGGGGGGCGGAGCGCGTGCATCAGCTCATGCTGATCGCTGAGGTAGCACTCCGGCTAGAGAGCGTGCGCTCGGTTTGCAGTGAAGGCTCCGGAGCGCTCCTTGATGAGGTGAGCAGTCAGCTGCACCAGCTCGCGAGTGCGGCGCAGCTCGTGGCGGCGCAACAGGCGACCATCGGGCAGCACATGGGCGCGATCATGGCGCTCCGGACGGCCGATGAGGCGAGCCGGCAGGCAGAGTCCGACGGACCGACCCGCCAGCTCGCACTCTCGGAGGCGGCCTTGGGGCAGCAGCGCGCTGCATGCATCGCACGGATTGAGCAAGCGAGCGCCCTCTTTTTGGAAGTGGAGCGCCTGCTGAGTGAGGGCATCGCCATGGGCGCTGAGGCGACCGCTCTGGTGGACGAGCTCGAGGCTCTCGGACGATCTGCGGGCGATCTCGCCAAGCTCGCCCCTGATGAGCTCGCTCGCGTCGGGGGCGTCGGTGGGTTTGCGACGATGCTCGAGGCCGCCGCCGAGCTGCGCGCGTCGTGGCGAGCGATGGACGAGCGCGGCGTGCTGCTCAGCAGTACGCTGCTACCCGAGGCGTTCCAACCGTCGTGGCGGCCCGAGATCCTCGACGCCCTCGTCGCCACTGCGGAGGCGTCGGTGGCGCTCGGCGCGCCTTCACACGACGAGAGCGCCACGATCGCACCGTCGTTGCGACTCGACGCCTTCATCGTCACGACCCAGCGTGCGGCGGAGGCACTGCATCCGCAGCTCAAGCGACTCGGCGAGTTGGTGGCCGCTGCCATCGCGGCCGACGCCGCGGCCGACGCCGGAGGCGAGGTCGCGGCCGACGCGGGCGCGGACGGCCGAGCCGGAGAGGCCGGTGCTGAGGGTACTGTGGCGGATGGGGCCGCCGCCGTGGACACGAGCCGCGTCGCGCCAATGGCGGCGGCGGTCACGGCCGCCGTGGTCACGGGCGTGGCCACGGGCGTGGCCGGCGCTGTGCCCGCCGCCGCCTCGGGCGGAGTCAAGGGACCGAAGCAGGAGCGTAACGTGCACGCCCTCACTGTACTCCGCCGAATGAAGTGCAAGCTCGATGGAAAGGACCGGTGGCCTGGCAAGGAGCGCGAGACGCGCCAGACGGTCGCCGAGCAGGTGGAGACGGTCATCAAGTTGGCCGTTAGCCCGGACAACCTCTGCCAGATGTATGAAGGATGGAGCGCGTGGGTCTGAGACTCGGCACTCCGAGAGGCACACACGTTTCACAGCTTGAACCTATATCGAATAAAATTACCGAGCGAGCTTGGCGGCTAAGAGTCTACGAGAACTGCAAACCCAAACGCGGCTCGCGGGATGAACGGGATCGCTTGGGTCGCGCGTGCCGGGTCTCGTTTAGGGTTCTCGACGCGCGGAACGGGTTTACGGTTTTATTGCGGACGTGATTAGATAGTACACTGAACGCCTCGGGATTCACAAAAGCGCGTTTGTCGTCGAACTACTAAATGATAGTTCCGTTACCGTCTGCGTGAGTCTCGTTTTGCAGAGGTACGGACGCGAGCCTACCACGAGGTCGGAGCGTGCTTTCTGCTTAGTACTCCTCGCCACCCTCCTCCTCGAACTCGCCCTCCTCCTCGGCGGACGCGTCCTGGTACTGCTGGT
>ENA-UOXO01000825-UOXO01000825.1-mixed-culture-metagenome-genome-assembly--contig:-NODE-825-length-23150-cov-39.393765_pt1 | contig 23150 bp, 10 predicted proteins | sample MGYA00238162_ERZ761640 | MGnify/ENA primary metagenome ERZ761640 (study PRJEB28914, sample SAMN08778297) | mixed culture metagenome | isolation source: Freshwater growth medium | place: USA...
AGGACCCCCCCTCCCCCCTCCCCCCCCCCTCTCAGAATGAATGCGATCGACTGTAGACACCCAGGAAGCTTTCACGAACCATTTTTGGTCGCGCTGATTAATTTGGAAACCCCAAACACCCAGGGAGAGTGACGTGATCCATGGCGCCTGATTCGCTCCCTCCGCCCTCACCTCCGCCGCTTTCGTCCGTGCCCTGGTCGCGCAAAGAACTGCTAAGGTTCGATGCAGATGTGGCCGTGAGTTGGGTGGATACGAATGAGGCCGATCTGCCCTACGCTCGCTCGGTGTCGTATGCCGAGCTCATAGACATGGCTGATCGGGTTTCTTGTCTGGTCGCCCATGCCGCCAGCCGTGGTGCCGGCGTCGGCTTGTGCCTCGATAATTCCCTGGCCGCCGTCGCGTGCCAGCTCGGAATCCTCTGGGCTGGAAACAACTTCGTGCCTCTCGATGAGCCCAGTGCACAGCCGCGTACACAGGAGGTGCTTGAGAACTCGGGCATCGAGCTCATCTTTTGTGGTCCACATCTTGCAGACGACGTCGCCAGAGTGGTGGATGAGTGCCGCCACAAGATAATCGTCCTTTCCATTGATGACGCCGAGCTAACGAATCCATCATGCGCGCGCTTTTGCATGATGGATGCCGTCTCGGCTTGCAGACCGGATGTGCCGCACAATATGTGCTCGCGTATCTGCACTTTTCACACGAGCGGCACGACCGGTGCTCCGAAGCCCATTCACAGCACCGCGGAGCAGTGGCGTGCGTTTGTCCTCGCTGCCGCACGGCCTTATCATCTCACGGCCACCTCGCGCGTCTTCGTGGCGACGAGTGCGATCTTTGACCCCTCCGCCGGCATGACCTTTGCAGCACTGGCGCTCGGCGCAACGGTATGCCTCGCGCCTTGGGCTTTCACGTTGCAACAGCTGAGAGTTTCCATCAACCTGACTCGAGCCACGCATGCAATGTCGACCCCGTCGGTATGGGCGCTATACGACATTGAGAGTGAGTGCGCGCCTCATGACAAGCTTGCGCTTACGACGGTGATGCTCGGCGGTGAGCCGACGCCCCCTGAGACGATACGAGCGTGGCTGGCTCTCGGTGTGAGACTCATCAACACGTATGGGACCACTGAAGCGACCGTGTACCAGATGGCGTACGAGCTGCCACCGCACGTGGCGTCCTTGTCGGACGCGCAGCTCGAGCAGCATGCTCGATGCCTCGGCACCCCGTTTGAGGGCATCTGTTGTGCGGCCGTGCACGTGCCCGCGCTGCTCGAGGGCCTGTCCGAGGCGGTGCCAGCTGATGGACTGGAGATCAAGGAGCTCGTCCTCTGGGGAACGCAGGTCGGCGGCCCCGATCGGTGGGGCATGCCAAATGTGGCAAGTCGAGCCATCCAAGGCGAGGACACGCTACCTGTCACGCTTCGGGCGTGTGGTGGCTTCATTCCCTCCACGACCATGGGCGAGTGGCGGCTTCATCCACAGCAACAGCGACTTCGCACAGGCGACTTGGTGCAATGCCGCGGCGGCGCGATGTACTACGTAGGGCGAGCCGATCAGCAGGTCAAGCTCAATGGCCGACGCATCGAGCTTGGGCCGATCGGCAACGCCATCTGCACGGCCATGCATCCCCTCGTGCGCCATGCTGTCGTACAGCTCGTCGACGGGCGGTTGCATGCATTCTGCGTGATGAGGGCACTACCGGATGAAATGCGATCCTCTCCTCGGTATACCGTCACCTCTGACGCCGTGCGTGTGCTCTGTGGTCTCGAGTTGCCAGCGTACCTTGTGCCGCCAGGCGTCACCCTTCTGAGCGACCTCCCGAGGACCCCAACGGGCAAGACAGACGGGCGAGCTCTCGCCGCACTCGCGCTTGCGGACGCGGCGGCGGTTGAGGCTGGCCATGGCACTGGCAGCACGCCTTGGTGTCCATACGGCTGGCTCGGTGTGGTGGCCGCGTGCTGGTCCCAGGAGCTCAATCTTCCAGTCGGGCAGCTCAGTGGCACGTCCGACTTCCGCGCGCTGAGCGGCGATAGCCTCGTCGCTCTCAAGATCTGCACGCGTCTTTGGCGACACCAGCAGCAGTGCACGGCCAGCCGAGCCGACGGTGGCGTCTTTGGCGAGCTCATGGGGGCCTTTTCACCCGTCCACCTTCTCGCGACGCCTGTACTCCGAGAGTACGCTGCTCGACTGCAGGCGGCAGCTGCCGAGACGAAACTCTTCCGTGCGCACATCGACGGAGGCGATCAAAGCGCACTGCCCCCCTGCGATCAAGGAGCTGCAGCTGATGCATCGGTGTGCGCTTCTTCGTCAGGGAGCGGCTGCAGGGCAGTCTCGGAGCAGCTCGATGCGTTGGCCGTGCAGGCAGTGGCAGCGGGAGACGCAGCCCTGCTCCAGGTTCTCCTCCAGCGCTATCCACCGCTCGTGCCGCTGCCGTTGGCGAATCGCCTGTTGCTAGCGGCGGTGTGCAATCACGACGGCGCGTGCGCGGCGCTCATGCTGGCCCATGGCGCGTCGCCCAACGCCTCGAGCCACTGCAGCGCCACCACTGCCCTGCAGAGCGCCGTGCTGCACACGGACAATGCCATGGTCCAGCGGCTGCTTGCAGCTTGTGCCGACGTAAGGGCGGTCGATCAGAATCTACAGAGCGTGTTGCACCATGCTGCCCGCACAGGCGCAGATAACGGCTGCTTAGAGACCCTCATTAGCCATGGGGCGCAAGCTGCCGGCGTTGGCGGCGGAGGTGCGGCGTGTGCCTCACTCGACATCTGGGGACGGACGCCCTTGCATTGGGCCGTCATCAACGGCCACCGTGAGGCCATCATCACGCTGGTGGAGGCAGGGAGCGACATCTCGGTACGCGACCTGCAGCATGAGTCGTCGCTCGACCTCGCAGAGCGGCGGGCGCTTTGCCAGGACGTGGCTGCGAGTGGCAAGTGTGACCGGCTGACAGTAAATCTCCTCAAGCTGCTACTTCATCCCGAGCACCCTGATCACCGCTCCTTTCATCCCGAGGGCTTCATGGACTTGTGTACTCACGAGGTCCTCGAGCACGCGGCGAGGCTGCGCTTGAGTGCCGAGGCGCGCGACGCGCTCCTCGCGATGAGTCCCGAGAGGCGTGCGGCCATTGGGGATCATATGATGACCATCGATGAGCTGAACGCGCGGCGGCCCGCGATGTAGGTGCAGTTGATGTATTGTGAGCAAGAGTCGTGGGGGTCTTCTACATCAACTGCACCTCCACAATACATCAACAGTGGGGGTCTTCCACCTGATTGGTAGTCCGTGTGATAACATGTTTAATCTAGGGACTGCGAAATGTACTGTTCAGTTCAGTTCACGAACTGAACTGAACTGAAATGTACTGACTGACTGAGACCCTGGGTTCACAGTGCGGCCAAACACTAACTTCAACTGACTGTGAAAGTCTCCAAAACCCCGGCGGAGACACAGTGGCTGTCGCCTCGGGGAGTGGCTGATCGCCACGACCGGTCACGGCGCGCCTGTATTAGGATTGATGCCGAAGAGACGTGTGCTGCATGGAGTTCATCACCCGATCAATCGCCCGCTTGGGCGGTCGGCACTCCACAGGAGCTGGTAGTCCAGATAAGCACCTACCGAAAATCGCTGCTCATGACGCAGAAGCAGCGATCACTGCAGCGCTGCCACCAAGCACGTGGGATGCGCTCCCACAGGACTGGGAGGTGGTTATCGATCCCGCCGATCCGCACAACATGTATTACTGGAACCAGCAGACAGATGCGACAACGTGGCACAAGCCGGAGCACGCTGCCGCGGAGGACGTCGAGCGTGACCGCTTCCTGTACGAGGAGGAAGAGAAGGAGGAGGCCTTGCGGTTCAAGCGCGCAGTCGGCGCAGCTGTGGATTCACTGGAGACACCTACCTCAGCAGATGCAGTCAAAGAGAAGAAAAGGACGGTCGTCGTCAGGACGCCAAGCGAAATGGAGATGCACATGTCGGCCGAAGTGGCTAGCAAGCCTTCAGCTGGCAAGCCGCGGCCGCTGCCCAACGATGTCTCGTTCGCCTTGAACACGGCCGCCGGAGGCAACCAGCAAGTCGTTTGGCCGCCGCCGCCACACGGTGGCGCCGTTCCGGGCGCACGTCGTCTGCAGGACCTCGTGCGAGACGTTCATCGCGGCAACGTTGCTGCCAACGCGATCTTCAAACGGCTCGGTAAGCCGACGACTGCGCCACCGCCGCCGCTCACCGTGAAGCAGCGGGTCGAGCAGCTGGCTGAGCAGGTGCGAGGAAACCAGGCCGGCTCGAGTGTAGACGGCGAGTTCGACGAGACCCTCTGGCAGTTCCAGCAGGGTAATTGGAAGCATCTGCCACCGCCGCCTAAGGAGAAGCGGGAGGAATGGAAACTTCGCAGTGTGCAGATGAGCGAGGTCGGAGGGCCGCAGCCACGACGCCTCCACGCTGCCACTGCCAGCAGCAGCGGCGGTGCCAGCGGCAGTGTCGAGCGGAATCTCGCGGCCGATCTCGAGGCCGCAGGCAACCTCCCGCTTCTACACAGTAAATCGGCTTCATCGAGCTCTGGCGCATCAGACGCGGAACATACCGCCATGCGTTACGTTACCTCACCGTGGCGACCACTGCGCGGAGCAGTGGTGGCCACTTCGAGGCGCAAAGGAGCATACTGTCTCTGCTGCCGGCTGGCTGCGCCCAAGGCGGATGCGTCACCGGATGCGGAGCGGCTGGCGAAGCACCGTGCCTGGGTACGAATGGCGCTGTCGCTGTGTTTGCTAACAATGTTCAGTACCGCCGCCGGCGTGGTCGTCCTGAATAGCTTGGCGGCTGGCCTGGATGGCTTGGCGCATGAATGGGGCTGGGTGCAGCCGCCCTCACCGCCAACTCCACCTCCGCGCCATCCGCCGCCGCCACTGCCATTTCCTCCGCCGCCGCCCGCGCCGCCGAGGCCGCTGCCGCCACCGCCGCCGCCACCGCCGCCTCCGAGGCCGTTGCCGCCGCCGCCGCCGCCACCCGCGCCACCGAGGCCGTTGCCGCCACCGCCACCGCCGCCGCCGCGCCCGTTGCCGCCGCCGCAGCCCTCGCCACCGCCCTCAATGAGCTTGGCGGCTGGCCTGGATGGTTTGGCGCATGAATTGGGCTGGGTGCAGCCGCCCTCACCGCCGACTCCACCTCCGCGCCATCCGCCGCCGCCCGTGCCGTTTCCTCCGCCATCTCCTTCGCCTCCGAGGTCGTCGCCGCCACCGCCGCCGCGCCCGTCGCCGCCGCGCCCGTCGCCGCCGCCGCGGCCCTCGCCACCGCCGCCGCCGCCGCATCCCTCGCCACCGCCACTCTCGCACTCCCTACTTGTGGTTCTCCAGTGGGGGTCCGTGCCGGAGCACCTGCTGCCTCATCCTCTCGTGCTCTTCGGCCTGCTCGCTCTCGCTCTGTGCCTCTTCTTACGCTCAAGCGCTTCGAGGGGCGATCGCTCGGGAGAACGCTCGAGCAGCGACGGGCCTCCAAAGCGTTCTCCCACCACAGAGACAGCAGTGGTCACAGAGACAGCAGTCGTCGAGGATCGGGAAGGAGAGTGGTCTTTCCGAGGCACGAGAAAGGAGCAGACTTTCTCGTGGCTCGATGGTGCAGACACTGGCATACTTTGGAGAGGTGAGTCGGCGACGGCGTACTCCCCCCTCCCACCCTCGACTGTGGGAAAGAGCTTCTTGGAACGACTCGGGGCCGTGGCGACCGCACCGAGCAGCACGAGCAGTGCGGCAAGGTCAAGCAGTCCCGTCAGCGTCTATGTGGGCCGACCGCCGATAGTGCTGATGCGGCAGCAGAGCGTGGATGCAACGATCCAGCAGCTGCATGAAGTGCTGCGCCACAGATCGCATCTTCGTACTGAGGAGGAGAGACAGCGCCGCAAGCGGCTGAGCGCCTTCGCTGCCCATCTCGACAGACTGTGGGAATCCCAATGGAGGCACGTCCAGCTGCACGAGCTCCCGTACGACGCCAAGCTACAAGGCAAGGGTGTATTCGAGCGCGAACCGCGTCTACTCGAACACCTCGGCGCGTTGCTCAAGAAGCACTTCGAGCAGCTCTTCGACACGTATCTGTACTATGCCAAGGTTGAGGCGGAGGAGAGCGCCGTGGAGATGTACAGGCTCAAAGACTCGAGTTGGCGCATGCTCCTGCGTGATGCGGGTGTCATCGGCGAAGCACGCGATCAGATCCTGACGACGACGGCGGGCCAGATCTTCACGTTCGTCAACCAGCGGCGCGAAAAGTTGGCCAGCGCCGGCGGCGCGACGCCGCCGCCGCAGGTGGCCGCCGCTTTCGCCGACGGCTGGTGGACGACATCTCGAACGGCCGACGGCGCCCCAGACTCGGCGATCACTGCCGCTGTGCTGCACTCGACGACCGAGGCAGCGAAACCGGGCTTCGACGCGGTGGCGACGCGTGGCCATTACATGGGCGGCTCGCCCTTCGGCTTCACCCTCTCCGAGTTCCTCGAAGGCCTCGTCTTCTCCGCGCTCCAATGCTATCCGCCGCCGCCCGCCGGTGCAGGTTGCTTCCCGACGTTTAGTTTCAGTCAACAAGTGAACGCTGTCGCTTGGGGAGGGACCGAGGGCGCCGGCGGTGATGAGGCAGCGACGGCGGCCCAGACGGCGGCGCATGTGCTCACAGCCGTTGGGAAGCTGCTACACGAGCGCGTTCTGGTCAAGGCGAAGCACGCCGACGTGCTCGCGTTCCGTCGGCAGTTCGTGAGCTCGATCACGCTCAACGAGGCGCTCCATGCGGTACGCAGCATGCTCGAGCCCGTGTTCCGCAAGTACGACGGCTCCCAGGCAGGGACACTGTCGCTCAAGCGCTTCCTCGACATGTGCCAGGACGCTCAGCTCATCGGCACCCAGCTCTCTCGCTACCAGGTCAAGATGGCCTTTGTCAACTCGCTGCCCTTCTCGGCTGACGCCTCGGACGTGCGGAAGCCGCTGCTCGCTAAGGGCGCCGAGTTCGAGGAGGCATTCATGCGGATCGTGCATGTGTACAGCACACCCGCCCTCATGGGTAGCGAGCTACTCACGCCCATGGGCCAGATCAGTGAGGGGAGCCCGCAGAAGAGCTTCTCAGCTCCACAGTTCGCGGCCTCCGTGAGTGCGCTCATGAAGCAGAGCGTCTCGGCGGCGATCGCCGACGCGAGCCCCGCCGACGCGGAGATGGAGGCGGCCATCATCAAGAAGCTAGCAATTGTCCTGGGCAAGTTGCTTGCCACACTATCACTAAATAACGACCCGTACGTTGCATGATGGGACTACGTACGAGACGCGTCCCACGCTCATCGTTCCCCACCGCATCGAGTGGACGTCGAACTTAGCCCGTTGCGGTGGTGCTACATGGGTGGTGCTAGCACCTAAGGACCTAGCTGTGCAACCGACGTGTATTTGGAATTGTAATATTGTATAGACGAAGTCACGATACACGAATTTCCAATGGAATTTCCGTTCCGCGGACCGCGCCGAACATAGCGCCGATTGCGCACGAAATTCAGCCGCGCGGCGAGCCGGGCCCTCCGCTACTCACTCGGAGGCACCACGCTTCCACGGACGCAGACCGCATACACGCACAACTCCGCGCTCGCGGAGGAGCCTACAGGAGAAGAACCAAGAAGTTCGCCCTTGTGACATCGTACTGACACACGCCGTCGAAATCGCATAGAAATCGGCCAAGATACTGCAACATACATGTTGCGACACGCACACGTCGTTCTGAGCGTGTCACCGTACTCCGGCTAGTCAAGTACATGTGTGCGTCCACCTGGCGCCAGCATGCTCGCCCTCGTGCCCCACCCAGTCTGCTTCGTGTTTGCTGCCTGCGCGGGCCGCAGCGCTCTCAGTGATGCTTCTTTTCTGTGGCAGAAGAGCCTTCGACAGGCCACGCGTACTCGAAGGCCATGTCGATGCCCTGCTCAGTAGGGTGGTCAACGTACGGCAGGAACGGAATGCAGCCGAGCCCAACGAGCGTCGGGATCCATCGGGCGATTAGGCCCGGCGGAAGTCGGTGCGCCTGGTGCTGTGCAAAGTGGACGGCCTGATGAATGATGAGGCTCGGCATGGCGACGGACGCGATGAGCTCAAACGAAGCCGAGTGGCAGAACGCGCGTGCAATCATGTTTCGACTCGCGCCGTCGCTGTACGCCTCGTGCGTGTGGTGGCCAATCGCGGCAAAGACGTAGACAAAGGTGAGAGCGTAGGCGCCGTTGACAAACCATAAGGGCATTGTGGGCCGGGCAGCCTCGCCGATGTCCGATGTGTAGGCGAGGAAGCGGCCCTTGCTGATGAACGTCCTGAGAGCGCTGCGCGCGTAACGAGCCGCATAGTCATAGTGAAAGTGATTCTCGAACTCATCCTGGCTGATGGTGCCTGAGTTGTCCTTGTCGAGGTCCTTGAACAACTTCCTGAGGGCATCGCTCTTGGCTTTGCTTAGCTCAGAGGATTTGAGGTAGGCCTCCCACTCTGCTAAGGTGATCTGCCCGTCCTTGTTGGCGTCTAGCTTCTTGAACATGCGTGTGAGCTCCTCGTGAGTCACCTTGCCATCGCCATCGATGTCGATCGCTTTCGTCAGCTCAGCCGTCAGCACCTTTACCGATTTGTCCGATGTGCCATCGCACAGGGCTACGACTGCGGTTCCGGTGGTAATGGCGGAGGTGGCGATGGCAGCAGAGGCGAGCACCGGGCGGCCGAGGAGCACGCGCGGGAAATTTTTTTGGCCCGCGGCGATGGTCGTCGCACGGGCTGTGGCCGTCAAGCGCGTGCCGCGGAAAAACATGTCCACCGTCGAGGTGATCGACTGAGTGCTCGCATTTCGCGACAGAGTCAATTTTGGGGACAGTCGTCGCGCGCGCGCGCGAACGCAAGGCTCTCAGAACACAAATTGATTCCAAAAACAGTCCAAAAATATCGTCCATTTTGCAAGGCGCATGGCGCCGCGCATCATTCGTCGGCCCGTCCGCCTTCTAGCGACCTTCTCGCAACGCTTGCGCCAGCTGTCGAGCGCGAAAGCCGCCCGCGTGGGCGTTCTTCAGGTGTACCGGCTCGAGCTCGCGGACCAGCCGCCTCCTCAAAAGCGGGTGCGACTGCTCTTTCCAGCGGGCGTCCCGAGGACCAACGAGGAGACGGCCGCGCAGCTCGCTTCCGCAGCAGAGCGCGGCGATCCGGTGTTCGTCCCTGCAAGTGCGCTACACCGGTTGCTAGGCGACGACATGGTGCAGCTGCAGCTCAATGCGACGGCGGATGGTGCTCCGAGCAAGCTGCTCGAGGCAAGCAGCTCTGCGCGTGCTCTCGTGACGAGAGCATCGGGATCCTGCGAGGTCGCCCTCGCGCTGGCGGAGGTGGCAGTGCCTCTGAGCGACGCGCTCGCTGGCAGCGGTGCGGTCTCGCATCCGGACTGGCGCAGCATTACCGACCTCGAGGTCAACCTCGCGGCATCTGTGACGCCAGCGCCCCTTGCGAGCGAGGCGCAGCACGCAGTGCTCTCGGCAGCCGCGAGCGCGGACACCTTTCTTCTGGCAACGGCCATCGCCGCGTGCCCCGCCGATGAACTCATCGGCGCGACGCTCGCGCCGAGCGGCGCGACGGCGCTGCATCTGGCGGCAGCCGCTGGTTCACTGCCGGCAGTGCGCATGCTGCTCGATGCGGGTACGTCGGTTCAAGCTATCGCCCGTAACGGCTCGACGGCGCTGCACTGGGCAGCGGGGAGCGGGCATGCGTCCATCGTAGGTGCGCTCCTCGCGGCCGGCAGCAGCACGCGCGCGCGCTCGTCCACGTGGCGCTCGACGGTGCGCGGAAACGACTCCGGCCAAACGGCCGCGCACTGGGCCGCCGCGTCCGGCCATACAGAGGTGCTCGAGCTGCTTCTCGCCGAGGATCCGCACGCACTCTTGCTCGAGGACGAGCGCCAGATGACCGTCAGCGCGGTCGCCGCGCGCGACGGCCACCCGTGGCTCCAGAGTGCGCTCGACGGGCTGATGCGTGAACAGGTGGTGTGCGTGCGCATCTCCCGGGAGACGACTCTCGCGCGCTCGCTCGGCGACATTAAGTCCAGCGAGCAGCCAGAAGAAGGCGCTGGAGTTCTGGGAGATGTTGATAGGTAGGTGAGTCTTGATAAAACTTGTTCACTGTGGATACATCATTCTATCATACAGCTCACAGGTGATCACGGGAGGATTAAGGGAGGATACATCTGAAATGTCCTAATGTGGACGTGCGGTGTTGTGTGTTGAGGACCCCTGAGTGCGCCGCCCGATTCCGGCATACACTGTACCACTTCGCTCCGATACACCTCTTTCTATATGGAATTCTAAGTGCCCCTTGATTCGGGGGTGGGGAGGCGCATGCTCGCGACGGCGCCTCGAAGAAACATTTGCAGAAGGCTTTCTTGATTGCGATGTTGCGAGGCCTTCTCGCCTCCGGCCGTGCGCTGCGGCACACGCTCGCAGCAGGCTCGTCGAGCACTGCACGGGCCGCGTGCCGCGCACCCGTGCGTCGAAATCTTGCCACCGTTGCATCTGAAGCGTCTGCCGACACCAGCCAGAGCTTGCTCGTGCAAGGGCAGGAAAGTTCCCGTCTCGCATGAACATGTCAGCCACCTTCTCCGCGTACGCTCACACGAGACCTTGGCCCCGGTCGCATCATTTCGCAGGTTGATTCGGGCATGTGGCAGGGTCTCGGGCTGCTCACGGCCGTCGTAGGAGCCGTCACCTTGTCGTCGGAGGAGCAGCGAGCTTCCTCCGTTAAAGCACTCATTGGCTGGTACCGCGCGTGCGGGCTCAAGGAGTCGCTCATCTCGGACCAGGTACTGATCCAGGACTTTGTTCGAAAGAATGCCGCTGCCTCCGTCAACGTGCTCATGGCGTCGCCAGTCTTCTACTTTGCCTTCTCCAAGATCTATGGCACCTCCTTCGTTGTGTCGTCCATCCGTTCGATCACGGGCACGCTGCGCATCGTGCCGTTTATGGGCTTCTTCTATGGCTTCTTCGCGATCGTCTGCCCATTCATCACACAGTACTTGATGCAGATGGGCCAGCCGTACGAAAAGGCCGGGCCCAATGCATCGACGGCGGTGATGCTCTCTGGACTCGTCTTCATCGAGGCGCTCGTCGAGCTGCGCGGCTGCGGCGTTACCTTTGGCCAGATGTCGGCGTCGTCGTTCCTGATCTTCATCCCGGCGCTCATTGGCCGGCTCGTCACCGGTGTGCTCACGCAGCAGCAAAAGGTCGGCGAGGCCGAGAAGCCTCCATTCCTCCCCTCCGAGTGGGAGCACTCAGATCAGATCTGGCAGGCGCACACCTACCGGCTCTTCCAAACGCTTCAACTGGACAAGGACTTTTTGGTCACCACCGCGGGCACCTCCGTGTTCCAGCACGTGCTCAACTCGATCACGTGGGTGCTGCTCACGCGCGGCAAGACCACCACGCTCTTCGATATCGCCAAGTTCTGTCTCGGCGGGCCGAACAGCAGCGTGCTCTCGGGCGCGTCCCAATTTGGCAAGACCGTCGCGATGCGCTTCGGCTTCTGCTGGGCGTGGAACTGGTGCTCGTCGCAGCAGATCGACATGCCCGTCTTCGATCCCTTCCTCGTACCCGCGAAAAAGTGAGCGAATGATGTGCTCGAAAGCAGGCAAGCAATTGTTGCGGTACTACGAGGGGTACGTCGTAGTACGAGCCGCCCGATCAAAGCATCGGGATGTTAGATGCGCGCCGCTGCCACTATCATGCCGGCAAGTCGGCATCGCGCGGCACGAGGGTTGCGGCGCAGGTGCGCCATGCCCGGCGTGGCGCGCGGACACGCGACAATATACACAAATGTCGGCGTTGGCGGCGTACGGACGTTACCTTAACAGACAGGTCGGTTAACTACCTTTCAGCACGCGTCTCGTCGAGTTTCACGTTTTACACGTGGACGACCACGACGGCTATATTATATAATTCTTGGTCGGCGCCATTCCGTATATTCTGCTCTCTGCACCTCCCGCCCGCCGCCACGTGCGCCCGCCGCCACTTGGACGGGAACCCCCCGCACGGCGATCGCATCAAACCCAGCCGAGCGGGAGCGCAAATCGGGGTTTCAAGCCGCGGACGGGGGACATCACGCAGGCGCGCGGCGGCGGCGCACCGCCGCGTCGTCGGGGCGCCCCGCCGCCCGCCATGAGGCCACGAAGCCTCCTCCGCGTGCGCATCTCGCAAACGAGCTCGGCTCCCTGCAACGAGCCCCGTGCTTCTCGTCCTCTCTCCCTCGTCGCCTGTCCGCCGATGGCGGCGCTACGCGGCCTTTCCGCCGACCTCGGCATACCCCCAAGCGAGCTCAGCCCGATTAGGCTCTTGTCGCCGGTGGCACTGCACAGGCCGGTGGCACTGCTCGCCGCTGGCATTGCACTAGCACTGCACAGGCCGCGTGTCGCGCAACCGTGCGCCCATGCTCGCCACCGTTGCTGCTCAGCTCTCGGCCTCATCATGCGGCACCCAGACGAGCTTGCACACGTCCACCTTGCCCTTGTTCTTCTCCTTTTCCTTTTGCGCGGCGAGCTGCTTGCGCAGGTGCTCGAAGGGCTTTTCGGAGCCGTAGCTGTAGAAGACCTCCTCGTCGGGCTGCAGGTCACGCGTGGCCACGAGCACAGGGCGCACGAGAGCGAGTTCGCGCAGCGCCTTATGGCCGTCCTTCGGCTTTACGTACCGGAGTTGCGCGTTGTTGCGTTTCGGATCGCGCGGATCGTTGGCCATTGCGCCGGGGCCGAGGTGCCACTCGGGCGCGCCCTCGCACGGGTAGTACTGGCCGTCAGCCGTTGGGTTGCGCGGGTTGGCGCGGATGGCGTCGGCAAATGGTTTGCCGTTGATCAGCGCGCCACCCGAATCGGGTAAACGCATGATGTAGGACGTGTCCGCATCGGGCTCGAGCGTCTCCCTGAAGAGGGTCGTGCCGTAGTACGAGGCGATCACCTCATGCTGCTTGAACGGCGCCCTGGTGAAGAGGCCCAATCCCGCATGCTCGCCGAGCGTCGACTTGCGCACATCGACGCGACCCTCCGCGAGAGTACCAGCCTCATCTCGGCCCTCGAGGGGAAGCGCGCCGGGCAATGCATGCTGCTCGAGGGCGCTGACCACACGATCGTGGCGCTCGCCCGCCGTGTTGCGCTTTGCCGGCTGCTGCCCCAAGCCCACCCTCGAATTGAAGGCCTTCTGCTCGCAGGCTGCGCACACATCGCGGTGCTTCTTCATGACGGCCTGGTCCCACGCTGCACCCTTTTGGGTCTTGCATGCGCTGTGAAACCAGTGCTCACACTCGCGGCAATGCGTGGCCATCATCGACTGTCCCATCTTACCGCCGCATGCGCAGCTCCACTCCCGCTTGCTGAGCTGCGCCGCGCACCGCCTGCCGTGCATCTCGGCCGCGTGGTGCTCCTCGGCCTCAAAGGTGCGCGTGCAATGCCGGCACTTCCACACAAAGCGGCCACGCGATGGGTCATAGCCCGCATCACGCAGCTCGAGCCGATCGCACTCGGCGCACATGTACGAGCCCTGCGCCTCCATGCGCTTCAGCTCCGTGCTCGAGTAGTCCAAACGCTCGCACTTTGCGTGGAAGGTGAGACTGCATCGCCGGCACGTGAGCTCGATACCGCCGTTGAGCACGTGGCCCTGGCACAGGCAGCCCCAGCGCACGCCGCGCTGCGCGGTACGCGCGGCCGCGACCGCCTCCGCCTCCGAGGTGCAGCTCTCGTTCGCTGCCTTGTCGTGCGCGCCCTTGGCGAGGTAGTCTCGCAGCTCCTTGGGCCCGCGAGGCTGCGCGCGCACGCTAACGCTCAGCCCCAGCTGCACGCCGCCGCCGGCGCGCACCCTGAGCGCGGCGGTGACGGGACCACGCGCAGCATCGATCGCTGCGAGCTCATCCGGCGTCCACGTCGGCGCACCGTGGCTCCGAGTGCCGCCGCGCGCGCCGACTCGAGGTTCTGGCGGGTCCTCGTTGCGAGGGCGGCGGCTGCCCCCGGCGCCGCCCTCAGACGAAACCCGGCGCTTGCGGGGCTGCTTGGAGCCCTCCTGCTCCGCTGCGCCGAACTCCGCACCCTCCGCGCCGTCGCCCTGCCCCGGCGCCTGCTGCTGCTTCTCGGAGGGCGGCTTGGGCTTCTTGGCGGGGGGCAGCCTTCCCTCTTCGCGTGCCTGCCTGATGAGTTCGCGAGAGCTGGGAGCCGGCTCAGCTGTGAAGGTCTGCACCGGCTTCTTATCGCGGCGGGAGCCGAGCACCGCCACGCAAAGGCCAGAATGCCACGCACGCTTCGTGCAGCCGTCCTTGCCACAAAGGTAGGTTCCGTCAGCGCTCCACATGCGCCCGTCAGCGTCACGCCGCAGCCCATTGGCCATCCCGCTCTCCTCGGCCGCGGCCGGCGGGCACAGCGGCTCCTCCAAGTCTGGATGCGTCGGTTCGCCCTGGCTGGTCGGTGAGGCGCGGTCGGTCGGCGAGGTGGACATCGCAACGTCCGAGATGGACATTGTTGACGTGCCGGCGTTTGGTGACCCGGGTAGCGGGGTCGCGTGCCTGCCGGCGTTGAGGCCCTCCCTCCAGGGCGGGAAACTTGGGTTCGAAGTTCACACGTCAAGTGTGAAAAGGTCAGCTCAGAACATCGATCGCGGAACGCATGATGCCTGGGCCCTAGGCAACTATCACACGAAGCACACAAGGCATTCAGTGGTGCACCCCATCGGCGTCCGTCCCCTCTGCCCCTCTCGGACGCATGCTCGCTCATCGCAACTCATAGCCCGCCACCCCTGCGTTTTCTCGCCAGCGTTTCTTGCCCACTCTTCTGTACACGCCAGGCCTGTCGGCCCTGGTTCACGACCGCGCACACCCACCGCTCTTGCGGGGGACGCCTTAGATCCCGTTGACACCCGCACGGCGCGCGAGCAAGAGGAGCTCGAGTGCGCGGCGGGCCGTCTTCATCGCGATGATGAAGAGGCAGAGCTCGCCGATCATGCCCGTGAAGACCATGAGCGGGAGCACATCGGCCACGAATTGCTGCGCGCGCTCGCAGCGCAGCACCTCGGGGTCGATCTCGACCGGCATGGCGGCCTGGAGGCGGCGCGCCCCTGCAGCGAATATGGCCACGAAAGTGTGCGCGGCCTCCTTGGATGTGGCGGGCACGGAGACGGCCTCGAAAGAGAACGAGTAGGTGTGCTCGATGACCTTTTGGCCGGGCACCACGGGCATCAGGTCCTCGGGGACGGTCTCCGCCGGCACGGGCATGATCGCCGTCGGCTTAAAGGGCGTGGGGGGAGGGGGCGAGGTGATCGAGTCGAAGCACGCCTTGCCGACGGCCTCGGGCATGTGCGGCATCATGAAAGAGAGGGCGGTGAGCCACACGCATTGGCCCAGGGCAAACGCAGCGCAAAGCACCGCGGCGATGCGAACTGCGCGAGCCGTACGAACCGTGCCGAGTGCGCCAGGGGCCGCACAGCACAGGACAGACATCGCAGCAACCATGCCGAAGAAGCCCTCGAGCGAGCCGCAGAACAGAAAGCTGATGATCATGAGCGACACGGCCGAGGCGCGGAGGCGCATCGCCGCCGGCACGAGCTCCGCGTACATGTGCGGAGCCTGGGGCGCTTTGTCGCTTTGCAGGGGGACAGTCACAACAACCTCTCCCGCAATCATGACGGGCTCGACCTCGATGACCTTGGGCATCTGCGGGGGATGGGGGTGGGGGATGGCTTAGAGAAGGCTTGGAGAAGGCTGAGATGGCGACGCATCGGCGTGGAGCCCGCGGCGGACTGCGGCGATCTACCTTCTTGCCGTCCATCTTGTTCCTCTGGACGAGCGACTTCAGTCGAGTTCTCAGACGACACAGCGTGGATTTCCAGAGCCGTGTGAAAGCGTCAGCTTTTGCCATCGGACCTCTGAAAAAGACCACTCTTAGAGAGTCCGAATCTTTTAGTGGCGACAAAGTTGGGAAGGCCCGCTAATGGGCGAGCCCTTGTGCGACGACGCGCTGCGCTCGCGCCTGCACGTCTTCTTCACGACCTTGAGCGAGCCGCTGCCGGCCGCCGTGGTACGTCTGCTGAGCTTCGACTTTGGCTGGTCCACCTTTGCAGGAGGTGCTCTCGACGGCAGCGTTCTGGATGGCACGGCGGTCAATGGCCTCGACATATCGGCGGCGGGAGGCCTGGAGGAGCTCGCCGTGCTGCTCGGCGGCGATGACGCTGTGCTCTTTGCGCGTTCGTGCGCGGCGCCGATGAGCCGGCCGATGGTGCGCGAGGAGGCCTTCCGCAGCCTCTTCAAGTGGCTGCAGCACGAGTGCCCTACTGAGTTCGCGACCGCGCACTATGCGTCGCTCGAGCAGCTGATGCTCGCTGCGCTGACCGATACGTGGTCGGCGGTGCGCAAGGGGAGCGCACGCGCGCTCGGCGGCGCGCTCGTGCCGCTCGCTGCGGCGCAGCTGCACCAGCTTCACTTCTCGATGCTCGCACTGCGGCTGCGGCTGCCACTCGGCGCACCCGCGGTTGCCGCCGCGCCGCTCCCGGTCGCAGTGGGCGGCGCAGGCGCTGCCGCCGCCGCCGCCGCCGCCGCCGCCGCGTCGGCGGCCGCGCGGCGCGAGCGGCGCGGCGCCCACAGCGACGCAGCGCGCACTGAATGGGCTGATCAGAATGCGTGGAAGGCGCATGAAGGTCTGCTCTTGGGCGCGGCGGCCCTGCTACGACGTGTCGGCGGGCGCGTGGGCGACGCCCGCGCGCCCGCGGGCGGCACAGGCGAGGAGGTGGCGGCCTCCTTCGCGCAGATGCAGGCCGAGATGAGCGCGCAAGTGCGCCCGACGCTCTTCGCTATGCTCGCTCACCCCCAGATCACCGTACGGGAGAACGCACAAGAGACTTTTCTGGCGACGCTTGTGCCGCTGGCCGATGGGGCACTGCCATGCGCGCCGCACAGTTCGAGCGTCGACGCGCCGCCCGAGGCGAACGCAGCCTGCCGTGCGTTTGCGGAGCTCATCGGGCGGCTGGCGACGGCGCAGTCGGCGCTCGCGCCGGCGCTGCCTCGGGCAGACTCGCTCGCTTCGTCCGCCGCCGCCGCCGCCGCCGCTGCCGCCGCTGCCGCCGCTCCGTCGGCCGCCTCCATCTCGCCCGTGGCGGACGCCGATGCCGGCGCCAGCGCTTTGGCGCCGAGCTCTACCGAGTCGGTGCTGCGCGCGTCGCTGCCTCGCCACCTACGCAACTCACTACACCTGAGCCGTTGCGCGTTGGAGGAGGGTGGGACTCGTGGGAGCGCCGTATTGAGCGCATCCGCGGCGGTCGTGGCAGCCTCGGAGGTCGTGGGAGCGGGTGGCTCCGGCGTGGACAAGCCGCCATTCCTCTGCCTGCACCCGGCGGCCGCCTCTGCCGAGCGCAGCGGTGGTACCAGTGGCCTCGTTGATTGCCTCGACGGCCTCGGCCTCGGTCTGAGCGGCGGCGGCGGCGGGAGCGGCGGCAGCAGCGGGATCGACGAAGGAGCTTCCGGCATGCCTCTGCTGCCAGCGGCGGAGGCGGAGGGCCTCCTCGGCCTCGCCATCGCCCTCATCTCGATGCTGCCGCCGCGCTTCATCTTGCGCAACTGGCCCTCGTATTGGCGTGTCCTCGACGCGTACCTCGCACATCAAGCCTCGACTGTGCGTCAGACGTCCTCGAGCTTCTTTCAACGGCTGCTCGAGGCGGCGCCTCCAGCTCTGCGCCCGCCACTCATCCGCCTATGCCTGCAGTCGCTCTCGGCCGGATGGCACGTCGACGTATCGTTGCTGACCGACCTGCATCCCATGACGCCGTCGCCCTCGCGCCAGACGCCCGAGGCGACGCCTGTCGCCACCGGCAGCGCCGGCTTCGGCGACAGCTCGCAGCATGCCATCCCCCCGATGCCCAAGCCCCCCGCGCACCCCTCGCGAGCGGGCACCTCGGCCGATCTGCTCGAGGGTGCGCGCGTCGCGGCGTCCAGTGGCGCTGCGACGCGCCCCAAGATGGCGCACGCGCAGCCGGCCGAGGCGGAAGACGCGGCCGAGGTGGAGGCAGACCCTCTCGTTGCAACGCCGCCGCGCATCGCGCTCACCCACTCGACGAGCGCCCCGCAGCTCGACTCGCGCCTACCGCGCCAGTGGCAGTGGCGTGAGGGACGGCTACTTGCCCTCGAACTTGTGTATGACTTTGTCCTCACCCACCACATGGCCGCGCTTGGCCTCGAAGGTCTGAACCTCGACGGCGCCGCCACCGCTGCTGCGGACGCCGCCGACACTGCCGCCGCCGCGGTCACGCCCCTCTCGTTCCGTGCAGGCACGGGCTCCACGCCCACTACCGAGCTCGCGACGACGCTCTCCGGGCCCGGCACGCCCATCTCGGCGCCCTCGAGGTCGGCCTCGGGGACGGCGCCAGTCAAAGTGGTTCGGAAGATGTCAACATGGGACCTTGACGAGTCGGGTACCGCGGGCGCTGCTGCCGGCGCGCCCAGCGCGCCCAGCGCCCTCACCCCCACGCGTGCAGCCCTGTTGCACTCGGCGAGCGGCTCGCCACGACGCGGCAGCTCTCGAGCGCCCACGAGGGCGCTCACGCTGCTCGAGCAGGCCCTCCGGGACCCTCCCCATGGCACATGGATGGCCACGTCACCCGAGGAGATCGACGAGCCGAGCATCGGGCTCGCGTCCGCCTGTGGCGCGGCCGGTGAGCCAAGTACCGGTAGCTCGTGGCCAAGTAGCTCGTGCCAAGTCAAGGCCGGCGAGCCACGTGGCTCGCCCAGAGCCCGCGACGGCGCCGAGAGCGTCGAGCTGGGCGCCGAGCCGCGTAGCTCGCCGATGGGCTCTCCGAGGCCGAGCACACCGTTACCCTCGCTGCTCGCGAGCGGGCGGGCGCTCGGCGGCGACGGCGCTCGCGACGGCGCCTTCGGCGTGGGGGGTGCTTGGGCTGGTGGCGTGGGCGGCATGGGGCAGCTCGAGCCGCTCGTACTGCCATATGCTGAGCCGAAGCTGGACGCACCGATAACGCCTCGGCAACGGAGGCCCAGTTGCGCCCTGGACGATGCATCCTGGGTGGTTGAGTGCTCGGAAGCGGAGCTCGCGAACTGGCTCGGCTCCCTGCGCTGGCAGCCTGTGCGGCTCTGCCTGCAGCACTGCCTGCTCCAGGTGACCCAGTGCTTCGCAGACTCGCGCTTCGAGCTGCGGCGGATGGCCGACCAGATGCTGCGACCCCTCGCGGAGGTGGCGCTGTGGGGAGAGCTACCTGTGCTTCAGCAGCTCTGGAGCTCGTTCGTGCCGCTGGTCGACTCTCTCCCGTGCTGGGTGTCCTCGTCGACGCTGCTCCTTGTGCTGCAGCGCACCTCCGCCTTCCACTCACTCCTTCAGCCCTCGCCATCGCAGCCGGCCGCTTCCCCGGTGGGCACGGTGACACTCACCACCGGCCCGCCGCCGACTGCGCCGCCGGCGCCACCGCCGAACGGCGCCGCGCTCGCCACGCTCGCCGCGCCGACGCTTGCCGCGCTGGGCTCGCTGGTGCATCGGGTCGAGGCGCTGCTGCCACGGCTGCTCCCAGTAGTGGCTCAACTCATGGACGGCGCTGCCTCTGATAAGGTCTCAGTGCTTGCGGCGCAGCTGCTCGTGCTCGCCCATGCCCGTTTTGGCCGACGACTGGCGCCGCTGCGCCACCAGCTGCCTGCGCACTTTGACAGCCTCGTGCGCCTGCTCGCCTCGACGTATCAGGATGCGCACCCGTCGCAGCCCACCGCGCTGACTCCCACGAGCGCCGTCACGAGCGCATTCGCCGCAGCCGGCGCGCTGCCCTCCGCCGGAGCGCTGCCCGCCGCTGGCAGCAACGGCCGCGCACCGTGCAGCGCCGAGTGCCGCACCCCCCCGGGTAGGGGGTCGGATGCGGCCGCAGTGGTCCGGCAGATGCTGATGGGGGGCGCCGAGGAGATCGACGCGCCGCGCCGAGCGCTCGACCACGCGCGCCTCGTCGAGCGCTCATTGGTGACTTCGATCAAGGCCGAGCTGCCTGCTCTTGCCGCTGGTCTGGAGCTTCGTCAGCGCGCGCAGCTGCTCCCATGGCTTCTAGCGCACCTCCGTATGCCGCCCACCGCGCACTGCGTCCCCGCGCTGCTCGAGGCTCTCGAGGTGAGCCTGCAGCCGCTGCCGCCGCCGCCGCCGCCGCCGCCGCCGCCGGGCGCACGGACCGAATTTGCGGCCGCTCCTATGCCCGCTGTGCTCACGCCGCCTCCAGAGCACACGAGCAATGTCACCACGCCGCACGCCGAGAACGGCCTCGCAGCCACGGAGACTCACGCCCTCCCAGACGCGACCGAGAAGACTCCCAGCAGTGCGGGCAGTGGGCGTTCGGGGCGCCGCCTCTTTGCCGACGCAGACGCGCCGGGCGTTGCTGCGAGTGCGCCGCCACCACTCGAGCCGTCCGCGAAGGTGGCGCCCGGGGCTGCGAAGCCGTCAGCGAATGTCACTTCACCGGCGGCGAGCGAGGTGGCGGGCGACGTGTGCGAGACGATTGCTCATTTTCTGGCGGGCTCCTCGATCACCATGTCCACGCTCAAGCAATCGCTCGCCATCCTGCGCCTCGCCGTCGCATCTGACCCAGAGGGGTTGAGCCTCGCATCTGCGCCCTCTGAGATCGCCATCTCCGTGCTCCTCGAGGGCTTATGTGACTGCCTTCGTGGGCACGGCACACCCTCCCCGCCCTCGGCCGACAAGGGAAGCGGCGGCACCGCGGCGGAGCTCCAACGGCTGCTTGCCTCCCAAGGGGCGAAGATGCATGCGCGCCTCTTGCGGCTCGAGGGCGGCGGTGCGACGGCCGGCCGCGCTGGAGCGTCTACGCTGGCTGGGGCGTCTACGCTGGCTGGTTCGGCTGAGGCTGCGTCGGCGACGGACGAGGCGACTGAGGCTGCGGCGATGGACGAGGCGGCAGATGAGGCGGCGGACGCGCCAGCTGACGTGGCCGAGAACGTGGCCGACCAGGACGACGACGACTCCGATTGGGACGACTGGGACGATGACGACGCCGAGGAGGGGGTAGTCGAGGCGGGACCGCGCTATGAAGACGTGGGCGGCTTCCTCTGGTGGCTCGTCTATGGGAGTGGCGGCCCGCCCCATCTCGAAACGGCTCTGCCGCGGTTGCGTGAGGCGGAGGCGGCGCTGCTGCTCGCGGCCATGCGCCACTCGGCGAGGGCAAGTTGAGCTGCGGCTGCTCCGAAGGCGAGATCACTCCGGCGCGACACCCCGGGCTAATTAGCATTGATCATTTGAATCAACGAACATCGACGCGAGATGACGTCTAGAATCGGTGACTCTCTTCACGTTGTCGCGCATTCCGTTCGGTCGTGTCCACGCCGCGGGCCATTACCGGCCGCGTATTTGCGCTCGGCTGAACTCGTTCGGCCCATCGGCCGCGCCTGCCGTTGACGACCGGGGCCGAGACCTAGACCGCTAGAGCCGAGGGGATACCATCCGGGATCGCTAAAATAATCCTAAAGCGAAAGCGTGCTAGACGCTAAACGTGCCAGTCCGCGCGGAGTCCCCCACCTCCGCAGACCGCCAGACCCGCAGCGCGCAGATGACCCTGCTCGGGCGCCGGCCCCGCCCCCGGCCACCCGCACGCACTCCGGGTCCGGCACTCGACTCCAGTTCCGTAACTCCGGCGACCCGCCTTTTATAACAGAGACAGGTGCGCACCGGCCCCGGCTTTGTCTTTACCGGTGTGCTAGTTGAATGGCCGTGTGCCGCACCTGTCTCTGATTGCATGCTGATTGCGCGCACCGGTCCTCCAACTCACACCGTTCTTGACCGTTCGTGTGCTCCCCACTCTGGGGGCGGGCTCGGGACCAAGACGCGTGCGCCTCACTGGCCGTGACTAGGTCGGGACGCTGTCACCTCCATGCCTTCGGGTCCTCTTCGTCAATGGACGTCGTCACGTAGTGCATGTCGGAGTGGAACCCGATGCGTACACTGTTCTTGGCGCCGAGGCGTCGGCGGCCGCCCTCCGGCCGTGGGCTGCCCTCGCCGTCGGGCGGCTTGAACTCCTGGTACCACTCCTCGCCTCCGTGGTCCTCCCAGGTGGTGATGAGGCATACGGTGGCGCCGTAGGCCGAGGCGCACGCGCGCAGCGTGATCTGGTCGCCCCAGGTCGTTGGCTGGCTCATCAGGTCGCAGTACTCCTCGTAGGTGGGAGCAGCGAGCTCGACAATCTCGCATGTGTCGCCCACCTCCACCGACTGGTTGACGGAGGTCTCGTGAAAGAGAGGCGGGTGTTCGCGCAGGTAGCGGACGACTGTGGCGCGCACGGCCGCGTGGTGCTCCTCGTCGCCCCAAAGCTGCTGCGCGAGCGCACGGAACTGGCACGCGCCGTCGCTCTCCACGTTGCGCATCGTCCAGCCTTTTCGCTCGAAGCGCTCGCGCAGGAGCCGGATGCCGCCGACCGAGTGTTTCGCGCGAGGTTCCTGCCTTTGCGCGGGCTCCCAGGGCCGCTTGCCGAGCACTGCTGCTGCTCCACAGACCGAGAAGTACGTCTCGACCGGCACACTGATACGGCTCGACGTGCGGCGGCGCGAGGTGGCCGCCTTCTCGTGCTCCTGCAGCTGGCGCGCGTAGTCGTAGTCAGAGTGATTAGATGGCAAACGCGATGGCACTGGCGGCGGCGGCGGCGGCGGCGGCCGAGGCGGCCGCGGCGGCTGCTGCGATGGCGCACGTGCCACTTTGGCACGCCGTGTTGCCCGAGAGGCCAGTGCGTCCTCTTCCGCCTGTAGCTTTCGAGCGAGCTCCGCGTCGCGAATGGTGACGTCCGTGTCCGAGGACACGCTCCGCAACCCTCTCCGAGTTGCCAGCGAGCGCGCTGAGGTTGCACATGGCTCCTTTTGCATTTTCGCGCCGTTTCGGTCACATGCTGATGAAATCGGAATTTCGCAGCTTGCATACTCGGACAATCGGCCGTATTCACAGCCAACGGTTTCGGTGTCTTGGGAGCGATGCTTTCCATGGTCGCAGCAAGCTGCTCCTCATCGGCGTAATGCAGCAACAAAAGCTCCAACGGGGCCCGCTGTGCCCGCGACAGCATTGTCCGACAGCATGGAAAAACGTATCACAATATATTCACACCTGTGATTTGCTGTGAAAGTGATCGAACTTCACCCGGAGACGGCGTTC
>ENA-UOXO01000837-UOXO01000837.1-mixed-culture-metagenome-genome-assembly--contig:-NODE-837-length-22880-cov-38.559562_pt1 | contig 22880 bp, 16 predicted proteins | sample MGYA00238162_ERZ761640 | MGnify/ENA primary metagenome ERZ761640 (study PRJEB28914, sample SAMN08778297) | mixed culture metagenome | isolation source: Freshwater growth medium | place: USA...
GCGTTTTCAATAGGGTGCTGAAAAATTTACGCAAAGCGAGCGCGCGCTTCCACAGGAGAAGGTCACACGATGCCATGTGGGGTCTGCTCGAGAAAAATGCTCGCCCACATGAGGAAGCCTCCAGACATCCGCGGTCTCTCATGCTCGTACTCAGAATGTCAAAAAACAAGGACGACGCCAATGGCGCCATCAGAGTAACCCTCCGAGCCGTCGCCAAGCCCGGACTCGCGATCGAGCTGTGACGGCTGGCGCCCAAAGCCACGGCACGACGGCCGCCTGCGGGTGCCGGCGCACCGCCTGCGCGCCTACCAGCACGCCCACCCGGTCAAACTGGCCAAGATGGCGCGCAAGCGCGCACAGCAGCGCTGGAGGCGCGCTGCTCACGCGATTTTGCAAGCAGGTGCGTGCACCTATACGCTCGGTGAACGCACCTGAGGGCTGGCATTGTCGCGCACGCCAACGTGCAACAAGGACGCCTTCCGCAAGCCGGTTCTCCGCAAGCCGGTTCTCCGCTGCGTGGCCCGAAGACATTCGCCGATCGGACACCTTGAACACAATTTGTGGCGGCGGCCTTTGCGTCAAGGGTCATTGGGTCAGCCAACAGCTGCACCGGGCTTGTATCCTGTGCTTCGCGGCGCGAGGCTCTTTCAAGCCGAGCGGCCTGACCTCGCGTCTTGCCAAGGTGGTAGGAGCTCCAGAGGACGAGCTGTGTGGCAAGAGCGACCGGCGCGTGTGCGTCCTTTCCGAGTATGCGAGCTCGCTCTCACAGGAGAATTACTACGGTACAGCCTCTCGGGCGTGAGAACGTCATTGGTGAGATGAGGGGTGAAGGCCAGCACCGCCGATGCCCTCAACGCTCAAGTTGGGCACGGTGTGCTGACCAAGCTTGACTTAGAGTACAATTTCATGAGATATGCACAAGGGAAACAAGCAGTGCGAGACGCAGTGAAGGACCGGAGTGGATTTGTGTTGCATCTGTCGTTTCACTGATGCAAAACATGTACATGCTACGCACCCGCGTCGCCGATTTACTCGACGCGGCGCTCTCCCTCAACGGCGCGCGAAGGACGCATGGCCGGCGTCAACGCGTGCAGCTGCTGCGCCTTGAGCATCGCTCGCACGCCCGATCCATATTTGGGTGCGAACGCGCGCAGGGTCCAGGGCGTGTATAGCGTGGGCGTCGAAGTCGACCTGCCGAACGGGACCACGCTGGAGGCGACCCCTGTGGACGGGAACCCTGTGAACGGTAACCCTGTGAACGGGATCCCGCTGGCGGCGACCCCTGTGGTGGATGAGAGCGCTCCGTCCGTCGCAAGCACGGGGTAGAAGTGGGGAAGAGGCGGCGGCGGGCTACCCGCTCCAAGGTTCGTCAATTTCGTCAAGGTTTCGTCCACCTCAGGGATCATCTGGGTCGCGCTCGAAGTGAGGTCGCCGCTGCCGACGGTCCGCGGCCGCACCCTGTTGGCGACATAGGAGGCCAGCACGCCGGCCGCGGCGTTGGCGAGCTTGGACTGCGCCGATCCCATTTTGGGAGCCGTACTCGGGCGGCGTGGGAGTTGGCCCCACGACAGAGAGGGGTGCGACTGTGCGCCCAGGAGCAGCAGGGGACCTTCGAGGGGACCTCCCCCCTGGTACTTTCGTGGTGCCCTCCCTATACTCCCCTCCCCGGCAGCGCCCGCCATGGCGCCCTCCATGGCGCCCGCCATTGCGCCCGCCATGGCGCCCGAATGTGAAGGGTCCTCGACGCGGCGCCGTAGATGGGTGTGGAGCTCCTGGTACTCGAGAGTGCCCGAGCGATCACTGTCGAGCAACTCGAACGTGTCGTCAAACACCACTATGGTGTCGTCATCGTCGGCATCGTCCTTGACGAGCTCATCGTCGAACATGACAAACTTGTGGGGAACGATGTCGAGCTCCGTCATCGCAAGGTGGAACTCGCGCTTGTCGATCTTGCCTGACTTGTCTTTGTCGATCTCGCGAAACGTGTCGGTGATCCGTCTGAGGTTCTTGGCGAGCGCCGTCTTGAGCTGATGGAGGACGTCATCCACGCTCGCCTGGCGCTCGGGTGTGAGCTCGATCGGCTTGGCCTTCGATGATGACGCCGGATGAGATCTCGCGGGGCGAGCGCCGTGCTTGCTCGCGCCGCTGCCTCGTCGCTGCGACCGAGACGACCAAGTGCTTGCTACCGCCACAGTGGGCAGCAGATCGAGAGCGCCCGGCTTGGTGCCTTCCTTGGTCCATTGGGGCAGCGCCTGCAGGGCGGCGCCACGTCGCGCCATGAAGATGGTCTCCTCTACAAGGGCAGCCTGCCTCGCCGCCTCCACCTCGCGCCGAAGCGCGACGAGCCTGCGGCTGCGGCTTTCGCGCCCGTGCAGCCGCAGCTTCGCCTTGGTGGAGGCAGCCCCAGGGGGTGGGATCGTCCCAGGGGAGTATCGCAGCTCAAAGAGATCCAATGGAGTATCTGACCTCCGCTCCGCCAACGCGGAGGATGGTGCTGCGGTGGCGGCGACGGAGGCGTGGATTCCGGCACTGGCGCTGCGCCCACTTCGGAGAGCCCAATACTCTGCGAGCGTCGCGTCCCGCAAGCTGCAGCAGGAAGGTCGACGTGCTAGACGTGCCTCTTCCGGCAGTGGGGGCTTGCGCCTGCCATCCACGGGCGACGTCGACGGGCGGCGGGTGCTGCTGCCGCGGCTGGCGAGGCGCGCGCTCCTCTGAGCGCCGTGTGGTACGACGAACCCCCGTTCATCATACGAGTAGATGACTCTCGGCTCCTCCGGGGCCGCCGCGAACGCCGCCTCGCCTGCACTCTCCGAGGCGCCTGTTGGAGGAGGCCTGAGCATCTCTGACGGCTCGGAGAAGCCGCTCCATGGACGAGGGATCACGCTGCCACCAACGCCCGCCGCCTCGCCGTCAGCAGCACGGCCGCCGCCCTCGTCGCCACTCTGACCGTCGTGAGCCTCATTAGCTGATGAGAGCGAGGCGGTTCCCGCGCGTGACGCGAGCGAGCTCGTGCGCTTAGGCGGTGACGAAGCCCGGCTCAAGCTCCAGCCGATCTTGACGAGGGACCCTCGCACCTCCGCCCCCGCGTCCGAGTCCAAAAAGTCACGAAATTGGGCCTCGCTCGCCGTGAAGCCGAGCACCTTGTCGCGCTTCGCCTTGGCCGCAGCGTATGCGGCCTCGCGCTTGGCTTGCTCTGCGACGCCCAGCCTGGCCACCTCCTCTGCGGAAGTGGCCGCAGCCGCGGCGGCCACCGCGGCCTCGTCCGCCTTCTTAGCGGCCGCTGCTACCACGTCCACCGCCTGCACCTGCGCCTCTCGTGCACGCCTGGCCGCAGAGCCTGTCCTCTCCTCCATCTCGGCCTTCCGTTTGGCTGCAAGCATAGCCTGCCTCTCCAGCCCCTCCTGATGCCTCCGTACCTCATCCTCCTCCAATTGTTGCTCCGCCTCCTCCTCCGCTCGCTTCTCAGCCAGCGCCTCCGACTCCGCCCTTGCGATCAACTCGACGAGCTGCATGATCGCCTTGAGGGTCACCTTGGTCTCCGCCAGGTCCTTTGCGCTTCTCATCTCGGCGCCACCCACAAAGAAGACGAGGTCCTGCAGGGACGGCGACTGAGGGAGGGTCAACGGAGGGGGCGGAGGTAACGAGCCAGGTACCCACTCCGTGGCCTCCTCAGCCACCGCCCCGACTACCACCTCCGCGCATCGTGCCGCGGTCTCCGCATTGAGAATGGCCTCCTGGGCCGCATCCGCAGCATCCAACGGCCACTCCAATCCCGGCTTCATGCACAGCGCATTAATAGCTCGGCGGTGGAGCGCCTCATCCGCCGCCTTCGCCACTGCCACATCGCGTTGTGCCGCGGCCGCCTTGGCCGCCGCCTCGGTGCGAGCGCTGGCCTTGGTGGCGGTCGCGACGCTCAATCGGACCGCCTCGGCCGACGACGTGATCGTCGCATGCTCGGCGACGGCCTCGTTGTGCGCCGACTCGGCCGCACGTCGACTCTCCTCGACCAGCGCTCGTGCTGTCTTGAGCGCGCCGCGCGCAATCGCGAGCTCCTTAGTGCACGTCTCGATCGGGTCCGCGCCCGCATGCGCCCCCGACGAGTGCCACTGCTTGGCACCCTGCTGGACGGCTGCTTTCTTCTTCTCACGATCCGGGTTGATACGCGCGAGCTGCTTCGCCCTCCGCTCCTCCTTTCGCAACGCTCGCATCTTCTCGTTCACCTCGGTCACCCACCTCTCCGTGCGGGCAGAACGCGCCTTGATCACCAGCTCCCTGCCGCGCTCAGCGCACGCGGCCACGTTGGGCTCGCGAGCACTGACGACGCCGGCGGCCTTGTGCGCCGCGCTCACCGCACTCTCAACCTCCCGCTGCCCCTTGCTCGCCTGCAGCGACTCGACATACGCCGAGAGCGACGCGGCTGTCGCGGCCTTCACGGCGACGTCCTCCTTGTTCTTGAAGGCGCGTGCAGCACTCATGAGCTCCGCAATCTTGATTTGGCTGAGCTCGATGATCTCGGCCTCGCGATCGCGCGCCGCCTGTGCGGAATCCGCCGCCTTGTTCATCGCCACGCTAAACATCGAGAGCTTCCCAAACTGACGAAGCCGTTTGCGGGCATCCTCCCGAGACTTGGCGGCCATCACGCTGCTCACGACCCGCCAGACCAGCTCCTCGGCGCCCGCGGCGCACGTGGCATTCCGCGCCTCGTCCTCGGCCGTCGCCGCGGACGCCTCGGCGCGCGTTTTGAGCGCGGCGGCCAGCTCGGCGCATGCATCGGATTGCTGCCGCGCGTCCTCGATGGCAAGCGCCGGGCGTAGGACGCGTAGGCCAACCACGGCTGTCACGTTCCCCGCATGGGGGGGACTCGATGCAGCAGCTTCGACGGCGCAGACGACGAGAGTCTGATACGATTCAAGCACTGCCGTCGCTCGCCCCGCCAGCCGCTCCGCCATGGCCGCTGCTTCGCTCGCCTGATCGCCCAATCGCGTCGCCCTCGCCGCCGCCTCCCCTGCCGCCGCGGCGGCGGGCCCTGCGAGCGGCTGCTCAGCACCTCGTGCCTTCGCCTCCTCTGCCACTCGGCGCGCCGCCGCCGCCCAATCCTCAGCTGCAGAGGCCTCTACCCTCGTCGCCCTAGCCGCATGGCTTGCTGCCATCACCCTCACCACCTCCTCTGCGCGCCGCAGCGAGAGCTCATCGGCGATCGTCGTCGCCGCAGCCTCGAGGGTTGCCGACGCCGTCTCAACCATCTCGACTTGAGCGACTGCCACGGCGGCCGCCGCCTCGGCTTCCGCCGGCGCCGCTGCCAGCGCCGCCCTCGAAGCCTCATTGGCCGCCTCCATCGCAGTCGCACACGCCGTCACGACCGCGTCCATCGCGCCGTGGGCCAACGCCAGCGCGGCCTCAGTGGGTGCCGCGCCGTCAGCATCAATGCAACGAGCGAGCGCCTCATCGCCCAGGCTGCGTGTGCGCACCATCAACTCGCGAGCTCGCTCCGCCTCTTCTTCACATGCCTGCGAAGCCGTGCGCGCCGCGTGCATCGCCGCCGCCGCCTGCCTCACGGCGTCCGCGAGCGTGGAGATGACGGCGCGTGCGTATGCATGGGCCGCCGACTCGACCGCTCTCGCTTCGTGGGCACTCGCCGCCACCGCTGCTGCCGCTGTCGCCTCCGCCGCAATGGCCGCGGCGCTCGAGGCCTGATGCAGAACCTTGACTACCGCCGCCGCCCTCGCCTCCGCATCGTTGCCAATGTCGACCCTTTCCTTCTTGCTGGACGCCTGTGCTGCCGCCTGTGCGGCGGCCGCTCGGATCGAAGCCACCTCGGACGCCGCCCTCATTGCCCTCGTAGCCTCAATCGTCGCCGTCTCTCCGGCAGTCTCGGCAAGCTCTGCGTGCACCAGTGCCTGCTCGGCCGCTGCCGCAGCCTCCGCCGCGGCCGGCTGTGCTGCCGGAACGAGCGCCGACATCGCCGCGTCCGCCGCCACTGATGCGGCGTGGGCTGCCGCCTCGGCGGCCTGTGCCGCCGCACCCGTCGCTCTGACCAACGCTGTGGCCGCCGAAGCAGCCGCCTCCGCCGCCTGGGCCTCTTCGCTTGCAAGCGCAGCGGCTGCTCGAGCGAGCGCAGAGTCCTCTCCTTTGGACTTGGCCGTGACCGCAAACATCGAGCCCTTGTTTGCTTTCTTGAGGCGCGCCTGCGCCTTCGCCTTCTTGTACGCCTTGCGTGCTGTTGCGAGCACACTCGCCATCACCTCCTCCATCATCGCGTGGACCCTCGCCTCACGCTGCAGGCCGGCGCGAGTTGCTTCGATGCGAGCGCGCCACGCGCGACGGACCACCGTGTGGCGCCACTGTTTCTGGAGCTTGGCGACCAGTGCGTGCCGGCGAGCGCGCAGCTGGGCCACGCGCGCTCGTGCGAACATGCGCCGTTGGAACGTCTCGATGAGCACCGCCGCCGCCACTCGGCGCTGCTCCTCAGCTCGGCGCTGTTCCTCGGCTCGGCGCTGTTCCTCGACTCGGCGCTGGTGCTCGAGAAGAGCGGCTCGGAGGGTGCGGCGCCATCGGAAGGAGCATTGGAGCCGCACGGCCGCCTGCCGGCGAAAGGCGTCTTCGGCCGCCTTATCCGAGAGGGCCCGGGCGACGAGGATGCCGATCGACGCGGCGGCCATTGAGTCGATGCCGCGGCAGTAGCGAATGAAGCGGATGCGTCGAAGCATGCGCTGTAGCCGCACCGTGGTAGAGATGGCCAAGTCGCCGTGCCGGCGCCGGATGGCAGCTTCCAAGGTGCGGTATGCCACACCGGCCGCGCTCGCCGCCGCCGCCGCCGCCGCCGCCGCCGCCCCCTCCACCATCTCTGCCGCCTCCACGACCATCGCGGCTGCCTCCTCAACTTGGGCATATGAGTTAGCCGCGGCCGCGGCCGCCATGCCGGCCACACGTGCGTCGGCCGACGCAGATGAGGTTTTCTTAGCAATCCCCGCGGCGTCCGCTGCCGCCCCCTTGGCCGCCTCGGCCAGCTCGAGCGCCGTGTGCGCGAGCTGCGCGAATGTCGCCATCGCCATCGCCTCCCCCTGCACGGCCGAAGCCGCTGCCGACGCCTTGGCCGCCGCTTTGGCCGCCGCCTTGGCCGCCGCCTCGACTGCCCACACGGCAGCATCGGTGTGATCCGACGCGTCCGCGCCCGCGACAGCGCGCTCGCACGCCTCGCGTGCCTCCGCCTCCGCCTCCGTCGCCACGGTCGCCGCATCAAGCACGCGAGGCTCGGCCCCTAACGCGTGGCGTTCTGCTTGACTGGCGAGCTCCATCTGACGAATCGCCTCCGCCGCGGCGCTCGCGGCCAGGCCGACGGCCCCATTGCGGCGCTCGATAAGCCGACGCACCTCCCTGAGGGCGCTCGCCTTCCGCACCGTTGACTGGATGCAAGTGGATGCACGCAAGCGCTGCGCCTGTCGCTCCCGCTCTGCCTCCTGCTCGGCAGCTTCCCGCTCCCGCTCTCGACGTGCTTTGGCCTCGCGAGCGAGCCGCCGGCGTACCCCAAACTGCAGCCGCACGACGGCGCGTGCGACGAGGATGGCCCTCTCGGCCGCGGCCATCGTCGCACCCAGGTTGGTCAGGCACGCGCTCGAGCACTCGACGATGACGGCCTGGTCGCACGTCGACAGCTCACGCAGCCGCGCGAGGCCACCCATCTCGCGCAGGCAGCGCACCACCTCGGGGTCATCACACGTGTTCTGCACCAGAGCGCACGCGTATGCGACCGTGAGCACCACGGGCGAGAACAGGTGCTCGACCAGGTCCGGCGCCACATTGGCAGTCGCGAGGCGCTGCTTGGTCAGCGCCGCCTGGCTATCCACCTCGGGCGTCGTGAGGGTTGCAAGCAGCATCAGGCTCGTCTGGTGCACGATCGGATCCGCGTGCGCGAGCAGACCACCGAGGCGCACCATCCCGCCCGTCTCGCGCAGCGTGAAGCACAGCTCCTCGATGCCCTCGCGCGTCTCGGCGGACTCGAGGTCCTTGGCGACCGCTATGATCGCCGCGGCGAGGGACTCATCGTCGTGTGCGGTGAGCAGCGCCTCGCACGCAGCACCTTCGAACCAGCCTCCACCTTTGGACCAGCTCATTTGCACCTACCCGCCCACGTTGTACTGACAACGGCGAGATCGGCACGCAAAAAAAGCCCGATAATATGCTGTGCATGCATACTCTGCACCTGAACAGCTATAAATGCGAGCGGGATGCGCAACCCCGATCTTCTTTTTATGTGTGCCTTCATTCACAGCGCAAACTTTGGTGTTCACACAGGAGAACTCCTCGGATTTCCAACGTCCGCACGCTCATGGCGTCCGATGGCGTGAGAGCGGTTCGAGAGCTTCGCTCGCGCGAGTCCGCAGCGGCGGCGCCGACTGCGGCACCGGCGTCCGTACCCAGGCAGTGGGCTCCGCAGGAGCTGGTCGCGCCGCGCGATTGTGCTGCGTCTTCCACGCCGGTGTACATGGATGATGCGCTTTCCAAGAGGGTTGCCAACGCTCGGCATGCCAGCCTCGAGGCGTCGACGCTGGTCAATGACCTGCAAGAGGCGCTCGCCGGCTCTCGTGGCATCGTTGCAACCATGCGCGCCAATTACCAAAGCCTCTACGAGGCCGCCGAGATGTGGCGGCAGCGGTATTTGGAGGCGGTGGAAGGGGATAGCATGAGGGATGCGGCGGCGACGGTGCTCAAGTTCGAGGCACTGATTGAGCAGCAGCGGCTGCGGATCGAGGCTCTGCAGCAGGCCTTGGCCGCTGCAGAGGCGGCCGCTACTGCGGCGGGGGCGCGGGAACGGTCGGCGCTGGAGAAGGCCAACGGCGCGAGGCAGATGCTCGAGAAGTTAGAAGAGGAGCTAGCGAAGGAGAAGGCGTTACGGTTGGCGCAGGGGCAGGCGGCCCACGAGGCGGCGCAGCAGGCGGCGGCAGAGCTGGCCCAAGCGGTCGCTGCCCACGAGGCGGCAAGCAAGATCGCCAGGACGAAGATCTCGGCGTTGGAGGAGGAGGTGAGCCGGCTCAACGACAGTCTCCGCGAGGCTCTGATCAAATTGGCGAAGAACGGCAAGTCGCAGGCGGACGAGGCGGCGGCGGCCGCGGCAGCGGAAGCCGAGGCGGCGGCCGTGGCGGCGGCCGCGGCCGCAGCGATGGAAGCCCTTCGCAAGAAGCTCTCAGTCTCCGAAGGCGAGCTGTGCGCGGCCACGGCGGAGAGGATGAAGCTGACTGAGTTGCTACGAAAGGCGGAGGAAGCCCTGATGGGTGTGACAGCGCAGGCGGCCGAGGAGCGCAGCAAGCACGATGCGGCCCTGGCGGAGGAGGCCGCTCGTGCAAGCAGGGCCGAGGCGGCCCTGCGCGATCTTAGGGAGGAGCTGCGGCTGTCGACGGAGAAGCTCGAGGCCTTGCAGAAGGACTACCTGCGCATCCAAGCTCAGGCTCAAGCACTGCCGCCGCCGGCACCCGCAGCAGCGCCCCCGCCCCCCGCGATGACGGCGAGCGAGATGGAGCTGCGCTCGCTGCGCAGTGAGAGGGACAGCTGGCGGCTCGTGGCCGAGCAAGCGGAGCTGATGAAGGATCGTTCCGATCGGGAGCTCAAGCAAACCAAGCTGGTCCTGGCGCAGTTGAAGAAGGACGCCGAGAGGGAGAGGTTGGACAAGGAGAATGGAGCGGCGGCGGTGGCGAGCGTGCCCAGCCCGCGCGTACTGCCGACGGCTCCCGAGCAGTCCAGGCCGGCATCGGGCTCGAGGCTGGCTGGCAGCCAGGCGGGCCGCGAGGCGAGGGCTCGTACCATCGTGGATGCCGCGCGCAGTGCCGTCAAAGGGGTGTCCAGCCGCGTCGCATCGCCGCGGGATGTGTCAGGCTAGGGATTGTAGACAACCACAAGTAGTTTTTAGTCTGGACGCGCGGGGTTATTTTTGGGGATGTAAGGAGCGCCGGCGTGAGCTCCCCGGGACGGCACACATGTGCCTCTGCAAGTGAGGATCTGTGCCGAATCACATCTCTGAGGATGAGCGACGACGAGGCCGGGGTCGCTGAAGATCCACGTATCACCACGCTGTACTCATACGCAGATAAGCATACGCCGGCAGAGTATGTTGCAAAGCTCGATGAACTTGGCACGGATGGGGCAGTGGTTCTGGGTAACATGATGACGCACACGGAGACGGCACGCATGCATTTCGTTGTGCAGTCCATCATCGATGCCGATGAGGACATGTCGCTTGTGGAATGTCTGACGCAGAAACGGCCCTACATCAAGGCCGCGTGCGCGGACGGTGGCGCCGCGCGGTTTGCTGCATTCCTGGCGGCTCTCGAGTCCTTTGTCATGCACCTTGAGGACGAGGCGATCAAGGAAGCGAGCGTTCAGGCGTTCGATGCGGTGCTCAAAGCGTGCTGGGAATGGGAGCTCGTGGACGAAGAGTCGTTGCGCGCTTGGGTGGCGGAAGAGCGGGCTGCACGGTATTACCAAGTCTCCGCGAAGGATGCCATTCGGCTGCGGGAGCGTGGGCAAGCATTCATCGAGTGGGTTGATGCGGGTGAGCCTTGAGTCTGAACGAGCAACATGAGCCTCGATCCGACTCGGAAAGGGTCCGTCCTCACCACTGAACGTGGCCACCGCCCCAGGGGCGGTTTTGGCTCCAGATCTGCGGGAGGTCGCTAATATTGATGACAATAAGTGTGATCGTGTGCAGAAAAGTGTTATCGTGTTGACGGAAGAATCAGAAACGCGGAGCCGGTATCAACGAAAATTTTCACACGGTTAGTTCACGGTCGCGTCATCGCGACGGTCTCGCGTTCGAGTGTGCTCGCAATTCATAGGCTGGTCTCCGAGCCCGTGACGGTTCACATGCCCCCGCGCATCATCCGGCTCAACGTGGGCGGCTACGTTGTGCAGACGGCGGCTTCGACGCTGACGTCCGGCTCTGCCTACTTCGCGCGCTTGCTGTCCTCCGAATTCACCGATCTGGACGCTGAATCAAACGAGGCCTTCGTCGACCGCGACGGCCGATACTTCCCCTACATCCTCGGCTACCTGCGCAGCGGAGCGGTCGAACTGCCAACTCCGCCGCTCACGGTCGATGCGCTGCTTGCGGAGGCCGAGTACTTTGCCATAGACGCGCTCGTGGAGGCTCTGAGAGTGGCCTCGGCACCAGCAGAAGTGCACATAGGCAGACCTCTCAAAGCAGACGGACAGGGCATGTATGTGTGGAAAGACGCGGAAATTCCCGGGTTTATCGAGGCAGTCTGCTTCACGGAGAGCTCTGACGAGCAGCACGAGTACGAGCGACTTGGTCTGACCAGACCTGGTCAGGCGGAAGGAGGCGGAAGGAACCCAAATTTCGGTCGCTACGCCGAGACCGGGAAAATGTACGGCTCGCTGATCTACTCTCGCGGCCCTTGCGCGCGGGAGAACCTGATCGCGCTGCGCAACATGCCACAGCCGCTCCCAAACATTTGGCGCGACAGCGGCGACGCCTCGACGATCATCGCTTTCTTTATGCAGGTACGCCGAGTGCCACTGACGGCCAAAGATGGCCCTTGCTTGTAAATGATTGCCGATGACGTTGTCACTGATGGGATCGCGCTCGCCTTCTTGATGCAGCGCTTCATCTCGCGTGGCCACTTTACCGTCGATGGGCGCTCACTGCTCATGACGCGCGGCAATCTGGCCGATGCAGACAGCCAGCCGGGCATCCACCCGTCGCGTACCGTGGCCACGTGTGGCCTGCTGATGGGTGAGACAGAGCTCTTTCTGCTCGAGCCGACCGAAGGCGGTGCCGCAGCTGAGGCAGCGATCGCGCCACGATTCCTCGAGCAGCTTGGACTGAGCGCGAGTGCCGCCACGCGTAACATGAACGGTCTGGGCGGCGGCTTCAAGCGTTTCGTGTTTGAGCCGTTCTGAGACGGAGACGCGGTGCGGCATGTGCGGTGTTTGAAGGACAGCCCTTTGAATCCATGCTTGAAGAGCGGAGTGCATTCACGCGTGGTGGAATGTATATATATATATAGCAAGGCAAGTCCTTTTCACAGTACCCGGGGCGGGGCGTCCCTCGACGTTGTACCCGATGTTCCTTATTAAGTACGGCAAGGCCGGGCCTTACAGAGCTATAAAATTCTGGGTCCGCTCAGGTGCGTCACGCCTCACCGGTTGACGAGCTCCTCGCGCTCTTTGTCGCCGCCTAGAGGCCAAGCGTCCGCTCTATGCCCTTCTTTTGGAAGCGCCTGGTGCAGGTTTGGTGGACTTCGTACGCTTGGTGCTCACCACACGAGATACAGCGGGCTTTGGTGCAGGTGACTTTGCCGCCCTAGACGCAATCGGCTTTGGTGCAGATGAGGTGGCCACCTGAGACGCTGCCGGCTTTGGCGCAGACGATTTCGGTGAAGACGCTGTGGGTGTTTCCAGCTTGGGTGCGGCCGGTTTGGGTGCGGCCGGCTCGGGTGCAGATGGTCCGGGTGCAGGCGCCCTGGATGCAGCCACCACTGCCCGCTCCTCAAACGGGACCTCCTCCTCGTCCTCGTCCTCGTCCTCCTCGTCCTCTTCCTCCTCGTCTTCATCGACAAAGTCCCAGCCCTCGTCGTCAGCTGCAGCAAGCGCCGTCTGTCCTTCGTTGGATCCGATCCAAGCAAGGATCTGTGCCTCTATGCTGTTGCTTGCCAAGCCACCGCCGCCGCCGCCTTTGCCGCCGCCGCCGCCACCATCGCCGCCTTTGCCGCCGCCATTGTCGTCGATGCTTCCGCTGTCGGTGCCGTCTAGGACCATCTTCACAGATCCGGTGCGGCTGCCACCCACAAGTGACCGTCCGCTATCCACGGCTTGGTCGCCGTAGAGGTCGTAGCGGCGGTGGGTGTGCATCGGCATATTGTCGCGTGTCTTCTGCACAAGGTCAAGGTCAATTTCGAAGGGCATCACGCCAACGTCACCAGCGCCTCCAAACTGGGCAACCACTTTGCCCCACGGGTCCACCGCCATCGCGTGGCCCCACGACTGGCGCTTGTTGCCATGCTCATTGTGCTGGCCCACCTGCGCTGCTGCGACAACATACGTTTGACACTCGATGGCGCGGCACCTCAACAAGGTCTCCCAGTGCGCCTCCCCGGTCTTCATGGCAAACGCGGACGGGAAGGTGAGCACCTCGGCGCCGTGTGTGAACGTGAGCTTCTGGTGCATCTCGGGGAATCTCAGATCGTAGCAGATCGCAAGGCCCAGCCTCCCGGCCGGTGAGTCGCAACTGACCAGTTCACAGCCGGCGAGTGTTTGGCTAGACTCGACTAGGCCGACCATGGGCACGTCAAACAGGTGGATCTTTCGATACGCGGCGGCGAGGCGACCGTCCGAGTCGAGGACCACATGCGTATTGTAGATCCGAGGATCGCCTTCAGGCCCTATCTCCTGGAAGCCTCCCAGAGAGAGCCACACCGATGCCTCCCGAGCCAGCTGCTTGTACCAGCCCAGGATGGGGCCGTCCAACGGCTCGGCGACGGCCTGCGCCTCGCCGGCTCGCGCCCCCATGAACGAGAAGCACTCGGGGAAGAAGACGAGTCGGCAACCCTTTTGGACGGCTTCGTCGGTGAGCTTCTTGCACAAGCCGAAGTTCGCGGCCGCGTCGTTGATGGAGGTCATCTGCACGAGGCCGGCGAGGCAGCGGCGGCGGGGCTCTTCTCCTTCCCCCCTTGGGGAGGATCCCCCCGAGGTTGCAACTCGCCCGGGGGTTACCTCTCCTTCCGCCCCTGCACCGCTGTCGAGCGCCGTGCCGAGCGCCATTCGTGGGGCACTACTGCGGCTGCCAACTCGAGCCGCCGCTGCCGGAGGGGCTGCGCCTTGCGACGGTAGGCCGGCGTTGGGTGGACGCCCGGCGGCGGCGGCGGCGGCGGCACGCCTTGCCCGTCGGTTCTCCGACGCTCCCTTGCGCCGAAGTGAAACGGCAGCTGCATCCGCCTCGGCACTAGCGCTAGGACGCGGGGCGACGCCGCTGGGGCGGCACTCCTCAAACCAGTCGGGTACCTGCTGCTGATTTTCCTCGAGCAGCGCGACGAGATCGGCCCAGATCACGCCATTGCCTATTTTGGGTTCGTCGCCCGGCACGAAGAGTGCCGTCGCCTTGCCAGAGCGCCCCGCACGCCCGGTGCGGCCGATGCGATGCACGTACGTGTCCATCTCGTCCCGGCTGATTGGCAAGTCGAATTGCACCACATGAGCTACCTGCCCATCCGAGGCAATCAGAGGCAATCAGAGGCAATCAGAATTCGGCAAGTCGAATTGCACCACATGAGCTACCTGCCCATCCGAGGCGCAATCAGAGGCAATCAGAGGCAATCAGAGGCAATCAGAGGCGTCACCTCGGGCACATCCAACCCCCGCGAGGCCACGTCGGTAGCCACGAGCACGTCGATCTCCCCCTGGGCGAAGGCTGCGAGCGCGCTCTCCCGCTGCCCCTGGGAACGGTCGCCGTGAAGCTCGGCACTAGGCACGCCTTCAATCTCGAGCTGATCTCGCACCCATTTGGCCACGTGCTTCTTCTGCACGAAGACGATCGTGCGCTCGTTCGGAGAGAGGAGCGATCGGAGCAGCCGCAGCTTCGTGCGCTTATCGCCCGCGCCTGCATGCACGAGCCGTTGCGCCACGCTCCCGATCGCGCTCCCTACGCGCCCAACGGCTACGTGAGCAAAGGGCGCGCGTAGGTACGAGGCGGCGACGCGCTGTATCGGCGCCGCGAAGGTCGCTGAGAACATGAGGGTTTGGCGGCGCGCTGTGGCGGGCAGGTCGGCTCGCTCGACGATGCGCTTGAGCTGCGAGCATGCAAGTGAAGCCCATCAGCATGCAAGTGAAGCCCATCAGCATGCAAGTCGAAGGCCATCAGCATGCACTCGGAATGCACTCGGCATGCAAGTCTAGGCCATCAGCATGCAATCAGCATGCAATCAGCATGCACCTGCGGCTCGAAGCCCATATCGAGCATCCGATCAGCCTCGTCGAGCACGAGGACCTTGCATCGTCGTAGGGAGACGAGCCGTCGATCAAGAAAATCCACTAGCCGGCCGGGCGTCGCGACGAGCACTTCCACACCACCCGAGAGCGCCTCGAGCTGTGAACGGGCCGAGCATGCCATCAGAAGCCATCAGAGACCATTGAAGGCCATCAGAGTCCAAGTAGGCGCAAATGAGGTGCAATGAGTTGCAATGAGTTGCAATCAGAGGTACTCGGAGAAAGCGAGAGCGCGAGAGAGACGCAATCAGATGCGCACTTGAGGTCGCGCCGTCGCGCCGCCATAGCAGCAGCCGCACCACGCCGCAGCCCCCGAGGGCGGCGGCGGCGCCTCGAATGTCAACTTGAGGCATTCAAGCTCGATCTGGAGAGCGAGCTCACGAGTAGGCGCCAAGATGAGCGCTGACGGCTGCGCGGGGGTCCCTTGGGCCGCGATCAACGCCTCATCGTTGGCGCTCAGCCGGCCGCGAACCTGATGAGGGAGGCAATCAGAGGCCATCAGAGATCATCCGAGGCCTTCAGTGGCCATCAACGCCTCATCGTTGGAGCTCAGCCCGCCGCGAACCCCTGAACCACGGCCCGTCGGCGCGAGCACCGGCGGGCTGCTGATGGACGGACCAATGGTCGAAACCGTCGTGTCGGCCGCAATGCGCGCGAGCAGCGGAAGCAAAAAGGCGACCGTCTTGCCGGAGCCCGTCTGAGCGCATGCCATTAGGTCGAGGGATGCGAGAGCGAGTGGCACGCAGTGGCGCTGGATGGGGGTGGGCGACTGGATGCGCATCCGATCGGGCCGTTTCAGATTCTGGAGCGCGAACTCAGGTAGAGCGGGAGAAGCGGTGGAGCGGCCGGCGGCGACGGGCGTACTGAACGAAAAGTCAGCGCCGAGCGGTGGCACAGCAGCCTCGTCCGCCCCTGCGCCAGTCCGCGTCACCGGGATGATGTCATACTGGCCCATACCCACTGCATCCCAGGCCGCACGGCCTCCAAAGAGGGCCTCGGCGTCCCGTGGTCGCGGCGCGGATCCACTACAGCCCGTCACGTCCACGCCCGCTTGCCGCTTCTGCACGCATTCCCAAAAGAACGACGCATCCGCCGCGAGCTTGGCCTCCACGGCCGCGTCGTTGGCGGCCTGTTCGATGGCCTTGCGGCCGAGCTTTCCGCCGCCCGCTTGGACGGGTCGCGCGCGGTACGGCACGCTCTCCTCGGCGTACTCTCGTGGACGCCCCGCTGACGGTGCAGCGGATGAGAGGACGGTCGAGACGTCGGCCCCGCCAAGGCCACCTCCTCGGCCACGGCTACCACGGGCGCCGCCTCGGCCGCCGCCTCGGCCGCCGCCTCGGGCGTTTCCGCGCCTTTCGCTGGAGTCTTTGAACATTCCCGCTTGCTCCATCGCCGAGAGCCCGCGTCTTCCGCCAGACATCATCCGCGGCCTGTGCGCCCTAGCGGTTGTAGAAGGATGAGCAGCCGGAGCCAGGCAGTTGGCGCGTTCAGCCAGCATGCGCCCACGCAAAGTCGGGCCCATCGAAAACGTGCACAGCGCCAGCGCTAGGGCCGCCACGGCCTGGGGCAGCATGATTGTGAGCGGGGAGACGCGGTCTCGGTGCTGATTGAATCTGTGAACGTCGCTGTGAAAGCGAGTTTCAAAGGGCAAAGTCTGCCAGTACCACGCATCGCAATGAATAATCACACCGGCGACCCCATTCACGGCCACACGGCGTACACACGGCGCGTCTCAACAACTGCATCTCGTTCGGTTACTCGAGATCGTGTCGCTACATGTATGAGACGAGAGAAGAAACCCAGTCCTCACATGACATACGACCGTAGGCGTAGCTGCTCCGCGCCTGAGGAGACGACTGGTCTCGCAGGCTCGTGCAAGACCCAGCAGTGCTGCGCTTCGTCCCCTCTCCCGTGCGCTCCCGCGCCGCCATCTGCCGCGCGCCGCCTGCGTCGCCCACTCCTCCACGCTCGTGTGTGTGTGTGTGTGTACGCGCGCGTGGTGGGTACGTGTGTGTCGACCGCTCTCACCGAGGCCATGCACGCCCGTCACGGCGCCCCTTCTACACATCATGGCAGCGGCGGCGGCGGTGTTCCGCGCGCTCAGGACAGCGCTCAGCCTAGCAGCGACTGCAGATGCTCCGCAGCCGCGAGGACGTGCGCTCAGTACAGCGCTCAGCCTAGCAGCGACTGCAGATGCTCGGCAGCCGCGAGCACGCGCACGCGCCGTTGCACGTCCAGCACGGGCAACTTGGTGTTCGCTATCCGCGCCGGTAGCAGCTGCAGCAACCAACGAAGCTGCTGGTCCGCCGAGGGCGCTGCAGGCAACCCCACAGCGAGCGCCGCCTCTCCCGAGGGCGCGAGCACGAGCGCGGCACGCCCGAGGCAGCGCTTGAATTCCGTCGGATTGAGCGCCATGGCATAACCCACGAAGACGCCACTGAGCCCATCAGGCGGTGCGGAACGGCCCATCGCCTCGAAATCCTGCATGACGACATTCGGAGGCACTCAGAGAGGCGACCGGAGAGGCAGTCGGAGGCAACCACCGCGGAACGACAATCGGACGCAATCGGACGCAATCGGACGCAATCGGACGCAATCGGACGCAATCAGACGTAATCAGACGCAATCAGACGCAATCAGACGCAATCAGACGCAATCAGACGCAATCAGACGCAATCGGACGCAATCACCTGCAGCAAGTGAATGAGCTCCGCCCGATCGATGCGCAGATCCGGTGCGCCTTCAGCACCCTTCGCATCTTCCGCCGCATCTTCCGTGGGCTCGTGTGGGTACATCGCACCCGCGTACGCTTCGAAGAGGAGATCGAGGGCCTCGTCGGCTTCCTGAGACGTTCGGAGCGATGAGGGAGGCATGCAATGAGGGAGGCACTCAGCATGCGATGAAATGAGGGAGGCACTCAGCATGCAATGAGGGAGGCACTCAGCATGCAATGAAATGAGGGAGGCACTCAGCATGCAATGAGGGAGGCACTCAGCATGCAATGAAATGAGGGAGGCACTCGGCATGCAATGAGCCACCTTGAGCGTTCGGAGCATCTTCTCGTCCATCTTCTCATCGAGTTGCCGCAGCGAGTGCATCATCGCCAGCTTGCTCTCCTGCGGCGACCCCGATACAAGCACAGCGACTCAGATCCAAGCACAGGCAATCATCATGCACTCAGAGGCCATCAGAGGCAAGCACCTGAGCGGCCGACTCTCGTTTGGCGCTCTGCAGATCCTGCTCCGCGTTGGCGGCGTGAGCCTTGGCGGCGAGCACCTCCTCCTCGAGGCGCTTCACGTGGCCCAAGTAGCGCTCGTACCGCGCGGCCGCGTCCTGCTCCTTCTGCTTCAAGCCCTCGACCGCCTTCTGCATGTCGCCCGTTCGCTGCTTGAGTGTGCGCATGTTGCGATCGATCGCGTCTGCTGCCTCTGCCGCCATGAGCACGCGGTAGTCGTCCGCCGCCGAGATGACCGCCGCACGGAACCTGCGCATTCGCGTATTGATCTTCGGCGCCAGCTGCATCTGGTACGAGAGCACCTTGGACGACATCCATGCGTGGTGGTTCGACCACAGGATCTCGCACACACCCGTTGTGTCAATGTCGAGCTGCCCCTCGCGGTCCGAGACGCGCACGGGTTCGACCAGCGTGGTCGACGTCTCCTCCTGGTCGTCCTGGAACGTGAGCGAGAACTCGATGTCGCCGCCGCCCTCGACCTCGAACTGGATCGCAAGGATGCTCGGGTGCGGCACGATCAGCGGCAGCCGGAACTCGCCGCCGGCCTGGATGCTGACTGCGTTGCCCGTCCAGGTCAGGGTCTTGTCGAGGTCGAGCTCGATGTATTCCTCCTCCTCCCCTTGGTCATCATTCACTTGGCTTAGGCTCATTTGGCGATTCGGCAGTGCGACTGCGACTGCCGCGGCGGCGGCGCGAATGAAGAGCGGCGGCGGCCGCGGAAGAGAGGACACGCTTACGTTCACACTGGGTTCACAGATTAGAGTTTGAAGTCGAACTGAGAGTCTTTAAGCACCTTGCACCTTTGACCGTCTGGGGCTCTATCACATCGACGAGCCACTCAGGTCTACTGAACTTCATGGATTACTCACTCAGGTCGGTTCCCCTTCACACACCTGGGCTCCTGGGGAGTCCGATCGCATAACTGAAATGGGCCTCTCACAAGGTAGGATGATCGGGATACTCGAGGCGTCCGCGCCGCGTCTCAGGGGTGGTTTTGATGGGCGGCTTGGCGCCGCCGCCGCGCGAGGTGGCCGCCTGTCGCATGCGGACCTCCACCTGCTTATCGAGCTGCGCGCGGGCGCTCTGGAGGAGTGCCCGTAGCGCAAGGGGCACGGTCGCGTGCCCGTCGGAGTTGTCGATGGAGCCGGCGAGGAGCCGAGAGAGCGCGGTGCGGGTCAGCTTGCCACGGTCATCCGAGAGCTCGAGACGCAGCAGCTGCATGTCGACCGACGAGAGGGCGCCCATCTCGAGCTCCGCCGCCACGCGCAGCCGCTCAAAGGGGACCGCCTCGGCATGCATGCCAAAGTGCGAGAGCCACCACATATCGGCGGCGGGGTGAGGCGCCGGCGCCGTGCCGCGCGGCGCCGTGCCGGGCGCCGCCGTGCCGGGCGGCGCCGCGTTGAGCCATAAGTGAGCCGTCAGTGGGGAAGGGGGCAGCGCCGTGGCGGGCGGCGCCGTGTTGTTGAGCGCGAGGCGCGCCGCGTTGAGCGCCTTGAGGCGCGCCGCCGCCGCGTCGCTGCTTCTGATGATGGCCGCCGCCGCGTCGATGATCGCCGCGTCGCTGCTGCTAGCAGGCAGGGCGGGTTCGGCGGAGGCTTGATGGTCGTCGTCATCTCGGCCGAAGTCGTTGCCATGGGGAAGGGCTTCGACCGTCGATGGCGCGACGTACGGGGTCGGCGGCGGCGGCTGCGGCGTGGGCAGCGGCAGTGCTCGCGCGAGCGCCGACGGCGGCGGCCCCGGCGGCGAGCCACCCTTGGTAGCCGGAGCATTGGCGGAGGCGCCATTGGGGGAGGCGCCATTGGGGGAGGCGCCGTTGGGGGAGGCGGAGGCGGCCCCCGCGCCGAATCCCACAGCGCCAGCGCTCGACGAGGTGAGCGGCCCGGTCACCAATGGAAGCGAGAGGTCCGCCGTTAGCAGATGTGCGGTGCGCAGTGCTGGGGGCCGGCCGGCCGCCCCCGCCTCCTCCGCCGCCTCCGCCGCCTCCTCCTCGCGGACGCCGTTTCTCTCGTCCTCGCGGATGGACTCCCATGCCTGCCCGGCGGCCACCTGCGACGTGAACAGGCGCTCGCTCGCCGCCCATCGCAGCGGCTCGATCTGCCCGACGGGCTGCGAAGCCGTCCGGAATGCATGCACGGCGCGAGGCCCCGTGGGTGAGGACGATGAGCCGTTGGAGCCGTTGGCAATGCATGCACAGCCATTGGCAATGCATGCACAGCCGTTGGCAATCGACACAGCCGGATCCATCTCGGGCGCCATCGGGGGCGGCGGCGGCGGCTCCTCAAGCGCCTTCTCGAGCACACGGACACGCTCACCCCAGTCCGCTAAGCTCGCCTCATTCCTCTGAGCGCCGGCGCCGAGCTGAGCGCCGAGCTGAGCGTCGGGCGGCGTGCGCGGTCGGCCGAAGCTGCTGCCGCGGAGGACACCATAGCCGGGGGGATTGCCGGGGGGATTGCCGGGGGTCCCCTCTCTTCCCCCACCGTCGATTGGCGTGGGCGGCGGTGCGGCGGGCGGTGCGGCGGCGGGCGGTGCGGCGGGCGCGGCGGAGGCTAGGGAGGAGGAGGTGGCGGAGGCGGCCGCGGCCACAGCGGAGGCGGCGGCGGCGACGGCGGCGGCAGCGGCAAGGCCGCCCTCCGCGTTGGTCCGTGGCCCCGCATGCAGCGAGAGCGCGACCAGCTGAAGGTTCAGACTGTTCACCCGCCGCTGGACCGCCAGCAACCTCTCGGTCAGCCGTGGCAGCAGCATCGCACTGGTGAGCAAGCTCACGCTCGGCCTCGCGTCGCGGGTACGCAGCATGGCCGCGCGCAGTGCGAGCACACGAGCCCTGCGCTGCGCGTCCACGTCGCCGCGCTCCACGGCGGCCGCAGCAGCCTCGGCGACCTTGGTCGCCTCTCGAACGCTCTGCTGCCGGGCGCACCACCGGCGCCACACGGCTTGCATCGCGATCGCTGCCGCCTCTGCAAGCTCGCCCTTGGCTTCGTCGAGCTTCCGGCGGGCCTCGGCCGCGGCCTTACGGGCGGCCTCGAGCACCGCGACCTCGTCGCCGCCGCCGTCCTCGCCGTCGCCATGGCCGCCCGCGTCGTCGCTCTCGTCGCGAATCTCAAGCACCGAGCGCGTGCGCCGGCGCCACGTGGGCGGAGCGGCGAGCTCCTCGGCAATGCGCGCGAGGGCAGTCGACACGGCCGGCTTCCACGCGGCGCATTCCGCGCTCAGGTACGCCAGCTCGCCCGCCTCGCGCTCGAGCGATCGCACAGCGGCCTCAGCGGCATGGCTCCGTGGCAGCGCGCGCGCAAGGGCGAGCGTGCCCTCGAGCTGCGGCGTCAGGTCGTCGCAGAAGGCGGCCTCGCGCGAGAACGACTGCAGCGCTTGCTCCGCGGTGGCGAGCATGCTTGCGCGTTGCTCGGCGACAGACTGCTGCGTGCTGCGCAGCCGCTCGCGCAGCGCAATTGTCGCCATGTCCATGGAAAAATTCTCGATTGTCGGAGCCTCTACGCTACAAGTTTGATGTATCGACGTGGGCTCTCGTCAAGAAGATAAACTTTCGCAACGAGCGCCTTCTCAGCTTGAACTTTCCGGAATGAAGACTGTGAATGAAGACACGTCCGCAGAGCGACGACTCCACGACCTTGACAGTGCCTGCGGCGCTTTGGGAAGGACCTGAGCCTCGGGCGACCCACCGCCAGAGACTCGGGCTAACCACAGGTCCTCCCTGGGGCTGCGCCACTCCGCGCGACCTTGCAACATGGCCGACCTCGACGACGAGATCGCCAAAGCCCAGCAGCAGCGGGCGCGAGGCACCGGCTTCGCGCAGCTCGCTGAGGACGACGAGCTGTACCAGAAGGACCGGGTCTCCGGCTTCGAAACCTCCATCGCCGCGGGCGACGACGCCGAGGACGATGGCGAGGAGCCGATCGCCAAGCGCTCGACGTTCACCGCGCCGCGGCACCTGCTCGACGTGCCTCAGCAGGAGTCGGAGGATCCGCTCGCGGGCGTCCGCACGTCGAATCGGATCGCGGACCGCGAGGACGAGTACCACGCGCGCCGGCAGCGCGTGCTCTCGCCCTCACGCGTCGACGCTTTCGCCATGGGCGACCAGACGCCCGACCCGTCGGTGCGCACGTACCGCGATGTGATGGCTGAGCAGCAGGTGGCGCGTGAGCGAGAGGAGCTCCGCAAGAAGCTCAAGGAGCGGGAGGAGGCGGCCGCGGAGGAGGCGGCGGCCGCGGGCGGGGACGCGGCCGCCGCCAAGAAGCGCCGCCGCTGGGACCTGCCCGCCGCCGCGCCCGGGGTCGCCGCGCTCGAGGATCCGAGCAAGAAGAAGGTGAGTCGGTGGGACAACGTAGCGACGCCCGCGCCTCAAGGGAGCCGCTGGGATGCGACGCCGACGCCCGGGCGGGAGGTGGGTGGGGCCGCCAGCGCGGTCGGCGGATCGAAATGGGACGCGACGCCCACCCCTGGACGCGTCGTCGATGCGTCCAAGTGGGACGCGACGCCGACGCCGGGCCGCGTTGTTGTCACATCCAAGTGGGACGCGACGCCGACGCCGGGCCGCGTCGCGGAGGCATCGAAGTGGGACGCGACGCCCACTCCTGGCCGCGTCGTGGAGGCATCGAAGTGGGACGCGACGCCCACTCCTGGCCGCGTCGTGGAGGCATCG
>ENA-UOXO01000848-UOXO01000848.1-mixed-culture-metagenome-genome-assembly--contig:-NODE-848-length-22721-cov-41.738816_pt1 | contig 22721 bp, 18 predicted proteins | sample MGYA00238162_ERZ761640 | MGnify/ENA primary metagenome ERZ761640 (study PRJEB28914, sample SAMN08778297) | mixed culture metagenome | isolation source: Freshwater growth medium | place: USA...
ACCAACCTCCGCGAAACCGACGAAAATCGACGACCCTCCGTCTTTATAGTAAGGACAACACGTAAACAACGGAGCCGTGAAGAGAATACAGTACAATGAAATACCGGCCAGCCGTGAGACACATGCAGACAGAGAGCCGAGAGAAAACCTGATAAAAGAGAGAGCGGCAGGCCCCAGTATGAACTCGGGAGGGAGCGCGCCCGCCGACATGGGCGGTGAACCCCCAGATGGGCGCGCCACAGAACTGGAAGGTTTTGAGGCCCGGGGTGTGAACATCCCGTTCACGTTCACGTTAGATCAATGATAAGGCAAGACGCACAGCCACCGGTTAAACATCCCTTTCGGGCCGGCCGAGTGAACCCCACCGTGAAGAGGAGAAAATAAGAGAACACACTTGTTACGAAGTGACACCGCCCGTCGCCGGGGCGGATACAGGACCCCCTGTCGTGCCTCCTGGCAGTCACCAACTTACCATGGAGCACAAACATCTGAACCACTGCGTTCGTCTCATGCGGTCATAAATGCGGTCAAGCGCACCCATCTTGGCATCGGCTGTTGAGGCCCCACCGCGTCGACCGCAGGCTCCGCACTCGAGGCTTCCTCAGTTCCTCTCCACGCTCTGTTTGAGGATAGAGGTATAGAGCCACGCATCGGCGAAAGCGGCTGCAAGCCTGTGGGCAGCACGCGCACACCTCATCCTTACTGCAGCACCGACCCGCGTGCTGTATCCAAACCCAGAAAACTCGACGGTTGCTTGCGGAATTGAACCCCTATTTTCGAAGCAAGTTACGAGCGACATGTTCTGGTAAAAACTAAAAAGACACATACTGTTCTTCTGTTCGGGGGGAGCCGGGACACACACGGGACACACGGGCACACGGATCACACAAGGGGGATCACATCATCACACCCTGGCGAACCTCACAAACAACCATTCCCAACGTACCTGTACCGGTACCCAAAGCTCCCCCCGGTGTTTTTGAACCGTACCCAAAGTACCCACTACCCGGTAAGCACTAACGCAGCAGCACGACCGCGCGACGACCGTGGATCCGCAAGTCATGGCAAGTGGATCCGTGGAATGTACGAATGTTCCGCGGCCGACTCAACAGCCGCAGCCCCGGAGCCGACCGCTTCCCGCGGCCGACTCAGAAGAAGCCGCCCCTTAATAAGAACGCGCCCCGCGCATGAGCGCGCGCGCCGAAGTGCAGTTTACCGGTACAGTACCGGTAACCGAAACCGATCAGGAAAACCCACGAGAATGTCGAGTGCCATGAGCTTCTAAGCGGCAGACCGGCAACGTTCCGACTCACGGACGCACGCGCACGCAAGCCCTCGGCCATTCCTCGGCCCTACCGGTACAGTACTTGTCGAGATGGCCTTTGGCTTTGCGGCCGGCATGATGGTCATGGCCGCGAGCCAAAACACCAAGGGGCACGCCAAGAACGCCGAGAACGCCAAGGCCGCTTTCCCCAAGGAAGCACTCACGGAGGCGGAGCTCAAGCGGTGGGTCGTCAAGCCGGGCCAGAGTGTCCCTGTGATCGTGCGACCACCCCTGGGCTCAAACGTCAGCATCGAGGGGTACCAGTCAAGCGAGATGGAGCTGACGTGGCTGACTGGCGATATCGCAAATGGCACGTTGTGCGATCACGCCAGAAAGCCCGCGATCACCGCGAACGCTCAAACTTGGGTCGAGTACTCAAGTCAACGAGGCGTGTGGGCGCCTGACCAACGCCCAGCAGCAAAGCCAACGCCGCAGCAAACGAAGGTGCTCTCACACTTTCTCGTGCGAGGGCATCAGGAGCCCATCGAGCCGCTGCACGGTGTGGCGCGCCATCCGTTTGGAGTAACGAAATGCGCCCAAAACGCCACCGGACATTCCGTGGGTCTATTTGACATAACCTACTTGGTGATTTACAACGACTGCGGCCGTCAGCAGCGGCCCCAGCCGATGCCAAAGCCACGGGTTCTGCTATTTGATATGGGCGCTTCGCAGGGTTTCTACCAGATTCCCAATGGAGTGCCGGCGAAGGTGCACAATGGCGGTGATTTTTCCCCGTCGGTGCCGCTGTTCTACAGGCTGTACAAGGACAGGTGCTTGGAGCCCGACGCTATTTTTTGCTGGGAGCTTAACAAAGTCATCACGAGTTCGGACTGGTGGGGCGACGCGGGCCCCGAGATCCGGCGCAAAGTTCGCTTCTTCGAGGTGCCAGTAATGGAGGGGGAGCTGCATGATGCCATTGCAGGTGCACGCAACCCCAATTCATTTCTACAAATGCTCCAGCTCGAGGCCAACCCTGACGACTTTGTGGTGGTGAAGCTCGACATCGACACACCGGCGATCGAGCAGACCATAATCGCTACAATCACCCAGCGGCCCGACCTTGCCGCACTGATTGACGAGCTGTTCTTTGAGTACCACTTTCACTTTGACGGTCTCAACTTCGGCTGGGGGTCTGTGCCGGAGCCGATCAGCGTCGACGCGGCGCTCGCCACAATGCACCGCCTGCGAGAGCTCGGCATCCGCGCGCACTTTTGGATCTGAGCCCACGTAATCGGTCATGGTAACACGAAATGCACTTTAGGGTGAACCTCTGCCGACTGTGAATGCGCGGAGCCGAGCATGGCGGGGGCGAGGCGGGGGTGCCTCTTCCGCACGAGATCTCTGGCAATGCTAACGTGGGGAGCTGAAAACAACTGGACATCATCGGGGCGACGACCGAGACGATTAATCTCGCGCGATCGGCGATGAGCGCGTGACCGCGTGCGCAAGTACCTTTACCTAGATCATCTAAAGTACTTATTTTGGGGATAACTTGGCAGATGACGAACTCTCGCATGCTCTCTACGCCCGACACAGATGATTAGAAGATGACTGCTGCCGCTAGATAGAAACTAGTTACTAGATAGCCACTAACCGGTCACTAGAGGGAGCGGGAGGGCCGGGCGGGGGCATCGAGTTGAGTGTGGCGACACAGTCGCGGACCCGGAAGCTCCACAGGCACGTCCTCACAATGCAGGGAGTGTGGTGCTCGAAGCGGTGTTTGAGCATGTGCAGGTCGAGCTGGGCGCGTCGTGCGCGATGCCGTAGCCTTCGTCATAAACATGCCGCCCGCCTGGAGGTAGCACAGTCGATGGCGCGCCCGACGCTGTCACGTGTACGTCACGTGCATCACAAACGCGTCGATAATTGCCGCGACTTGTGAGCAGCGTCGAGCCGAGCGATGCCTTGTCCCGGAAGCCGCCGCCCGTCACAAGAACCACTCCCGTACCGCGCCATTGTACGCGATGCCGAGGCTGGCGGCCCGCGCAAAGCATTCCGATACGCCGATCCTGAAAAGTGCGTATCCGCGCCTCGCGCCTCGTGTCCGGCGTCGCCACTCTGCAAGCCGCCGCTTTTAAGTGCTGCCTGAACTTTCTGCACTCGGCTGCACGGGACGACTTCTATCGGGCCAAGGCAATCGGTGGCACGAGCAAGTGATCTTGTCCCCGCGGTTGGGCGCCTGGGTATTGGCGGTGCCGCCGTCGTTGCCGCCGCGCTGCCGCGAGAAGCGCACGAGCTGAAGCTTGTGATTGAGCTGATGCGAGAGCCGTTCAAAGGCAAGCTGGGCGAGCGGCAGGTGTGAGGGTATCCAGTCGAGAACGAAGATTCCGCTCACGTCGCTCACGTCATACACGGAGGCAACTTGGCTGATGGCCCCGGCGTACCTCGCAAACGGGCAGCGCTCGAGCAAGCCAGCGTCCTCGTGAAGTAGAGCACGAAAGCGCTCTTGCTGGCGGAGCATCGATGGCACCGTCTTGAAGAGGCAGTTGGCGGCAGAACTAGCGAGCACGCGGCTGAGCGCCACGTGTGCAGGCCACCTACCGAGGGTCTTATTCCCTACGTTTCGGATGTTGACGTTGGACCTGCCTGTTGACATGCCCTTCTTCCTACCCTCCTTGCTGCCCTCCTTGCTGGTATGCATGCCACGTCCGTGAAGCTGGCGTGAAGAGGCGCCCTTGGAGATAGCGTACGAGGCAATCGCGGGGTGAACGTGGTTGCAGAACTGCTGCGTGACCTCGAAGCGCAGCGCCGCGTGTTGATCTTCGTCTTTGCACGTGGGCCGTCGTTTGGTCGTCCACGCATCGAATGCGTGAGCTCCTACCACGCGCGTCGATCCGCGCAGTACGAGCCCGAAGCTGTTGGCATACGTGGCGTACTCCACGTTGATCGAACCCGCGCGTAGCACCGAGGTGGGCCGCGGCCCTGCAGAGCCGACCCAAGGCCCATCACGCAGGATGACCGGTGAAGTCTCACGCCGTGCGCAGTTTCTGAACTGTTGGACCCGCACGTCGCTCGCGTTGACCGACACCATCGTGAGTAGCGGTGCACCATATGCCGGCGGGTAGAAGGAGCTCGCGTGTCCGGGTCCGTAGCGGTCGATTGGGAGACGCAGATGTGTCGTGTCCGCCTCGTGCGCAGGATCGTGCGGAAGCGAGTTCCAGCTACCTTCACACTCGAACGCTCGCACGAGCACGCCGTGCTGCGACTGAAAGAGAGTGCATGGCTCGCAGTCTGACGTTCCTGTGTGTCCACGATGATGGCACGCCTCAAGAGAGCACATGTTTTGTCAGCACACCTCTGTTCCTCGATCAATTTCCTCATCTATCTTCATCATTTAAATAAAATGAAAACAGGAAATCAAAGCAAAAAGTCGTTGGCATGCATAATGACGGGAAAAAGCTGAGCAACTCACTTGCGATTTGCGTTGCATCCCCTCGAGAGTGTTCCCTGTGAATTCTCGCCGGCCGTCGTGCTGAGCTCTTCTTTCCGGGGACGCTCGCGGTCGGTCACGGAGACAGCGGAAACATCTCTCTTGGCAGAAGGATCCCTCTCCCGAAGAGATCAGGGCTCTCCCAATCTGCCCTTGACACGATGTGGCCCTCAAGGGCCGCCTATTCGCCATACCCACCATACCCAGGCTACGCACCACCGCCTCCTGGCTGGCCGGCGGCCACGCCAGCGCTGATGCCACATCATCTGCATCATCCAACTCCGCAGCACATGCTCCCGCCTTCTCCGATGCCATATGGCCACCACCACCACCACCCAATGCCGCCGAATCCTCAGTCTCTGCAACATGCATGGCCGCCGCCAGCACGTCCCACCCAGGCGCAGGTGCCGGTGCCGCTGGCCACTCCGAGTGGGCCTGTCGCCAGCCCAGGAAGCCCGACCAAAGGCAGCCCTAGCAGCAAAGGCAAAGGTAAGGGAGTTACAGCCAAGGGCGGCAAAGGAGGCGGCAGCGGCAAGGGCAGCAAAGGCGGCAAGGGCAGCAAAGGCGCCGGCAAGGGCGGCGGTCGGGGCAAGGGCCATGACTCACGGAGCGACGGCGGCGGCGACGGCAGCTCTTATGCACACGATGATGGTGACGACGGCGATGGCGACGGCGATGACGAGGAGGCGGCTCTCGCGCGTCGGTTGGGCGTTGTCAAGCAGAGCGCCCCGATGAGCGACGAAGAGCTCAAAGCGTATCTCGAAGCCCGGCGTAAGAATTGGCCAAGTTCGTCGAACGTGTTGCGCAAGCAGGCCGAGAAAGAGAAGTGCGCAGAGAGCGGCGGGCTTGGGCCTGCACAGCCGCAGCTGGGCGGTCGATATCGCGAGGGCACTGATCGCGAGGGCGGCCGTGGTAAGGGCAAGGGCGACCGTGGTAAGGGCAAGGGGGGCAAAGGCGGCAAGGGCAGCAAAGGTGGCAAAGGTGCCAAGGGCAAAGGCGGTGGGCGCGGCGGGCGCGGCGGCGGCGATGACGAGTCTTCCGGATGGTCCTCGCGTGCCGAGGCGGTCGGTGCCCAACACGGCGCGGGTGCCCAGCGTGGCGCGTGCCTCCCGCCGGCCCCGTCGAGCCTGCAGCGAAGCGCCGTACCGGGCGCATTGCCCGCGGCCCCTTCGGACGCGCTGCCTTTCGGCGAGGCGGCGACTGCGGCGGCAGTGCATGCACATGTGGCGGCGTCGCAGTCGCACGCGCGCACGGCGGCGCCCTCGACGGCGCCTTCGGAGGCGGAGGCGAGCAACGCGCTGAGTCTGCTGAGCGCGTTGTATGCCGATTCGGACGATGAGATGGAGGAGGTGGCGAGGGAGGGCGGGGGGGAAGAGGGCGGGGGGGAAGAGGGGGCTGAGGGCACCTGGGGCGGTGACGACGAGGACGAGGACGAGGACGAGGACGAGGACGAGGACGAGGAGGACGAGGATGGTGCCACCGCGGCCCAGGATGTCGACGAAGGCGCGGCCGCCAGCTCGGTGCCGCAAGGGCATGCACCGCACGGCTTGAGTGGCGGTGCGGATGTCGCATTGCACGGATTGATTGCCGCGCCGGACGCCATCGTGGCGGAGCAACTGACGAAACTCGTAGCGGTCCACAGCTCGTTGGACTGTGAAGATGACGAAGCGGGCGGCGCCGCGGCACTCACTGCGGCGGTTGCTGCCGCGGCGGCGCGCGAAGCGCTCGATGCGACTGGCGTGGTGCCCGCGGCCGCCCTGCCAACCGCTGCCGGTGCGCACAGGAGATCGATCGAGGTCGATTCGTCCGGTCTGACGGAGGGTAAGCGGCCTCGCAATTGCTACCACTACTTGCGAGGCAACTGCCGGTACGGAGCGCAGTGCCATTTCTCGCACGACTGCGAGCCGCACGAGGCGCGGCCGGCGAAGCAGCCTCGAATCGACGGGCGTCACCAACGGCCGCCGCCCAGTGCGCGCCCAAGCCTACTCAAGAAGCTGCTCGCTGCGGAGATACGATCTGAGCGCTCTATGTTGCTCCAGTGCATTCGGCGCCTCGTCGACACGCTCGATGCCGAGCTGCCGCCGCTCCCGCCGCTCCCGCAGCTCCCGCAGCTCATGCCGCCACCGCAGGGCGCGTCTTTGCACGGGGAAGCGATGGCGTTGGCGCCCGCGGCGGGGCAGGCCGGTCGAGACAGCGCGCAGACAGCTGAGATAGAGGTGTAAGACGCGCCGTTGACGGAACCTGTGGGCTTGCGAGTGAACGATCGCGCTCCTGTCTCGCGGTGCGCAGTAAAGAAACTGAATTTGCCCCCAGCGGAAGTGGCCGTACGTCATATTTTGGCGTGGCGCGATGCCGGCCACGTATGGTACGTTGGAGCGTGTGGGTGCGTGCCGGTGTGCCTATACCTACGCGACGGTAGCCCTCGTGTACGCGTGCGCGGGGTGCGGTTCAGCGCGCGGGACGCCGCGGCGGACCGCCGCAGATAGTACGACGTTACGACGAGAGCAACCGGCTTTCAGTCGCACGTCGCGTCGTCGGTTCGGTTTTTAAGCCCCCCGCCGGCCGCGCCGCGACCGTGCCCACGTGTTGGCGCGATATATGACGATCGAATTCGTCGCTTTACCCGGTACGAATCTGTGAAGGTTATGGTGACCATGAATGAGTGTTAAACTGTCCTGGCATCGACTGTGCGCTCGAGCAGCACGGCTGCCTCGAGATGCGGCGTATATGGGAACTGATCAAACGCGGCCGCTCTCACGACGTGATGCGTGGCTCTCAGCACCCTTAGATCGCGTGCGAGTGTTTCCGGGCAGCATGAGACGTACAAGATGCGCGCAAAGCACGCGGCGAGCGCTCGGCACGACGCGTCGAGGCCCGAGCGCGGCGGGTCGACAAGCAGCGTCCCAAAGTCGTACTGAGCCAGGTCGAGCCCGTCCAGCCGTTGGAACGTGCGCGTGCCTGAGAACGCGGCGGCAAACTCTTCGGCGGAGAGACGCACGACGCGTACATTGGACAGGCTGTTCGCAGCGAGGTTGAGCTCTGCGAGCTCAACCGAGGGCTTGGTGAGCTCGGTGGCGAGGACGCGTCGGAAATTGGGCGCGAGTGCCACCGTGAAGCAGCCGTTGCCACAGTAGAGCTCACAAAGGTCCTTCGACTCCGAGCCCCGTGTCACCTCATATGCCCATCCCAGCATCTTCTCGCACACGCGGGCGTTGGGCTGCGAGAACGCGCCCTCGAGCTGTTTGTACACGCAAAGCCCACGTTCAGGTATGTTCAGCCGCTCGGTGACAGTATCGTCGATAACGACGCTGCCGTCGCAGCCGCCATCGCCGCTGCCGCCGTCGCCGCCGTCGCCGCCGCCGCCGCCGCTGCCGCCGCCGCCGTCGCCGCCGAGGACCACTTTGACGTTCTTGGAGCGACCGATGAGCTTCACACCCGCGCCGAGCCGTGCAGCGAGTGCCGTCGCGGCCGCACGCCATTCGTCGGTGTCGATGCGCCGATTGTATGTGAGAGCGACGAGAGCCTCGCCCGACAAGGTGGTCAAGAAGGACGCGTAGTCCACCCGGGCACGCAGCTCGGCAACCTCGTTGAGCGCTTCGAGCAGGCGCGGCATGAGCTCACAGAGTCGAGTCGAGCCCATCGGATAGTGTACGACCTCGTGCGGCGTGCGTCTCCATCGCCGCGTCTCCTTCGCCGTTTTCCCTCCGAACAAGCCCACGTCGAGGAGGGCCGAGGAGGCCGGCACGTGCGGCGCGCTCGGGTCACCCGTCTCGAACATGCAGTAATGGACACGGTCTCCCACGTGCCAGAGCTTGAAGGTCGCACGCATGCGAAAATGTTCGCGTTCGCTCTCGAAGACGTCCATGGTCCCTGCTGGCCCTGCGGCGAAGTCGGCCAGGAGAGCCAGAAAAAGGTCGACCTTGACTCGCAACAGTTTCTCGTATTGCGCCGGGTGGCATTGAGCGACGGCTGGCGTCGGCTGGCCATCTGGGCAGTGCTTTAGCACGCGAGGTGAGTGCACGGCGCGCGGCGGCTTGGGTGTGCTCTGGAAGGTGCGACGGCCACCGCCGGGGAGCTTGATCGAAACGCTCGCGCCACTGATATCGGGCTCGAGCGGGACCACGAGAGCGCCAGCCATGAAGAGGCGTCCTTGCGTCTCCGTCGCACACCAGTGCGAGGGGGAGCGTGAATACATTGTATCGCGAAGAGTTCGCGAAGCAGTACATGTACATGTAACGGGGTACATGTAGCATGTCTGTGAGAGGGCGGCTGTCTTTGAATCCCCTGCGACAACGTTGTGTTGCTGTGAAGTCACTGTGAAGTCTGGAAAACTTCGCTCGCGTCGCTCGCTCCCTTATTGTGCCGCGCTGATCAGACACCGAGCTGTGCTGCTCTCACGCGCACACCGCGAAGGCGCCATGGGGGACATGCGCGACAAGGAGGCGCAGCTGAGAATGATGCGCGAGGAGTGCCGCGACCTCGCCGTGAAGATCAACACGCTCGAAATGGACAAGACGGAGCACGAGCTCGTCATGGCGGCACTGAAGCCGCTCGATCCGGCGCGCAAGTGCTTCCGAATGATCGGCAATGTGGTCGTGGAGCGCACGGTCGCCGAGGTTCTCCCGGCGGTCGAGAAAAACCGTGACCAGATCAGTGGCACCGTCAAGATGTTCACTGAGATGATGGCGAAGAAGCAGCAGGCAGCGAGCGATTTTGCTGCGGAGCACAAGATCCAGGAGCAGCGCACATCCGCGCCGGCCAAGGAGGCGCCCACGTCCGATGAAGGAAGCTCGCAGGGCGTCTTGATCTGAGGCGCGAGCACTCTGTATGGTTTCCGCGCACTTGCTGATGTCGTGCGAAATTGCCCTCAACTATACGTGTTATCCAATCGCCGCCGCCGCGAGTTTGTTACTGTACTGTATCTTGTCCAACGCTTTTAGGCCCAATACATCTATTCATTGGACGCGCCCCGCGCCGTGCGCGCGCCATAGGCGTGCTTGGCTTGTTCTTGGCTCCACGCCAAGGCGGCCACGCTCGCGGGCTCGTCCGTAATTGCCCGCTCCGGCGCGCGGTCAAGCGCGGTCAGCGCATCATCGTCTCGGAAACAATTGCTCGGAAATGAACTTCGCAAGGGCCGCTCCGACGCACGTGCGAGGTGCGTGAACGTTAACACGACAGACGCGACAACCGGTGCTACGGCACTGTTATACTGCCCGCTCAGTGCGTGTGCAGAGGCTGTTCGTGTCGACATGGGCGTGTCGAGAACAGACAGGTTCACACGTGTCTCCAATGGGAGAGACCGGGACCTCACTAGCGAAATTGAGTAGCCCGAGCGAGCGAGTACTCACTTGTGTGTGGGGGGACCTCAGCCCGTGTGAACGTTCACATTCCGGGATCTCGGGAAGGGCGCGACGGTGCGGCGGCGGCGCGATGGAGGTTGACGCCCTGCCGGCTCCTCTGCCGCCGGCAGGGGTGGAGCCGTTAGAAGCTGAACCTGCATCCGCGAGCAAACGGCCGCGCGTCCATGAGGACGGCGACGAGGAGGGCAAGCCGTCGTGCGCCTTTTGCCACGAGGGCGTTGACAGCGATGACCCTGACGACGATGACCCGCTGGTGCCGGTCGCTGCCGGCCGCTCGAAGCCGACCTTTGCGCACGAGAATTGCCTGTACTGGTGCCCCGAGCTAACGCAGGCTGAGGACTTGACGTGGCAGAACGTGGGGTCGGCGCTCCGGCGCTGCCACCGCCTCAAGTGCGCTGGCTGCGGCGAGGGCGATGCCCCGCTCGGCTGCAAGCGCAAGGCATGCAGAAAGAACTGGCACTACCCGTGCGCAACGGCGGCGGCGGACAAAGGCGAGCTGCTAATCTTCGAGGATGAGTACCTCGTCGCGTGTCCCATCTGCCACGAGGTGATGGAGCGCCGAGAGAGGAAGAAGCGGATGGAGGCGGACCGCAAAAAGGCGGCAAAGCAGCATTCGAAGCAGGCGGCTGCTGCGGGAAGGGCCGCCGCAGCTCCGGCGGCAGCCACGCAGTCGGCCGCCGCCACCGCAGCAGCACCGAGCAAAGCGCCCTCGAAGAAGGCGGCCGAGAAGAAGGCGGCGCCGCCCTCCGCGCGCGGAGGTTGCCCGGAGACGGGAGGCGCGGGCGCTGCCGGACCGAGCCGGAAGGCGCCTTCGGAGATGGCGCAGCCGGCCGCGAATGCCGCGCGCGCACCCGCTGCTCCGCCGTCGCCGCCGCCGCCGCCGCCGCCGCCGCCGTGCCCCGAGGGCTTCACACTTGCAGAGACGACCGCTGCCGAGAAGGCCATCGCTGACCTCTTCCGCCAACAGCGATGCGAGGACCTCCCTCTCGAGGAGGTGCGTGCGGCCACTGGCTTGCCCTCGTCAAAGCTCGAGACGCTGCTAGCGTTCATGGACAATGAGAACAAGCTCATGTGCCGCAAGGGCCAGGTCTATCTGATCTGATCTGATCTGATCGATCTGGACGAGATCAGGGCCAGGTCAGATCAGATCAGGTCTTCTCTCTTCTCCTCGTCGGAGCCTCGTCGGAGATCATCCAGAGAGATCGAGATCGAGATCTCCTCGTCGGAGCCTCGTCGGAGATCGTCCAGAGAGATCGAGATCGATATCTCCTCGTAGGAGCCTCGTCGGAGAGGCCGACGATGCACCGCTGACAGTGACGCGACAGAGCCGACACACACGCGGCAGGCCACGGAGAGAGCGAAGCAAGGATGTGCAACGGGCACGCATGGCACTGGTCTGACTGTTCGTGGGAGTGGGGGCACCGCGCAACATAGCATGCCGCGGTCGGAGAACGCGGACAACCGTGTTGACAGACACACGGTCGCGGAATGGATGAACAATGTCGAATGGGAATGCGTAGCGCCGATGTCGTTGATGCGTAGCCGCGCCCTCGACTACTACCTCGACTATATCAGCTTAACTTCTAAAAAGGCGCGTGCTAAAAAATCTAGAACGAAAGAATTTCGCGTGATGGCCGGCTGCGTTGTCCGGCCGTTCCGTGTAACGGCACTACATATCAATAATATGTTCCGTGTAAGGGTCAACCCGTTCAGTATGTTGTTGGCCCATCTCCCCCCGCCCCGCATCGCGATGCCGTGCCCGTGGTGCCCTTCACCGTTGCCTCGGCTACGAGCGGGCTGGAGCAGCGGTAGCAGAACGCGGCGTCGGCTCGATGACCAGCCGCGCCACAGGTTCCACAAGCCACACCAGCCACCTTGCCCTCGGCCGCCACCAAGCGCGCCTCGAGCCTTACGATGCTCGCCTCGAGCCGCCCGATGAGGTCGGCCTGCCGTTGGGCCTCGAGTTGGGCTACCGGTATTGGCGGCTGCTCGGTCGGCTTCGTCACCTTGGGTGTGAAGTATCCCCACTGCTGCACGTCATCAGGCTTCACAAAGAGGCCACGAGGCTCCGCGGGTTTAGTTTCGTCAAGTTCGTCAGGGAATGCACAAGTATCCTTCTCCTCTTCCTCCCTAGTAAAGTACGCCTTTGCGAGGTCCGCGATCTGGACCGGGATGATGGCGATGCCCGCCAGGACGGTGCCGGAGACTACAGCTCGCCCTCCGATGGTCTCCGGGATCAGGCTGTCCGCACCATTCACGAGGGTTTGCAGCCCATAGTACAGTGCCTGGAAATAGCTCGTGACCTTTGGCTCGGTCTCATACATGAAGCCGGACGCGATGAAGAGCAGGAAGAAGATACTCGAGCTGGCGCGCACGAGCAGGAGCTGCCACTGCTTGACGGCCATCGGCACCAAGCCGAGCTCCAGCTGCAGCTTTGAGAAGGCCTCGTTGTCCTTGAGGAAGCGTTGCAGCTGGACCAGACGAACGAATCGCAACACGATGAAGTCATTCCCGCCTCCGCCAAAGTCGAAGAAGCGATACGCTTGCCCGTAGAGCACGACGAGGGTCGGATCGTTCGACATGCCCAGGTACTCGAGCGCCAGGCCGGCAATCACCGGCAGCACCAAATGAAGCAGCGTCGGCGCGAAGGAGAGCAGGTCGAGCACGATGATCGGCTGGACGACGTGGCGCGGGTCGAGTCCGCGCGAGTACCAGCGCATGAGGTACTCCAACGCAAAGCCGATGGCGATCACCTCCTCAACGCCCTGCAGGAACCCTCGAGCCTCTGGCGCCAACCCCTTCAGGGAGAGCATCGCATAGATTATGAACCATGAGAAGGAGGACGCTGCGTTGAAGAGCTCCACTTTGGGGCTCTCGATGTTGCGGGCAAGGAAACCAGCGCCTGGCAAGGTGTTGCCTGGGACATCCTTGGAAGCCGGCTCCGGCACTGTGGGTTCCACTGAGCAGCGAGGTGCTGGGTGTCGCAGCAATGCGCTGGGCGTCAGTGCGCATGACTTCCTCGGCCGGTGGGTGTCCAATGGTGGCGCGAAGCCGGATGTGAAGCAAAGAAGTGCCAATGCAAGCACCGAACGCATGTTGGCGCGGGGCCGGCTCATCGATTCCGGTGCGCTTGCGGTGCCGTTGCTTGCACTCAAGGCTCACAAGCGTGTGGCGGAGTGGCACAGTCGTGTATGGCGTGCGAGGTTGGATCCTGCCGAGCGAAGGCACCGCCCGCCGAAAGCATAAATAGGTTCCTGCCGTGACACACAACTCAAGTCAAGTCAAGTCAAGTCAAGTCAAGTCAAGTCGATAGGCTTCAGTATGGTTGTCTGTTGTTTCTGTATAGACTTGACTTGACTTGACACAACTCACGCCGTTTCACACTACCCGGTAGGATTAATAGCGCGGGCTACGGTAGGAATTTCTGGCGCGTCCATCTCACACTCAGTCAGAAGTACCGTGTGTGTCCCGGCTCCCCCCGGTGTTTTTGAACCGTGTCATGCGTGTGTGTCCCCCGGCTCCACTCCTCCCGGTGTTTTATGAAGAAGGAACCGTTTTGAACCGCGCCAACCGGAAGTTTGAAAGCTACTTGTCTGCCATAATTATACCAGTATTATACTCAGTCGCGCCCTCGCTGACTCGCTGTGGCCTGTGGGCTATAAACGACGTTCGGGTTATGTTCGTCAGGCCCTAGGGTGCGTGCGTGTATAGGTATGGTCCGGTCACCAAAAGCAAACTTTCCTATAAACGACGTACGACGACCGCCATTTGGACCGCATGCGCTTAAATGCGCCGAACTTTGCCATCCGGCCGGCCGGGGGCGGGGCCGGTGGATCGGTCGTGGGTCGAGCGTCGACGGGGTCGTCGCGTGTCCGCCGCGTAGCCGTAGCGCGTAGGGCCCACGTAGCCCGCGCGTTCATGGTTCAAACGCACCGAACTGTCAAAGGTGTCCGGGAACGACGAAGCGGGAACAGCATAACAGGGGCGACAAATATGACGAAATCAAGATTTGCGCACACATGCGAGTCTTGCGACCCGTCTGCAGCCGCAGACGTCTCGATACAAATTACAATGTTGCTTCGACTCCATCTTCTCGGGACCATCCGGAACAAAGCAACAAACGGCGCATGCCCACATGCAACCTTGTCCGAGGTCCTTATGTCCGACTCCCATGCACACTCCCCATGCCGGCAGCACGCATGCGCCCATGCCCCATCTGGCCGCATGCAATCCAGCGGAACTGGATTCCCTCTGCTCCCGAGATGGGCCAGATTCCCGATGTGGAACCGAGATTCCCTCCATGCACGTAATAGCCGCGTCCTCTCCTGGAACTCGATCACGAGGAGACAGGCGGCGGGCGCATATCATCAAAACCTGCCCCTTCCGGCACCCCCCTCCCACCCCTCCACATTCCCCGGCGCGTCACTCGCCGAGGCAGCCATACGAACCACCCGTCGGTGGGATTCATCTCGAGGTAACATATCTGCCTGCATCTGCCTGCATCTGCCTGCACCTCCCTGCATCTCCAATCGCCGACATCGGCGCCAGTCGCGGCGCTCATCACGGCGCCAATCCTCGTGCCACGCGGCGCTCATCACGGCGCCGTATGGCCTCATGTCCTCCGTCCGACACCGTCCTCCCTCGGCGCAGCCTTCGCGCGCGCGAAGAGGCCGGTGCAGCCTCCAGATAAGCCATCGGCGTGCCGCAGCCTCCAGATAATCATCGATGGGTGCTGCCTCCTAATAGTCATCGGCGTGCCGCAGAATGTGTCCTTATCTAGTAGTCGTCGGCGAGCCACAGCTTGTAGTCCTCCTCGACAGCGGGGTTCACGGGCTCATCGATACCATACGGGTCGGCCGGACGGGAGTGGGAGCTAAACGAACCAAAGGATGGAGCGCTGTGATGAGCGCTCTCAAAGGACGTCTCGGACGTCTCGTGCTGACTATAGGCCGCGTCGGGTGGCTCGAGGGCGGGCCGTCGCGCAAAGGGCGCGTAGGACTGCAGCTCGGACTGCAGCTCGGCGGCGGTGTCCTCAGTGGCGCTCACGACGGCGCCCACGAGCGTAGACGCGTCCGGCGCCGGGTGCGCCGGTCGCGCCGTTATGAGCGCCGTTGCCGGGCTTCGCAGCAAGCCTCCAGAGAGGGATGACACGTGGCTTCCCATGGACACGTGGTCTCCCATGGACACGTGGCTTCCCATGGACACGTGGCTTGCATGGAGGCTACTGGCTCGGATGTGGTGGTGGGGGGAAGGTTGAGGATGGCTCAGGGACGCGCGCTCGGGCGCACCGAGCAGGACAGAGGAGGCGTCCAGCCCGGCGCTGTGAATCGAGCTGTGAATTGAGCTGTGCATGGACTGAGCGGCTACGTCCATCGAGCTGCCGAAGAGGCTGCTGCCCAGGCCGCTTATGCTGCCCATCACGCCCGGGACGGCGCCAAAGTTGCACCCAAGGAGGTCAGGGCACTCGAGGCCCGCGAGCGAGTAGCCGAGGCCCGAGGACATGCCCGAGGACATGCTCCGGAGCGCGGGCAGCGGCGCGGTGGCGCCCGCGCGCGAGAGCTGCTCGAGTTGCTTCAGCTGCATCGTCCAAACAGAGCCGATACCGGAACCCATCGTGGCGGGCAGGGCACTCGTCATGCCCACCATCTTCTCGGCGCCCGTGGGCGAGTCGCTCTTCGTGCCGTTCGATCCGAGGGTCGTATGCTCCGGCGAAGGCGTCGCATATCGCGTCGTCATGGTCAGGCAGCGCTTCTTCTCGCAGGCCTGCTTGCGCAGCCCAGGTCCTCCAAACTTTGGCTTATCGAGGCAGTTCTGGCACTCGCCGCAGTCGCTGCGCGTGCAGGGTACGCACTGGCTGCACCGCTGCAGCGTGCCGCGCTTCTTGCCAGACTCGGTGGCGCTCGACATGGCGCTGACGGCCGCGGCGGCCCTGCTGCCCTTGGGTACGTGACGCGCGCGCTGCGGCCCCCTGGGCGACCCCTCCCCTTCGTTCACGGGCTGCGACTGCGGCAGCATGGCGATCACGTTGAGCTGGCCGCCCAGGAAAGGGTGCATCTCGACCGGCAGCTCGACCTGCCACGCCACGGACATCGAGCGGGAGAGAGAGGGCTCAGAGGGTACTTCCCACGAAGGGGCGCCGCGGAGTAGCCGCGAAAAGGGGGAGAGCGAGGCGATCACGTGCGAGGTGGGACGGGCGGTCGGGGAGGCCACAGCGCAGCTGTGGATGACGATGAAGGGGGCGGGGGGGCGGGCTCGGTGAGCTAGCAAGCGCTCGCACATCTTCGAGCTCGTTGGGCTCATGCTGGAAGCCCAGACTACCGGCCTCCAACTCGGTCTTGAGGCGCTTGTTGTGGACCCGCATGGTGGCCAAGCCGTTCTGGTCACGCTGCTTGAGATGGACGCAGCGCCGCGCGAAGCACCCTTGCTTCTTGACCCCTGCGACCGAGTGCAACATCGAAACGAGCGTCATCGTGACAGCCGAGGCGAGCATCGCGTGCCGCTAGAGTCTCCTTTGCAGGGTTCTGTGCGCACCCGAACCCCCGAAGCGCGGCTTGTCCAGACAATTGGCGCAGCCCCCACAATCCTGACCCTGACAACCCGAACAGCTCCCACACCGCACGGTTCGTGGGCCTTTGCCCTCCTCAAGCTCGCCGCCGGTCATATCTTTGAGGAGGGCAAGACTCGCAAGAACGACAGCTCAGCACGGTCACTTCACGAAGCGAGAGGAGTCCTCCAGAAAAGGCAAGTCCCTATGTAGTTCGGAGATTAATCAGAGATGTTGGTCTGATTGGTGAAACGGCTGGAAACCGCAGCTTCGAGAGACACAAAAAGAGAGAGCGTATCGACAGTTGAGCGCCGCGAATGACAAGTTCTGCATTCACTCAACGCCCCTTCGCGGCTGTCGCCCACCTTACCCACCTCCACGCCGGGTCTCGCGCGCGCGAGACGGAGGATTGACGTTTCCCCCCCCCCCAAAAAATTCCCACTTGAGATTCCCACAAGTTCCACGGCGTGCTATCGGCGTGCTGGTTTTCCAAGCGAGAGTCGAAACAACACTGTAGCGCTCGTAAACGTGCGCTACCGAAACTCCGAAAGACAGTGCTCATGAGTTTCGTGCCCCAAAAGGTAGCGATGCCCCGCGATGGCGATGCTCGGCAAGCGATTGTATCCTTCGGAGTTGGGCTATGAAAGCATGATCAAAGATGATCGTACCGGTACCCGGTTAGAAGACACCGGGGAGGCAGCCGGGACACACACCACGTCATGCGTTTGCCATGGCCTCTGCTGCGCTCGTGTCATCATGCGTCGCCGCCATCGCGTCGATCACGCGACGCGCTCGAGCATCACGACGGGGCGCTCGGGAAAGGAGGCGCTCGTTCGCTGCTGCATGCGCGCCGAAAAAGAACTGCGAGTGACGTACTCATGCTGCCATTTGATGAGCACACGGTCGCCCGGTTTGAGTTCCCCAAGGGCGGCCATCACCGCGGCGTCTTGGCACTCAGCTGGCTCGAACGCAAACCGACTCTGCTGCTCGTCACCATACTGACCCACTTGTTCGTACTCCACATATGAATCAATGTCAAAGGTTGCCCATGTCTTGGCGGGTCGCGGCGGAAAGACTCGGAGCATGGGCTCCATACCAGGCTCGAGTCCTTTGAACGAAGCCGTGCATGTGTGGCGCGAGAGCACGTCTCGGTTCACCTGCACATCGCTCTCGTCGTCAAGTTCTGTCACGTCCTCGTCGGGAGGCGCTCCTCCATTTGCGCGCATCATAGGAAGGGGGTTCGAAGCAACTGGGCGGGGCTCGGCTACTGGGCGAGCCGCACTGCGCGACACCTGTGCGGTCTAAATCGACCGCACTGCTCTTGCGCACTGCGGGGGGAAACGAACGCAGTGCGGGGAAATCGAGCGCCGTGCGGTGTGAAAATCGACCGCACTGCGTTTTTTTCGAGCGCAGTGCGTGAACGCAGTGCGCTGTTTTCGTGCGCACTGCGCAGTGAAAAAGACCGCACTGCGCACCGCACTGCCGCACTGCGCACTGCGCACTGCGCACTCAGCGGCCGCACTGCGGTCCGATCGGCGCGCAGTGCGGCGCGATCGACGAAGGCGACCGCACTGCTCTCCACCATGAATTTCCCGCCGCGCCGCGGATAGCAACGGCTGCCGGTCCTCTGGCGGGCCTTGCACCTAATGAGCGCACTGCCCACTGACACTCTTCCTGGCCCTCCGCTCACGCCGTCCCCGCCGCTTCCGCCGCCGATGAAACGCGCCGAGCGCAAGTACACGGAGCGCGACGTGCGGTCCGCCCTTTTGACGATGCTCGACCAGTACAACTTGGACCCGGAGAACGTGGACTCGGCGTACGCGGTGGCCAAGGGGGCCAAGCTCCTGCGGATGAAAGGGGTGCTCAAGCGCGCGTGGGAGGAGGGCGTTCTCAAGCACGGCACGTACGAGGCCAAGCTGGCGTACATCAACGCGTGGACCTTTCCGGCCAAGGGCGGCGCTCACGCCGCGGAGGTGGGCGGCCAGACGTACTTCACGCCCACGGAGACCAAGCTCTTCTTGGCCGCTTGCAACATGTGTGGAAGACAAGGCTTCTACATCGCGGCCGCCATGTTGCAGGACCTGATGTGCGACGTGCTCAAGAGCAAGACCGCACGTGCTCCGCGGGGCACGGAGTGGAAGGAGGTCATCACGATCGATTATGTGCGAAAGTGGATCGTAAAGAACAGGGTGCAGCGCTACAAGAACTCGGGGCTGGACACGAAGCGCGCCGAGAAGGCCACGGAGGCGCTGCGCGACGAATGGTTCGGTCTCATTCGTCGGTGCGCGCCTTGCTGTGGCTTGTGGGCTGCCGCGACGCCTGTCCGTTGCACGCGTCGTCACCACTCCCGTCCGCACTGACTGCCGATGCTCCCCCGCGTGCGTATGTGTGGGTGTCGCTTCACACAGCGAGCTGCAGCGGCTGGCGGATGAAGCGGTGCTGCCCAAAGAGCTCGCCAAGTTCGAGGCGTGGCCAGCGGACTGCAAGTATAACGTGGACGAGGACGCGGCGAACGCCGTCAAGAAGCGCGACTGCGCGCTGATGTCGGTCAACCCCCATGCTGACGGCATGGGCCGATGCTTTGGCATCTCGGCCGACGGCGAGAAGATGGCATCGCACGTTACGGATGTGATGTGCACGTGCTGTGCTGGCACCGTCGAGGCGCCCATGGTGATCAAGACGCGGGCCGGAGGCGACAATGCCAAGGAGGCGTCTCGCAAGCGCCAGCTGGGTCAGGAGGTGATCCTCCCGAAAGTCACCAATGTGGACAAGGAGGGACTGGCAGACGAGTCCGCGGCCGACGAGCAGACGCTCAACGTGTGCGTGCACACGTCCGCCAACGGGTCGATGACGGTCGAGCTCTTCGTCAAGTGGTGTGAGCACTTTGTGGACAACATTCTGAAGCCCAAGGGCCAGGGCCCAGGTGCGTGCACTCCTCCGCGCCTCTCCTCTCTGCGTGTGCATTGTCGCCTGCGTCTCTCCTTCTCATCTCTCTGCGTGCTCGGCGCTCCGTGTGGCGGCGGCTCTTCTGGCGCGAGATGTGTGTCGGCAGGGGGCAAGCCGGCGCTCCTTTTCCTCGATGGCCATGCATCGCGCTGGTCTGTGAATGCGCTGTTCTACCTCCGCAAGAACAATGTCTTCGTGTTTTGCGTTCCGTCCCACACCACGATATGGTCTCAACCGAACGATGCTGGTCCAAATGCATCCTTCCACGTGCGCGCCAGCAGCCGCGCTCTCCTCTACTACTCCTCTACCCACTCAGCGACTCACCCACTCACCCCTCACCTTCTCCCCTCTCCCCTCTCCCCTCTCCCCCCTCCCCTCTCCCGTCTCCCCTCTCCCCTCTCCCCTCTCCCCTCTCCCCTCTCCCCTCTCCCCTCTCACCTCTCACCTCTCACCTCTCACCTGTCTAACCTCTCCCCATCACCGCACCGTACTCAGGCCTACCTGAAGTTGGTGGTTGGTCGCGAGGGATGTGCTGCCGAGGCGTGCAAAGGTGGCGAAGGCTTCAACAAGGTGTATCGCGCTGCGTTCATCGAATGGAGGACGCAGCTCGCCAAGGACCTGATGCAGTGCCATTACAATACCATCACGTCCGCATGGAGCAAGGTGGGCCTTGGCAGCGTGCTGGACAAGGGCTGCGAGATGTGGACAGCATCGATCAAGAGCTTTGGCGGTGGCTCGATGCTGGACACGGTCCAGCAGGCCGTGTTCCGCGCGCAGCAGGAGCACCAGCTGCAGCAGCCGGGGGCCGTGGGAGGCACGGAAATCGAGCAGCAGCAGGCCGTGGGAGGCACGGAAATCGAGCAGCAGCAGGCCGTGGGAGGCACGGAAATCGAGCAGCAGGATGAGGATGAGATTACTCCACTCCAGCGCCTGAACATCGAAAAACGAGATCGGATGCTCCACGCGGTGCGCACGCTGGGATCAGGTATGGTGCTCCAGCTTGCGCGCCATCGCACGCCCATGGTGGCAGAGCAGGCCGACTCCTCCGCCAACCTGCTCGTGCTGGCGGCGGACGTGAGATGGCGACGTGGGGTGCTGCGCATCACACCCAAGAGCGACGACGAAGAGGAATTCCAGCTCTCGAAGGAACAGGTGGGCGACACCACCGATGCGGCGGTTGTCGCCCTTTGTAGCACCTACGAGCTCTTCGAGCAGCCGAGCGCAGGTGGAGGGGCGTCGGCTCAACGAGTCAAAAAGGGAAACGCCAAGCTGGTATGAGGGCCTCCTTGTCATGCACCTTGTCATGCTCTCCTTCCCATGCACCTTGTCATGCTCTCACCCCATGCTCTTGTTGCTTGCAGCTCCGACTGGAGCGCGCAATGGTGGCGCAGGAGGCTCGGCGTCAGTACGAGGCCGAATTCGATGCAGAGGCCCAACTGCTGCTCGGCGACGTGCTGGCCATCGTGGTCGAGCGCTTCGGCATGGTGGCTGGGGAGGCCAAGTCGGCCCTCGGTGCGGCGATCGCTGCGCATGAGAAGCGCTTCCGCAAGCTGGCCGAGGCGCCGCCGTGCCGGGTCATCGGCGGCCATTTGGTCTATGATGCCGTGGCACTCGCCGAGCCAATAGTGCTAGAGCGGGCGCTTTCCTACGCTTTCGGGGAGGCGATCGCCCAGCGCACCGCAGGGGTGGTCAGCACGGCGGCCAAGGGAGGGCGTCGAGCACGTGGGCCGGCAGCGGGGCCCAACTCTGGGAAGGGCACCACAGGCGCTGCGGCCTTGACCGCCTGCGAAGTGCGCGATGGGGGCCGCCGCACGGCAACAGCGTACGCGCCGCGCACCGTGGCCCACCGCCCTCGTTTCCTATCTGTTGACACCTCTTCTCTCCTTTACCCATTCATCTCTCACTGCTGCGTGTGCGTGTGTTGTTCGGCGCAGCGCCGCCGCCACCAAGCGGGCAGAGAAGGAGGCCAGAAATCAGGAGAAGGCTGCAAAGCAGAAGGCCAATGCGGTTGCGAAGCTGAAGAAGGACGGTGCGGCGGCTATGGCCGATCTCACTAAAAAGGGCTGTTTCGACAAGCTCAGCCGCCAGCGCCGCTGCTGCCTGCTGCGGTGCTATGGTGGTGAGCTTGGCGGCGTCAGGGTGCTGCCAAAGGATGGCACAAAGGATGCTCAGGCGTTGGCGGAGTGGAACAAGGTGAAGCCGAGCGACCTCGACGCGGCGCTCGCTGTGCTCACTCAAGAGCTTGCGGCTGCGAACGCCGCTGCAGGGGTCGCCACCGACGAAGGTGATGCGGCTGGCGATGGTGGCGACGCCGCAGTCGCCGAGGCCAACGTCGAGGATGACGTGGTGGACGACGAGGACGACGAGGACGAGGACGAGGACGAGGACGAGGACGAGGACGAGGACGAGGAGGGGGAGGACGACGACGACGACGACGACAATATGGACGACGCAGAGGACAAGAAGGAGGCTGATGCCGATGTAGGCGACGAGGACGTCGAGTCTAACAGCGAGGACGAGCCCGACGGGGACGAGGACGAAGACGAGGACGATGGCCATGAAGAAGATGAGGATGAGGTGGCCATAGGGCAGGGCAGCAGCCATCAATGTGGCCAATCGGGCTGCGTGCTCTTTTCGTGCCACCCCGGGCTGTGCATCTTCGGCAACTTGGCGCCCCGCAAGAGAGGCCGCCCCTTTGGGTAATGGACAGGAAGGAAGGGCAGGGTCTTTCCCGTTGCACGGTACACAGCAAGGCACGGTACGTAGTAAGGTAGGCAACGTGAGTGTGGCTTTAACCAGTGTGCGGATGTGAATTCTAACAGGTGACCGATGCGGTGACCGATGCCGCGATGCGGCCGGTCGGCGCCGGCTGTAGTTCACTGCCCGCGCGGCGCGCGGTCGCGCAGCATATGGGTGGGGGTAGCTTTTTCGGAGGGTCCGAAGCTTTTACTATTTTACGAGAATCTCGCCAAGTGGCAACTTTTACCGCTATACGCACATATCCTGTCAGTCACTTTTACCGTTTTACCTACCGCAAACACACAATTTCTTTAAAGCGCGGCGGAGTCAAGTCAAGTCAAGTCAGGAAAGCGCGGTAAAGGCGGCGAGGGCGGCGGC
>ENA-UOXO01000850-UOXO01000850.1-mixed-culture-metagenome-genome-assembly--contig:-NODE-850-length-22673-cov-50.352286_pt1 | contig 22673 bp, 15 predicted proteins | sample MGYA00238162_ERZ761640 | MGnify/ENA primary metagenome ERZ761640 (study PRJEB28914, sample SAMN08778297) | mixed culture metagenome | isolation source: Freshwater growth medium | place: USA...
TAAAGAATCCAAGATACACGTATCCTGATGTATCGTGAAATGTATCCAGTGTGACTCCAAGGAAGCGCTCAAGATACATTTATCTTGATGTATCTGATGTGTATCTCATATTGTATCTTGGACTCGTTTGGGATACGTGTACATGTAAAACACATATTCTCTTGGAATATAACAGGGCATTTAAGATACATTTTGAGATACATCAGGATACATAAGGGATACATGTATCCTTCAGGATACATGCAGGATACATGCAGGATACATCAAAATACATCAGGATACGTATCCGATAGGAAACCCCCCCCAAAAGGATAGGAACCCCCCCCTAACCCGGCTTTGGGGCAGGCGCTTCGCGCATAGTCAGCGATTGTTAGTGGCAAGTCAAGGTGGCCGTGCAGGGCTCCGGATTCGTTTGTTGTTCGTGATTTGTCGTGCGCGCGCAGCGTGGGGAAGCCTCCATGCTGCGTCTTCAAGAGGGTGCTCGAGAGAATCTTTGAAGGAGATGCTCGTCTGTCTGGTCATTCGTGATGGTGACCGCCATTCTGCGAGAGTCGGGTTGTAGAAGGGGTGGACTCGCGGCGATCTGAGAAAGGTCTCTAGAGTCCATAAAAAACCCCAAAAAGGTTTTTTTCTCTGTAGACTCTCACTAAGACTCACTCACAGCAGTAGGCCTAGAGGACCCACCAACCAAACTAAATCCAAACTAGGTCAAACGGATAAAGAACTCGGAGATCACGAGGACGCCACACCCTAACCTCTAACCCCTAACCCCTACATAGCCACAGGTTTCTTCACTGTCATCTTTGTAATACCCATAAATACCCACCCTAAACCCCTAGGACCTAGCCACTGGTTTCATCTGACCAGAAAATGCAATCTTAATGCAATTCTGAGGAGAATTAGGTCAAATAGAGCACGAAAGAGCATGAACGTGGAACGAAAGGTCCACCACAGAACATCCATCATCCAGCCAACACCATCCCACCAAGTTGTGTAGTTGACCAGTGGTAACCAGTGGGTCCATCAACCTTCACCTAGTTGAAGGAGTGGGGCTCTAACCCGGCTTTACCCAGTCTTAGACCTCGTGTCGAGGCCTGTTGAGATCTGTCGAGGTCTGTCGAGCTCAATGGTCGAGCTGTCGAGCTTTCGAGCTTGACACCTTGATGCCCAGGCGCATGGAGTCAGGGGGGGTTCTGTCGAGTAGCTGTCGAGGTCTGTCGAGTAGCTGTCGAGCTTTGTCGAGCTATCAAGAGCTATCCTGTCGAGTACGAGTTGCTGTCGAGTAGCCTGTCGAGTTCCTGTCGAGTTTCCTGTCGAGTTGTCGAGGCCAGGGCTCAATTTTGGATTTTCGCGACGGCACAGTCCACAGGAATGAGGAAACGCGTTTTCGCGAACTTGTGACGTCCGCGCCGTTTCCGGTCGGCTGAGCTACCTTTTCCTTAAGCTTTTCCTTATTTGGTGACCGGACCATACCTCTAGTGCACGCAGCATGGCCCACATGCCTTGCCACAGCCCACACACACGCGTACACATGAATCAAACATCAATCATGATCTCAGACGGAGTGGTCAGTGCTGGATCCTTCAAGACCCGTGGGCGGATACGATACGCTGGGGATACGTAAAAAAAGAAGGGAAACCCAGCTCTGCGTCCGCCTCGAGCGAGTGTACACCACTGTACGCTGAGGGAGAAGGGGGACGAAAACGGAGAGTAGCCTCGCAAAGCTAGCGTCGCCGCCTCGCCCATTCGCGCGCGCCTCGCAACCGTCAAATGGTTAAGACCTTCCCTTGGCGCGGAGATTTGAGGGGCTCGTGGGAAGTCCGCCAAGGGATCGGCAGCTTGCTCGGGATCGGCAGAAGAGACCACGCAGAAGGCTGGCTGGCGTGCTTCGCCTTGAAGTTTGCCTCTGCGGCCGCCGCCAGCTTGGCGACGTCGTTGCCATCGAGCTCGCCACTACCGTCCATATCAAGCGCCTTGAACTGTTCTTTGAGGAGGTTGACGAGGTCTTTATCAACCTTGCCCATCTTCTTGAGGCTGAAGATCACATACTCCTCGGGGGTAACCTTGCCGTTCTCATCCTGCTCGATCACCTCGTTGAGCTCGACCAGCCGCTGCCTCAGCGACTTGCTCGTCCCAAGCTGCTTCTCCTGGAAGTAGGCGTGAATCTCCTTCGCGAGAGCCGTGAAGCAAAGGATTCCCGTCAGCGCTATGATGGTCGCCAGGATCTTGCCACCCTTGGTATGCGCGTGGACATCGCCATACCCAATGGTCAAGAAGGTGATGAGCGCGTAATAGAACTCATCGATCCAGGTCCAGCAATAGGGTCCGCCAGCCGGTCCCGCATCTCCCGCTGCGAGCTTCCAAGCCTCGCACTCATTAGTGCCGCCGCACGACCAGCCCGCACCAAAGCCGCCGCACCCTTCGATCTGCGCGTTCTCAACCTCTCCGAGGATGATGCACATGGCGAAAAACCCTCCGGTCGAAATGAAGCTACCCATCAGTCTTCTGATCCCGGATCCCTTTTTCTGCGCCTCTTGCGCTGCCGGGCTTGGCGGCGGCGACGGCGGCGGCGCGGGATCCCCCTGAAACAGACCATGCTTGGACGGAGACGTGCCTTCACTGGACGGAGACGTGCCATGGCCGGTGGCTCCGCGGAGAAAGCTTCTTGAGGAGCTCGGAATGTTCGACATCAATCGACGTGTAGACGGCGCCGAGAGCGCAGGGGAGAGCGCGGGGGAGAGCGGCGGGGAAAGCCTCCCCAGCGGCGGGGAGAGCGGCGGGGAAGGCTGCGTCTCTGCGCTGGGGACGCGAGGAGAAGCAGCTGCAAGATCGTCACCTCCCTCGCCTCCCCCGGTCGCCGATTTGGCCTCTCCCAACTTCTTTTCCTTTACGAGCGAGGAAGCTTTTTTCGCTTTATCCAGCGTCCGTTTCTGCATTTCGATGAAGTGAAGGCGCCCCTGCTCATTGAACCATGACGCTACGCGCTGGACCGAGCTGCCAATGGCGAGGACGCCAACCAATGCGAAGAAGATCGTAAAGATGCGCAGCCCCTGATTCAGCGTGGGATGGTCGCCGTAGCCTATGGTCGTCATCGTGACCATCGCGAAGTACGTGCAGTCGATCCAATCCCAATCCCAGCCAAAGTTGCCCCATGCCTCGGCCGTCCGGTTTTCATCCCAGCCCCCGACCGGCGTGTTGAACGCCTCGCCGGATTCATAGGGCCAATAAATGAGGAAGGAGAGGACGAGGAAGCCGAAGAAGCGAAACATGTGTCTGAGCGCCTCCTCGGTGGTGGCTGGGATGAGGTCGATCTCCATGATCGACTCGATGGCGGTCGGCATGGCTGGCAGAGAGGGCCCGCGCCCAGCGTCTTACCTCCTCCGCGCTGCGCTCCTGCGCCCGGTCGGCAACACTGCTTATGTGCGTGTTCCGAAGCCCAAAAAGTAAACAAATGCGAATTGTGGACGCAAAAAAAGTTCGGTCACTCATTCACACCTCAAATGTCCCTCCCTAGAACGCGCGCAGGGTCGTCGCAGCTGGACGCGGCCATTTTGCGCCATGCGGCGTTTCATGGCGCTTCGGATTCTGATTCGGATTGTGTTTGCGATCCTTGTCGTCTATTCGCGAGGCGTCCTGCCAGGCTCCTGGGGCTCGATGGGCATTTGTCGACGTTCTTTCCGCCTTTCTGGGTACATATTAAATTCCGTTGCCCGATCTTCGCGCCGCCTCGGGCACGCGAGAGCCGTACCGAGATCACGATTTATCGGAGCGTCGCTCCTCGCACTGTCGGGGAGGTCAATGCGGCTCGAACCCACGACCGATTACCATGAGCTAGGCGCACACGACGCTGGAAGGACTCCACAGCGCTTGACGAAGCTCGCCGCAGCTTTCTTCATGATTGCAGCCTTGGCAGTGCTCGCACTCTTCCGACTGCCCTCTGCTGGCATCTCGGCCGCTGTGAGCTTGGGGCCCCAATGGTATGATGGCATCGACACCATCAGGGTATTTAGCCCTGGTGATGACGTGCAGACATTTGCCTCGGAGCTCCACAACAGAATCACGGGCTGCGATCAGATTGGCGAGTTTAGCACGGTTCGCCAAGCGATGTTGCTGCGGTCTGGCACCTACCAGGATAGCATCGCTATCGGATACTACGTGCCGTGACACGGATCGAACACCTCCCACGTAACGCATCCTCTGCTGCTCACAGACCATGTGTTCGATCCATGCACCGGCAGACGAGCCTGATCGGCGTCGGGGCATCTGCGGACTCCGTCGTTGTCGAGTCATTCTATTCGTTGAATCGAAACTGCGGCCCCGATGGAAATCCGCTTGGGTGTTGCGACGGGCACTGCGGCGACGGGCTCACAAACTTTTGGCGCTCGGTCGAGGGAGTGGCCACCACAGGCAACGTCACGTGGGCAGCCTCCCAGGCGGCGCCTCTCCGTCGGCTGCACGTCGGCGGCACGCTCTCCCTTGCTGAGACGCGCGGTGGCGCCGTGAGCGGCGGCTTCATCGCGGATTCGGTCGTGGAACTCGAGCTCATCATGACGATGCAGCAGCAACACCTCGTACGCAACAGCCGGCTACTCTCCGGCCAAGTGGGCACCTTCATGAATTACGTCTTCACGGGTGTGCAGGTGTGAATTCGATTGCGTCGGACGGAGCTCATGACCACGGATTCGCACTGATGACCACTGATGATCACTGATGGCCACTGATGTCCACTGATGTCCACTGATGGCCACTGATGGCCACTGATTACCACAGACTCGTGCCGATGACGGCATCACGCGCGTGTCCCCCCGCACCTGTCCAGGGATCCCCCCCCCCCTCGGACAATGGACGAATCTCCGTCAGAGAAACGACGCCTCGGGTGGCCGCCAAGCCGTACCTTGTCGAAGAAGAGGGGAAGTGGAGCCTTGCGGTACCCCCCACTGTCAAAGATACGCGTGGGCCCCTGCCAGTGGGTGACACGCGGATCGACATGGCTGACGTGTACGTCACGCGCGCCGGCGACACCGCGGCAAGTATCAACGCGGGCATTGTAGGAAAGCGAGCACTCTTGCTCACCCCCGCCATCTATTCGCTCTCGGAGCCCATCTCGATCGTTACGTCCGGTTTTATCGTGCTCGGGCTCGGCTTCCCGACGCTGGTGGCCACCGCGGGCAAGTCTGCCCTCGTGATCAGCGCCGACTCGGCGCGCGTCTGCGGCGTACTCCTTGAGGCAGGCACGAGCCTCGACCAAGGGCCCCGAGGACCGACCGAGCCGTTACTTCGTTGGTCAGGCCACGAAGGGGTGGGCTGCGCACCTCGAGTTTCCGCTGATGGCCCCTGATGGCCTCGAATTGTATCTGATGGCCTTTGAGTGCATCTGATGGCCTCTAAATTTATCTGATGGCCTATGGTTGCCCTATGATTGCTTCTGATGGCCCTCTGATGGGCACACATGGCTGCTTTGCGTTTAGGTGGGGAACGATGTCTTCACCCGCTCAGGCGCATTCCGATACAACACGACGAACAAGCCCTCGTGCGAGCGCACGCGTGCAGACGTGCACATTGCCATCGAGGGCAATCACATCACACTCGATAATACTTGGGCGTGGCACGCAGATCACGATGACTGCGAGGGGCTCTCGGACACGTCGTACTCCGAGCATGGTCTCGTGGTGACCGGCGCGGACGTCATCGCGCTCGGCCTGCAGGTGCGCCCGAATGAGCCTGATGGAGGCTTTTGGCGCATGATGGCGCAACGATGGCGTCGAATTGCGCCTGATTGCGTCTGATTGCATCCGATTGCGAGCTCGGTCCGCAGGTGGAGCATCAAATGGGCGACCTCGTAGTCTGGGAGGGCGAGGGCGGCCAGGTGTACATGTTCCAGTCCGAGCTACCTTACAAGTACGCCGAGTACAAGGGCGTGGGCTATCACGTGGCGGCCAATGTCAAGGAGCACACCGTTCTTGGCGGCGGCGTGTACGGCATCGGTCGTCTGTATCCCATCCCGGTCGGCATTCGACTCCCCTCCTCCGCCCGCGCGAACAACCTATTCATTTGGGCTATCGGCGCTGCCCCAGTTTACCTTCCGGACCATGCGCGTTTTGGAAGCTTGCTTTGTACCACCAATGATGGGGGCGAAGAGCAGTGCTATCCCGGAGCGTGCGATTGGGTGGCTTGCTTCCAGGTCTCACTCGCCTGGCCACCGGCAAGCTCGAGGACGACTCACCAAGTAGTGGAGGATGAATCTGCAAGGGTGAAGACCAAGGTGGCGGCCATGGCGACACCGGAAGTGCCGCCCTCGCCCCTCCTCCCGCCGCCGCCGACGCCGCCACCGCCGACGCCGCCACCGCCGACGCCGCCGACGCCGCCGACGCCCTCGACGCCGCCGCCGCCCTCGCGCGTTCCTCCTGCGCGCTCATGGCGCGGCGTCTCACTCGGAGGATGGCTCGTCATGGAGATCAACCCGAGATTCGCCCCGGCCGGCGCGTCGGCCGACGTGCGACCCTCGTGGATGTTCGACCAGATCGAGGCAGATTCGGAGCTCGATTTCGTCATCGGACTGCGCCGAGAAGGCGGCGATGCCCACGCCATCGCGACCATGCGCAACCACTGGCAGCACTATTTGACCGACGAGATGCTGGACACGGCTGTGGAGCTGGGCATCAATGCGGTCCGTATTCCAGTTGGCTACTGGATCACCGAGCCACCCGTCGGTGGCACGTCGGCGTACGAGTACGGCTTCTCAGCGGAGGGCTTCGTCACCGGCGGGCTCAACCACCTGCAGGCGATGCTCCCGAAGCTCCGGACACGTGGCATCACCGCTCTGCTCGACGTGCACTCGCTGCCGTGTGGCCAGGCGTGCATTTCCAACGGCCTCTCGTGCGATGCGCCGTACGCCTTCGCAGCGAGTAACGACTCGATGCCAGGCGTCGTCGTGGGCACCATCCCACGCTGCAAAGGCGAGCATCACGAGATGGAGCACGGCAACTACTCGACCTCTCGCACGCCTGGCGCCGTGTCGGGCATCGTGTCGTGGGGCGACGTAGCCGTTGAAAGCGTCGCGGCCCTCGCGCGTTGGATTGCCTCGTTGCCGCCGGACCTCTCGCAGGTCATCGGCGCCCTCCAGGTGACCAACGTCTGAGTTCGCCTGAGTGTGCCTGATTGCCCCCGATTGCGCCTGATTGCACCTTGTTCGCCTGATTTGATCGCCCTCCAGGTGGCCAACGAGCCCGCACTCAACACACCCGGTTACTTAGAGGCAGTGAAGCACTTTTATCGGCGGGCGATCCGAGCGGCGCGAGCGGCACTCGCTGAGCTTCCTCTGGTGCTCAACTTCATCTACCCGAACGACCGCGGACTTGATGAGTTCATGAAGGAGGTGAAGCCGTGGGGAGGGCGCCGCTGATGGTGTCAGATTGCGTTCCTAATCCATGTCTGATGGCCTCCCTTATCAGGTGAAGCCATGGGGAGGCGCCCTGATGCTCGATGTGCACTGGTACCTTAACTGGGCAGGCGACTTCAAGGCTGGAGGGGATGAGAGTCCGGACAAGAGCGCGCGTGCGTGGGACAAGATCCACTTCCGAGCGTGCCACTCTCCCGCGAGTACATGGGATTGGTGCTCCAAATATGGGAACGACGTGCCAGTGGTGCTCGGGGAATGGTCTCTCGCCACTAATCACGACGCACCTCTCGATCTGAGCGATGCGACAACGGCAAGGGAGCTCCGTCAGATGTACGCCGAGCAACTCGCCGTCTACACGTTCGGCAAAGCATGGGCGAACCAATCTGACGCGCCTCTGGTGGGCCACTTCTTCTGGACGCTCCGAATGGGCTCCGGATGGGATCCGCGACCAACGACCGAGCATCCGCACGGGCGCCACGTCAACGAGAGCTCCGCCGTCCAGAGCCTCGAGGGTTACCCCTTCCAGGTGTGGTCACTTCTCGAGCTCGCAGCGCACGGGATTGCCTTCTCGATGAAAGAGGCGAACAGCGAGACTTGCGAGGTCGTGGCCAAGCCTTGGTGAGAGGAGCTGAGACGTTTTGTATGATGCTGCCCCGGATTGCCACTCGCTCGATCGGCCATGGAACAGACGAAAAGAGCGGAGAGTATAAATTAGAGCGCGCGTGGCCCATAGTTTCCTATGCCATAGACCCCGTGATATGTGCGCGCCCGAGGGTTTGCAAGTTAACTGGTACTGTTCCCGTGATGTCCCGGCTCCCCCCGTGTCAATTTACCGGTACAGTACTGTCAGACTTGTACCGGTACTTGACTTGACCTGACTGGTCTTCGAGCGAGCATCTCGATGGCGGAAAGAAGCGAAAGAAAGCCGCCATCTGGCGTCTCGTACTCGAAGTGGGACCGCATCGAGACGAGCGACGACGAGTCTGAGCCTGCCGCGACCCAGCCGCTCGAGCCACTGCTCGAGTCCCGCAAGTGTAACGCTGATCGCGACTCGGACGAGGCGCTCGCCAAACGCTTCATCGGCCATCTGCAGCAGCACAGCAAGGTTCCGGTACTGCCAGCACTACGCGAAATGGTCGCACGCTTCGTCGCAGTGACCGACAAGCGTGAGAATGCGTCCAACACCTTCCGCTATGCCGATATCGTCGCCTTTGGGGCACGCTACCAAACCGAGCTGGTGAACCGCGGGATGGTGGATGCTCTGTGCGAGCTGCATCGGCAGATGCTCGATGGCATCAAGCTGGAGTCGCCCAATTCCCCAAAGGACGCAGTGGTGGCCGACATGCACAAGCTCATGGACGCGATCAACACGCTCGAGGCGCTTCGCACAACTACAAACGCCGCGCATTTCTTCGAGCAGGTGTGCGGATACTCTTGGATAGCCTTGGATGGCCTCGGATGGCCTCGGATGGCCTCGGATGGTCTCGGATGGCCTAGGATGGCCTCGGATGGCATCTGGATGCCAATTATCGCCACCCGTTGTCTGTGGCCGACCCTTTGAGCAGGTGTGCTCGCCCTCGCGTAGTGACACGGCGCGCAAGCTGACCGAATCGTACCAAAAGGGCGACTTTGCCAAGCGTGCGATGCTTCGCTACTGCTTCAAGGACACTAACGTTGCTGGCGACATGGAGCGGTGCTCGACCATTCTCCTCTGAAGACCTCTGATGACCTCTGATTGCCTCTGACGACCTCCCGTACGCCACGGTGCGCAGAATCATCGACGAGGAACAGAGCGGGGCTGCACGCAAGTCTGACGTGGCCGATTTGGAGCGCTTGTGGACTCTTGGCGTCTTTGGTGCCGTGCTCGCGGCGCTCGTTGGAGGAGCGTACTTTGCCTTCTCTTGAAGCGGCAGCTCTCACCACACGGGTGTGCGTGCTCCGCGGACCGGCGGACGGTCGTGGCACTAGATTCTCTGAACTCTGATGCAGAGGCTCGGGCGGACATCTTGCCGCCGCCGGACGGGGTTGCGCTCGGCTGCCTTTTTTTGTAGTTACAGTGTGTATGCATTTACTACGTAGTAACCATACGCGTATCGTATCTTTCGACTTTGGTTCCCAGCAGATCCGCTTTGTCGAACTTGACGTTCAATCGCGCGTACCCCGATCATTCCGACCCCGATTGCGCGTGTCCTACCGCGGAACCGCCCGCCGCGCTCTCGAATGACGGAACCCGCCCCCCCACCCGCCCTGACCAGCCGCCTCTAAACACGGATCGAGAGAGGGAGCTGACTGATCCAGAACGCGCCGTCCCCGAGAAGAGACCCTCACCCGCCCCTCCCCCTGGAGACGAGAGCCCCCCCCCGGGGCCGGACCGACCAAAACCAAGCACCACGACCGGTCGCCCACTACGCTCGATGCCCACTCGGCTCTAGCACGAGTGCCGCTCTGCTCGTCGTAGTACGCATCCTCATTCTCATCCCTTGCGCGTCGTATCACATGCCGGCTGTGGTAGCGAGCGCGTTTCCAGTCAACTCCTCGCCATCGGCCCTTCCCAAATTAGGGGCCTGTCCTAGATGGCGGTCGGGCCCTTGTTCAGGCCGAGGCGATCGAGGATCGACTCACGCCGGCCCGACGAGCTACTGTTGAAGCCGCTGCTGCTTCCGAAACCGCCGCTGCCCGCCCCACTGCCACTGGACGCATCGGCGAGGCGCAGCGAGAGGCTGCGCACCTGCTGCTCACGCTCGCTGAGCAGCTCACGGAGCATCTCTACCTCGCGCTCGAGCGCCGCCGAGGCTCCTTCGTCCTTGAGCGACTTGCCCAGCTCCTCGCGCAGCTCCTCGTTCTCGTCGTCGAGCTTCTCGCATAGCTTGCGCGTCTCCTCGATCTCGATCTCGAGATTCTTGATGCGGTTGAGATTGGCCACAGTCAGACGGTCGTTGTCGATAATCTCCTCCTTGAGCTTGCGCGAGGTCTCGCGCTTGAGCTCGGTCTCCTTCTGCGCCTCGTCGACAATCTCTACCAGCTTCTCGCGCTCTTCGTTCATCTCGTTGATCTCTTCCTCGTGCTGCTGCTTCAGCTGCTCCATCTCGGCCTTCTGCTCCTCGACCTTCTCCTCGAGCTTGGCGACCTCCTCCTCGAGCTCGCTGATCTTCTCCATCGCCTCCTCGCGCAGCCGGTCCGTCTCTTCGCGCGCCGCCTCCTCCTGCGCCTGCATGCGCATCTCCGCGCTCACCGACGAGCGCGTGTGCTGCGACTCGCTCTCGAGCCGGAGCGCGCGCAGCTCGCGCTCGTGCGCATCCTCGTACTTGGCCACCTCGGCGTTGACGAGGTCGCGCGCGGCGGCCTCGTACTTGGCGTGCTGCTCGGCTTGGGCGAAGAGCATCTCGAGCGTATCAGGCTCGAGCAGCTTCAGCTCGGGCAGGATCTCGAGCACCCAATCCTCGTCGGGCAGTTCGATGCCGCCGCTGTCCTTGATAAGGGCAAAGACCTTCTTCTCGTACTACCGATGTCCAAGGGTGTGTTCGCACGTCAGCGATGTGGGGCAGATGGCTCAAAAGGGTCAAATGCGTTCAATCACTCATGGGCGCGAATGGGGCGCCGCAAAGGGCCTGCTTGCGTGCGTCCGCACCTCTTCGTACTTGCTCGATGCATCGCGGCTGCGCAGGATGCCACGCTCGCGGGCGCGGGTGGCGTTGTTGGCATTGGTGAAGAGGCTGAGGCTGTTGCGCAGGTCGCACAGCCGCCCTTCGGAGATGCCGCGAGCCCGCTTCGGCGGGAGTGACAGCTCGGAGAGGGGGCGCTTTGCAGTGAGCATTTGCAATTGGGGTGACTGAGGGTTCGGGGCAAGCTTCGGGCGCTCGGCTTTCCGTTTTTCACTTGACCAGCTCAAATCTTTTTACAATCAATTTTTCTAAAGACTTTGGCCTCCTGCACCATATAAGGCGCGTGCCTGGGCGGAGGGAGATCGCATGTCACAACTTGGGTTTCGAGGTCCATGTATTAATTGAACGGGCCAATTTTGGAGACGGGAAAGCGATCGTTTGCCCCGAATTTTGACACTCATTCAACGCGCGCTATGGACGCCTCCGAGGCTCGATCCATGTCGCCGATGAAGCGTCCCCTATCGCCACGCGCTGCCCGTCCCCTATCGCCTCGCCTGATGGAGCAGACTGCCGCTTCTGCGACCCGCCAAGCCCAAAGGCCCGTCGTGCCGCCGCTTCGCGGCGTGGGTATGGGCTCCACCTACAACGAGGCGGCAGCCGCGCAGGCGGCATCGGGCGCGCCGCTCGACGATGTTCGCGCCAAGATGATGGAGGCTGTGCAGCTTCGTGCTGAAATGCGCAAGCAGCGCATTCTCGAGCGTGTCGCTGCGGCCAAGGAGGCGACGCCGGCTTCCACCTCGCAAGCTGCATTCAAGGACCCGTCGGAGCAATGGGTCGACTACGTCGAGAAGTGCGCGCATGTCTCGGGCAAGTGGGACGCCAATCGGCGTGCCAACACGGCCGAGGCGCTCACTCGTGCGCACAAGACGGCAAACCGCATCTTTCCCGAGCGTGGCGGCGACGGCGCGCCGGAAGCGACGTTCGTCGACTCACACGGCCGGTGGGTGGGTGCTGAAGTCGAGACGAAGCTGGACGGCGCCGCGGGCGCCTCGTCGGCCTCGATGTGGCGCGCCAAGCGTGAAATTGCCACGGACGTGCCGCTCGCTCCCAAGGCGCACGGCTCCGCCAGCGTGGGCGATCTAGCGATGGGCATCTCGGAGGGAGCATACAAAACTGAGAATGGACGTCGGACGTCGACCGGCACAGCGGGCGCCCCTTCCGAGAAACTCGCGAAGCAGGCGCGCGAGGCGCATGGCATGGCTGCCGCCGACAATGCCGACGGCATTTTCGCCGGGCGCGCAGTCGAGGCCGCTGGCCTGCAGCTGCAGCAGCAGCACCATCAGCTTCTCGAGAGAGTCGGGGAGGGCGGACGCATCGCCGGGCTCACGAGTGGCGACGTCCATCTACTGAACCACGCGCGCCGCTCCAAGTCGCCCGCGCCAACGCGCGCGCAGCTCGCCGCACATGCCGCCGGCAGCTGCGGCATGACCTCGGATCAGGTCAACCGTCAGGCTGTGGATGTGCGCCTTGAGGTGGGCACTTGTGCGGTGCCCTCGAAGACTGCTGCGGCTAAAGACATTGGCGTGGAGGCTGGGCGCGTGCTGAGCGGCACAGAAGGCGCGGGCGCCGAGATCGCGTCGGCGGCGCCTGCCCGCCATTTCGAGGGTGCTGCGGGGATGAATTCGGCACAGATGCGCCGCGTCAAGACAGAGACCGAGCGTCGGCACTGCTCGCCGCTTTTGGGTCACGGCGAGAGAGACATTGGCGCCTCCGCCACGGCCTCGCTGGTAGCCCCCACAGCGACCGTTCTGAGCGCCGCCACTGCGAACGCGGAGCAGTACGCGGGCGCGCGCTCGTCGCATCTCAACAGGCCGAGCACTGCCTTCGAGGCACGCCACCTGTGGAGCGAGACGGTGCCCAAGGGCGGGTTTGGCGCCAAGGCAGCGGCGGCGCCCAGCGGCGCGGGGTTGACCTCGGGCCAGCTTGGACGCGGTTCGGCGGGCTTCGACGGGGGCGAGCAGCAGCAGCGCCCGATGCTGCGCAAGGTCGATCGGACGGGCTCGCCGATTGCGGGCGGTGCGGGCATGCGCTCGGCGGACCTAGCGGCTTCGTCTCATGATCTCTACTTTGAGACCGACAAGAGGCACAAGACGGAGAAGCGGCACGACTCGAGTGCCGGCGCGGCTGGTGCGTCTTCGAAAGCCATCGGGGACCGCGCCGTCCCGGCGCTCGCGCTCGATGTGAGCGACGTGCCCAAAGGCGCGAGTGTGCCGCGCCTCGACCTGGCGCCGTCCAAGGCGCCACTCGGAGACATCACCGCCGCCGCGTCTAACTCCCCCGCCAAAAGAGGGCCACTGCTCAAGAGCACTGCTGCTGCCGAGAAGAGCGCCGGCGTCTCGTCGACCGTGGCCGCCAAGCGGGAGGCCCAAAAGGATCATCTCGCTGACCAGCCGTCGAGCCGCACGCGACTCAACCCGTGGCAGACGAGCGCCGTGACAGGCGTGGCCGCTACGGTCTTCGGTGCCGAGAGCGCGGTCGCGCGAGTCCCCGCTCCTGCCGAGGGGCGCATCGGGATGCTCAGCGCCGAGATCGCGCTCGGCCGGCTGCCCTCGCGCAGCGCGCACGAGCACCATCTGCAGGGGCTTGCAGGCAGCAAGTCTCGTGCGGCGTCAGAGCCTCGAAGGCGTGTCTCAGCGGACGGCGCGAACGCATTCGCCCTCATCTTCCCTTCCGAAGCGATGGCCGGCGGCACGGCCGTGGCGGCCTCGCACCACGAGAGCGCGATGGCGGCCGCCACGCGTGCGGCGCTCTGGGACGCCGCGCGCAGCAGAGCGGGCGCGGAGGCGGGCTCGTGTGAGCCAAGAGCCGAGGCGCAGTCGGCCGGGGCTACGTCCACACACCTCGCGGGTGGTGCGCGGGAGTCGCGCCGTCTCTCAGGGGGCGCACGCCCGGGCTTCATTAGCAGCCTCGGAGGCTTCATGACCGGTCCGATGATCGCTGACTGGCACACGGCGCCCTCGGCGGCTGCGAAGGAGCACATCGCTGCCGCGACGGGCAACAGCCTGAAGGTGTACGATTACACGGGTAGAGCCCATGAGTCGCGTGCGCTCTCGCCCGCCCGGGGCTTCCGCGACGGGTCCCCGATGGCAGCGCGCATGGAGCAGCGCATCGCGAACCCCTCGCCCGCCATGCGTGCTGAGCCCGCGGGGACCCTCGTGCCCCAGTTGCAGCTCGCGACGATGGGCTCGCCGGCGGCGTGTCGCGCGGGCGGCAAGGGTGGCGGCCAGTACAGCCCGCACCGGAACGCAGCACAGAGCACGCGGCCTTGGTGAGTCTGAACGGGAGGGCCACGCGACACCGGGAGTGGCACTCGCGAGTGGCGACGGAGTGGAAGGGGAACAGTGCTCATCAGCACCATACCATCCATGGCGTGGGTTGGAGGTCGAATCTACAGATCCAGATCACATCCGAGATCAGTCAGGGCGATAGACCCACCCAGCAGCACCAGCATGTGGAGTGTAGCGTATATATCTTGCATGGACCCAGCCGGCTCGGTGTTTCCGCCCCCCCCAACAATAGCAAAGTGTAACGGTTTGACTTGCGCGCCGGCTCGCCGTGTGTATTGTTGTCGTCCGATCGAGAGGTTTCCAAAGCCGTTTCTTCTCGTTCTATGACGACAGAGAGAGTCGAGAGTGTTTCCTCACGCGTTTTTCACCGCGCACCGGCACGGTATATCGTTCCGTCATCGCGTAGGCCGTAGGGGCCGTAGCCGCGTTTTTGGTTTTACGTAGGTTGCACCCCGCCTACGTAGGTTGCACCCCGCCTCCACGGACACGGACGGACCTGCACGCACACAGTCACGAAAGAAGAACCCTCTGCTGACACGGCCACGCTGCCGAGGTGTGATAGGTGTGTCATGATCCGAGAGAGTCAGAGTTTTGGTGAGTCTGAGTGCTGGGTTTTTTTCAGAGAATTCCCAGCCATGTATACAGGGAATCTGCAATCTCCAGGAAAACAACCCCACGACATGAAATGATGGTACACTGAATTGACTGACGGAACGCATGCCCTCAATTGTATTGGGTTTTTTGAGTTTGGTAAATAGTGACAGCTCGAGCACCTCCTTTTGAGCACCTCCTCCGGCAGGGTGCCAGCGTGTGCCAGCCAGTGATGTGGCTATACAGCTGGTAACGAGGTAACGATGTAAGTGGAGGTGACACAGAATGTCTTCATTTGTGAATCTGAATGATTTTTTTATGTGTGGGCGCCGCGTGCAATTTTCTTTAAACAATTGGGTTCATCCCAATTGTGGGAACCCCTCCCTCCTCGATGGTTCGCACATGGTTGGGTGGATCGTCGGTGGGCCGTTATGACCCGCTGATGCCGAGGTTCGTGGAATCCGCCGCGGCTATGTGCAAAGTGCACCCGCAGCTGCACTTCATTGTGAACTTTTACGATATTTCGGATCGTCCGACACCGTTTGATGCTGATGCGCTCGTGCGCCAACATTCACGGAATAGCTCATGCATGGAGGGCACGCACGTGGCGGGGATGAAGACCGTGTTTTGGAAGCGCGTGATCACCCCCGAATTAATCCGCGCTCGTAATGTCGAGCTCGTGTGGCTCGTCGATTCGGACATCGCCATCCACCCCAGCGCCTTCCCGCTCGGCACGCTCGCTGGTGTCTTGGAGAGCACCAATGCAACACTTCTGCAGCCATCGATCCGCGCGCTCGTGCATGGCACTCACCACAGCTTCCTGCGTGTAAAGAACGCACACATGAGCTGCGTGGCGACTTCGGCTCAATTTGTCGAGCTCCAATGCCCAGTCTTTGCGGCCGAGGCGTGGAGTGCCTATCACTCGCGTGTGCTTTCGCAAATCGCCGACAAGGACCTCGCCGAATCGGACTACGGCATCGACATCAGTTGGTGCGCGGCCGTTCGCGAAGCCTTCCCGGGCCGGCCTGCGTGCCTTGTCACCCCGGGCGAAACCGCCACGCACCTCAATACCCACACGATCGAAAAGTTCATGGTCAAGGAAATTGCAAGGAAGGAGCGCTCTTGTGCAGGCACGTGCCGAACTCTGTTCAGGCTATTCCCGAGATACTGGAAAAACTACTCACATCACAATGGCAACTGCTATGGATTGTCTCCCACACGTGCGCCGCTGCCCGATGAGACGCCCCCATTGGACTGCCCTCTCTGACCATGAACGAGAGAGCCGTGGCGGGAACGTATGCGCAGGTCAAGGCGGCGTGGAGGACGAAGGCGGTAAGTACTCGATTGGTGACTCTGGCGAGGTGCGCTCGCGCAGAAAGATGAAGCACGGCGATATTGATCATGGCCGACCGCCGTCCGTGTGGTTGGCGGCCACGTCAATGGCGAGCATCGACCCGAGGAAGATCGTGGGGGTGTGCGGGGCTCTGAGCGCGTTGATGAAGGAGTGGCCGCAAGTGAGGGCTGTTGTCAACTTGCACGATGGTCCTAGCGACGGCGAGCCACGGGGCGATCCCCGGCGCGGCATCAAATTAGCCGAAGAGTTTACGCTCGACAACAGGATCACGACAACATGGATCACGGCGCCGAAGGTGCGCTTCTGGATGGTGCTGCATCCCAGCACAGCGCTCATGAAGAACGTTGACTTCGTGTGGCTCTTCGACCCTCACATTGCCATCCACCCGACCCTCAATCCGGTTGGGATGCTCAACTCTGTACTGAGAGCAACGGAGGCGCAGATCGTTTTTGCGGCGGATGTTGGCAATGCCCTTGAGCCGACAGCCACGCCGCCTCCAGCACGGTCTAAACGGGCTGGGCGGGAGGCAGCGGCTGCTGCTATGGCTGCTGCCACGGCTGCCGCCACGGCTACAGCCACGGCTACAGCCACTGCTGCCTCTGTGAGCCATCCACCTCACTGCATAGCCATCACGTCACGCCTCAAGGCCGCGGCACCCTCGGTTCTGTTTCGGACCTCGGCTTGGGCCCTCTTGCTAGATCGGTTGGAGAAGCCGCACCCATTGAAGCAGGTGGCGATGCCGAACACCACCGCGGCGGGCGTAGAGCTCCTCGAGCTCATCTGCCAGATGGTATCTCGCACGCAGAACAAACCGGCATGCGTCGAAGTGCGCTTGGCCATCCTATCAGTGCCCCGGCGGTCGCCCCATCCCGTCCGCTCTGCCCTCAACGCTCACGCTTGCTAGCACCCGTGCTCAGGTGTTTGCGCACCGGCTACTCCTCACCGACGCTCGGGCTTTCGAGTCCGAACTCAGGCTTGTCGAAAAGGCACGCGAAAGCCTTCCCCACGATCCGGCTGCTAAGGGCGGTGGCGGCGATGGTAGCTTCCAAACGAATCCCATGTGCTGGGAGATCACGTCCGACGGCAAGGGCATCGGCCTTGATCGGACTTCGCGCTTCGCGCTCAAGCAGGCAACTGGGTGGCGCGGGCACGCGTAGATGTGATCGGCTGCTCTTTTATACGCACAGCGGTCAGCGCACGAGCCTCGAACGAGAGCACGCGGGGATTGTGCAGCGCGCATTACACAGAGGTGCGAGGTGCGGCGACATCGAGCTGGCGGCGCGCAGAGCGCGTCGTTTCCAAGCGCCAGTGTGGGATGCTCCCGGGATATTCCGGGGTCTGGTTGTCACAGGTTGCACCCCATCGGCCGCAAATACGCCCCCGCTGCAGATACGCCTATAGGCGTCCCTAGCGGTATAACACGCCAGTTATGAGTTAAGACCTCTTAAATAACCTCTTAACACGAAGTAGATAGAAAATAGATCGTCATCGCTCGGCTTGGCCGACGTGGGCCGTGTGGCGGGTCGTGACTACCTCTCGTACCTGTAACCTGACCGGACTTCTGGGAGTGGGGCGTGGGGGACTGGGGTGCGCTCCATTCAGTTCCCAAACAGGTGTAGTGTTGGGCCCTTATAAAGCATGCAACGAATTTAGTACGGTAGACCTACGTTGCCGCGTTGGGTGCGTCCTCCATCTGACTCCCAACGTCAAGCGAAGCGCTCGGCTCGCGCAGCCATGTCGACAGGCGCAACCTCACACCTCTCACCTGTCCGCCTCCGACCTCGTGCGGTTCTCGTCTCGCGCGTGCCGGGCTGCCGGCTGGGGTGTGGGTGCGTCTCCAGAACCAATGATATCCGATCCATGGAGATTTGGCAAGATTTGCCTCACAGCGCGCGCGCATTCTACACGCTCGACACCACATAATGATCCAACCCATGTACCATGTAGCCAGCGCTCCCCGCCGGCCTCGGCCTCGCACCTCCACGCGCCCGGGACGGCTCACGCGCTGCTGCGTCGTGTGCCGCCGCGAGCGCCACCACGAGCCGCTGCGCTGCGCCTCGATGCAGGCCTTCCGCCGCCAACCGCCGCCGCCAACCGCCGCGCCTCATCACTTCTTCTTCGCGTCCGCCGTCACGTTGAACTTGAAAAAGATGATGTCCTTGTCCTGCACGACATAATTTTTGCCCTCCTGCCGGTACTTGCCCGCCTCCTTCACAGCCGCCTCGGAGCAGCCATTTTCCTTCCAGTCCTTGAAGTTGTAAACTTCGGCCTTGATAAATCCGCGCTCAAAGTCTGAGTGGATGACGCCCGCCGCCTTGGGTGCCATCCAGCCGTTGCGGATGGTCCAGGCGCGCACTTCGTCGGGCCCCGACGTAAAGTAAAAAATGAGCTGCAGCGTGTGGTACCCATCGACCACGATCTTGCCTGAGGACGGAGAGAGCGTCGGGAAGGGCCTCAGGGAGGCCATCCGAGGAGGGGCGATCCGAGGCGATCCGAGGCGCGATCACGAGGCGATCACGAGGCGATCACGAGGCGATCAAGAGGCGATCAAGAGGCCATCAAGAGGCCATCGAGAGGTCATCAAGAGGCCATCGAGAGGTCATCAAGAGGCCATCGAGAGGCCATCGAGAGGCTATCAAGAGGCCATCGAGAGGCCATCAAGAGAGGTAAATCAAGAGGCCATCAAGAGGCCATCGAGAGGCCATCGAGAGGCCATCGAGAGGCCATCAAGAGAGGTAAATCAAGAGGCCCCCGTAGCGTACCCATCTGCGACTTGGTCTGGTTCTCCTCAAGGAACTTCTTACGAGCGTCCTCGTCCATGTCCACGAGCTTCTGCTCCATTGCGGCGGAGTACAGGACCATCTTCTCGCCCGGGCGGTTGGCCTCGACCCACTCCTTGATCTTGGCCAGCCACTTGTTCTTCTTGCGCAAAAAGTCCTCTTGCGACAGGTTGATCAGGTGCAGCGCCGGCTTAGAGGTGAGCAGGTGCAGATCGTTGACGTAATCAATCTCCTTCGAGCTCCAATCGCCAAAACGCGCCTCCTTCTTCTGCACGGCGACCCAGTCATAGATCTTTTCCATGCCGTCGAGCCGATCCTTATTCTCCTTGTTCTTGCCGTCTCGAGCCACCTCTTTTTTCAGCGGCCCCAACTCTTTATCGATCGCCGCCACGTCTTTGAGCCGGAGCTCCTCGCGGATGATCTCGAGGTCGCGCACCGGGTCGACGGTGTCCTCGACGTGGATGGCCGCCTCGCCATCAGCCGTCGTCTCAAAGGTGCGCACTACGTGGAAGATGGCATCCACCTGGCTGATGTGCGAGAGGAACGCGTTGCCGAGGCCAGCGCCCTCGGCCGCGCCCTTCACGAGGCCAGCGATGTCAAAGCACGTGAGGAAGGCGGGTACGACCGATTTTGGCTGCACCTTCTCGACGAGCTCGTCGAAATCAGCGTCGGGCACCGCCACGCGAGCTTCTGTCGGGTCGATGGTGCAGAACGGGAAATTCTCGGCGGGCACGCTCATCTTGCACATCAGGTTGAAGGTCGTCGACTTGCCCACGTTGGGCATGCCGACCATGCCAGCCTTGACGTTGTTCGTCGGCCGGCCGAGCAGCGCGCGCGGGGGCGGTGCGTCGGCCTTCTTGGGAGGCATATGTGCGTCGCGTGGAAATCGGGAGCGCTCGGCTGTGTGAATTGGCTATGAAAATCAAACGAGTGTGAAAGAGAACGTTGCGGCCTGCTTGCAAAGCGGCGCCGGGCCGCCGGCGGCTAGATCGAGATGAGCGGACGAGCTGTCACTATTTACCAATCACAAACAACACTCTCTCGCGGTGAGCCAGGGCCGGCGGCCGGGGCGAGCGGGGAGGCGCCGGACGACCCGCTCCTCCGCAGCTTACGCAAAGGGCAGGGGCCTGGCACACTGGCGCTGCCACAGGGGGCTCGTTTTCCTCGGCCGCAGCCTTGACCCATCTGTCGGAAGCCTATACACAGCGGCGGCCAGCGGACGTGGCTGTGGCGCCAGCGCCAGCGCCGACGTAGCTGGCCTGGTTGACGTTCTGCCGTCGGCAGACGCGGTTGGGCGTGCAGCCGACACGCACACGGTGACTGACCGACACGGTCGGTCGCGTCGCCTTTTTCGACAGCCGTTTTCAAGGTTGGTGTGTGGTGAGGCCGCCCCAAAATCGGAGATTCCGCTGGAGGTGCTCTCCGATTTCGTCGGTGTTCGAAGGCGCAGCAGTGGAGCGGGTGGTGGAGGGGGGCGAGGGGGTGGAGGAGGGGGGCAAAGGGGGGGTGGAGGGGAGCACGGGCAGAGAGAAGGATGCTTCAGCATGATCCTCTGAGATCACAGATTGCGGCAATGTGCCTGATCGCACGCAGTGGGATGGCGTGCAGTATTCGAGCCTCTCGAGCATCGTGCTCATGTTCGGGCGGTCCTCTGGGCGCTGCGCCCAACACTCCTGCATAAGGTCTGCGAGCCCATGGTGATTGGGGGGTAGCGAGATCGTTGGCCGTTGACGCTGCCTGGCTCCGAGGCAGGCATCTATCCCCGACATCCCCTCAAAGGCGCGGCGCGTGTGCAGGAGCTCCCAGAGCAGCAGAGCAAAGGCATAGACATCCGTGCGGTCCGCGCAGCTGACGAGCGCGGGGTGTTTGGAGCTGACGCTGCTACAGTCGCCACGTTCGAGGCTCGCAATGTTCGCATCCACGATCTCGGGCGCCAGATACCGCAGTGTCCCCCCCCCCCAGGGGAGGCCTGCATCACCCCCAGTACGCCTCACCTGGCTCAGGGAGAGTCTCGCCAAGCCAAAGTCGGCGAGCTTGCAAACGGTGAAGCTAATGTCGAGCAGAGCATTATCTGTCTTGACGTCGCAGTGCAGGATGCCGTTCGAGTGGAGGAAGCACAGCCCGCTCGCTAGCTGGACAGCAAACCCAAGGTGCTTCACGAATTCGGGGGCTGAAAGGACATACCCGATTGGCGTCGGAGTAGGGTGGAAAAGGAAAGCGGAGAGCGAGCCGCCGGCCATGTATTCGAGGACGAGCGCGGGCTGCTGCTCAACCCGCATGTGGCCGAAGAGGGCGCAGATGCACGGGTGGCGCAGGCGACGCAGGATGGCCACCTCCTGGAGCGCAGACCCGTCGAAGTTCTCGTTCGCCACGTGAAGGACTTTGACAGCCAGGCCCGTACCCTGCCACCGTGCCATCCAGACGGTTGCGAAGCCGCCCTTTCCGATCGGCCTGACCATCGTAAGCGTCGAGAAGTCCACCACCTCGAGCTGCGTTGGCTCGTCGGAAGGGCTTGCCAAACTCGAGGTGGACAAGCTCGACAATCGCTCGGAGGCCCAAAGGGACACCGGGTGCATGGACAGAGAGTTGTTCCCAAACGGCTGGGTGAGCTTCCGTGGGTGCCTTAACCGCCACCGATGCCGAGCCATCGCCACGAGAAGCGCCAGGAGTAGTACAAAACCGGAGGCGAGGGCTGCCACCTCAAGTGGCTCTACCATCATGCCACGTGGTGTCAGCGGCGCACACTGGTCATCGCGCTCGAGGTCGGTCGCGCTCGAGGAGCTGCCCTCGTGGCATGGCACCGGTGCCGCGGCGCCTGGCGGGCAGAAGCTGCCCCGCTCGCAAGGCGAGCATTTGGGGCCAAAGAGGCCGTCATCCTTACCGTACGTGCCCGGGGAGCAGTCGACACAGAGTGTGCCAGCCTTACCTTGGCGCTTGCCGCGCGGGCAGGCGGTGCACTCCGAGGCTCCCAAAGAGCGAACGTTGCCGGGCTTGCAGGAGGAGCATTCGCCGTGGCCGTTGAGCTCCGTGTGCTCTTCACACTCGTAGCAGATATCGAAATGGTCGTCGCGGCGTGAGGAGGGAGCGGGGCAGCGGACGCATCCGTTGCCAAAGCGGCTGCGTGCCGTGCCAGTCTGAGAGCATCTGATTGAGGGCATCAAGCGGCTGGGAGTGCCATCGTTCCCAAGCAGCACGTCGAGGTTTCCGTCCGCGTCCATGTCCGCCACCGCGATCGACCTCGTCAACGCCCTGCCGCCGGACAGCAGCTCGATGCTCGTCGGGAAGGTGCCGTCGCCCGCGTTGAGCAGCACTCTGCTGGGACTGTTGAAGTTCCCAAGCAGCACGTCGAGGTCGCCGTCGCCGTCCACGTCCGCCGCTGCGATCGAGTTCGTGCCCGCGCTGCCACCAGGCAGCTCGATGCTCGTCGGGAAGGTGCCGCCGCCCGCGTTGAGCAGCAATTGGCTGGGACTGCCATCATTCCCTAGAAGCAAGTCGAGTTCGCCATCACCGTCCACGTCTGCCGCTGCGATCGAGTTCGTGTACGCACTGCCGCCGGGCAGCTCGATGCTCGTCGGGAAGGTGCCGTCGCCCGCGTTGAGC
>ENA-UOXO01000853-UOXO01000853.1-mixed-culture-metagenome-genome-assembly--contig:-NODE-853-length-22646-cov-44.729273_pt1 | contig 22646 bp, 9 predicted proteins | sample MGYA00238162_ERZ761640 | MGnify/ENA primary metagenome ERZ761640 (study PRJEB28914, sample SAMN08778297) | mixed culture metagenome | isolation source: Freshwater growth medium | place: USA...
GAAAACGGCGAGGAGTTCGGGGAAGTGGCGGCGGAGGGCGGCGAAGCCGGCGACGTTTGTGTTATGTGTCACGGCTCCGGGGGGGTGGGGGGTAAATCCCCGGTGTTTTTGCGCTGAAGCACAAAACCGTTCGACGAAACCGTGGATTCGTAACGGCGCCGTCGGGGATCCCGACAACCACAACGATACTCACCGCACGAAAGATGGGCGTCAGAACTGATCCCATGGGCGTCATAACAGACGACGCTCGACATTCTCGGCTCTCGCGTCTGGCGTCGCGGCTGTCGGAGGGCGGCACGCACGCCCGCGCCAGCATCACCCATCTCAAATCCAAGCAACGTAGCTTCCCGTCCATAGATGCGATGCTGAGCCAGATTGGCTTCGGCTGCTACACTGCAGTGCTCGTTCTCGCGCTCTCGCTTGCACAAATGGCGATGTCGCTCAACACCAATTTGCTATCGTTTCTGATGCCATGCGCTGGTGCCGCATTTCAGGTTGATATCACTGCGTACGGCACGCTGGGCACCATCTACAATACCGCCTCGTACTTTGCCACGCCAATCTTCGGCGCCATCGCCGACTCGCGCGGCCGGCGGACTGCGGTGGTCTTATCCGTGGTGATCATGGGGGTCGCAGGAGGTGGCGCCGCGACCTCCCAGAGCTGGCTCGCGTTGTGCCTCTGGATGGGCTTGATGGGCGTCGGCCTTGGTGGCGTGATGGTGCCGTTTGATCTCCTGTCTGAGATCGCGCCGCCCAAGCAGCGCGGCGCGGTGCTCAACCTGACGAACTGGTTCTGGTGCGCTGGCTCGATCCTCGTGCTCGTCGCCGCATGGTTCTCCGTCGGCTCGTTAGCGCCTGGCTTTCCTCCCAGTAGCTGGGAACCGTGGCGTGTGCTCGTTCTCATGGTGGTGACGCCGGTGCTGTTCGCCCTGGTGCTCACCCCGGCGCTGGTCGAGTCGCCGCACTGGCTGGTGGAGCAGGGACGGTGCGACGAGGCGATGGCCGTGCTCGAGAAGATCGCGCGCCTCAACTGCCGCCCGCCGATCAGTGGTGACGCTGGACTAGGCGACTCGCTCCTGTCGGCACGCCTGTCGGCACGCCCTTCAGCGGGGCTTCGCGATTCGCTCCTCGACCTGGTCGCCGACGATGGCGCGGACGCGGACGTGGGCGCGGGCGCGGGCGGCGTGACGGCACGGCTGGATCCCGGCGCGGTGCGCCTGTCGCGTCTGTCGCAAGGCGTCTCCATGTCTGCGCGTGCAAACCACGAGCGTGCCGCCGCGACCCCGGCTGAACGCGCCGCGCGCCTCTGTCTCAAGCCCCTGGGACTGGGCGGCGCAGTCGACATCCTCGCCGAGCCAGCCCTGCGCCAGCGCGCGCTTACGCATTGGCTCCTGTGGCTCATAGCGGGCTTCGGGTGGGCAGGCACCGTCTACTTCCAGACGTTCATCTTGGGCAACAACGGCTCTGCGAGCGACGACGCTGGCGACGCCGGCAGCGGCCCCACCAACGCCTCGTCGGCTTTCGCATGCGACTTTGACTACACGGCGCAGCTGCCAGTGCTAGCCTCTGAGCTTCCCGGCACGCTTCTTGTGCAGCTGGTCGTCGACTCTCCCCGTGGACCGTTTGGTCTCTGGGGCGGCCGACGCGGCGTGCAGATTTGTGCGTTCACGGTATTAGCGACCTCCAGCGCGACGATGGCGCTCGGCGTCGGTGTCATCGGCAGCACCGCCGTGACGGTCTTAGCTGCCCTCTCGCGCTTCTCCCTCGCGGCGGGCAACAGCGCAATGTGGATCGCTGCGCCGGAGATGTACCCGACACGCGTGCGTGGTCTGGGCGCCAACACGGCCTTTCTCTTCAATGTGATGGGCTGTATCCCAGCCTCGAATTGGGTGTATTCGGGCCTCCCCGGGTGGCTCATTGGCGCTGTGATCGCCGCGGCCAACCTGAGCGTCGCCGTGATTGCGAGCTTCCTGCCGGAGACGGCGGGCATCGGATTCGACGAGGACCATTGAGCAGCGGCTCTCCCCAGGGCTCTGACTGACTGTATGACTCGGTAACAGTCGAGTTGAGCGTCCAGTCACCAGCCCATTTCAAGACTTTCCAAAGTTGCATCTCGTCGAGACGGTGTGGTGCGCGGGGGGACCGCGACGAGACTGACTGGGACGGTCCCTGCACCCTGGCGTCTAATTTTGTGTACCATCCATGGCGATGCGCTACGGCCTACGCCGATTCGTCTCCGTTATGTCTTTAATTCGTCTGACGTCTCCCCGCATCGGTTCCTCCCAGTCCCGCCCGACCCGGCGACAAGATGCTTCCACCCACCACCGGGCCGGTCCCTGTCGACGTGTCGGTGGCGGCGTTCACTTGAACACATCGGTTTTCTCTTACAACCGTACCTCAAAGTCGCATCTGGAACCGCAAACTCTCAAAGATAGTCGCGCATAGTGCCCTGTGCGCGCACTGGCTCTGGATCTCTCGTAAACGCAATGTAAATGTCTCGAACCCGCTAACGTAAATGCCTGAATCGTAATTAGACTTTCAATTATCTGCCAGTTGAGATCGGACCGGCCGCGGACTCAGCGGCGACCTGTGCCTTCTCGCGCCTACAGTGTACGTACAAGAGTCGAAATGCATTAACCCACACCGCCGCCTACTCCTACAGCCGCGTGCACGAGTGGCCTAAAGTTGGCCGGCGCACAGGGTTGGCAGTTGACGCACGCGCCGGGGGACGAGTCGGCCTTGTACTCGCCAAAGGGGCAAGGCGCACACGAGCCGTAGCTCTCGGGGCCGCAGAAGACACGGTACTCGCCCACCGGGCAGCTGGCGCACGGCAGGCAGAGAGAGTTCCAACTGCCCGTCACGTTCTTGTAATGATTGTGCGCGCATTGCGCGCACTGGCCGCCGTAGCTGGCCGACGGACCGAGGCGAAAGGTGCCTGGCGCACAGCTCTGTACGGGCGAACAGGGCGTGTCCCACGCAGAGTCTTCGCTCTTGAACGTGCCCGCGGGGCACGTCTCGCAGACCCCTTGGCTGGAATTGCCGCAGCCGACGAGGTACGTCCCTGGGCGGCAAGGCCGACACGGCCGACACGGTTCGTGCCATAGGCATCTCCCTTCCATGTGAGCCAGGAGATGTGCCCCTTCCATGTGCAACTTATATGTGCCAGATGCGCATGGCTCGCACGTGCCAGGGCTTGAGCCGCCACATCCAACTCGCATCGCCCCGCCAGGGCACGCATGGCACAAGGTGCAGCGTGCATCCCAGCTGCCCGTCGCGTTCTTGTATTGACCCGCGGCGCACGGGCGGCAGATCCCTGGCCGGTCCCAGCCGCACTCCGTGCGCACGAAGCCGGCGGGGCAGGGCTCACACGGAGAGCACGGCGTATCCCACGTGGCGCTCGCGTTGCGCTTGTAGAAGCCCTTGGCACACGCGAGGCACACGCCCGACGCCAGTGTGCCGCATCCCGACCGAAACATCCCATCACCGCACGCCTCGCACGCGGTGCACGCCGAATTCCAGTCCGCGCGACCGGGTTTGTACGTGCCGGCGGCACATGGGGCGCATGTGCCGCCGGTGGTGCGCTCGCATGTCGTGGGCGACGGCGGTGGCCTCGGCGGGAATAGAATGGTTGGTGCAGCCACCTGCAACGCATTCGGGTCAAGCCCGAGAGAAGCGGCGATCGTCGCTGTGATCGTTTGAGCGCTCAATATCGTACTTGCGGCCACCTGAGCCTCCTCCGGAGTACCCTGCTGAGAGAGAATGACGGTCGCCTCCACGGTCGACGACTCGAAGGTCACCGTCAGGTTCGTCGAGTTGAGCACGGCGGCAAGGGCGCTCGTGAGCGCTGCGGTGAGCGCTTCGGATGAGGTCGCATTCGTGGCGAGGCTCGCTCCGGACGCGAGCACCACACTCACCACGAAGCGAACAGCTTGCCCGTTCGCCTGTCCCTGGAGCCGCCGCCGCCGCTCGCCGTCCTCGCCGCTACCTTGCAACCGACGCTGCCACTCATCGTCCGCCACTGCGCCCACGAGCAGCCGTCGGCGCCGCTCGCCGTCCGCAGCCACGGCCACAGTGCAGCTTGCGGTGGCGTACGGCGCGCAAACGGCCGTCTCGACAGCGCTTCGGTACTCCGTCTCGTTCGCGCCCGCTACGGCTGCGCCAAGGTCGACGCTAATCGTCGTGCGTCTCACGATGACGATCTGTGCGTTGGAGCCGTTCGCCAGCCCCATCGAGCTTATGAGCGTGGCGGTGAGATCGTCCGTGGTGAGGTTGGCCGACAGAGCCTCAGCCGACATGGCTACATTGAACGTCACCTGATAGCCCACGGGCGGATGAGGCGGAAGGGACGGCGGTGGACAAGGCAGTAGCGGGGGCGGCGGCGGCGGCGGCAGAGGGGTTCGTGATGATGACGGGGATGCGTCGGGTGTTGGGGATGGGTCGGGCGACGGCGATGCGTCGGGTGATGGGGATGGACTGGCCGATGAGGCATTCCAGCAGTGAACGTAGGGGCTACACTGCGAATGGCAAAAAGGCGGTGCATTGCGACAGGCCGCGTCCGGCGCCGTGACGCAGTGAACGTACGGCGTGCAAAGCTCCACGCACCCAGTAGGCATCATCGAGCAATTGGCCGGAGAGTATGCGTCAGGCGATGGCGATGCGTCGGGGGCGGGGGATGGGGTTGGGCCAGACGATACAGGCGATGCGGTTGGATTGGGCCATCGAGGGCCACAGTCGGTGCAGTCAATGCCGTACTGGCAATCAAAGTACTCGGCGCCGGGGCCGCCGTCGTCGCAGATGCCATCCGAGGCTCGGATGCACGTATCGGTGCAGAGAAGCGCGTCGGTTGTTGGGGATGGTGAAGGGTCGAGCGACGGGGATGGTCCTTGCTCGCCAGGACGCTGGGGTACAAAAGTGACCATTCGTACGACGCTCGGGCTGTTCGTGTGGTCGGCTGTCGCGAGAACGAGGCGAGGCTGCAGATAGCCCTCCGACGCTGTGAAGTTGGAGCTGCAGCCGTTCCACGTGTTCGGCCCGAACGCGAGCTTGAACTGTCGCTGTGGCTGCCCTTCATACAGTGGGGAGATGGTCGAGTCCAAGTTGATGACGTAGCGGTCGTTGGCGGTTCCGCCAGAGCGCCAGAGGCCAACGACTTCCGCGCCAGCGCCCTCGGCTGGGTTCCAGCCGCCGGGGTGTGTGCCGACGCCGCAGTTGATGTGAAGAATGATCTCACCAACCGGCGTGGGTAAAAATGGCATTCGGATTTTGCCGCTAGCATCCAACTGCACCACTGTGGGAAGCGAGGAGCCACCCGTCCCTGAGCCGTCCTCTCCGGAGCTATCCTCTCCGGAGCCGTCCTCTCCGGCATCCATGGGAAGCCACACAGCCCTAGCGTAGGCTGGTTGCTGGGCGCTGTGCACCGGGTTATCTGGAGAGTACTGCACGTCGCCTAATCGCAGTGGCGTCGCGCCGTTTGGCATCGCCACATGGAGGTATCCCATGCTGCCCGACGCATAAGGCCCCCAATCCTGCTGCTGAGCCTTGCTTCCTGACGGAAGCAGAGCGACCAAGCACAGGGCAAGCCGCCCTCGCATACGTACCGGTACGCCGTGAAAGGTTTGTGTGAACGTTAACACGACAGGACGCGACAACTGTTATTGCCCGCTCTTGTGTGCCGCAGCCAACTTGACGAAGCGGATCGCACTTCAGCGGATCCCACTTCAAAAACGCGGAGACAGACACTCGGAGCACACAAACCGAACCACCTCAAAGCCAACCCCACCCACCGACTCACGCGCCAGACCACACCCGAACCCCGGGACTCACGCACCAGTCACGCCAGCGTGGGAGCCCTCATTCACAATGAGAAAGGAGGGGCTTGACCAGGACGCGAAAGGAAAACATGTTGGGGGAACAGGGCGTGAGGTCTGCGCTGCGCCGCCGTTCCTCGAAAGCGGTCGAAGTTGCGCTCGGCGCCGACGAGCGCGTGAAATTCAGCGCCGCAGATCAGAAGGTCAAGGAGGCGCTCGCGGCGTACGAGGCCACGAGTGCGAACCGGCGCTCGGAACAGGTGCCCACCGAATTCCTCGGAGCAGAGAGCGCATCGCTCACGATGCCCGCAGGGAGAGAGCCGGGGTGCGCGTTCCGCATCCTGGCACGCCGCCCGCTTTGTTGCCTCCTCCTCATCTACCTGCTGTCCGTCGGCTCTTTGGCGGGCATCTTCTTGATAGGTGATCTAAACCTCACTGTGCAGACGGAGCTGTTCGAAGATCAGACGCAACTAGCGGTGCAGCGCCAGTTTCTCACCACCCAGCTGGAGTACACCGACTACAGCTCATATCGCAACTACGCCCGTCGCCAGCTGTATCACCAGCCTGCCACTGCCGACGAGCAGAAATTGCAGTGCGATCATTCACACAACGACCTGTGGGGCCAGAGAGTGAGGACCTACTCGATCGTGTACTCGACGCGTGATGGCTCGCCGGTGCTTTCTCCCGCCGTGCTGCAGCGCATCCTGCTCCTCGAGCAGAATATCCGCCGCTGGATCAGCGAGGCCGAATTTTGCCGCAGGCACCGGCGCGCTGTTCGGGTGGGCTCTCGCACCGTCGCCGGCTTCTGCGAGCCACTCGACACAGCACTCAACTACTTCTTCCCGTCGGTGGTGCGCCCGGGCACCGTCGCGGGCGTGAGCGGCAGCAGCTCGAACTGCACGGCCATCAACGGCAGTGGCTGCTTGCGCTTCGACGGCGACGGCTTCGGGCGCGATGCGATGGCGACACGCGCGGGAACGCAGTGCGAGCCGGCGCTGTCGCAGCGCGAGGTCGATGACGTCTTCGGTTGGATGGTCAAAGAGGGGCTCATGGGCTTCTTCAGCCAGGGCGCGAACGGCAACCCAAATGGCACCTTGCTCGGCGCGGCCAACCGCTCCCAGTCGCGCCGCGTGCGCTATCTACGTACGCGTTTCTCGGTGCCAATTGCCGCAAATGCGGGCTTGTTCTCCCCAAAGCAGGGGCTCGCGCTGCTGCGGATGCTCGAGGAGGCGCTCGATACGACGCTGGAAGTACAGGCCGACTTTGCGAAGTGTAACCCTGATCTCGTGGGCAGGCAGATCCGCGAGGCCGTCTCGAACGACGTCATGCTGCTCTTGGCGGCGGTGGGCTTGATCGCGGGCTTCATGCTCGTGTATTTCCGCAATCTCGCCTTCGCCATCCTCGCCGTGTTTCAAATCACCATCTCGTTCCCGATGATGGCCTTCTTCGTGGACGTCGTGCTGCGCCAGCGCCCCCTCTCCGTCTTCAGCGCGTGCTCGCTCTTCATCGTCACCGGCGTCTCGAGTGACAATATCTTCGTGGTCCACGAGACATGGCAGCAGGCCTACCTTTTGCGTCTCAAGTCGGGAGAGCGGGCGAGCGCCGCCGCGCGCGTGCGCTGGACGCTGCTCCAGGCATCACGCCCCCTCTTCATAGCCGACGTCACCACCGCCTTCTCCCTGTTCATCAACTGCTTCTCGCCGCTGCGCGCGATCGCGCAGTTCGGCCTGTGCGGCGGGATCCTCATCATGGTCAACTTCGTCCTCGTGCTCGTGTAACGCGAGCTGATTGCCCCTGAGTGCCATGTAGTTGCGAGCTGATTGCCACTGATGCCCACCAATTGCCTCCCTCATCAGGAACACTCCTGCGCTACTCTTGCTCGAGGAGCGCGGCTACTTTGTGTGCTTCGGACCGGGCTTATTCAAGTGGCTGGGCCAGCGCAGAGGGTGCTGTGGGTCCGCGCGAGCTCGGTTCAACGGCTTGTTTCGGAATCTCCGAGTTGGGGAGGGTGGCGCCCTCGTCGCCGGCGGGGCCTCGGGGCGCGACGCCGCCCAACGGTTACTCGTGGAGCGCCACGGCGACACAGCCTCACGCCTGCTGCACCTGATGCATGGGCTCATTTATCGGCAGAGGCGTGTGCTGCTCGTGGCGTTCCTTGTGCTCTTCGGGCTGCTCGTCCCGCCAGCCCTCGCCATCCTTTCGAATCGGGTGGGCGGAGATCTGTCAATATTTGGTGCGTCCGTCGAGATGTTCGCCGTCGACCTTATTTGGGAGAATCGCACGGCAGTCTTCAGTGGCGTGGGCGGTCTCGCGCAGCTCGAAGCACGCCCTCTCGTCCCCGGCTGGCCTTCACTGTACCGACGCCTCGCCCGCGGATCGCTCTCATATCGAGTCCCCTCTCTCGAGTTCGCCCTCTGGCCCTCAGGCACCGTCCTTCTCTCGTCGGTCCTCTTTGTCGACGCGCTGCTGCTGCTGCTCTCTACCGGCTGGCCCTCCGCCCTGCTGCGCTATCTTCGCCGTGGCATAAAGGGCTTGCGTGCCTCGGGCGTCAGCCTTGAGCAGCAGTCGCCCGACGGGTGGGCAGGTGTCATTTGTGCATGCGGCCGCGTGCAGCGATCGTTGTTCAGGCTCTTCTCGAGTGGGCTCCTCGCCGGGCTGGGGGCGCTAGGCCTCGTACTGCAGTCGAACGAACGCTGGGCTATCCTGCTGCTCGGCTGCCACTACCCCGTCGCGCTCAACGCCGTGCTCGCAGTGCTCTTCCTGGCACATGCCCTCTTCTTCGCTGGCCTTGGCTCCATCTTCCTCACACGCTATTTTGATCGCGTGGTCTCGCAGCGCTGGTTATTCGGAGAGGCCGACCCAGACGAGGTGAACCCCGAAGCAAGTCGCCGGCGCCGGCGCACGAGGCGTGGATGCGTCTTCCTCGTCCTCGCAGCACTCATGATCACGGCGATGGCGCTCGTCATCAATTACATGGAGCCCGAGAATGAGGGTCGACCAGCCATCAGCGACGGCAGCGACGGCAGCGACGCCGAGGGCGACGGCAGCGACGGTGGGGGCGGCGGCGGTCCCCCATGGAAACCGCACTGGGAGGGCATCTGCCTGGCGACGCTCTGCTTGTTCTGGTCGGTCGTCGTGATGATGGCCGCCGCGGCTTCGGTACGCAACGCGCCGTTTGGTCCCTTCTTGCCGTCCTGCGCGACCAACGAGTCGCGACGCACCAAGATGAGCTTCGTGATGGTGTGCACGTTCGCATTGGTGCATGCGGGTGGCTGGACGCTGCTAGCGCTCTCCGGGTATGACCTCATCTGGCCGCGACACGCGCAGCTCGCGCTCGGAATCGGCCTTTTGCTCAGCGCGGCGCTGCCCGCTGTCTATGTGTGCGTGCTCGAACGGAAAAAGCCCCTCTGCTTGCTCCGCCCGGTGCCTTGCAGCCGGGCCGTTGCGCTCGTGACGTGTGTTACTCTCACCCTTGCCTCGAGTTTGGCCGGTGTGGCCCTCATCGCGAGCGTGGCGGATGCGAGCTGCCCGCAACAAGCCCAAGCCCAAGTGGCGTTCAACAAGCCCGAGCTGCCCGCAACGAGCTCGATCACAGGTGGCCGCGGGACGGGGCGCGGTGAGAACAGCACCTCCCCACACGCCGGCTCCGGCATCGACGTGCCTGCTTGGTCGCCGCCGTGGCAAGCGATCGGCGTCTGTGGCGTCCTACTGCTCTGGGCGACCATCCCGCTCCTTGCCGGCTTCGTCACCCTTCGTGGTCAGCGGTTGGGCCATCTCCTCCCAATCGAGGCCAAGGCACGACTGCGCGTGGTTCCCGGCCCCTCTTCACGCCCTCGTGCCGCCGAGGAGTCCAACAGTGTCGCGCGAAAGTACGGACAGCTGCTCGTGGTGCTCGGGACGGCGCTACTCGTGCTCGCCTTTGTGCTCTTGGTCCTCTCGGGCTTCGGAGCATTCCTCGGCTCGGGCGAGGATCTGCGCAATCTCCTCGGCGCGTGCGTGCTGGTCACCTCACTTGTACCCGCGATGCTCGCCTGCGTCGTCGGGTACGACACCACGGCCTGCGGCGGGCTTGTCGCCTCAACGGACTTTACGCGACGTAACCGCTGGACCATGACGTTCGCGTACGTTGATCTCATGCTCCTCTGCCAGCTGGTCTCGGTTGCCGTGTTTAGAGCGAATGCCGAATTCTTCGCGTGGTGGCTCGGCGTGATCTGGATCATCAATGCAGCAGTGAGCTTCATGGCCGCCCGGGTAGTCTCGACGCGCGTGCCAGTTGGCTTCCTTCGTCCTCTCGACCCACCCCAAGTACTCGGCGGCGGAGGAGGCGTCATCACGGGCGTGCGGCTACAGCGTGTCGGCCTGACGCCGCGCGAGGCAGCCTCGCTTCTTCTCTTCTCCATGCTCGGGGCACTGCTGCTGCTGTTCGGCATCGCCTCCCTATTGCTCGCCTACATCTGGACGGGACACGACGCCGTCTTTGGCGGCGACGCGAGCGTTGCCATCGCGCTCGGCATCACCTTGCTCATTGACGCATTCCTCTGCCTTGCCGTTGGCATCGTCTTCTTTCGTCGTACGGCCCTCCTCGTCTTCCAGCCGACGGAGTGGGCTCGCAAGTCGCGTGTGCCCGCAATGCTCTGCCTCGGGCTCGCCGCCTTGTGCCTCCTCATAGGGAGCCGTTACCTCAGCGATCACCTGCCGGAGATTCGTCCAACCGGAGATACGCCCCCCCGAGCTTCCCCACCCCCGCCCCCGCCCCCGCCGCCAGTGGCCTTGGCGCGCCTCTCCTTTGGAAGGGCGGACGCCCTCGCAGGCTGCCTGGCATGCCTCGGCTGGGCCGAAGCGATCGTGCTCCTCCTCGCAGCGTACGTGCAAGCGCTTGGGCGCCGATGGGCGTGCTTCAGGCCGCTCGTCTCGCACGACTTATATCCAAATGCGGCCTCCGCTCTCGTGCTCGGCAGCGCGGCCGTTGCACTCGCCGGTACCCTCGCCGCGTACGTTGCCGCAGACATGAAACGGTGGTCTTACCTCTGGAGTGTGCGCGTGCTGCCGCTGGTGGGCGAGGTGACGATGGCGGCGCACGCCGCCATGCTCGCTGTGATGCTACGCCAGATAGGGAGAGCATGGCGGAAGCACCGGGCCGGCGCCATTGCCGACGGCGGCGGGCCTTCCATACTCGGCATCTTCACGCTCGGACGTTCCTTTTTAGTCCCCTTCGCGCTCGCCTTCGTGTCGCTGCTCGGCTGCCTCGCAACGGTCGCTGTGCTGCCTTGGCAGTGGCGTGAGCTCTTTCTCGCGAGCGGCCAGGCCAGCGGCATCGAGCCCGGGTTGGAGCTACTCGGAGGGCTGCAGGCCGCGGCGGCGCTCTACTTTCTCTTCTCGCACGGCCACACGTACAACGAGGACCTAACGCACGCGCAAACGCAGCTGCATGCGGCCAAAGCCAAGCCGCAGGGCGCCACGCTGGCGAGTGTCGAGCACCGCGATGACAAGACCACGCTCGTCTGGCGGCGGCTCCTCCTCGCCTTCTCGACGCTCCTCGCGCTGGGCAGCGGCGGCTGCTACACGCTCGCCCTCGGTCCCAAGGGCTTGGTCGAGGTGGACTCGGAGAGACCGTACCTCACGTGCCTCTTCATCGCGCTCGCTCTGCTCGTCCATCTGCCCATCCTCGCGATCCATGCTGATGTCTTTTCCTCGGGCGTCGCCGCGGGCGGCTTCGCGCCCCTTGAGCGCATCATCGAGCCCAACGGCCGAGTCCGAAGCTTCCCGAGCCGACGAGCGGGCGGCGCGCTCGCTGTGCTCACGTGCGCGGCCGCCTTTGCAACCGGCGTGCTCCTCGTCGTCGCGATGGTCACGATCGAGGTGCGCCCTAGCGCCGTCTCGGGCGCCGCCTCAAGTGGTGTGAGAACTGGCGGGATGGCCGACCAGGTGCCTCTCATCGACGCCGACAAGTGTAGCATCGTCTTTGGCCTCGACCCGACCCCGCGCACGACGGGCGCCGTGCCGAGCGAGCTGTCGTGGCTCGATGGGCAGGGGCAGCGGCGCTGGGCGCGCGCGTACGCGGGCTTCGACCCGGGTCGTTTCAGCTGGCAGCAGGAGGAGCTGCGGCTGCTGTGCGATGAGCTCAAGGGCTCGTCTGCCCATCCGGTCGTGCACGCTGCCTGGGACAACCGCGGCGGCTGCCTGATGAACCGAGTTTACCAGTACGCCACCAGAACCGGCGCCTACGTCACCAGAACCGGTGTAAGCTATGGGTGGCCGTTGCCCGAAGATGATTTTCTCGAGGTGCTGCTCCTCGTGCTCGCAGGGTGGCCCTCCCTGCGCGGATCCGTTGGATTCCACGCGGACGGTGCCACGGGCTACCCGACGCGCGTCGGCGGGCTCCCCACTCGGATTGCGTGGATGAAGGAGCAAGTACGCTCCAAGTACCCCAAGGGTGGCCAACTGATCAACGACGTCGCGCGGCTCGATCGTTACGAGTCCGAGTGGATCAGTTGGTTCGCCTCACTCCCCACGCTCCTCGAAGGCCGAGCGCAGTGGAACGGCAACGTGTCGCATGCGCCTGCGGGCCGATCGGCCTTTGACGACGGGTTCGTCACGTGCTCGCAATTCGCCATCGGGCCGACGGTGCGTGCGTTCCTCGACGGAGTGACGCGTGCGCTCGTGTACACGCCCCTCTTCTGCCTCGTCGCGATGCTGCTCTTCCTGGGAGACGTGTACCTATGCTACGTGGCGCTCTACACGATCGTCGCGATCATCGTGTTCGTGCTTGGGCTGCTCGGCGTCCTTGGCATGTCTCTCGGCCCGATCGAATCTCTCTCGTTCGCCATCGTCATCGGCATCTCCGTTGACTACCTCGTCCATTTTGCCTACGCCTTCAAGCACTCGCTCATGCCCGAGCAATACTACAAGAGCCGCGCCGTACTGCTCGCGCGTTCAAGCTCGACATTCGCCTCCGGAGTGACCACACTGGCCGCAGTCGTCCCCCTGATCTGGGCGCAGGTGCGCCCCCTACGCATCTTTGGCGTCATCTTTAGCGTGGTCGCGCTCGTGTCGCTCTGCTGCGCCTTCTTCCTCTTCAACGCCATCCTGATGGCCACCGGCCCCGGCATCCGGATGACCATCCACTCGCTGCTGTCGGGCTCCGCGCTCGCGACCCTCACGCACTCGACAAGCACTCAAAGCGCGGCCGCCGACCGGACGGATGGCATCGAGATGGCGGCCAGGGCTCGAAACGGCGAGAGCGCAGCTTCCAACGGCGAGATCGCAGCTCCCGGTGGCGAGAGCACAGCTTCCAGCGGCGAGATCACAATCTTCACGGAGGAGCTGGGAAAGGCCTTTAAAAGGTTCTCGGCAAAGGGGGTCCTGGGATCGATCAAAGTCTGATCAAGGCCGGATTGGAATGCGACTCTGGAGACATGACTCTTGCGACTGGTACACTCAATTTACACTCCTATGAGCTTTACAACATCATGCCAGACGCGTCTTGTAACTTCGCGGCACCGCCCGCCACATCGGAACATCGAATTGGCGCCAACGAATTGGAGATTACTGGGACCTCGCACATGTAGCATGTAGCCTTGTAGCGCCGCGCGGCGGGTCGTATGGCGGAGGGTACCGTGGGTACCGTGTACGCGACGCCCGACGGCGCGACTGCGTAGCGCGCTGCCGGCAGTGCCGGCTGGATGATTCCGTGGATTCCGAGACGAGATACGTGTCGAGACGGGGGATCTCGGACGGTCCCCGGAAGTGATAGAGTCAGTAGTGCAGGTCGCGGCGGATAATAGTCGTTAGTCCGCCTCGCGTCATTGTGCATCAGATCCACCGTGCACCGATCTCCAGCGGATAAAACGGAATATGATTTTTATGAGAGAGGTGCGTTCTACCAAATTGAACAGTCTCGTCGGCGACTTGCTGTCTGACGCGCATGTGCTCCGGAGCGGAGCTCCCAGTACCGGAACACTCGTGAACGTACATGAACGTACTCTTACGTGAGATCTGAGAAGGATCAAACGACTGGAGGGCCACCCGTGGTCGACCGAAGGCCGTGACTCGGCCTGCAACTGCTGGATACACATCTCGCTCTGTCACTGATCGACAACCTCATCGCCATACGCATTCCTGCGAGGCGCGCGTCGAGGCGCCGCGTCGTGCGGCGCCGTCTCGAGCACTGGAGGCCGTGCGACGGGGCGGCCCGTGCCCAGTGTAGGAGGATCGACGGCAAGGCGGGCTTGGTGGCGCTGACGAATCGCCTCCCAACTGTTCGTCGCCGGCGAGGCCGAATGCAGTGGAGATGAAGTTGGACCCAAATCGTCCAGAGGAGCCACGTCCGTGTCCTCAGCGAGTGAAGCAGCAGGTGGCGCGTCGGGCGTGGCGAACGCCTGCGGCCCGGATGGCGCGCTCACGGCTCGGGCCGCCTGCCCGGCGCGCTCGTCGTGCTGCTGCTCCTGCTGAATCCGCTGCTGCTGCTCGATATGGAGCCGCTGGACCGTCGCCGTGCTTCCGTCGCGCTGGATCTGCCTTGCCTGCGCCACGAGCGGCGACGGCGCAGTCCGGCTGGCCTCGAAGAGATCCTGCAGGCAAGGTTTATTGGCTTTGTATTGTCCGAAGAAAGAGGCCGCCGAGCCAAAAGCACCGGCAATCGCCGCCCGCTGAGGGAGGTTGACTTTCGCGACCGAGGCGAGCGCGAGCCCTCCGCCGCCGCCGACGGCCAAGCCCGCCTGCCAGAATCGGTTGCTCCTTGCTTCGCACGACGAGAGCACCTGCTTTTCGGCGTCCGTCGGCTCGTACTGCGAGGCGCGCGCCCAGTAGCGGAGCGCGACGAAAGTCTGCGTCGCGTCGCGGTCGCTGATGTCGGTCGTCGCCATGCTCTCAGGCATATTCATGGCGTTCGTCGTCGAGAAGCAGGGCGGAAAGAGCTGTGAACGTGAAGAGGCCCAATTGCTGTCCAGGCTGTCCGCGCGCGAGCGCGAACGAGACCCCGAGTGAATCCGTCCATCACCGAATGGTTTCTAAGGAAAGGCGAGCGGCTTCTCTTCGATTCCAAATATTCCGGTAATAACAAAAGAGACCATATTTTCGAGGGCTGCAACATGCGTAGCAGGACGTCAGTTCTCCCGCAAGGCCCGACGATGCTCCGGATTTTGATCGTCAACGTCCTAGTTCGCCGCTGCATCAGCTACCGTCCTCGTCAGGGACGACTTCTCGACCAACGGCAACCTCGCGGGGTCGACGCCAGACGTGGGCGGCCCTTGGGAAGCCCACTCAGGAACCGCGAACCAAATCGTAGTCAGTCAAGGCGCAATCACCGTAAGCAGCGCTGCTGCTGAAGACGTCAACAGCGCATTCACACCTGCCGTGACTGCGGGCTCGGTGTACGCCGGTATGGACATCAACTATGCCACACCGTCTTCAACCACAGCGGGCGCCGGCACGTACTTCACGCACTTCAACTCTGGAACCTTCGTATGCCGCGTCTTCCCGACTGGCCACACGAGCACGACCTACAGGCTCGCCATCAGCGCAGCAGGTTCCGAAGTTACGACTGCCACCGCAGAGAATCTGGCGTATGGCACCACATATCGCCTGGTCTACAGCTTCGACACCGTTACCGACAAGTGCTCGGTCTGGGTCAACCCCACCTCTGAGGCCTCCATGCGCATCATGACGGTGAACTCGGTCGCGGCGGATACCACGATCAGCGCAGTCGCTTTCCGGCAGACGAACTCGACACCCCCCTGGACCCTCTCGATCCGCAACCTCATAGTCGCGACCACCTTCGCAGAAGCGTGTCCTCCTCCTCCTCCTCCAGCGCCGCCCTCGCCGCCGCCGCCCTCGCCCTCGCCGCCGCCGCCCTCGCCGCCGCCGCCCTCGCCGCCGCCGCCCTCGCCGCCGCCCTCGCCGCCGCCCTCGCCTACCATCCTCGTGAGGGACGACTTCTCGACCGACGGCAACCTCGTGGGGTCGACGCCAGACGTGGGCGGCAACTGGACAGTCCATGATGCCGGAACTCAACTGGGCAGAATCACAGCCAGTCAAGGTGCAATCACCGTACGCGGCGGCAGCTCTACGTACTCTGAGGACGTCAACAGCCCATTCACACCGGTCGTGTCTACGGGCTCGGTGTACGCCGGTATGGACCTCAACTATCCCACCCCGTCTTCCCTTACGGGCACCGCCGTCGTCACGTACTTCACGCACTTCATCGTGACTGGAACTACCTACGTATGCAGGGTCTTCCCGACTGGCCACACGAGCACGGGCTATAAGCTCGGCATCAGCACAGCTGCTAACACCGCAGAGTTCACCACCACCGCAGAGACCACGTATGGCACCACATATCGCCTGGTCTACAGCTTCGACACCGTTGCCGACAAGTGCTCGCTCTGGGTCAACCCCACCTCGGAGAACTCCACGAGCATCCTGTCATCTGGCACGACCGCGGCTGATACCACGATCAGCGCAGTCGCGTTCCGGCAGGCGAGCGCGACACCATCCTGGACCCTCTCGATTCGCAACCTCTATGTCGCGAAAACCTTCTGCGAGGCCGCCCGCACGACATGCCCACCGCCCAATCCCCCTCCGCCGCCGATCCCCTCGCCGCCGCCACCCACGCTGTCCACAATCTATTCCATCCAGTACACGGCCAGCCCCAACTGCGACCTACCCACTCAAGCGCAGCCTCTTCTCGGGCAGATCGTGATGGTGGAGGGCTACGTGACGGCTGTGAACCGCAACGGCGGCCTCTTCCTCCAGAACAGCACGTGCTGCTCCTCGTGCCCGTGCTCACCGTGGAGTGGCATCTACGTGTTCTACGCGTCTGCCCTGCGCACCACCCCGTCCCTCTGGCTGCCAAACGCCGCCGTCGGCGACCGCCTTCAGATCAGCGCGCCGGTCGGTGCGTTCGGAAATCTGACGCAGCTCGCCATGTCCGCCACCTCTGTGGTCACAGTGCTCTCGACGAACCACACGGTCCAGCCGATCGCTGTGACGACGGGCGCCATCGGCTTGGGCTGTGGCCTCTCGGGAGAGTCGTATGAGGGCATGCTCGTCCGCTTCACCAACGTCCAGATCCTGTCGGAGCCCAATAGCGCCGGCGAGATCCTCATCAACGACGGCTCGGGCCCCACGCAGCTCGAGGACACGCTCCTCGACACGGACGGTCACCTGCGGACCCTCGTGGGCGGCCCGCTCACCGGCAGGGTGCTCTCCTCCCTCACGGGCGTCGTGTACTTCTCTGGAACCGCGGGTGGCTCCTTCGAGATCTTCCCACGCACTGCCGACGACGTCGTGCTCGTGCCGCTGCCGCCGCCGTCGCCGCCGTCGCCGCCGTCGCCACCGCCGAGCCCGCCATCGCCGCCGTCGCCGCCAGCTAACCCGCCATCGCCGGCGCCCCCCCCACCACCGTCACCGTCTCCGCCGCCGTCACCGTCTCCGCCGCCGCCATCGCCGTCGCCGCCGCCGCCGTTGCCCCCGCGGCCCCCGCCGCCCCCACGGCCGCCATTGTCGCCGGGCTCCCGCGTCCTCGCCGCCATCACGGCGACCTTCACCGTGGCGGGCGATGTGACGAGCTTCAACCGAAACGCATTCCGGAACGCCCTGGCGACTCTGATGGGCGTGTCCCCGTCCGTGATCACGCTCAGCGTCACCTCCGCTTCCGTTTCGGTCACCGCCACCATCACGTACCCGACCCAGGCGGCGGCAAGTGCCGTGGCGACGTTGCTCGCCGCAACTCCGGCAGCCAACTTCACCGCCGCGCTTGGCGTCACCGTGCAGGCGGTTTCAAACATTGCACCAACGTCCGTCGCCGTCACTATGCCCTCGCCCGCGCCGCCGCCCTACATCCCTGGAGTCATCGTCAATGCCGACGGCACTTTGTCGATCAACCCAAACTTAATCACCGGCGGCGGCGGCTCCGGCGTGTCTACGGATGTGGTGGTCGGCGTCGCGGTGGGCGTGCCTTCTTTTGTGATCTGTGTCGCCATCATCGTGTGTAACTTCAAGCGCCGCCAGAAAAAGGCCTCAACCATCGTCAAGGCCATCCCGACCACGACCATCAACAACCCTGTGGCGCAGTCCTCGGCCACGAGCGGCGTCGAGATGAAGGACGCAATCTGAACCAGCGGCATGCAGCCGCGCGGGGTGGCAGGGCGCGCGCTCTCGCTCAGGCATCCGAGCGACGCGCACAGCGGGCGCGCATGACACATAAACAAGGAAGGGAGGAGGCGCATTAAGCTCGAAAAATGGTGCTGGGCGGTCCGTTACTGGGCGCGTTGGCCACCGTTGACGTGAGTCGTGACGAGACGAACACAGGAGCCGAACTGTCCCTGTACGTCACGATCGTACACCGGTGTAGCGTGAGTGGTGAGGCCCGTCTTGTGTACTTCTACTTATGTGTACCGCTTTGTTGCTGTTCGTTGGGTTTGTTACAGTGGGAAGCTCGACGGGTAGGCGGGTGGTATCCGCCAAATCCGGAAGCGGAACAGCGAGCTCTACGTCCATATGTCTACATCGTCGTACGCGCTGGGGAGCCGGGGGGCGCGCGGCCATGCGCGCGGCATGGCCACGCGGCCATGGGGGGCGGGCAGGCGGTAAAATATCATCAAACATTCGCACGACAAATTCAACAGCACCGCCGCGCCGCAGCCGACGGTCAGCAACAGCACGCAGCCCGCCAGCCCGCGTGTGCAGCACCGCCATCATCCGTCGGCAAGAAATATGAAATGGGCGTTCGCGCCGCGGCGGAACGTTTCGGCAACCGTTCACCTACAGCTCCAGCAGCACCCTCCGCGCGTTCCGCGTCCTCTCTACATCCTCTCTCCGCTCTGCATCGCATGCCGCTCTGGGTTTCTTAGTACGGGCGGGCGCCTTCGGTTTGGCTTTTGGACGCGTCTGTGACCTGGGTCGTTCACTTTTGTGTTTTGACTTGTTGTTTATTGTTTATACGCACCCTCTCGCGCGGTAACCGGGTCACGGGCTTGTCTGCTTCGACACGACAAGTATACAAGCATACAACGCATGCGGAGAGCCGGTGTGTTTTGAGGCTGCCGCGAATTGCCGCTTCCGGTTCTAGTTCCACGTTTTCTACGAGTTGCTACTGGTACTTGAGTTGCAGAAGGAGCGCGTTCTCAGCAGCCTCTGCCGCCCTGGCCCGTTCCGATGCCGCTGCCACGAGCTGTCTAGGTGCTTCAGCCGCTCTCTGTTTCCACCTGTCCGCATCCGCCCTGTGAGCGGCGACCGCCAAGCAGCTGGCCGCTTACGTGGGCTTATCCGTGGGCGGCACTACGAAGGTAGATGTTGAGGGCAGTTGGCCTGCAGTAAGGCCTGCAGGCCTGCATCCGGTGGCATCTCTCCATAGAGCATCTCTCCTCCCTCGAGCACATCACTCCCGAAGGCCGTCCTTCGACGGAGGGAGGTAAGGAGGGGGGTAAGGAGGGAGGTAAGGAGGGAGGTGGGGGATTCTCTCGAAGGATTCTGTAGAGGGACGCGGGGGCCTGCGAGAGGTGGGGGACGTGGGGGAAACAGGAGCAGAGGACGCTGCTGGCCTGCGAGATGACGAGCACCCAGCCCAACAACCGAGCACCATCACGTTAGTCTCCTCCTCGAGCCAGCTCTGCAACTCGGCGGCAGTCGGTGTGCTCTCCCACTTCTCCTTGAGCCACGTGGCGACAGGGCCCTCGTCAGCAGCCCCTGAGGTTTCGTCACTCGCGGTGCTCAGCTCGACAGCCGGCTCAGAATCCGTGAACAGCACGGTGCTCTCCCACCTCTCCTTGAGCCACGTGCCAAAGATGGGGTCGACCTCTTCAGCTGGGTGCTCCTCTTCAGCGTGGTCGCCCTCTAAGTCGCCCTCGGTGCTCGTTTCGACATTTGGCTCGAAAGGGACAGGGGACGCATCCGTCGCCAGAACACGTGGCGCCTCACCTCGTGTTAGACCTCGTGCACCAGCAAGCTCAATCATACCAGCAAGCAGCGATTGCGCCGCGAGTCGTGCGGTAGCGTCTCGCTCCGCCGACTCAAACTTCAACTCGGCCTCTGCGGAAGAAGTGGATAAAGAAGTGGACGTTTCGCTCTCCGTGCCCTGTGCACTCGCCGCCGTGTGACTCACGTTGATCCTCCTTTTGAATTCGTCCGTTTCGGCCTCGACTGAGATGCACCAGTTCGTTGCAGTCAATGTGCAGTCACACTCACTGCAGCGGAAGCACTTTATTTCATGATGAGCGTTCCCATGGGCAGCATGCCGCTCAGCCACAGACACGGTCTCGAGACAAAGAAGGCAGATTTTGCGACCACTCCCCTCCCATTCCGGTGGCGGCGGAACCGAGGACTGCCTTCGAACATGGGCCTGCTCGGCCAGGACCTCGTCGATGGGCCACCGGATCATTAGCCCCGACGCCGTCCCACAATGGTTCCGTGCTCGTTCGGCTCCCGTTTTCCTTAGCGCCGGTGTGCTTTGCGACGGAGCGAAGGCGACGGTCGGAGCAAAAGCTGACGCGAAAGCAAGCGCGCAGCTCGCACGTCACATCTCCGGTCGACGGAACTCTCACAACGAAACTTTGGAGTTTTCGAGAAGTAACGATGTGCATGCGTGCCCTAGAGTGACGTGGACACCCATGCCGGCAGACTCGGGGTCGGGTCATCGGTCCTCGCGCCGGGCACCGGCACTGCTCTGCTGACGGACGACGGCGACACCTTAGCCATGCTGGCAGACTCGGGCGAGGCTTTCCGTGGGGAGGAGGCTGGTGGGCTCCTCCTCTGGAGTTCTGGCGAGGACGGCACTTCGATCATCGAATGCGAGCGATTCAGCGCGCGATGGTGCGTGGGGCCCACTGCCTTACTGGGGCCGGGCTGATGCGCGCTCAACTCCACTGACTTACTCTCCCACTCCTCTGTGGGATAGTAGGACTGCGCCCGCTGGCGCGGCGCCATCTCAGGCAGCACGATCGGCAACGGGCGATCATTGCTTCCGCCGAGAAGCGCGGCCGCATGCTCCTCCACCACCTTCTTCTGCTCAGCGAGGGCGGCAGACTGCTCCTGCAGCCGCGCCGCGTTGGGCACCGCCAGACGGTTGAGGTACTTTGAGCGGAAGTTGTCGCCGACGCCGCCGCCGCTGCCGCTGCCGCCGCCGCTGCTCCCGCGGCCCCCGCTACCACTCGATGTGTGCAACGGCGCTTTCTGGTCGAAGCTCTCGCTTCGCCCTCGCCCAGGCTCGGCCCCATCGACGGCGCCTCTCGCGCCAGTCTCGACGGCCTCGAAGTCGTCCTCAAGCACGGCATCCACCCCCTTTGGGGTGGGCGCGCGCACTGAGTGGCGGAGCGAGAAGTAGTACTGTGCGTACTGCGACGCCGAGATGATCGTATTGTACTCGAGCCGCGTGAGGTACGCTCGCTCCATTCGATTGATGTTGCGCACGTTGAACATCGGGCAGATCGATTGGAAGTCCGAGTTCCAGTACGAGATGTCATGCCAGACCTTTGAGGCGAGGAGGAGCGAGGCGAAGACGACCGGCCGCCACGAGCGCGCGTGCAGCAGCACGCCCTCTGAGCGGGCCTCGAGCCGGTCGATGTAGATGAGCGTGATCACCATCGACTGCGGTGTCAGCCGCGCTTTTTGCCGAATGTTCTCAATAAATGTTGCGATGATGTGCACGCTCGGCACCGGGTAGTTAGGTGGCGGGAGCTTGAGCGGCGGGAGCTTGCGCATGACGTACAACGTCGGGAAGCTCAGCAGCTGCTGGTGGTACAGCGGCAGAGTCACCTCATAGCGGTCCTCGGGCTCAGGCTCCGTGTGAGTGTCCTCGCAGAAGAGCGGCGTGATGACCTTTGAGTCCGCAGTCTCGTTGTCGCGGATGCGCCGATACAGGACCGTGGCCACCGATCGGATCAGCTCTCGGTGGTCGGGCTCGACGCACGTGGACGCAGCCGCAAGCCTTGATGACTCTTCTGCGGCGCCGGCAAAGATCGGCGGGACGGCCATCAAGGGCGTCTGCTTCACCTTCCCCTGCGTGACGTTACTGCCGCTGCTGCCAGAGTTGGACGGCGAGGTCCGGCTTTTGCCGGTCCAGGAGGGCATCGTACCCGAAAGCCGCACGACAGTCTACAGGTAGGACTTCTGCTTGTGGCCCTTTCATCTTCGACGACTTATCATCATCCCTCCCACACGAGCTTCCTTCGGACCTCCGCGCTTCAGATCACACCCCGACCCTTTTAGTGCGAGAGCGTTCGGGTCACGTGGGGTTAGTCTAAATTCGCCGACGGCTGTTATATTCCAGACCAGGCCGTTATCCCCATCCCCGATCTCCCCGGGGACTCCGCCCTTGGGACTACACGCGGTCAGCTGCGCTTGCCTCCGCAAGGGCAAGCGCCAAGCGCCCAGAAGCCTCTCTCTATCCTTGTCTCTATCACTTGCCTCAGTCTCGCGATGGCGCAAGCATTATCGGTAGCCGTCTTCGCGAGAACCTCAAATTTCGTACAGTCGCCGACATAGAATTCGAAAGTGTACTTCTCGAGCTGTCGAGCTGTCGAGGCTCCGTCGAGGCGCTGTCGAGCCCGCTGTCGAGTAGCTGTCGAGGGGCTGTCGAGGCCTTGCCTGTCGAGCCTTGTCGAGTTCCTGTCGAGTTCCTGTCGAGTTCCTGTGAATCCTGTCGAGCCTGTCGAGGCTGACTCCATGCATGACTCCATGTGAGGTGACAAGCGGAGTGGCGAGTGTCATAGGGAATCTGCTGGCTTTCGGGGGGTGACGTGGGGTTTCCTTTCCTTTTTGGGGGGGGTTTCCTATCGGATACGTATCCTGATGTATTCTGATGTATCCTGCATGTATCCTGATCGTATCTTGATGTGTCCCGTA
>ENA-UOXO01000876-UOXO01000876.1-mixed-culture-metagenome-genome-assembly--contig:-NODE-876-length-22296-cov-38.293017_pt1 | contig 22296 bp, 10 predicted proteins | sample MGYA00238162_ERZ761640 | MGnify/ENA primary metagenome ERZ761640 (study PRJEB28914, sample SAMN08778297) | mixed culture metagenome | isolation source: Freshwater growth medium | place: USA...
GGCGGCGGCGGCGGTGGCGGCGGCGGGGCTGGTGAGGGTGGCGGCGGCGGCGGCGGGGGCGGCGCGGGCGGCGGCGCGGGCGGCGGCGCGGGCGGCGGGGCTGGTGGCGGGGCGGGCGGCGGGGCTGGTGGCGGGGCGGGTGGCGGGGCGGGTGGCGGATCCTTGAGCTTGAGCATCAGCGCCGTCTTGAGCGCCGCCTCGGTGACGACCTCGGCCATCTTGTCGACGAGATTGCCGAGATTGCCGAGGTCGTGAACCGTGTGAGGCCGTCTGGGCGGTGACGGCGGTGATGGCGACGGGGGCGGTAGTGCTGGCGGCGGCGAGGGTGGTGGCGGCGCGGGCGGCGCGAAGGGCCTGCCGAGCGAGGCACTCACTTCGTCTGACATGGACATCCGGCCTTTCCCTTTCCACTCCATTCGCTCCGTCGAGCACCCACGGGTGGTGAACAGCCTATGGAAGCCGAGCTGCATCTCAGCGATCATCTCCGAGCCGAGCGCCGTCGTGAGCTGCGTGCCCGCCGGGTGGCCTGCCAGGCTCTCCCCCTCCCATACGACCACGAGGATCAGCAGCAGGGCGTACGTCAGCAGCGAGCGCCAACGGTGCTCTTGGTGCCCCCGCTGCAGCTGCTCCGCCTCCGCCTTGGCCTCGGCTCGCGCCGCCTCCGACGCCTCCGCCTGCTGCTGCTGCTGCTGCTGCTGCTTGTCACTCGTCTTGGTGGCGCTGCTGGGCACGACCTGCCACTCGCAGGTGCCGTCCGCGCGCCGCGTTGGCGAGTAGACGCCCGCCTGCACGCGCCCATTGGACGAGAGGGTGCTGGCGCTGGCGCTGGCGCTGGTGCTGGTGCTGGTGCTGGTGCTGGTGCCGGTGCTGGCGCTGGTGCCGGTGCTGCCGTCGGCGCATCCGTCGGCGCCGCCGCAGGCGCCACCCTCGGCTTCGCCGCCGAAGCCCATGCCAATGATGCCAGTGTACGAGATGAGCAGGAGCGCCGTGCCGAGCGCCCAGAAGGCGGCGCCGCTCAACGGAAGGAATCCGAAGTCGCCCGCGGTGCTCAGCACGGCGCCGACCGCGTACATCCCCAGCCCTAGAAGCCCGAAGAGCCCATGCACGACGAGCAGCAGCAGCTGCAGCGGCGAGGGCTGGCAGCCGCATGCGAGCCTGGCACAGAGGCCCTCCGAGGGCCGGGGAGCGGCACAGGAGCCCTCCGAGGCCAGAGCATCCGAGGGGAGCGGCGGCGGCGGTTCGAGCAGCTGCTCGATCTCGGACTCGATCTCGGACTCGATCTCGGACCGTTTCTCGGAGGGATGGACCTCGCCGGGCGAGAGGTGCATCGATGGGGACTCGAATGGGGACTCGGATGGAGGAGAGGAGACGTCCCCTTCGCCCAGGGCGGGCGTCTGCGGTGAGTAAGGGTAGCCGAGCGGCAGGTTTCCAGCGGCCGATGCCGATTTCGGGGCTTTGGCGCGGGGGTCGGTGCCACACGCGCCGCGGACGTCGCTCAAGACGGCGCTCGGCCCGGATGGCCTGCGGAGGATCTCGGCGACGACCGGGTGGGTCTTGCCCTTCGTGAGCTGCTCGATGGCGCTCACGTAGTCGCCCTGGACGCGCACGCCCCCGATCGCAATCAGCTCATCACCGCGTACGAGCCGTCCGAGATTCAGACTGTCCGCGGCCACGCTCTTGATGAGCACTGACGGTCCCCTGATCGCATCCTCGACGCGCCCTAGCGTGATGCCAAACGTGGTAGGAACACCCTTGCCGTCTCTGGCGCACTCGAGCATAACTTGCAAGCTCTCGCCCGCGTCGCGCCCGTTGGCTGCGGCGCCTGCCGGCGAAGAGAGGCGTGCACCACGCACACTCGTCACATACTGGGGACTGCTCGCCTCGGTGCCCAGTGCCTCGAGGAGCTCGTAAGCTGCGAACTGTTGCTCCGCGGCGGCGGCCGCCTCGCACGCGTGCTCCTCGGCCTGCGCGACGGCGCGCTCCATGGCCATCGCCGCCGCGCGCTCCACCGCCCGCTCGCGCGCGAAGTCCTCCGCGAGCTCCTTTTCAGCTTCCGCATGCAGCTGATGGGCGAGCGCCGCCTTGAGCGCCTCAGCTTCCTCCTCGGCCGCACGGCGCGCCTCGGCGAGCACACGCTGGCGCGCCTCGCTCGCCACTCGGCGCGCCTCCGCCTCAGCCTCCACGCGGGCGCGCTCGATGAGTTGACGGTGGTGCTCCGCCTCCGCCTGCCGTTCGGCTTCGGCGGCAGCGGCGGCGGCCTTGGCTGCGCGCTGTGCTTCGGCACCGCTCATGCGCCGCTCATACTGCTGCAGCTGGTACTGCGTGAGCTTGCTCGCGAGCACGTCGTGCGAGTCCGAGAGGGAGTAGGAGATAACCGCCAGGTCGAGGGCGTGGCGCAGCTGCACCGTGGTCCAGTGGCGAGGAGAGGGTGGCGGTCCTTCCCCTTCTGCTTCGGCCGGAGGCGCAGATGGGGACGATGCGACCACGGCGCCATTGATGGAGGCACCCTGCGGTATTCGAGAATCACGCAGAGCGCTCTCCGCCCCCCCGCTCGCACTCTCGCGCGCGACCGCTTGCCGTACCGCCAGCTGCAGCGACGCCACGACCTCCTCGAGCCTCTCCGAGGGCGATTTCCTCGGCGAGACGGTCCAAGGGCGCTGACGGTCCACAGGGCCGGGTGAGACGGGCGTGGCCGGTGGTAGCACCGTCAAGGCGGCCGCTGCCTCAGCCGCTGCTGCCGCCACCGCAGCACGTGGCAGCGTCCTCGTCGAGGGCGCCGGTGGCAACGTCTCGGCCGCTGACTTGGCAGCACTGGCACGCAGGCCCGAGTATTGGACTGGCACGTACGGCGATGCATCAGGCCCGCTGAACGTAACGCCGCGCTGCGTGCTGCGAGCCGAAGGCATCGCACTCGTCGACGGGGTTGCGGCGAGCGTGGGCGCTCCAGACGAGTTGCGCAAGCGCCGCTCAGCGAACCGCTGCCGTGCCTCCTCACGCTTGGCCTGGAGCTTCTGCCAGCGCTCCTCCTCCTCCCTGGCGCGACGCTGCTGTGAGTCTTCGGCCTCGGACTTGGCGGCGGCATCCGCCGCGGCCGAAATCCGCAGCTGCCGCTGCAGCCGCTCGGCGTTCTCGATTTGCAGCCTCTGCATACGCTCAGGCCGCGTCTCCTGCTTGTACGCCTCCGGAGTAGGGTACTCAACGAATTGGTGTTGCATGCTGTCGCCATACTGCTGCTTTCGGGCCGACCGCAAACTACTCGACTGTGACTTTGGCGTGTCGGACATCGCGTGGGCCACGGTCTCCGTATTACCCGCCGCCACTGGGATGGGGCCCCGAAGCGGAGGAGCGTCGTTTCGGGCGCCCCGATGTTCGCCATCTATTACGAGACTCGTGTGACGTCCTATCGCGAGAAGACTCTCAATTTCGACGTGTCGATAGACCATTGAGTCTGTGAAATGAGGGTGTTGTGAATGAAATGAGGGGCGGTGAGGCCTTGCCCATGAGGACCGAGGTGCCTGCCATGGTGGCGTCACCGACGCTGTTCCCGCACAATCGCCAAGTCCCCGAGTTCGCGGCGCACCCTCTCATCCAGCGTGAGGCGAGCATCTACGAGTCGGACTGCACCTGCACGCGTAAGGTCGAGGAGGGGCGCGCTCAGCTCCATGCCTCTCTCGACCGAGTCCTCGTCATCGACATGCGGATGATGTGGAACGGCATCGGAAACTCGCTCACGCGATGGCTCGCGGTGCTGCGGCTGGGCACCGCGTCCGGACGTGCAACCTTCTTGTGGATGAGTGATCGCGAGCTGCGTGCTAGCAAGCACGCAGCGCCCGCCGCAGCGCGTCGATTGGACGAGCGGCCGCCACCCAGCCGCTCTTCCAACGCCACCATCTCTTACACGGCCGACGGTCGTGTATTCCCGCGCCGCCTGCGCGATAAACGCGGTTCCAAACAAAACCTCAAGCGCAGATACGGTCATCTTCGCCCCGAGGGGTTCGACCTCGGCGACTATTTTGTGGCAGTCGGCGCCGACTACCGCTGGTCGCGCTCCACGTACCGGCGCGTGGCCACGTCGATGGCAGCGCGCTTCAACGTGACATCGCCGACGATTGTGAGCTACCATTGCCAGCATCACACATGGGCGTGCATGAAGCCCTACTTCGAGGTGGGGCCGATGGCTCCTGCGCAGCCGGATGACGAACCAGCCGCCCTCGACCGGGGGTACGACGCGCCGCCCACCCAGTACTTTTTCGAGCACGAGCATGAAAAGGACGGCCAGATCCTGTCGTGGCTGGCGGCGCGACGCGACCCGTGGCTGCTGCTCCGGCTGCACGAGCAGACGGCCCTCGAGCCCTCGCAGAACGCTGCCCATGCCGCTCTCTCGGGTGCGTGGCTCGGACGGACGACCGGCTCGTCCAAAAACGCCGACCCGGACGCCGGTGTGCTGGCCGACCCCGTGGCAGCAGCCGACAACGACCCGCTCTGGCGCAACCTTCTCGCCGATCGGCTGCCGACGCACGCCTGCGGCACGTGCCTGGTCCGAGCCGACGAAGAGAAGGACTGCGTGCGTGATCGACCTGGCAAGGGCAACTGGCGACCGAGTGGCAAGCCGACAGAGCCAAAGTTACTCGCTGCGTACCTCGCGGCTTCGCGTCCGGCGTGGGCGCAGGGACTTCGCGTGCTGCGTCGGCTGCGGCGCGGCGCGCGCATGATGGCCATCTCGACAGTGTGCGAGACCTATGCGGTGCTCCGGCCACGCCCGTGGCTGCAGCGGGCCATGCTCACGTACCTTCGCCGCTTGGAGGAGGCGCGCGGCGGCGGTCCTCTCGTCGGTATGCACATGCGATGGCCTCTGATGACCTCTGATTGCCTCTGATGACGTCATCTTTCATCAGGTAAGCACATGCGCACCGGGGTGCTTGGGAGCGCTCCCTCATCATGTGATTGCCTCCCTCATTGCATGATTGCCTCCCTCATCAGGTATGCACATGCGCACCGGCTTCGCCGACTGGCAGTGGTACTCGGCCACTCGTCAGGTGGATGCGGCCGAGCAGAAGCGGCTCGCTGCAAGCGAGTGGAGCCGCGCGGCCACCTCGCCCCCGCTGCCGTATGCGCGCCACTGGGCGACTCTCGAGGGTATGATGCTCGACTGTACCGCGCCGGGCTTGCCCTTGGGCACGCCTTGCTTCAAGTGGCGCACGCCGCGCGAACGCGTGTCGCCGACAGTGGCCATGGCGCTGGAGTACTGCGCCGGCAACTCGCCAGCGCTGGCGGGCGTGCGGCCGCTACCCATGCCGGGCAACGGCACGCTCGCCGCGGCGGTCGAGTGCGTACACCGGTACGCACTCGAGCTTACAGCCCCTCGCCTGCCCCAAGCCCGCCGAGGCAAGTCGGGAGGCAAGTCGGCCACGTCGCCGCGGGAAGGCGCGCCACGAGTCCAGTGGGGCGTTCTCGTGCTCGGCGATGCGCCGGGCTACGTCTCTCTCGTGCGCAACTTACCGGCGCTTGCAGGGCGCGTGGTCGAGACCAACGACGCCGGCGCCGTCGCTCACACCACCTTCACCGGCTCTTGCCCGCCCAACAGCGGCAAGTGTGTGCAGATGGGCACGCACAACCCGCATGGCGGCTGGACTCGCGCCATGATCGATTACTACATAGGAGGGCTCACCGACGCCTTCGTGACAGTGCTCTTCTCCTCCTTCCCCGGCGCCTTTCTCCGCCGCTCATTGCTATGCTGTCGGCATCGCGCCCACTTCGGCGCCATGTACTCGCAGGAGTACAGCCACCGCGACAAGCCGATGCGCAATCTGGACTTCCTGCGCGCGATGATGCAGACGCATGAGGTGGGCACGGCTCAGGCTGAGTGGGCCGCAGCCCATAGTGCTGCCCCAGTGGAAGTGGCACCGGAGGCCGCGACTGAGCCGGGACGGCCTGCCATCATCGAATGATGCGATGTGCAACCGTGAGCACAGCTCGGATACAAGTATACACAGTCCAGATACGCAGGGGCGTGACGCGTGTGTGGGTGTCAGAAGAGTATTGGGTTCACAGCCACCCATCACCGTTCACAGCTCACGATGGGGTTGCTGCTCCCCGGAAGCGTCTCCCTTGCCACGCCAGCCCGCGCATTGTGGCAATGGCAGTGGCGTCTTTTTTTAGATTGTACGGCACGGTATTCGGCACGCTGATCTTAACATCGCACTCTGCTGCGGCGCTCGCCGCCAAGAAGACGCCGGCGAAGAAGACAACCGGTGTAGCCTCGACGGGGGCTCGGGGCTTCAGCGCCCAGGCGGGCGTGAGCAGCACCAAGCTTCCATCCCTCGGCGATCCTCAGATGGACGCAGCCTTGGCATCTCGGTGCGAGGTGCTGCGCACGCCTCGAGGACAAAAGGACGCGCAGCCGTGGCTGGAGCTGGGCTCTCTGCTCGTCAAAGCCAAAGAGTACTCTGAGGCCGAGCGCGTCTTCCGTGCGGGCTCAGCGCGCGTTCCGAAGAACGAGATGCTCTCCGGCGCGGCGCTCATGCTCGGTGGCGACTCGGCTGCCTACTGCCGCAGCGGCATCGGCGACCTGCCCTCCACACCCGCCGCCTTCGACGACGCGAACTTTGAGAGCTTCGAGGCGCCGCCGGCTGACCTGCGCGGCTGGGACCAGGCGGACCGTGCGGTGGACTGGGAGGCGTCCGAGCTGGCAGTGGGCCGCCGCGGCGTGGTGCACAAGAGCAAAGGGCCGTTGCTAGATCCGGCGGAGTGCGCGTGGGTGATCAAGCAGGTGGAGGCGCAGGCCGCCATCTCGGGATGGACCACGAATCGTCACGTGCAGGCGCCCACGACCGACATCCCTGTGTCGCAGGTACCTGACCTCTGATGACGTCTGATGACGTCTGATAACCTCTGATGACCTCTGATTGCCTTATGATTGCCTATGATGACATATGACTGCACTCTCATCAGGTACCTGATTGCACTCTCATCAGGTACCTGCGATCCGCGAGTGGTTCGACCGCTCGCTCGCGACGACGCTCCTCCCGATGCTCGCCAGCCGCTTCCCACACGCGGTCAAGTCCGCCGCACAGCTGCGCGTGATGGATGCCTTTGTCGTGCGTTACGACGCGAGGGAGCAAGCCTCATTGCCTACCCATCAGGATGAGAACACGCTCTCGTTTACGATCGCCCTCAACGACCGGAGCGAGTACGAAGGCGGCGGCACCGTCTTCGAGAGGCTGCGCCCGATGGGCGCCGTCACGGGCGCGCCCTTCGAGCAGACGATCCTGAACGCGGACGCGGGCGGCGTCGTCGCCTTTCCGGGCCGACTGCGTCATGGCGGCAGCGTCGTGACCTCGGGCCGCCGGTACATCATCCCGCTGTTCATTTACGTCGACTCGAACCGCAGCGGGCGCGAGGCGGGCTATGTGTTGCGCCACCTAGGTATCGAGCCAGTCGCCGCCGGAGATTTAGGGCTCTCGCGATACGCGAAGCAGGTGCTTGAGAGCAGCCGGCCAGCGGAGCCCAGCGAAAACGCGACCTAGGCGATAGTCCCCAGCGGCCCCACAGCCCACTGGCATATCCATAATCGAATAGCAGTGGACACGCCTCGGAATGTTTGTATGCGTTTCATATCACACGTATGGTTAAGCCACGCCCAACCGCCATTTAAATTTTATGATACGGTTTTCACACCAACTCACGTTTTTGCTCCCTACCCAGCGCCACGTCGCCCACCGGGCCGCCCGCCCCGCGCAACGGATCTGGGTCGGCGACCCACTCGGCCTCCGACAGCTCAGCGAGCACAGCGATGGGAAGTCCGTCAGCAGGAGGCGGGAGCACCGTCGCCGCTGTGTGAAGTCCGTCAACAGGAGGCGGGAGCACCGTCGCCGCTGAGGCCGGATCAACAGGTCCCTTGGCACGCGTCGAGGAGCGCGAAGGCGCCGCCTCCGTGCTCATCTCGGCTCCAAACAGGTTCGTCTTGGGCTCGTCGGCAAAGAGTCCGGGGAAGCGGCTCGTGGGTGCCGTGCTGGGCGCGTCTTGCACTGCAAACTCGTTGGGGTCGTCGGGGTCGTCGGCCGGGGGGGGCTGGGGGGCCTGGGGGGCCTGGGGGGCCTGGGGGGCCTGGGTGGGAGGTTGAGGGGCAGGCGCGACGGGCGCGGCGGACAGCGCAGTGGCGGCCCCTCCTCTGCCTCTGCTGAGATGTCGCTGCTGTAGCAGCTGCTCCTGCTGAAGCTGCTCCTGCTCCTGCTCGTGCATCGAGAGGGAGAGGGCGAGCGCGAGCTGCAGCTCGGGATCATAGTCCGTGGCCGCGGGCGCGCCGCCGGGCTTGCCTGACAAGTAGACCACCTCTGGGTCAGCGGTCTCGGCCACGCTCCTGTTCACAGCCTGTTCACAGCTGCCCCTGCGTGCGTGCGATAGCAGCTGCGTCGGCGACTTCGATATCCGCGGCGCCCTGGGCGGTGGCGAGCCGGCGCTCGCTGCGGCGCTCCAGTGCGGTGGCGGTACGGCGCTCGGTACGGCGCTCCTCGACCCTCGCGCGAGGCGTGCCTGTGGCAGCGGCGGCGCCAACGGCGACGCGAAGCCGCCGAGGCGGAGCCGGCGCTCATTTTCATCGGTGACGCTCGATGGCATCAGGAGTTGGCCGGGGGCAAAGAACTCGTGTAGGTCGTGAAGGTAGTCGACGAACTTGAGCTTGCCCCAGAGCGCGATGCCAGCGAGGGTGAAGCTCACGCGCAGCCCAAGCGTTGGATGGACCATGTAAAAGGCTTTGAGCTCCTTGTGAACCTGCATCGGGAGGGCCGAGAGCAGCGTGCGCAGAAAGTGGAGCGTGGGGCCGCACTCGTCCGGCAGGCCCGCCGCCAGGAAGATGAGGACAAACGGGCGGCCGACGAGCTCGTTGGCCTCGCGCAGCAGCAAGAGGGCCACGGACTCCGAACGCGGCGTCTTGAAGGTTTCGTCACCTTCGGCTGCCTCGAGCTCAGAGCCGCACGCCGCGTGGATACGGCTCGCGACGAGGATGAGGCTCGGCCGGCCCTGCAGGTCGGTGCCGCCGCGGTACACGAGCTCCTCACGCTCAACGTGCGTGAGCTCGCTGCGTTGGGCGCGCTTGATCATCTTCGCGTACTGCTCGCGCGCCTCGAGCTCCTCCTCGTCCTCCTCCTCGTCCTCGTCCTCCTCGTCGGGCACGCTCCTCGCGCCGTAGTGAGCACTGCCGCCTCCTCCTCCGCCTCCGCGTCCGCCGCCGCCGTCGCTTCCGGTGCTGCCATTGGCGCGCACGCGCCCATTCTGATCGGCGGGAGGGACGAGGGCACCGATGCTGCGTCCGTTCACACCGATGCTGCGTCCGTTCACACCGATGCTGCGTCCGTTCATGGCCGCGCGTTCATGCGCCGCGCGCTCCGCCCGTCGAGCTGCCTCGAGCGCTTCGTCAGCCTCCGTTGGCGCTCGCTCATCCCTAATATGGCGCTCATCCCGCGTCTCGAAGGCCTCCTGGATCACCTCCATCCACTCCTCCCACCAGGGGCGTTCGTCGTGGGAGCCGTTGGGCAACCTGACGCCACCCGCGACGATGGGCACACTGTGCACACTGCGCACACTGCTGCCGCTGCCCGCGACCACGCCGCCGCTGCCTCCCACCCCTCCGCCGCCGCCGGACCTGCCACCCCCTCTGGCGACCCGCTCAGCCCACTCACCAGCGTCGGACGCGTCCGCGGAGCGCTTCTTGTACCGTTCGTCGGGGCCTGGGAGTACGGACTTGAATTCGCCGAGCCCGTCGGGCCCCTTGCCGCCTAGCAGGTCTGCCCAACTCTGGTCTCCTCCTCCTCCGACGCCGCCGCCGCCACCGCTCAGTGGCGCACGCTCCGCCAGGACCCATTCATAGGCGCCCCCGCTCCCTGCCGCCGCCCCCAAACGGCCTCCCTCGCTACCCTCCAGAGCCGCGCCCGCCGCCACCGAACCAATGGGCGCCGGCGCCGTCGCCGCGCTCGCTGCCCTCGCGGCCGTCTTCGCCATCGAGGCAGAGGCTGGCGACATATCGCTCGGCCCCCGCGAGGGCGTGAAGGCGCGCATCGGCGAGCCGAGTCCCGCGCCCGGGCCAGTCGAGATTCGAATCTGGCGCTCCACGGCCAGGATCTCGCCGTCAGCGTCGCCGAGCATACGCCCTGAGAGACAGTCTCGTGAGCGCCCTAGCTCGGCGGGCGTGCGGGGGAAGTAGAGCGGTAGGCAGCGACTGTACGACTCGAGCTCGTCCTGCTGCGGCATGAGCAGCAGCAGCACGTCGATCGCGCCCGGATGCCGCTCGAAGAACCGTCGGATTGTGCGCAGTGCCACGTGGCAGCCCTCCTCGCGTGGATAGTGCTTCTTCTCCACGTCGTGCAGCGGCAGCAGTGCCACGGTGCGCAACCCTTTGTCTCGGCACAGCTGGAGCGTCGTGCGGTACGCCCAGTGCAGCGCCGATTCGGCCGCCTCGGCGTATTGCTCCCGATAGCGCGGGCCTATGGCATGCACCACCCGACGCGCAGTGAGCCCGTGGCCGGCCGTGTCGCACGCCTCGCCCGTGCGGACCGTTTCGATTGCAAGCACTTCGCGCTCGAGGCCTGTGCCGCCGTGGCTAAAGATGTCGCCCACTACACCCGTCCGATCCGTAAGCGCCTCGTTGTTTCCAACCACCAAAGCGTCCACGGCCAGCGTCCACGGCTCCGATGCACGAACAAGCACGATGCGACGATTGATGCTCTCTTCGATGGCAAATGGAGGTGGCGACGCGCCCTCCGCGTCGGACGATGGCACGTCGGCATGTCGCTCCGTCAGGCCCGCGAGGCTCGCGTGCCACGAGACGAAGGCCTGCGTCGTCATGGACACGCGAAACCCAACGCGTCTCTGTGACGAATCCACGTGGCTGGACGAGACTTCGTGAAACTGTTACTGCTCGTCGTGCGCACGTTTGCTGCGAGAAAATTAAAAGGTCGTAGGATTCCACTGGGTATCCGTCGTGGGCCGCCTGGCGCCATGTAAGGTGTGTGTATTCTGAGCGGGCAGTAACAGTGCCGTAGCCCCGGTTGTCGCGTACGTCGTATTAACGTTCACACGGTTCACACACATAACCCGGATTTCCTATGCACCCCCAGCGACGGGCCGACCGACGGCCGACCTTGAACTCAACTCGCCGCGCCGACTTGGTGACCTCAATGCCTGCGGCCGCCACTTTGATCGCGCTGCCACACCTCGGCAGAGTCTCGCGCACGAGCCCCGACGAGGCACCTGTGCCCTACATCGAGCAGCCAGCAGAGACGGCCACCGCACTCGCCGGTCAGTTCTCGCTGCGCAATGCGTGCGTCACCTTTTACAACACATCCTCCACTACACGGCGTGCACACTTCGTCTCGTTAGAAGGTGTGAGCGCCTTCGTACACGGATTTAACGAGTTCCAGCAGGGCTTTCGCCGGCTTGCCATCATTCGGCCCGTATCTGGCGCGCAAGAGCGCGAGACGCTCCGCGATCGCTGCCCGCATCGGCAACTCGGCCTTGCAATGTCGTTCTCAACGGACAACATGGGCCACCAGCTTCGCCACGCGCCGGCGGACTACGCCGTCCTGCGCAAACATCTCTCCGCGGACGCCGACCTGATCCCAGTGGCTAGCCACTGGGCCGGGCTTCGGTGGGACCACGCACCCACATTTCGCTCGTTTGCGTGGGAGTTTACCGTGCGGTCGTTGAGTGCTGCCACTCCCGAGCAGCTCACAACCAACCTGCGTCGGCTCCTCACGCCACCGTACTGTGCGTGCTACGATCGAATCGAAGGATCCGTGAGCGAGCACAACCCATACGCCATGCACGAGGAGGCACGGCGCACTCAGCGGAATTGGCGCGACGCGGCGCTCGCCAACGCCGCCCTTTTGCTAACGGCAGAGCAAGCAGCTACCGCCGCCGTTGCCGACCGGCAGCTGTTGTACATCGCTCGCGCAGTGGGAACGCGCGTCGTAAGCAACGGGGCTGAATTGGTGCGCGAGCTTCGCGCTCACCACCCTCGCGTGCGCCACGTCGTGCTCGAGCGGCTTCCCGTTGCGCAACAGATGATGACCGTGGCCTCGTCCGCGGGCCTCATTGGCGCCCACGGCTCGGGTCTCGTGTGGACAACCTTCCTGCCTGCGGGGTCGCGCCCGACTGCCGTGATCGAGATGCTACCGCGCACGAACTCCATTTACTGGTCGTACGCGCTCATCTTCCCCGACCTGTGCGCGCCGCTTGGCGTGCGCCACTGGACCGTGCGGGCCGAGCTGACGCCGACGCCCACGTGCAAGCCCAAGGGTTCGCGCAAAGGAGACACCGGTTCGCCGCTGCGCTGCAACCTGACCGTGCAGGCGCCTGAGCTTCTGCGAGCCGTCCGTCACGCCGAGGAGTGGATCGCGACCGCCGCCGCTCCAAAGGGGCCGGATTTGTACGATTCGTGGCGGCTACTCTCTTTAAGCTACGTGCACATTGCGCCGTGGGGCGTGCCGCTCGCGGCACTGCCAGAGTCAAAAGCAGCACCCGAGTGGCTCGCGGCCACCCAGCGGCCACTCACCACAAGTAAGCAGGCGCACGCCGAGTCGATCCGGTACGCACAGGCGTGGAGCGATCGGACAGGTGCGGGTCGCGAGGAAGACCCTTTGGATGCTGTTGGCTGAGCAGCGGTGAAGCCTGCGAACCTGATGAGTGCATCGAGACGTAGATCGTAGTTAGCCCAGGACGTTCGGAAGTCGTTTCTCGTGATATACTAAATTCAATCCATGTATCGATCGCGTAGACAATCCGGTCGTGGTACGTGGAATCCGTTAATTCCGTACGGTACCACGGATTCCACCGCTCGCCCCCCGCCGCCCCGGACCCCGCGCGGTCCTACAATAGCGGCCAGAGCTAGAAAACACAAGGAAAACTGTGTCTTTAAGGCTCTTCAGTTGAATTCGAGGCGCTGCGCGCGCAAAAAAATCGAAATTTACAGTGACCGCTTTGCAGAGCGATTTGGGGGGCGCGGGGGGGGGGGCGCGGTCGGCCGTTTGAGGCCGTTTTCTGATTTCTTCCGTCTGATTGCGCGGAACATGACCTTCATCCCCGCGTTAACGCCCGATCCCGGGACCCCGTCCTAGCGTGCGGCGTCCCGGCCCGATATCACAGTTTACTGAACACACTCGCGCGGAACCGTCCGACCGGCATGTCGATCCCGCATCCGTCCCCCCCGTCTCCAACGGATTCGCATGCAGCTGTGCAGGACGACCGCGCCTGCGCGACGCGCTGCCACGCTTGAGATCAGATGACCTGGTGGCTTGTGCCACGCATCTCGTTCGTTCACTACTTCGTGATCTCGCCGCGCCACGCATCGCACAAGTGGCTGCACACATGCTGCTCAGACGTGCTGCTCTGCGCTGCGTGCCGGCGTGGACGGCGGCACAGGCACACCCTGGGCCGGCGTGCCACTCGCTGGCGTCGCCCACAACGGCGCGCCCACCGCAGCACCCGGCGCCGCGCTTCGCGGCGTTGGCGGCTGAAAGGAGGATTGCACGGCCATGGCCGCGACGACACACGCTTGCGGCAACGGCCTGTCAGGCGGCTGTTGCCGCCACGGCGGCAGCACATTCGGTGCCGACGGCGGTGTCGGCGTCGGATGCGCCGGGGCGACAGAACGGGTGGACGGGTCGGGCATCAGAACTGGCACATCGCTTACCACGCCAGTGCCAGAGGCTGCCGCTGTATGCTGTGCCAGTGGTAGCCTGGCTGCGGCAGTGGACTTGGTCTGATACTGGTCGTCCCAGAAGGGCACCGCCGCTGGCGGCACGTACGGCTTCCGACGGAGCTCGCGCGCGACACACGCGCTGAAGGTGAGAGACAGGAGCATTGTGACGAAGAGGGTCAGCTGGCTGAGGAGGCTGAGGGTGGCGCCAAACGCGACTGAGTCACACACGCCATCGGCGACGGCTCTGCAGTAGGTGGGCTGCAGGTACGTGCACGACTGCAGGGGAAGCACCTGCGCCTCGTAAAGCGGCTGCACATCCTTCAGGAGTGCTTGCAGCTGCCGTGCGTCGTCCGTCGGACACATCTTGAGGTCCCCACTGATGATCTTCTCGAGCTGCTTGAAAGACTCATCGGCGTCTGTGAGCTGGGCTTGTAAGTCGTCGACAAAGCTTGAGTCGCGACAAAGCGAGTAGAAGTCGACCAGCTCGCGCGCCGGCGAGCCCATTTTGAGCCCATCCCAGATGTGGCCGAGTTTGGCGTCCGGCTCTTCACATAGGTCGGCGCTGCTGAGCGCGACGAATGCGTACACGGCCGTGGTGGCGAGGAGGATGAGGGTGGCGGCGAGGAAGATGAGGCTCGAGGCGCAGTCAAGGAAGCGTGTGCATGCGCCCGTGCAGCCGCATCGGCCGCACGCCTTGAGCACGAGCAGCCGGAAGAGCTCAAGCAGTACGCCGATCAGAGCGAGCCCTGTGGGGATCATGAGAGCGGCGCGCAGGATGGCGCTCACGTCGTATTGGTTCTGCTTGCCGCGCACGTCAAAGTCGTCGAGCTGGGCGAGCAGCGGCGTCGTGAACTTTTGAACCGACGCGAGGGATTGCTGCGCGTCGGTGATGTACTGCCTGGCATCAAGCAGCGTCTGCACGGGCATGCGGGGGCATGCACTGGAGTCGGCAATGAGAGCATCGAGATGGGGGAGCGCCTGTGAAGCTGCCGTGTCGAGCTGCTGAGCGGCTGTGTTGGTGCTGGTAAACTTGTTCAGGGAGTCGTCGTAAGCATCGAGGATCGTTTCGACACCATTGTCGACCTCGGAGACGCCGAGCTCGAGCATCATTGCGGCAGAGGCGAGGACAAGCATGAGTGACACCACGTACGCCGTCGCCGGAAGGCAAGTGCGCTGCTGGCCGGGTTTGGGGTGGCGGCAGCCGCAGGAGCGGCACAAGCACATGCAGCAAAAGACGTAGGCGACATAAAGGATTAACATGGCCGTCGGCAACACCAGAGCGGTGGCCCACGTGGATGTCCAGTAGTCCATTGCGGATGCCGTCACATCATAGACCGCAATGTGACAATCTAGACCGCAATGTGACGGCCAAGAAATGCGCGGCACGGAGTCCTCGAGCAAGAACTCCAAGTTCAGCAATCGCGCTTGCGCTTTCGAGTAATCGCAAGTGGCATTGGATCCCATGCCGCGCTGCCTGGTGTACGACGTGTGTGTCGAGCACCAAGCGGTGTGTCGAGGAACAAGTTTTGTTGCTCACCGCGGACATGTACTTTAGAGAAGTTGGTCATTTTCTCGGGCGAATTCACATGCGACTCGGCATTGCCGACACTGATTTAGCTGCGCGACGCCGACTCTAACAAGATCATCCCTTGGCCTTCAGCTTCGCCTGCAACTCCTCGATCTTTTTCTGCTGCTCTTTGAGCGCTGCCTCCTGCTTCGCAATCGTGTCCTGCAGCAGCGCCGAGTCGCTTTTGAGCGCACCGCCGCCTCCGCTGCTTTTGAGCGCACCACCGCCTCCGCTGCTGCTGCTGCTGCCGGCGCCCTTTTGCATCTTGTGCCATCCATTGCAAAATTGATCCAGGTCAATCTCGCGATCACTATTGGTGTTAACTTCGGCGACGAGCTTCTCGATCTGGTTCTCCTCCACTACCTTGTTTTCCGTCAGGTACGCCTTCATCGAGTCCAGCGGGATGCGTGCAGCTCCCTTGGACACCACCTTGAACATGGCCTCGGCGTCTCCCCGCAATCTGCGCCTCTCTTCAGCGGCTATGCGCGCAGGGGCAAGCACCTCGTTGGCCTTGACCACATTGATTGCCTTCTTGTAGGTGGGCTCCATGCCATCCCACTCCTGCCCCGTGTACTTCTTGTACCACGCGAACTTGGCATCCTGGAAGAGCCCGCCCCGAAACTTGCCGCCCACTTGGAAGGCTTCATCAGTCTCGTCTGGCGGCTCGAGCCTTTTGACGCGCCACTGCATGAGGGAGCGGTCGTGGCCGCCCGCGGAGATCAGCTTGAGCTCCTCGAGGCCCTTCTCGTTCTTGTACTTGAGCCAGCGCACGTTGGTCACAAAGGACGAGTGGCCTAGATGGTAGTGGCACGGCTGCTTGTTGACGACCGCAGGGTAATTGAGGACCATCACGCCCGAATGGTTGTCGGCGACCGCGACGAGCTGGCGCTGGTTGCTGCCGTCGCGCTCGAGCGTGGGCGAGCGCGCGACCATGTTGATGTCCGGGTTGATGTAGTCGGGCGGCCAGATGCCCATCACGTCGAAGCCAAAGCACGAGGTCCACGAATCCCACTGCTGATCGCGCTGATCGTCGAGAATCTGGCGTCCGTAGAGCTCCCTCTTGCGACCGCGCAGCGGTGAGGGCTGCCCAATCGTCCATTCCGGCTCGGGGTCGCCGCGATCGCAATTCCAATAGAGCAGCTCGTACGCGTTGCACTGCGACTGCAGCATCTTCGAGTCTGCAGACCAATCTATGTGCAGCACTGTGGCTGAGTGGCCCGTGCAGCGGGCGAGCCGCACGTACGTAGAGGCGGCGCAATCGTACAGGTCGATGGTCTGCTCGCGCGACGCGGCCGCGAGTGTGCGCAGATCGGGTGAGTAGCGCAAGTCTTGAATGGCCGAGGTGCAGTCGCGCAGCGGCCAGATGGCCATCTCGTCGACGCGCGAGAGCACGAGCTTCTCTCCCTCCCAGTCATTATTCTCCTTGAATACGAAGATGCACCCGTCTGTACTGCCCACGGCCAGGTGCTTGCCATCGCCGCGGAACTCGCAGCACGAGGCCGCTCGCCCCTTGAGCGACGCCGGCTTGCCCACCATCGACTTCTGATCCGCTGACCAGATGTAGATCTTGTCGGACTCGCTCGCGGAGGCGAAGATGTGTTCCTTTGTCGGGTGTGCCGCGATGCCGTTCACGTCCGCTGCGTTGCCCTTGACGAGCTGCATCACGTCGGTCGAGTTGTCCGGCTTGAGCTTGAGCTTCCAGATGTCGCACTTGTCCGTGCCCACAATGAGGTCCTCAGAGCCCGGGAAGCAATCGAGCGACTTGACGGCGGGTGGCTGCGACGCGCCGTTGCCCGCAGCGGGCGGCGCCGACTTGCGCTGCCCCAAGTCGCGCGGCAGCTCGATGGTGGCCTTGTACAAGGGCACCACACCATCGAGGTCCTCCCAGACCTTGATTGTACCGCCGCCGCCGCCCGAGAGCAGCGTCGCCTTCGGGTCACCGCCGCCCTCGCGCACATAGCGAATCTTGAGTACCTGCACCGTGTGCACGTGCGCGCGTGTCTTCGGTTCGGTTGGTATGGGGGCATCGACGAGGAGCCGCTTCTTGGCCGAGTACTTCATCGGCTTGGACGGGTCGGGCGTCTTCTCTTGAGGTTCCCACAGGTAGATGTTGCCGTCCGACATGCCCGTGACTACGTTGCCGTTATCAAGGAACGCGCAGCAGAACACGTCCTGCACGATGATGTCCTTATTAGGGTTCGTCTGGTCGATGAAGCTGCCCGCCTCCTTGGTCCAGCTTTGGGGGTAGTCGGGGTCGCTCGGCTGGGCGTCCTCCTTCCAGAAGTTGATAAACTTGTTCCCGAAGGTCACAAAGTCGAAGTGCTTGCCGTCGTCGCCTATCTCGACGGGATTCCACATGACGCCATAGCACTGCGGCGGCACGCCCGATTTCGTATCCGCGCGGTACAAGAGCTTGGCGAACCGCCACTCCCAGACGAAGATGGTGGTGGCGGGGTTGCGGCACGCGGTGATGAGCCTCTGGCCATCCTCAGAGAAACAGATCGCCTGGATACCCATGCACCCCTCGTCGGGCTCACCTGGCTGGGCCTTCTTAGGTGGTTTCATCGGGTCGAGGTTTTGGCGCGCTTTGGAGCGATGAGAGAGGCGCATGAGCTCCTGCATCGAGTGCACGCACCAGATCGAGACGAATGGGTCGACATCCTGCCCCTCCTTGGTCTTCGCGATCGGCCCCTGCCCGGTCGCGCAGTAGTTGCGCGACTCGTCCACTGCGACCGCGAGCACGCCCTTAGTGTGCCCCGTGAAGAAGCGCTGATTCACCTCGTCGAGCTTGCCGTCGGGGGTTTCGGACCAGTTCAAGACGATGCCGACCGCGGCGGTGGCGTAGACCACCTCCTTGGTGGACGTGTAGAAGAGGTTGGATGTCAAGACCGAGGGGATGGGCTCGAGGTATTGCTTGCCCGCGAGCACGCCGTACTCGCAGCAGCCATTGTAGCCGTACACGTGCTCGAGCTCGAGCTCGACATCGGGCGGCTGGCGCGCGCGCACGATTGGGTGCACCTGGCCTTCCTTCTCCCACGTGTCGGTGGCCCAGCGCGAGGGCGGGTACGAGCCCGTCACTGAGTGGCCGGGACCCGCCGACAGCGGCTGGATCTTGGCGTCGAACATCCGGTCGGCCGCTAGCGTCTCCTTTGTGGCCTCCAGGACGAAAGGCGTGCCGCGCGGCAGGCCCTTTGTGCTGCGCGCGTTCATGTAGTGTGTCTTCGTCCACGCGAGCAGCCGGCTCTTGGACGTGAAGAGCGCGCGCGTGAACACCTGGTAAGGGAGCCGCTTCTGCGCGTCCTGCCCAAATTTGCGGAAGAGCGCTCGCCCCTCGGCAGGCGTCATCGTCACGCCGAAGCACTCCAGGCAGCGCCGGAAAGCATCGAGCGGCAGCGTGCCGCGACGCTCGTGGTCAAAGGTCTGGAAGGCGCGGATGAGGACTGTCGTCTTGCGCTCGTGGTAAGGAGTGTGCCGCCCCACCTCGCCGCGCAACTTCTCCTCGAGCTCGACAAGCCGCGACGGCGGCACCTGCTTCTCCTGTACGAGAAGCGCGGACTCGCGCTTCTTGATGAGGGTGAGGTCTGCGATGCCGGGCGCGCGGCGCATGTTGACTGGATTGCCCTCCGCTGTCAGTATTGGCCCGCCGGATACCACCGGCCTCGGCTCTCGCTGCTCATAGTCCATCGGCAGGCCATACTCCCTCGTCGACCACCACGGCGGCTTCTTGTTGGCCGCGCCGCCATTGTCTCGCGCGGCCATCTTGAGCAAGCCCTCTTTAGGCTTGCCACCCTCGCCTCCAGGTACCAAGGCGCTCTCCATTGTGTACGGTTGCCCGCGTTTTGCCTCGCAGAGCGCGGCGCCGAGATGAGCAACATCCAACGAGTTCATCGGAACAATTGGCATATGTCGTCCTCTTTAATGGTTTACTTCGTGGGTGCCCAGCGCCGTCACACTCTCTCGACGCTCGTGTACACCATGATGCGGTTCGTTCTACTACAATGCCCGCAACCCATGAACAGTGTCATAACTACAACCCGGAACGGATCGGTTTCGCGTTTGAGGGCCCTTCATCGCTCTGCTTTTTCGGCGGCAGCGTGTGGGCCGGGTGTGGGCGACATGGTGGCAGCCTCATGCAAGAAGGCTGGCCTTGAGTGGCAAATCGGCGATGGCCCGCAGCAGCACCTCGTGCGTCGCGCGCTGGTTGAACTGAAACGCGAGTGCGGCGGCGGTGTTGCCGTTTGCGTCGAGCGCCCCGATGGTGGCGCCTGCTTCGATGAGCATCTTGACACACGCGGTCGAGCCGCGCGCCGCGGCCCAATGCAGTGGGAAGCGGTCGCCGTCAGCGTCGCGCTTGTTGACGGAAAAGAGTTCCCTGAGCCGCGGGTCCTTTTCAAGCTCCGACGCGCGCTTTCGCTTCTCGATTTCGAACGCGCGCAGGAGACCGGCAAGTTCCTGTGGATTGCCCAGAGCGCAGCGCATCGAGACCGGGCCCTCCGTGCCCGTCATCTTCTTACTGTCTTGGCGAGGCGCTCCGTACTTGATGAGATCGCGGATTGCGGGCCGGTCACAATCGACTGCGAGCTCGCTAGGCGTACGCCCCTCCGCATCGCGCGCAGTCTTGTCCGCGCCGGCCTTGAGCAGCAGGTCGATGCACTCACGATGGCCGCGTGCCGCCGCCCAATGCAGCGGCGTGCGGTCGCCGTCAGCGTCGACCGTGTTCACGTCGTGGCCAAGGTTGAGCAGCTCCCTCACCTGCGACAACTGGTTGGAGGCGACGCACAACGAGAGGCCCTTCAACTCTCCCGTCACTTGCTTCGGGTCCTTGTGCTGCACCACGCTGGTGAGCGTTCTTGAGGTCAAGAGTACTGGGCGCCACGTGGAGTACGCGGTGTACGCGTTCATCATGCCGCCGATCGAACCGGTTTGGGACTTCCTAGCGCTCGTCCCACCCGTAGGCGGCGTCATCGACGACCTGCCGGTGGACGTGGATAGCTGGACTGACTGACCTGTGAATAGCGGGAGGGGGCGCTTGTCGAGGGCAAGCGGCGGCAGCGCGTCGGATCCGGTGGTCCGCTGACCAAGCCGCTGTCTCGCCGGCGAGTGAACTGTCGCCGCCGACTCCTCCGGAAGCGCGTCAAGGTCGCGCTCAGGGATTCCGTATGGAGGGTCGGTCGCTTGCTTCTCCTGGAGCAGGCCGGTCGGCGACTGGACCCTCGTGTTGATCATCATGCTAGCGCCCATGAGCATCATGTGCTTCTGCTCCTCGTACATGCTCCTTGGACGGCTATTCCCGTCGTCACTCTCTTCGCTCTCGTCGCTCTCATAGGACTGGATGAACATGGACGGCATACTTTCTTTGGAGCGTGCGCTCCCCAGGCTCTCTTTGGAGTTCGACCGGCTGATTCCATCCAATGAGATATCCGTATCATCCATGCTGTCTGTGGTCTGAATTCTGGATCGAGTTTCCTTGGGGTCGGTGTTGGGAACCTCTACACTGCTCTGGGCTCCCATGGTTGCACCTTTGGTCGGCGTATGGGCTCGAAGCGGAACGAGCGCTTCTTCGTACGAGATAGGCTACTCCTCCCCTCTCAGGTTCCTTCGTTGTTTCGGCACATTTAAATTACCAATTTAATTCACAAAACTTTGAACGCGTCCTTCTGGATACTTTCCTGGAAGCCACGCCCCTCCTCAACACCTTACATATCCGGATACGTGTAGTAGATTCCGGTGGCCGATCATCTGTGTCGGCTTTGAATCTTAGACGGGCGGACGCCAATGGTCGCGCAATCGAAGTTGGCCGTGCTTCAGTCCGAGTTCTTGGCCCGCACCTCGAAGCACTGGATCACAACCACCGGCACCCCGTGGCCGCCAGTGGCTGCAGCTTCGGCCGGGCGCGCTGCGAGCAGCACAGTGACCCCGGTCGGCACAGTGCTGCCCAATAGGAAGATGCTCAAGATGCTACGCCGCGCCATCACCTTCGCGACAGCACGCGTCACCTTCCCCAGGGTGGTTCGCACATCTGCGAAGGCCGCAGTCACGGGCTCAAGGGGCGTTGCGATCGCGACCAAGAGCATGGGCGCCGCGGCCAAGGCCGTCTCGTCGGTCGCCTCGGTTGGCGCCGTCAAGGGGGCCCAGGTTAGCGTTGCGATCGCGACCAAGAGCGGGGGCATGATTGTCGGGGTGGCCAAGGCCGTCTCGTCGATCACCTCACTTGGCGCCGCTAAGGGGGCGCGGATGAGCGCTGCGATCGCGACCAAGATCGTCTCGTCGGTCGCCTCGCTTGGCGCCACCAAGGGCGTACAGGTTAGCGCCGCGATCGCCACCAAGGGCTTGGGCCATAAGGTCGCGAGCCTCCTTGTCAGGGTGGGACCGCCCGCCTCGCGTCTCGCGCTCGTAGTGGCCGCGTACGCTGCGGAGGAGGCGGCGCGTAAGTGGGTTCCGAAGCTGCTGGTCGCGCGTGCACCCATGGCCGAGCTGCCCGAGCCTGCCGCCCGGTGGCTCTTTGCCATCGGTCCGGTGGTACCGGACGCCTCGTCGCCCCTGCTGACGTCGACAGTGCTCGCGCTGCTCGTGCTCGCGCTCGCGTTTGTGACGATGCTGGGACTCAAGGACCGGCTGCTTGGGCGCTCGAGTGCACTGACGCTGCTGGAGCCGGTGATGCCGCGCGATAGGATCACCGCGGAACACGCGGCCGTGCGCGATAGGGTCGCCATGGAGCACGACTCACGTGAGCACGCCGCTGTTGAGCCGATGCGTAGACGGATCGGGGGCGCACGAGCCAACGAGGAGCAGCAGGGGGAGCAGGAAGTTTCCGAGAAGAAGGTGCGATCCGTGCATGAAATGACCAAGGACTTCGAGCACAGGGCCAGCCCCACGCTCAAACGTGATACCCCTTCGCCCGAGCCGGCAGCGGCCAAGGCGGCGGCAGCGGCCAAGACGGCGGCCGAGGCTCAGGCTGCAGCGGCGGCCGAGGCCAAGGCGGCGGCCGAGGCCAAGGCGGCGGCCGAGGCCAAGGCGGCGGCCGAGGCTCAGGCTG
>ENA-UOXO01000887-UOXO01000887.1-mixed-culture-metagenome-genome-assembly--contig:-NODE-887-length-22193-cov-52.325007_pt1 | contig 22193 bp, 30 predicted proteins | sample MGYA00238162_ERZ761640 | MGnify/ENA primary metagenome ERZ761640 (study PRJEB28914, sample SAMN08778297) | mixed culture metagenome | isolation source: Freshwater growth medium | place: USA...
CCCCCCCCACCGCCGCCGTCGCCGCCCCCACCGTCCCCGCCATCGCCGCCCCCGCCGTCGCCCCCGCCGCCGTCGCCGCCTACCCGACCCCCTCCCTCGCCGCCGCCGCCAAGGCCACCGCCTCCATTTCCGCCGCCGCCGCTGCCGCCTCCGCCGTCGCCACCCCCTCCGACGCCTCTAGTCACTCCACCGCGGAGCCCCACGCCTTTCCCGCCGCCGCCGCCATCACCGTTCACTCCCGAACCAAGCAGGCCGCGGCCGAGCAGGCCACCCAGCCCTCCGTCGGCCCCACCTTTCCCTCCAGGGGGTTTCGTCAACTCCCCGAGCCGGCCGACTGCACCTCCACTGAGCCTGCCGCCGCCCCCAACTTTCGCATCCGTTGGCGTACAAGGCGATGCATGCATCCCCTCGGCCTCTGCGCCTACTTCTACTCCGGCTGACATGGTGGTGGTGGCAGCATGCGCTGGTCAGCTCACGAACGACGTGTTGAGCGCCACCTCCGCCATCGGGAGTGTTACTGCCGGGTCCACTGACAGCACAGCTCTCAACGTGGGGCTCAACATCCAGACTCAGCTCAGTCCGTCCGGGCTTGATGCAATGCGGGCAGCACTCGATATGGGCATCACGCCGAATCTTCCACCTCCTGCGGCCCCGCCCTCACCGCCCTCTGCTCTCTGCTCGAACACGTGCGACTTCGTCAGCCCAGTCTGTAGCGACGGCGGCGCCGGCGCCATGTCGTCGACGTGTCCTTACGGCACCGACTGCACCGACTGTGGACCGCGCATCCCGCGAGCATCGCCGCCCTTGCAGCCGCTTCCGTCACCACCACAACCACCACCATCGCCGCCGCTTCTGTCAACATCGCCGCCGCCGCCTCCATCCTCATTACCACCCCCGCCGCCGTCTCCACCGTTGCAAGCTCCAGAATCGCAATTCCCACAGCCATCAGCACCTCCCGTGCTTCTGCCACCCTCTCCTGAACCATGTCCCCCTCCTCCTCCTCCGCCCTCACCCTCACCACCTGAGCCCTCTCCACCTCCTCCTTCCCAACCTTCGCTGCCGAACCCCCCATCAACACCGCCAACTCCGCGTACGCCTCCGGAGCCATCGCCTCCGCCCCCACCCCCACCATCGCCTCGCCCTCCTGAGCCATCTCCACCGCCGTGGCAGCCGCCTCCGCCGCCGCCACCGCCGCCCGACCCCCTGCCGCCACCGCCGTACCACCCGGGTGCAGTGACGCAGCAGCAAGTCTCTTTCGCCGTTACACTCAGCATGTCGTTGGACTACTTCGACGTGAATGCGCGAGCCGTATACAAGAACACCGTAGCCGCCCAGGTTGGCGTGAGCGCGGATAGCATTTCGCTCGAGGTTGAGGAGGGTTCAATCATCGTGACCACCAGAATCGTCACCCCAGACGCAACCTCCGCCGTCCAGATCAGAAACTCCGTCAGCATGGTCGCGATGGCCCCCGCCTCCTTCACACACAACCTCCGCGCCAACCCACAGTTTACGAACGTGCAGGTGCAGGGCATCACGGCGCCCCAGGTCGCCACTGTCCTTGTGCCGGATGACATGGAGCGGCTCGACGCCAGTTCAGCTGCAGCGTTGTTGGCCAAAGATAGCGCCTCATCGTCCTTTCTGCTGATCGCTCTGATCATGGCGGGAGTTTCGAATGTGGCCTGTGCGCTTGGGATTGCAGTGCTCATGGTTCGAAGGCGCCGCAGACGCCGTGCAAAGCTGGGGCAAGGCTCAACTCCGAGCAGGCCCTACGATCCACGCGATGACGACTCGGGCATCGATATGACCGATCTCGCCAAAGTCGAGGTCAGACACGCTTCTACCCCCGCTCGCTCTGCTGCTCTTGCAGCACCCACAACTGCAGCCCCCCCAACAGCCCCCACATCGGACGATGTTGACCTAAGGAAAGAATCGCAACGAGATAGAGGTCGCACCTTCGCGATGACGCCCGTAACGGCGCACGAGAGGACGCGATCTCATGACCCATTCCCATCTCGTATCAACAACTCGGCCGCAAAGCTCGATACCAAATTAGGCGACAACGTGACCGCGAAGCTCGAGCGAGCACGCGTCGCTGCACGAGCAGGTCAGTCCCTCTCTGCAGCCTTCGCCGCCGCAAAAGTGAGAAGAATAGAAGATGATGATGGACTATGGAATGTGGCGGCCACCTCATCGACTCCCTCATGCTCATCTTCTGTGCAAGAAGATGAGAAAGTGGCTCCATCAGACATGTCCGCCTATGGCAAGAAGGCCGACTCTCGCCCGTCCTCCGGGGTCCCGGCGTTGGATGCATCGGCTGCGACTGAGCGTGGAGGCTTTGATAGTTCCAGGTCGTCGCGCGGGCGCTCTACCCTCGGGAGACTCTCCCGAGCGACGCCAACGGCAATGAGCGCAGGTCTCACGTCGTCGAATGACCTACATGGGGCGTCTGCGCGCCCTGCCTTGCCGCATGCCGACTTGACGAGCGCGATGCCTCCGGCCCGACGTCTCCCACCACCTGGACGTCTCCCACCACCTGGACGTCTCCCACCACCTGGACGTCCCCCACCACCTGGACGTCTCCCACCACCTGAACGTCGTGTTCCAGCGGCCAGCAGCAGCAGCGGCAGTGCCATCACAGCTCATACCACTACAATCGGCACCACTGACGACAGACCGGCCCTCGTTGCCGCGGATGATATGTTCACACCACGTGCCACAGCTGATATGTTCACACCACGTGCCACAGCTCGCGCTTCCAACCAGCAGGGAACTTGTGCGTTCGCGGCGCGCTCACGCGTGACGCCGGTGATGCCGTTGTCAAGGACCGATACTGTCACCGCCGCCCTCGACGCCGCCATCGCTGCCTCTCGGCCACCCGGCCCAAGCCGCGTGCAACAGGTTGAGGAGAGCGTGCAGGTGTCCGTCAAGGAGGCGAGCGAACTCGTCTCTTTAGAATCTTCTTGGCGTGGGAAGATTTGAAAAATGCGTTGTCCGTCAACGATAAAATGACATGCAAAGTACACAGTGTGGTGCGAGTACAAGAGCTTCTACCGTTTAGACGCCTCACGCCGTCGCGACCCTTGCGTGACAGACCGCCTTTTTGCTCCATTTTGAGCAGCGATTCGGCCCCCCTCTGCCTCTCGACGCCTCTGCTGGCCGGCGGTCGGGTTGGGGAATCCGGGTTTGGGGGCACGCACGGACTGGAGAGTGGAGTGTGCGTGGGGGCACAGACTGGAGCTTCCACTGCGTGAATTGATGAATAGTGTGAATGCCTCGTCCCTTGCGAGCGGACTTTCCTCAAGACCTCGAGAAAAACAAGAGTTCACAGGCACATGCCTCAGATGCGCAGACTCCACACACCCCACACACCCGAGCGTCGAGCTCAGCATGTTTGTAGCTGAGGAAGCTCAGCCACTGATGAGACTCCCAACGAAGCACTCAATCGTGCAAAAGCCGAGTCAAGCTGCTGGATGCTCACGCAGCCATGTGGCTGCTTTCTCGTTTGCGTTGCCGATGAGATCAACGATCGAGGCGCTCGCCACCATCGAGTAGTAGCGGCGCGCCATCGTCTCGTCCTTCGGGAAGCCACAGATGCCATCAGCGTATACGCGTCCCAGCACGCAGCACGCGCTTTTGCTGCCGCGCTCAGCGGCCTGGCTCAGCAGCGTAGCACCACGCACGGGGCACCTAGGCACGCCATCACCAACCAAGTAGCAACCGCCAAGGCCGCCAGTCCCACTTGCATCCCCAGCCTCGTGGCTCTTCTTGTACCACTCGAAAGCCTTGGCCAAGTCCTTGGCGAGGCCCATCTCACCATACTCGCACCAAACTCCCAGTTGGTGCATCACCGCGCCATCACCAGCCTCGGCCTTACGCAGCGTCTCCGCCACCTCCTCCTCCTCCTCCAGCTTCAGCTTCCACGCGTCCACCTTGTCGCCCGTGAGAGCGCCCGAGGTGACCATCGTGCGGATCATGTTCTTGACCTGCAGCGCCGGCAGCAGCCTCGTGCCCATCGCCAAGTTCGTCACCGGGCTCTTGTGCTGCTGCTTGAGCCACTCCTCGATGGCCGAGCGCTCGTACACCTTGCCGTCCTCCGCGATGACGGGGTCGACGGGCAGCGAGAAGGTGATGGGGCAGAGGAACTCGTTCATGGCCTCCTCGAATGCGCTCTTGTGTCGGCGCAGCTGCGCCGTCTCGTCCTCGGCCTCGGCAGCCGCGCGGCCGCGCTTGGGCATCGCGTCGCCGGTGCACAACGAGGAAAAGGCGGCACCACACACGCCGCTCAACACGACGCTTTCGCACAAACGCTCACGACGCGGTTTACGCCCAAAACGCGCTCCGCATCGACATCATTCCGATCCGCTCACGAGCACGATCTTCATATGTAAATTTATCCGGTCGAACCCGTATCAACTCGGACTTGGACTTGAAGACTTGTAGGAAGGTCGGAGGTACCTACTACGACCTACGGTACTACCTCAAGACCTCGAGAAAAACAAGAGTTCACAGGCACATGCCTCAGATGCGCAGACTCCCACCCGAGCATGTTTGTAGGTGAGGAAGCTCAGCCACTGATGAGACACCCAACGAAGCACTCAGGCGTGCCAAAGCCGAGTCAAGCTGCCGGATGCGCACGCAGCCATGTGGCTGCTTCCTCCTTTGCGTTGCCGGTGAGATCATCGAGCGAGGCGCTCGCCACCATCGAGTAGTAGCGGCGCGCCATCGTGTCGTCTTTCGGGAAGCCCCAGTCGCCATCAGCGTATACGCGTCCCAATTGGTAGCACGCGTGTTTGCTGCCGCGTCCGGCGGCGTCGCTCAGCAGCGTAGCACCACGCGCAAGGCACTTTGGCACGCCATCACCAACCAAGTAGCACGCTCCAAGGTTGCCAGTCCCACTTGCATGCCCAGCCTCGTGGCTCTTCTTGTACCACTCGAACGCCTTGGCCAAGTCCTTGGCGAGGCCCTTCAGACCATGCTTGTACCAATTCCCCAGGTTTTGCATCGCCCAGCCTTTACCAGCCTCGGCCTTACGCAGCACCTCCGCCACCTTCTCCTCCTCCTCCAGCTTCAGCTTCCACGCGTCCACCTTGTCACCCGTGAGAGCGCCCGAGGTGACCATCGTGCGGATCATGTTCTTGACCTGCAGCGCCGGCAGCAGCCTCGTGCCCATCGCCAAGTTCGTCACCGGGCTCTTGTGCTGCTGCTTGAGCCACTCCTCGATGGCCGAGCGCTCGTACACCTTGCCGTCCTCCGCCATGACGGGGTCGACGGGCAGCGAGAAGGTGATGGGGCAGAGGAACTCGTTCATGGCCTCCTCGAAGGCGCTCTTGTGTCGGCGCAGCTGCGCCGTCTCATCCTCGGCCTCGGCAGCCGCGCGGCCGCGCTTGGGCGGCATCGCGACGCCGGTGGGCACAAGGAGGAAGGCGGCACCACCCCACGCCGCTCAACACGACGTTCTTGACACTCGCGCCCACAAACACTCACGACGCGGTCTATCGACCCGACACGCGCGCCGCAACGACATCATACCGATCCGCTCACGAGCACGATCTTCATATGTAAATTTATCCGGTCGAACCCGTATCAACTCGGAATTGGACTTGAAGATTTATGAAAGACTTGGACTTACGGGTACCTCAATACCCGAGACACACAAGAGTTCACAGGCGCACATGCCTCATGCGCCGCTCGCGCGCGCGCACCGCAGACTCCCACTCGAGCGTCGAGCTCAGCATGTTTGTTGTAGGTGAGGAAGCTCAGCTACTGACGAGACACCCAACGAAGCACTCAGGCGTGCCAATGCCGAGTCAAGCTGCTTGATGCGCACGCAGCCATGTGGCTGTTTCCTCCTTTGCGTCGTCCGTGAGATCATCGATCGGGGCGCTCGCCACCATCGAGTAGTAGCGGCGCGCCATCTTCTCGTCCTTCGGGAAGCCCCAGAGGCGCTTAGCGTATGCGCGTCCCAGATTGTAGCACGCGGAATTGCTGCCGCGTCCGGCGGCCTCGCCCAGCAGCATAGAACCACGCGCAAGGCACTTTGGCACGCCGACACCACGCAAGTAGCACCCTCCAAGGTTGCCAGTCCCACCTGCATTCCCAGCCTCGTGGCTCTTCTTGTACCACTCGAAAGCCTTGGCAAAGTCCTTTGCGAGGCCCTTCTCACCACGCTTGTACCAATTCCCCAGGTTGCACATCGCCCTGCCCTCGCCAGCCTCGGCCTTACGCAGCGTCTCCGCCACCTTCTCCTCCTCCTCCAGCTTCAGCTTCCACGCGTCCACCTTGTCACCCGTGAGAGCGCCCGAGGTGACCATCGTGCGGATCATGTTCTTGACCTGCAGCGCCGGCAGCAGCTTCGTGCCCATCGCCAAGTTCGTCACCGGGCTCTTGTGCTGCTGCTTGAGCCACTCCTCGATGGCCGAGCGCTCGTACACCTTGCCGTCCTCCGCGATGACGGGGTCGACGGGCAGCGAGAAGGTGATGGGGCAGAGGAACTCGTTCATGGCCTCCTCGAAGGCGCTCTTGTGTCGGCGCAGCTGCGCCGTCTCATCCTCGGCCTCGGCAGCCGCGCGGCCGCGCTTGGGCGGCATCGCGACGCCGGTGCACAACGAGGAAGGCGGCACTCGCCGCTCAACACGACGCTTTCGCACAAACGCTCACGACGCGGTTTACGCCCGCTCCGCAACGACATCATTGCGATCCGCTCACGAGCACGATCTTCAGATGTAAATCACGATCTTCATATGAAATTTGTCAGTCCAGTCAGTCCACAGTGTCCGGTTTCGTCGCGGTCCCCCCGCGCTCACTCCGCCACCGTCTCAAAGGACAAGCAAGCAAGCAAGCAAGCAACATATCATCCTCTCCGCCCACCCTTTCCTACTCCGCTGGTTACAGGGGTCGACTCGATTGCGCTCGTTTAGGTACTTGTGTTGTTTCGACTAACTAGCTTGCTTGCTCAAAGTACGGCGGAGCGCTCCCCTCGATTTATCCGGTCGAACCCGTATCAACTCGGACTTGGACTTGAAGACTTGGACTTACGGGTACCTCAAGACCTCGAGACACACAAGAGTTCACAGGCACATGCCTCAGATGCGCAGACTCCCACCCGAGCATGTTTGTAGGTGAGGAAGCTCAGCCACTGATGAGACACCCAACGAAGCACTCAGGCGTGCCAAAGCCGAGTCAAGCTGCTTGATGCTCACGCAGCCATGTGGCTGCTTCCTCCTTTGCGTTGCCGGTGCAATCCTCGAGCGAGGCGCTCGCCACCATCGAGTAGTAGCGGCGCGCCATCGTCTCGTCCTTCGGGAAGCCCCAGTTGCCATCAGCGTATACGAATCCCAGTTGGTAGCACGCGTATTTGCTGCCGCGTCCGGCGGCGTCGCTCAGCAGCGTATTGGCACGCGACTGGCACTGTGGCACGCCAGTCTCTTCCAAGTAGCACCTGCCAAGGCAGCCAGTCCCACCTGCATTCCCAGCCTCGTGGCTCTTCTTGTACCACTCGAACGCCTTGGCAAAGTCCTTTGCGAGACCCTTCTGACCATACTCGTACCAAAGTCCCAGGTTGTACATCGCCGCGCCATTACCAGCCTCGGCCTTACGCAGCATCTCCGCCACCTCCCCCTCCTCCTCCAGCTTCAGCTTCCACGCGTCCACCTTGTCGCCCGTGAGAGCGCCCGAGGCGACCATCGTGCGGATCATGTTCTTGACCTGCAGCGCCGGCAGCAGCCTCGTGCCCATCGCCAAGTTCGTCACCGGGCTCTTGTGCTGCTGCTTGAGCCACTCCTCGATGGCCGAGCGCTCGTACACCTTGCCGTCCTCCGCCGTGACGGGGTCGACGGGCAGCGAGAAGGTGATGGGGCAGAGGAACTCGTTCATGGCCTCCTCGAAGGCGCTCTTGTGTCGGCGCAGCTGCGCCGTCTCATCCTCGGCCTCGGCAGCCGAGCGGCCGCGCTTGGGCGGCATTTGGCGCGATCGCGCGGATTTCCGCAAAACAGACGCCGGGATATTCACGCTGGATTCGGAAGTTTTGCGAAGACTCTAGTAGGGGGGGTCGACGTCCGTTTTTCGTCCAAAAGGAATCTTCAGTCTCTTGCGGAATCGAGCCCCTGGGTGACGTCGCACGACACCGCCGTCCATGTCCTCGAAGGAGATGCCGTCGTCGGACAAGGAGAAGCTGACCAAGGAGGAAAAGGCGGCCAAGAAGGCGCGAAAGGAGGCCAAGGCGGCCAAGCTGGCGGCTGCGTCGGCTGCACCGCGGCAGTCGCCGCGGCTGCAAGCGATGGCCGCCGCCGAGGCCATCCCGTCCATCGACCTCGCCCCTGCGGCCGACAAGAAGGACAAGAAGGACAAGGAGGAGAAGAAGGCGAAGAAGCGCGCGGCCGAGGCGGCGTCACTTCCGTCGATTGCTGAGGACGAAGCACCGCCGGCCAAGAAGGCGAAGAAGGACAAGGAGGAGAAGAAGGCGAAGAAGGAGAAGATGGAGGAGGCCCCCGCGTCGTCGTCGTCGGGCGGCGCGGGCGGCAGCGGCAGCAAGGCTCTGAGCGCCGACGCGTTCCGTGAGGAGCACGCGATCTCGGGCTCGTCGGAGCTGCCGGACCCCGTCCAGCATATCGACGACGCGCCCTTCGACGCCCGCCTGCGCTCGGCGCTGCGCGCGGCCAAGTTCACCGCACCCTCGCCGATCCAGGCCCAGGCATGGCCGGTGGCGCTGGCCGGGAAGGACGTGATCGCGATCGCCAAGACGGGCAGCGGCAAGACGCTCGGCTTCCTCTTTCCCGCCTTCAGCGCCATCCTGCCCAAGCTGCCGCTCGGTCAGGGCGTCGGTCCTCTGGCGCTCGTCATGGCGCCTGTGCGTGAGCTCGCGCAGCAGATTCAAGTGGAGGCGGAGCGCTTCGGCGCCGCGGTGGGCATCAAGTCGCTCGTCGTGTACGGCGGTGCACCCAAGGGACCGCAGATCGGTACGCTGACGAACCGCTGACGAACCTCTGATGACCTATTGATTGCCTTCCTCATCAGCACCCAAGAGATGCGCTGATGACCTCTGATGGCCTCGGATGTCCTCTATTGATATCCGATGGCCTATTGATTGCCTCCCTCATCAGGTGCTCTCGGCCGCGGACGGCCAGCATTAGTCGTGGGCACCCCAGGGCGGCTCAATGACCTGCTTGCACTCGCCAACCCGCCGGTGACGAACCTGAATGCATGCGGGTACGTGGTGCTTGACGAAGCCGACCGGATGCTTGATATGGGCTTCGCGCCGCAGATTGATAAGGTGCATGCTGATTGGCTCTGCTCCCGTCGCCTAGGCTCCGGCCGCCTTTGACTCATCTCCCTGCGTGATGACCACTGATGACCACTGATGACGGCCACTCCTTGCCACTCCTTGCCACCCAGTGCCACTCATTGCCACCCATTGCCACTCATTGCCATGCCATTCGTTGTGCCACTCCTTGCCACCGGCCGCCCCTCATTGCAGATCTTCCAGCTGCTGCCCTCGAAGCGGCAGACGCTCTTCTTCACAGGTACGTGGCCGACGCCCTGTGAAGTGCATGCACGCGTGCTCACCACGGCGCCCTCCGCTTCTTCACAGCGACGTGGCCGCGCGAGGTGCAGCAGCTTGCCAAGTCGTACCTGAGCCCGAACGCAATGCAGATCTTCGTTGGCGGAGCCGACACGAAGCTGGTCGCCAACAAGTCCGTCACCCAAAAGTTCGAGCAGCTCACCCCTGCAGAGAAGCCCGAGAGGCTGATGAAGGTCATCATGGAGCAGCCTGCCGACGCCAAGATCGTCGTCTTCTGCAACACGAAGGCCGACTGCGCGAAGCTCGAGGCCGACCAGAAGCGCCTCGGCCGCGGTACGTGTGCCATTGACGAACCCCGAGCCCTGGTGCCATTGACGAACCCCGAGCCCGGAGTGCCATTGTCGAAACCCGAGCCCGGAGTGCCCTTGACGAAACCCGAGCTCGAAGTGCCCTTGACGAAACCCCGACCTTTAGCGTCTCGGCCGCGGTATGGATCGAGCACGAGTACCTGGCGCCACTGCATTGCACGCGCTCACCACGGCGCCCCGCTTCCCCACAGGGACGTGTGCCATCCACGGCGACAAGGATCAATGGGAACGCGAGCGCGCGTTGCAGGCCTTTTCGTCCGGCAAGGCGCCCATCATGTTCGCGACCGACGTGGCGGCGCGAGGGCTCGACGTCCGCGGAGTGACCCTCGTCATCAACTACGATCTGCCGCAGGGAGATGACGGCGTCGAGAACTACGTGCACCGGATTGGGCGGACGGGTAGGGCAGGCGCGACCGGGATCGCCATCACGTTCTGGAACGATCGCGTGGATAAGAGACAAGGGGCGAAGCTCGCAGCGCTTCTCGCCGACGCAGGGCAAGAGGTGCCTTACTTTATTCAGGCAGCTGCCTCGAAGCGCGGCGGCAAGGGTGGCGGCGGCAAGGGCGGCGGCTGGGGCAGAGGAGGCGGCAAGGGCGGCGGCAAGGGTGGCGGCAAAGGCGGCGGCAAGGGCGGCGGCAAGGGCGGCGGCAGCTACCAAAAATGGTGAGCAGATGTTCGCACCTACGCGCGCGAGAGAGGGTGAGGGAGGTGCGCGCGCGTGCGTGCGTGTGAGCGTAAGGGGGCATCTGACTCACTGAGAGCGAGAGAGATGTGCGCAGCGGGCGCCCGATACGGCGCGGTCAGACCGGCCGATGCATATGCGGCATGAGGACGTCGGCGCGCTCGATACGGCGCGGCGCGGCGGCCGATGCATGCGGCATGCGGACGAGTGGACATACGCGGCAGAGGGTGCCCAGCAGGGCGCCTACAGCAGCAGAGGGTGCCCAGCAGGGCGCCTACCGGCAGCAGAGGGTGCCCAGCAGAGCGCCTAACGGCGGCCCCGAGACAGCGGAGATACTTGCCTGATTTGGGCGGAGATACTTGCCTCAGCGCCACAGCGCCCGCCCGGAGCTGTGATCTGTGCTCTCAGCACACACATGTGTTCCGACGTGCTCTCGGCGAGTTCGGTGGCTCGGGCCGTGTTCCTGGCCGTGTTCCTGCTCCTGCCATCCCCGGAGACGTGTCCAGCTATGATATGGCGGTGGGTCGGGGCCACGTCATTATCATGCAATGCTTCGACGCACCTGCCAGTTCTTCTGTCGCGTGTTGTCAGGTAGGTCAACTACCAACCTTGCGTCACGATTTACAGGACCTCCACAAACTTTGTCCTTGCTTGAGCAGAGAATGCGCCGTCTGTGCCGTTGACCATTCACACGCGTCATCACACGCCGTTGACCATTCACTCGCGCTCGCAGAAGGGTGGCGTCCTCACATGCGGTACCTCAAAGCCACTGCAAAAGCCACAATGAGACGAAGTTCGCCACCCATAGCCGGCATCCTGCTGCTTCTCATGCTCTCCAGCACCGCCGCCATTGATGGCCAGCTCCATGGCGTCGGGCGGACCGTTTCAGCACGCAGAGAGCTGCTGATCGCCTCAGAGCTGCGCGCAGCACGGGCGGCTTCCGCGCCTGCCGCCGTCCCCAACGAGGCACACGCACCGGCTGGTGCTCCTGCCGTGCGAGTCCCGTTCTCGGTGTTCCGGATGCTCGTCGCGTACGTGCTCTGGGCCCTCTTTGGCATCTTCGGCGCACATCATCTGTACCTCGGCCGGAACTGCGAGGCGCTCGTCTCGTCGATCTCGCTCAACGGGTTCCTGCTCGGCTGGGTGCGCGACGCGTTCCGCATCCCGAGCTACGTGCGACAGCTCGGCCAGGCCGAGGCCGAAGCCCATCCGAGCGGCGGCAGCCGCGGTGGCGCGTTCGACACTGTGGGCAAGCTGAGCCTTTGGGCCGTCGGAGCCATCGCGAGGCTTCGAGGTGCGGTGTCGTCAAAGCCTGCCTCGAGAGACGCTTCGAAGGCCTTCTCCAGCCTCGCTAGCCTCGAAGCCTCTCCAGCCTCGCTAGCCTCGGTGCTTGACAAGGGGGGTGCCCACGGCGGCGCGGCGGCTGTGCCGACCCAAAAATGGCAACTCGCTAAGGTCGCCCCAAATGTGGCAACTCGCGCTGAGAGCGTCGCTGGTCAGCCTCTAGCGAGTGAGACGGTGATGATGGCCTCGGAGCTCAGCGTACTCTCCGGCGCGGTGCGGCTGCTCTATCGTCTGAGCTGGCACCTTGCCCTGGGTGCGTGGCTCACATATCTGATTGCATGCCTCATCAGACTGATTGCCTCCCTCATCAGTCTGAGCTGGCACCTTGCCCTGGGTGCGTGGCGCCTCTGATGGCCTCCGATGACCTCTGATGGCCTCTGATTGCATTTGATTGCATTTGATTGAAACTGATTGCTCAGGGTGCGTATCGCCTCTGATGGCCTCTGGGTGCGTGGCGCACGCATCACGTACTGAGCGCGACTGAGTGCGTCGGATTGCGTCTGATTGCGACAGATGGCGACTGACAGCGACGGGTCGCCTCTTGTACCATGAATACAGGTTCGTGGCTCACATATCACGCACTGCGCTTCAGCAGCAGTCTAGACCCGCCACTGCTGTCGCCCACGCTCCGTATGACGGTATGCATGCAACCCTGAGAGCCTCTTCTGATTACATGCCTCATCAGACTGATTGCTGTCGCCCACGCTCCGTATGACGGTATGCATGCAACCCTCTTCTGAGGACCTCTAAATACCTCTGATTGCGTCCCTCATCAGGTGCATGACTGTATGCATGCAACCCTGAGTGCCTCTTCTGAGGACCTCTAAATACCTCTGATTGCGTCCCTCATTAGGTGCATGCAAGCTGCGCGCTGCTGACCCTCTTCCTCGCTGCCGGCACGACGGGGCTACCGGTACCCAACAGGCTCCTCGCGCTGAGCGCTTTCGGTGGCGCTGTGATCGAGAGGTGATGATGACCTCTGATGACCTCAAAATGCCTCTGATGACCTCTGATGACCTCTGATGACCTCTGACGACCTCTGATGACCTCTGATGACCTCTGATCACCTCTGATGACCTCTAATGACCTCTGATGGCCTCTGAGTGACCTCTGATGGCCACGGATGTCCTCGGATGACCTCGGATGACCTCTGATGACCTCTGATGACCTCTGATGGCCTCTGATGACCTCTGAATGGCCTCTGATGGCCTCTGATGGCCTCTGATGGCCTCTGATGGCCTCTGATTGTGTCGTTCATCAGGTGTGGCTATGCGCCCCTCTGGCTTCCCGGCGCCGCCGCCGCCGCGACGGATGCCGGGCGCGGCGGCGTCACGTTACCTCTGCTGCTCGCGGCCATGGCGGTCAATCTACGGTCGTTACGTCGACGTCCGTCCACACGACAGCCGCGCCGCTCTTTGCTCGCGGCACTGGCCGTCACGTGCGTCGCCGCGTCGTTCTGGGCTCACATATCTGATTGCATGCCTCATCAGACTGATTGCCTCCCTCATCAGGTTCGTCGCCGCGTCGTTCTGGGCTCTGGTGCTCGCAGGGCTGCTCATGCGCCAGACGGTACGCTGATTGTGTCAGATTGCCTCCCTCATCAGGCTGATTGCATTCCTCATGCGCCAGACGGTACGCTGATTGTGTCTGATTGCCTCCCTCATCAGGCTGATTGCATTCCTCATGCGCCAGACGGTACGCTGATTGTGTCAGATTGCATCCTGATGGGGACCGGTTACGTCTGATTGCATTCTGATGGGGACTGATTACGTCCAGAGTACGACTGATGGCGTCCTAATGGTGGCTGATTGCCTCCCTCATCAGGTGCCACTCACCGTCGACGGGCGAGAGCGCACGCTCAACGCGGCGCGTTTCGTCAGCGGCGGCATGTGCATGCTCAGACCCGATCGGCTCGCCAGGTTCGTCATTCACGCGCTCGGTGGCGGTGGCTGGCAAGAGCACGCCTGCCTCAAGATCGAATGGTCACGCGCGCTCGGCACGGCGTTCGAGCGCTTGTGTATCTTCAGTGGCGACCGGCGCACCTCCAAATGCTTCGATTGGGACATTAAAGGTGTGCCCATCTGGTTGCCTCTGAGTGCCTCTGAGTGCCTCTGGGTGCGTCTGAGTGCCTCTGAGTGCCTCTGAGTGCCTCTGGGTGCCTCTGAGTGCCTCTGAGTGCCTCTGGGTGCCTCTGAGTGCACCTCCAAATGCTTCGATTGGGACATTAAGGGGTTTCCATGCCCTCAGCTCCTGCCCGAGAATGCGTGTGCTCACCACGGCGCCTCGTCTCTCGTCCACATCAGGCACACGCTGGGCGAGGGACGGGCTCTCATTGGTGGAGTCATACGCGACGCTTGGTCTCAGCCGTTTCGCTTCGACGAGTGAAGTGAAATCCGCATATCGGAAGCTGTCGCTCGTCTATCACCCAGATAAAACGTCGGCCTTCGACTCTCAAACGTGAGATGTGACTCCTGATGACACCTGATTGCCCCCTGAGTGACTACTGATGACTCCTGATGACTAATAATGACTCCTGATGACCACCTGATTGCGTCGGTCATTACAGGGCTCGTGATACAACCGAAGTCTTCGTGAAGACAAAGATGGCATTCGAGACCATCATGGCCGCACGCAAGCGGCAGCGGCACACGCCGCTGCCGCCGCCGAACCCGCCGCCGCCGAGCCCGACGCCACCGCGCGCGGCGTCAGCTCAGCCGAGATCGAGCTCCAAGCGAGATCGAGCCTCGTCCGGCCATGCGCCCAAGACGACGCCTCGCAAGGGGTCGAGCGGCGCGACAGCGAGGCAACCCTCCAAAGCAGCGCCCAAGCGCACGCGATGACCGATCGAGTTTGAGTATCGAGAGTCAACTTGTCGATCCACGCCACATCTCGCCTCCCGATCGCGATCGCGCACGATCCCTTTGATCGTTTCTATTTAGGTGTCGTTAGCGACGGGCGATCGAAGTCATACCACATACGGGATATTAAAATTTATTCCCGATACTCTCGACTTAGAAGAAATAAGGAACCGTCGACGATCGCGCCGCGCTCAAGGCGGCGAGAGACCGACACAGCAGACACCCAGCGCCATACAGACCGATACACACACGACACCGCTTGTTCATCAAGCCGGCGGCCCTGAGCCCCTCCCCTTTTGACCTCGGCACGCGCACGAGTCAGATTCCACACCGACACGCACGCGCACTGAATACATGGAATGCACAAGTAGACATCACTGGAGCCGTACGCGGCCTGAGCGAGTCACGCTCATCCTGAAGGCCACACGCAACTGAGCCAGACCCTTTACAAGGGTACACCGGAGCATGAGATCGCAGAGCACTCCGCGAAGCTCATTAGTCAGCAGAGAGGCCGGGTTCGTCACCTACCCGATCGAAGCCTATCCGACCGTAGGTGAGCAGATCGTCGACATTCGGATGTGGGCGGATCCCCACGAGCGCGCGACGGGGGGGGGGCTACCAGATGGGGAGTACGAGCGTCGGTGATGGCGTCCCCCCGTGTCGAGGCGACGAATCGCGTGAGCGGGGCGCGAGCAGCACACGCCTCTGCTGCTCCGTGGTGCCGGTCGCGCGATCTTGCTTCTGCTCGGTGTACACCAACGAAAAGAATTCGGGCGAGAACATGGCCAAGGGCTCCTTCTCATCGGAAAACAACTTCGTGCGCGCTGTCTCTGCGCGACGTGACAGAGGTGATAGAGTACGTAGGCTCATGCTCGCTTGAGCCCAGGGGGAAGCCGGTCTTTCGCTGCGGCGGCGCTGACTGAGCTGACGCCTCTCGGCAAGCCGCGACGCGAGAGAGTCCTCAAGCATGTCGCGAAACTTGCGATTCCACAATCGGGTGTTCAATCACGCGAACGCCCTTTTTTCAAACTTCAACTTGCCACATCGGAGATTTCAGAGATTTTCCAAATCGGACAACAAAGTTGAGTAGAAAATTCATCCAATTGGGGGGACGTCGTACAATTGTACGACGGTATTTTCGTTTTTGCTGTGCAACATGTATTCGACACACACGCACTACAACATGTATTCCGAGACGATTCTCCCACTGTACGCGCAGTCCGTTGCGCTCCTGCACCTTCGTCTCACCACTCGCCCGAGACTGAGGGGGGAGGGGCGAAAGTAACTGGCGGCACTGTGGGATTCAGGTCCTCTCTGCTCTTCCCCCACCCCAGCAGCTGGAGGTGGGGGGGGCAAAGCGGGGAGGCAAAGTGGGGGGCTAAGTGACTGCGAGAGTGCGGGATTCAGGTCCTCCTCTCTCTCTCTCTCTCACCTGGCACCCCGCACGCGCGCGCCTGCTCATAGCGTGTGTGCGTGTGTGCGCCCGCCATGACGCCTCATAACGCCCGCCATGAGGCCTCATCGCGTCCCAAAGGCTGATCCCACAGGCCATGGACGTTTCGTTACGGTGATGATCCCACAGGCCATGGACGTTTCGTTACGGTGATGATCCCACAGGCCATGGACGTTTCGTTACGGTGATTCGCGCCGCCAACGGCGCCGGTGTCGGCCGCAGCACTCACGCTTCTGACGGCCATTGCTCCTTTATCTACTTATGACTTTGTCTCCACAGTGCCCATCATCAGCATGCCATCACCAGCATGCCATGATCAGGACTTCGTCTCCGCCTTGCCCGTAGCCTCCGCCTCCGCCTTGCCCGTCTCCGTCACCTCGGCCTTCATCAGCGCCACCTCGGTGCCAATGACCGCACCCGCAACTGCTTGCGCCACCTCCCCCGCCTGTTCCGTCTGCTCTGCTGGGTCCGCACCGAGGCTCAGCCGCGCACCTGATGAGGGAGGCAATCAGAGGTCCTCATCATAGGTCATCAGAGGTCCGCACCGAGGCTCAGCCGCGCACCTGTGCTCGGGGCTGTGATGAGGAAGGCAATCATAGGTCATCAGAGGTTCGTCAGAGGTTCGTCAGCGCACCTGTGCTCGGGGCTGTGATGGCCGAGTACATCGACATGATGTTCTGACGAGACTCTGTGAATTGCGACGGGTAGAAATCTGCCGAGGACGAGATCGCGCTCAGAGGCACTCCAAAGGGTCATCAGGTGTCATCCGAGATCATCCGTGATCATCCGGGATCATCCGTGATCATCCGAGGTCATCCGAGGTCATCCGAGGTCAGAGATGAGCGGGAGATCAGCGGGAGATCACCTGGGAAGAAGCGCTGGATGAAGGAGAAGACGAGCACATGCCCGAGTGGCGAGAGAGGGATGATGAGGATGATGACGAAGGGCACGAGCGTGAAGAGGTCCTTGGCTATGCGCTGCAGCAACTTCGCCTCCCGCGGCTTGAGGGTGTACCTGTGGGGAGAGGGCGCCGTGGGGAGCACTGTCATGCCTCCCCTACCTCTGCTGTGGGGAGAGCTTCCCATACCCTTGGTAATCAACGGCCATCAGTGAGAGATCAACGGTCATCAGTGAGGTCATCAGTCATCAGTGAGAGAGCTTCGCGTCGTCTTGGGCGTACCCTTGGACGACGGCGCGGCTGATCATATTAGGCAATTAGACGCAATCAGACGCAATCAGACGCAATCAGCGTACCCTTGGACGACGGCGCGGCTGATCATATTGACCATCAGCTGAACATCCTCGCCCATGAGCCGGAGGCCTCGGGAGTAGAACGCAAGCCCTTCGCCGGCACGCTTGGCATTGACCTGGAGCGCCTCGCGCGTGCGCGGCCACGAGAAGCTTTCCGGTCTACCCGTGTCCTGCGAGATGCGACCAGATGTCATCAGTATGCACTCAAAGGTCATCGGATGCCATCAGTATGCTCTCAAAGGTCATCGGATGTCATCAGCATGCTCTCAAAGGTCATCGGATGTCATCAGTATGCTCTCAAAGGTCATCGGATGTCGTCAGAATGCACTCAAAGGTCGTCAATTACCTGTGACTGCAGCCCCAGTTGCAAGAGCTCTACGAAGATCTGCTGCTCGAGCTGAAGTAGCTGATCCTCGTCCACGCGTGCATGCTGATCTCGCTGCACCTCGGTCACCATCGCGTGCAATCTCGCCTCCATCTCGCCGTAGCGCTGCACGGCCTCGAGCAGCTGGCCGGTGACGGACGGGGGAGCATCCGTGGTCATGGGAGGTCATGGGAGGTCATGGGAGGTCATCAAATAGCACTCAGTGGTCCTCAGTGGTCCTCAGTGGTCCTCACCTGGTCGATGAGGGACGAGGTGAGTGCGAGCTCAGACTCGAGAGTAATCAGTCCCCATCAGGATGCAATCAGACGTAATCAATCACCTGGTCGATGAGGGACGAGGTGAGTGCGAGCTCAGACTCGAGAGTCAGGAAGATGCGCTCCATTTCGAGCAGAGCGGACCTGCCATATTAGGGAGACGCAATCAGGGATCATCAGTCGCAATCGAGTCACAATCATAAGGCAATCACGAAGATGAGAGCGGACTTGAGCCCACGATCCCTCTTCCAGCTCGCGAATCATTGGCAATCATCGGCAATCATCTGCAATCAATGGCAATCAATGGCAATCAATGGCAATCAACGTACTTGAGCCCGAGCTCCTTTTGGAGCTTGCAGATGGCCACGTCCGCGCGTAACGTCTCCTCCATCAATCCTGCCGAGGTGCCAAACCTAATTAGGTAGGCCGCCTTGAGCTCCTTTTGGCGCTGCACGAGCTTGATGCCTGCGAAAGGGGAGTCGGGTTCGTCAAGGGGCGTCGGGTGGCAATCAGCTGCACTCGTGTGGCCATCAGCCGCATGGCAATCGGACGCCATCACCTCCACGGAGTTTCGTCGCCTCTGATGGCAATCAATGGCAATCAATGGCAGTCAATGGCAATCAAGGGCAATCAATGGCAATCAGACGCCATCACCTCCACGGAGTTTCGTCGCCTCTGATGGCAATCAATGGCAATCAATGGCAGTCAATGGCAATCAAGGGCAATCAATGGCAATCAGACGCCATCACCTCCACGGAGTTTCGTCGCCTCTGATGGCAATCAGTGGCAATCAATGGCAATCAATGGCAATCAATGACAATCAATGGCAATCAGTGGCAATCAGTGGCAATCAGACGCCATCACCTCCACGGAGTTTCGTCGCCTCTGATGGCAATCAGTGGCAATCAGTGGCAATCAGTGGCAATCAATGGCAATCAATGGCAATCAATGGCAATCAGTGGCAATCAGACGCCATCACCTCCACGGAGTTTCGTCGCCTCGGCGCGTAGAGAGAGCAACGCCCGCGACTCTTGCTGGAGGGTCATGAGAGTCTCTTCTTTCTCGGGCGACGTGCCGCTCAGCCGCTGCCACGCCTGCTGGACCGCCTCGACGACATTCTTGCTCTCATTGAGAGCGAGTCGGAAGTCCAGACCGCCGTCTCCTTGGATGGCGGGCAGATCGATCGTTAACGGAAGCTCACGAGCGCGCGAGATGACGCGGCGCAGCTTGGGCAGCTTTCCCGCCGCGCCGCTCACCGCTCCATCCAGCGCCAGCTCGAGCGCCAGAGGGTTGGCCTTCAGCTCGGCGATCGCGTCGATCTGGCGCTTCAAGATCTCGTCGAGCTCGGCCGCCGAGAGCATCCCGGAGGCGCTGAGCGGCGCGTTGTTCACGTCGATGTCTCTCTGTAGCCGCAGGATCAGCGACGAGAAGTCGATATCCTGGAGCAGCGACGGATTCGACGAGTACTCCCGAGCGAGCTTGAGCGCGAGCTCGGCCTCGTTGACCGTCCTTCGCACGGTGATGGAGAGGGCGATGTCGCGCAAGCGGGCGTATCGCGGGCGCGACAGCCAGAACGACCAGTCCTCCTCTCCGACGCCGCCATCGCCGCCATCGCTGCTGCTGCTGCCTATGCTGCTGCCGGCGCTGCCACCTGGGAGCTGGAAAGTGGAGGACACAGCCAACTGGACCGCCGATGGCGCCGCCGCCTCCACCTCCATCCTCAGAGCTGCCACACGCGCTGGCGCGGGTCGCCGCTGCGGAGCGATCGGCGGCACGCTGTGTGCCCCGGGGCCGTACGCCACGCTGTAGCCCGTGATCGGCGGGTACAGCAAGCTGAGGAGCATTGCCGCGTGCATCTTGTCAAGCCACTTGGGAATTGCCGCAGAAAAGCAGCGCACCACAAGTCTCGGGTCAATCTGGGTGGAATTTCACACTTTCCGTGATTCCCGCGCCGTTAATCGCAACATCCCCTCCCAAAGCGACGCCCAGAACCTCCTCCCCGCTTTTCGTCCGCCGTCTGTGGAAGCGAACTGGCGCACAAGGCGTGGGGGTCCTGCTTTCGGATCATGCTGTCTCCTGTCCATGGTGTCAGTTTGGTCCGCGGCGACGTCGTGCTCGCCCGGCTCGGCAAGCGACTTTGGTACCCTGCGATAGTGCAGTTCATCGACACCGCCACCGCGTCCCTCCTCTTCTTCGGCGACAGCAAGCGAGGCCTGTGCAGCCTGAGCAGGCTGCGGCCGTACGCAGATCTCCCGACGCTCCCAATGTCCGCGCGTGGACAAGGGCAGGCATGGCATGACGCCATCGAGGCTGCGGACGCTTGGGTTGCGATGCATCGACCAGCTGCTGCCACTGCCCAGGGCGATCAAGATGCCGGCGTCGCGCCGGACGAAGACGAAGCGTGGTCCATCAACGGCACGGTCATCTCCCCGGCTGCCATCTGCCGGGCTGCAGCGCTTCGGCTTCCGCCGATGGATCAAGCGATCAAGCCGGATGCGATGCCACGCGCGTCGTTTCGCGTCCTCCCTGCACCGTTGTCAACGTGCGCCGGCACCAGCGCAGGCGAGGGCGACGAGCAGCAGGAGGACCAGGCCGACGAGGCGGACGGAGAGGCGGACGGGGAGGCGGACGGCGAGGCGGACGGGAGCGAGGACGGGAGCGACGACGAGACGTATGCGAGGCGCCATGCGCCGCTCGAAGATTTGGAGTACCGCGGCTTCGCAGCTCACCCCTGGGTCGCCGCGCAGGCGAGCGAGGGCGAGTACGACAGGGTAGCGCCTGACGGCTCTGGAATCGGCGGCGGCGGCGGCGGCGGCGGCGGCGGCGGCGGCGAGGGGTGTTGCGAGGGCGGCAGCAGCGGCATCTCAGCGGATAGACTGCCTATCGGCGCGTGGCTACGGGTGCCCGCGCACCTCTTCACACCAGGTTCGCTCTTCACACCTGAGCGCTGGGACAAGCCTCGTCTGTTCTCGGATGGCCTCTGATTGCCACCTGAGTGCGTCTGACTGATTGCGCCCTCATCAGGTTCGCTGGACAGCTGGGACGCGCGCATCGTCGGTTCGAGCTGGCAGGGGCGCCGAGAGCTCACGGAGCTTTATTTCCCACACGACCACACCACGTGCCTCTTCCACAGCGAGCAGGTCCTAATATGGAAAGAGCACATGCCGGATGCATGCACGGCCGCATGCACCGTTGCAGCTGCGGTGGGACCGCCCAAGCCGAAACCGAAGCCGGGGCCCCATGGCCGAGGCCGAGGCCGAGATTATGGCCGAGATTGTGGCCGAGGCCGAGGCCGAGACCGAGGGCGAGGGCGAGGGCGGGCGCTGTGGCAGATGAAGGCATCTGCCACAGCGGACGAGACGGCGCCGTCTCGGGCACCGCTGCATCCGCCACCGCCCTCACTGCTGCCGCCGCCGCCGCCGCCGCCGCCGCCATGCCCTCGGCCGCAGCAGCAGAGGCAGATCAAGCGGCCCGGCGATGATGCATGCGGCACATTCGGGTGCACCCTGCCCGACAAGCACCGAGGGCTTCATAGGATCCCCGATTTGGCAATAGGCGAGCGCCGGCTCCGGGGCACATCGCATGCAATCCCGCCGGCGCAGCTGCTGCAGGCCGCCATTGCGGCGCGTCGAGAGGCCGTGATGGGAGGCGCCGCTGCGAGCGCCGCGGCAGGCGCAGTGGCAGGCGCGGCGGACGACAGCGTCGTCGTGAGCGTCGACACGGGGAGGAGCGACGCTCACGACGACGCGTCCTGGGCGATCGGGATGGAGTGCACTGAAGTGTCCGCCGTCGCAGCGGCGATCGGCCTGTCGGACATGCTGCCGGGTGTGAATGCTCCGGGTGTGAATGCGATCGGCCTGTCGGACATGCTGCCGCGCTGCGCACCATGGGCAGCGCCATCCGCTCACCACAGCGCTCCACCCGCTCATCACAGCGCGTCATGCGCTCACCACAGCGCGCTCGATCGCTCGACCTTGGCGTCCATCGGTGCCTCGATCGGCGCCTCGATCTGCGCCTGGACCGACTCAGACGGCGCCCACGACGGCGCCCCATCCGACTCGAGGGGCGCCCACGATGGCGC
>ENA-UOXO01000904-UOXO01000904.1-mixed-culture-metagenome-genome-assembly--contig:-NODE-904-length-21951-cov-43.206750_pt1 | contig 21951 bp, 8 predicted proteins | sample MGYA00238162_ERZ761640 | MGnify/ENA primary metagenome ERZ761640 (study PRJEB28914, sample SAMN08778297) | mixed culture metagenome | isolation source: Freshwater growth medium | place: USA...
TGACTTCGACCGCGACGGCGGTGCGCCGAGGCAGATGAGTGGTGGTATGGGCGGCAGCAGCAACGGCAACTATGGCGGCGGCCGCAGCGGTAACGATGAGGCCGCGGCCCTCCCACCGCCTCCACCGCCAGCGGTCAGGCCTCCCGGACGCGAACACGATGTATCGACCGACACGCTCGACGACGAGACTGTGCGTCGGAAGAATGTGCTCGAGAGCTGGTCGACGGTGCTCGCAAAGAACGATGCGTCGTGGGACGTACTGCAGGCGGAAAAGCGCGCAGGCTGGGAGTCGGAGGCCGTTGACTGGCGCTGGCGCCAGCGGGACGCCACCTTTGGCCACGGCGGCTCGAGCAAGGTGGACCGCGTGAACAACCGCGGGATGGTGCCGAGCACGCGCAAGTACGTCGTCTTCTACCGCGAGTGGATGCCGAAGCTCGCGCCGGAGCTCTTTGGACGCGCCGCCGACGAGTCGCGGCCGCGTGTTTTCGCCGACGTCGGCTCGGCGCCGGGCGGCATGTGCGAATACTTGGTAGGCGACCTCGGGTGGAGCGGCTTTGCATTCTCGCTCGCGCCGGGGGACGAGGGGTTCGGCATGCAGTTCGCTTCGCCGCGGCTCGCGTACGCCGACTCGGACGTGAGCGTGGCTGGCGAGTGGCGCCGGCTGCTCGACCTCGTGGGCGGGCGCGCCGTCTGCGACTTTGTCAATGGCGGCGTGGTCATCGACCGCGGCCAGCAGCGCGTGGAGCCGAGTGAGGCGTCGGACACGTTGGCGATGGAGCACCACCTCGAAATCTACCGCAACGAACTCCTGCTCGGGCTGCACGCCCTCCGGCCGGGCGGCGCGCTCTACTTTGCGTACCAGCTGGGCCAGACGGCCCTCCTCATGCGCCTCCTGCTCGCCCTCCGGCCAGCCTTTGCGAGCGTGCGCGTGACGCCCACGTTTGCGGTGGGGCGCACTCCTATGTACGTGTGGCTGGGCGGGTACGCGGGCTTGGAGACGGCCGCCGCCGCCGCTGCCGTGCGCTTCCTCTCGGAGACGCCCGTGGCGGATGCGGCCGTGGAAGAGGTGGGTGAGAAGACGGGTGGCGGCGGCGGTGGGTGCGCATGGGACGCGTGGCATCAGTCAGAGTGGAGCGCCGAGGTGGCGTCGCTGCACAGGGAGCTGCGCGAGTCGCTCGCGCACGTGTGGACGACACAGGCCGACCACCTGCGTAAGCAGCGGCTCGAGGCAGAGCACGCCTTTGAGAGTGGAAAGGGGGGCAAGGGCGGCGGCAAAGGAGGCGGCAAGGGGCGTTGGTAGCTGTCCGGGTCGCACGTGCAGGCCCTTCCCGGTGGGAATGATAGGGGTGGACGGTGGGCGCGATGCTCGGTTGCATCAAACACGAGGAAGGGCTCTCGAGGCTAGCAGTGGGGGTGAGAGTCGACTTGAACTTGAAGTACTTGAACTTGAACAGGCCCTTCTTTGAAATCACATCGAAGTTTCACTGAAAATTCCTTCAACCTCGTTTACACCTACTCCTCCCCCCGAACCTTCTTTGCACCGACCATCGCGCGCTCGACATGTATCTCCCGTCGTCGACTCGCGGACGCAACTACCATACTTCTCGCCGCAACCGCCATGAGCTTCAAGCTCACCATGGGCATGTCGCCCTTCTAAACCGCACCCATGCGGCACCCGCCATGGTGTTGATGTGTTGTGTGAATGTGAATGATACACCCAGGAATTGCAGGCTCCGGACCGAGCCCGTCGCAAGCGTGCCGGACGCGACGCCACACGCCCGGGCGCGTGCAAACGACGTACGCTACGACGAATGAGCTCCAGCTGGGCGGACGAGGTGGAGGACGATGAGGCCGCGGCACTCCCACCGCCTCCACCGCCAGCGGTCAGGCCTCCCGGACGCGAACACGATGTATCGACCGACACGCTCGACGACGAGACTGTGCGTCGGAAGAATGTGCTCGAGAGCTGGTCGACGGTGCTCGCAAAGAACGATGCGTCGTGGGACGTACTGCAGGCGGAAAAGCGCGCAGGCTGGGAGTCGGAGGCCGTTGACTGGCGCTGGCGCCAGCGGGACGCCACCTTTGGCCACGGCGGCTCGAGCAAGGTGGACCGCGTGAACAACCGCGGGATGGTGCCGAGCACGCGCAAGTACGTCGTCTTCTACCGCGAGTGGATGCCGAAGCTCGCGCCGGAGCTCTTTGGACGCGCCGCCGACGAGTCGCGGCCGCGTGTTTTCGCCGACGTCGGCTCGGCGCCGGGCGGCATGTGCGAATACTTGGTAGGCGACCTCGGGTGGAGCGGCTTTGCATTCTCGCTCGCGCCGGGGGACGAGGGGTTCGGCATGCAGTTCGCTTCGCCGCGGCTCGCGTACGCCGACTCGGACGTGAGCGTGGCTGGCGAGTGGCGCCGGCTGCTCGACCTCGTGGGCGGGCGCGCCGTCTGCGACTTTGTCAATGGCGGCGTGGTCATCGACCGCGGCCAGCAGCGCGTGGAGCCGAGTGAGGCGTCGGACACGTTGGCGATGGAGCACCACCTCGAAATCTACCGCAACGAACTCCTGCTCGGGCTGCACGCCCTCCGGCCGGGCGGCGCGCTCTACTTTGCGTACCAGCTGGGCCAGACGGCCCTCCTCATGCGCCTCCTGCTCGCCCTCCGGCCAGCCTTTGCGAGCGTGCGCGTGACGCCCACGTTTGCGGTGGGGCGCACTCCTATGTACGTGTGGCTGGGCGGGTACGCGGGCTTGGAGACGGCCGCCGCCGCCGCTGCCGTGCGCTTCCTCTCGGAGACGCCCGTGGCGGATGCGGCCGTGGAAGAGGTGGGTGAGAAGACGGGTGGCGGCGGCGGTGGGTGCGCATGGGACGCGTGGCATCAGTCAGAGTGGAGCGCCGAGGTGGCGTCGCTGCACACGGAGCTGCGCGAATCGCTCGCGCACGTGTGGACGACACAGGCGGACCACCTGCGTAAGCAGCGGCTCGAGGCAGAGCACGCCTTTGAGAGCAGCCAGCAGACACGCAGCGGCAGCGGCGGCGGCGGCGGAGGCGGCGGCGCCGGCGGAGGCGGCGGCGGCGGCGGAGGCGGTGGCGACGACGGAAGCGACGGCCGACGTGGCGGTACCGAAGGTGGCGACGGTCCCCGCCGCGGTAGTGGCGGAGGCGAAGCCGGTGGTGGACGTGACGGTGCTAGAGGCGGCGGAGGCCGTAGTGAGCGGCTCAGTGACGAGAGGCTCAGTGGTGAGCGATTCAGCCGTGGCGGGTCGGCACCGGATACGAGGGCCGCTGCCATCGCCGACATTGCCGCCTCGGCTGCTGCCATCGTCGCCGCTGCGAAGCCATCCGAAGGAAACGCTCGCTTCGCTGCGGAAGCCAGACCCTCATGGGATGATGCCAGAGCCTCGAGCGGGGGCAAGGGCGGCGGTAGTCATGGGCAGTCGTGGTCGCGGGACGGCGGCGGCGGCAGTGGCCGACGTGGCGGTACCGAAGGTGGCGATGGTCCCCGCCGCGGTAGTGGCGGAGGCGATGCCGGTGGTGGACGTGACGGTGCTAGAGGCGGCGGAGGCCGTAGTGAGCGGCTCAGTGACGAGAGGCTCAGTGGTGAGCGATTCAGCCGTGGCGGGTCGGCACCGGATACGAGGGCCGCTGCCATCGCCGACATTGCCGCCTCGGCTGCTGCCATCGTCGCCGCTGCGAAGCCATCCGAAGGAAACGCTCGCTTCGCTGCGGAAGCCAGACCCGATGCCAACTCCCCGAGCGTGCCCTCGAGCGGGGGCGAGGGCGGCGGGAGTGACGGACCGTCTTGGTCGCGGAGTGGCAGCGGCGGCGGGCGCAGCCTTGCCGAGCTCGCCGGGAGCGCGGAAGGCTCCGCTTGGCCGCGCGGAGGGGCAGGTGGCAAAGGCGGCGGAGGTCGAGGGGGCGGGCACAGGCAGGAGTCTGGAGGCCAGTGGTCGACGCCACGAGATGGGCGGAAGTGGTAAGGCACGCCACGCATGCCCTGAAGGTGACGAAGCTGCATGTTGCATGGGCGTTGATCGTGCGACCTCCGTACTCGTCGCAACTTCGCGGAGGAGTCTTCATTGCCGCTGTCGCAGAACTGTCGCAGAAGCGAATGACAAGAGGGTCCGTTGTGCGTTGAGACGTACGGTACTTCATGACGGTACTATTCAACAATCGAGTCGATACGGTTTACGGGTTTAGTAATTAGTCTACGCCCGGCCGAAGGAACGAGGTGCGCTTTGGCCTTTGCCCGGTGTATAACTATACTCAATTACCATAGAGTACGTGAAAACCGGAAGGGCGCCAGCACGCAGCAGGGTGTGCGATGAAATGTATCGTGCCGGTACGGAGCACTGAAAGTACTCGCTCGGTCCGGTCGGGCAATCGTCGGGCGTTAAAACTCACTCCGCTCCGACGCCGCTCCGCGCATGTGCGCTGAACAAGGATGAAGGCTTTGATTACCTAGTACCTCGCAAGCCTCTATCTGCAAGGCCGTCTACAACGTGCAACCACTCACAGTTGAGCAGAGTGGAGCGGATGAGGGCGATCGGGTCGCGCCCGGCCACGGGGGCGATAGTCCGGAAAGTCGAGCGCACCACAGGCTCTCTCGGCCGCCGGCAGTAGATGTGGGTCGCCCCCGGGCGCGGGCGCGGTTGGGCGGTCGCGGATGGCACCGGAGCCACTGCCCCCTCTCCCACACGCGCGCGAGCTGCTGTGGCACGCACCCACGCACTGAAGCAGCGGCGGCGTCGGCGGTGGCGGAGTAGTTCAGTTGCCTGCAAGTGCCGCCGTTGGAGGGCCATTTCCCCAACCCACGCACGAAAGCAGCGGCGGTAGCGGCGGTGGCGAAGCACCTCAACAGCCTGCCAATACGGACGGCGGAGGGCCATCTCCAATACATTGGCCACCGGAGATGGCCGCATGCCTTCTGAGTGCTGTACTGGCGCCACCGACGCCGCAGATGCCCCCGGTGCCACCGACGCCTTTGGTGCCTCCGACGCCGTCGCCTCCAACGCCATCGACGTCTCCACCTCCGACGCCGCCGCCGCTGACGATGACGACGATGACGACGACGACGACGACGACGCCACCTCAGCTGCTGCCCACACTGTGCCTTCGGGCGCCATCGCTCTTGCCGCCAGCGCGGATGCCTCGGCGACAACAGGACGTGACGCAGTGGCGGGGGCAGCAATGACAGTCACGTGCGAGGCGGCTTGAAGGGCGGAGCCTGTGCGTGCGAGCCGGTGCCACGCGAGCAGCGAGGCGGCGAGGAGCGTGCGATCCGCCGTCGTGAGCACACGTCCCTCTCGTCGTGAGCGCGCGCGCGCCTCGGGCGCGGGCGCGAAGGAGGCGAAGGCGATGGGCGCGGGCGCGCTCTCAGCCACGGGCGGCCCCAGATGGGGATTGCCTTGCTCTTCCTGCCGCCACTGCTGCATCTCGCTCAGTGAGGCGGGCGCGGCGGCGGCGCCGGCGGCGGTGATGGCGCCAAAAGCGGACGTGCCGGCCATGGCAACTTTGGCACCGGTGCCATGCGGAGGCTGCAGGCATGCAGCCTCGGTGGGGAACGGTGGAAATGGCTGCGACGGCAAGGGCAAGGGTGAACGGGGTGGCGGCGTAGGTGGTGGCGCGAGTGCCGAAGACGGTGGCCGAGGCTGGAGCGGAGGAGGGGGCATCGGCGCAGGCGGAGGCGGAGGCGCCGCGCGAAGCTCCGGCTGCGTCCAGCCTGGCGGCGTCCGAGGCTGCGTGGTGGATTGCTGCGAGGTGGGGTGCTGCGAGGGCGCTAGCTGCTCGGGGCGAGGGTGGGAAAGAGGCGGCTGGGGTGAGCACTGGCCTCGCGCCGTACTGGTCAAGGGAGAGTCTGCCGCGGCGGCCGGAGTGGCGATGGATCGTTGTGGTGGCCACGGTGGCGAGGGCGGCGGTGGCGGCGACGACGACGGCAGCAGCGAGGGCGGCGGCGGCGGCGGCGGCGGCGGCGGCAGTGGCGGCGGTGGTGGCGATGAGGAGGCGGCTTGGGAGGCGAAGGGCAAGGGAAGCACGGAGGGCAGCGACACGCGAAGGGTGCGGGGTGCGCTGAGAGGGGCAGGTGGTGTGGTGCGCGCTGCCCCTCCGCCGCTGTTTATGGCAGTGGTGGCCTTGGTCTCGACGGCGGCCTCGGACGCTGCGGCGGCAAGCGCGGCGGTGGCGGCGGCGGCGGCGGCGGCGGCGGCGGCAGCAGGTAGGAAGCGCGGCTGGAGGGCGTGGGGGGGTGGTCGGCTGGATGGTGTGGCGGGAGGGGGGCAACCGCAGCTGCTCATGGAGCTGTGGCGCGAGGTGGAGGGGGCGGAAGCGGGAGAGGCGCCAGGCGGGTCCGTGAGGATGGCGGCGTGGGCGCGCGAGGCGTTGGCTGCAGGCGAGAAGGGTACAGACGCCATGCCACTGCTCACCGTGCCGCCGCTGCAACTCCGGCGGCTGCCGCTGCAGTCGCCACAGGCGGTGCGGTGCGGCGTGCGCAGGGCGACGGCGGTGGGACTTGCTGCGGCGGCGTGAGTTAGCTGTGCGGATCTGGCTGGCGGCGGCTTGGGGAGTGGTGATGCTGTGGGGAGTGGAGATGCTGTGGGGAGTGGAGATGCTGTGGGGAGTGGAGATGCTGTGGGGAGTGGAGATGCTCTGCTCTTGAGCACCGCCTTGAGCGCTGCCTTGGGTGGCGAGGGCGGAGAGGGCGGCGAGCGTGGCGGCGGCGAGAGGGAGGCGGCGCCGCGGCTGCCGCGGCTGCTGCGCCCGCCTCGGCTCCGCCTTCCAACCGCTGCCGCCGCCTCACGCACCGTGGAGGGTGGCGGCGGCCATGAGCCCGAGGGGCGAGGGGCGGCGGCGCGAGGGGCGGGCGGCAGCGAGGCGGAGTGCGCAAGAGAGGAGGGCCGGTGGATGAGGCGGGGTGGAGCGGAGGGGGCACGTGGAGCTCGGGACATCGCCGTAGATGGGCGAAAAGGCGCTGGCGCTGGCGATAAGGTCGGGGCAGCGGTTGGGGCGGCGGCGATGGCGGCCTCGCCGGCGGCCTCGTAGCCGCCCTCGTAGCCGGCCTCGTAGCCGCCCTCGTAGCCGCCCTCGCGGTTGCCTTCGTAGCCTGCCTCGTAGCCGGTCTTGTAGCCAGTCTCGTAGCTAGTCTCGTAGTGGCCCTCGTCATGACCCTCGTCAAAGCCCTCCAACTCGCCCTGGTCGCCGCTGCCTCCGGCGCACTCAGGTGCGATGAGGGACCCAGTGTGCACGGTGCTCGGCAATGGCGCGGTGCTGAGGAGGCCACCGGACGCGGCATCTTGAACGCAAGGCGCGCCTACTTGAGCGGCAGGCGCGGCTGCGGCCACGACGGGCGTGACGGCCACCATGGGCACGGCGGCGCGAGGGCCGAAAGCGGCGGCGGCGGCGGCGATGATGCCGGCGGCCCGAGAGGGCGGGCGAGAGGGCGGGCGAGAGGGCGGGCGAGAGGGCGGGCGAGAGGGTGGGCGAGAGGGCGGGCGAGAGGGCGGGCGAGAATCATCCCAGGTGGGGCGGAGATGAGGCGGCGCCCCCGCACGAGAATGGGGGCGCGGGTCGACGGGGGACGATGCGCGGCGTGAGGGTGGCTCTGACGAATCCCACACAGGCAGCGGGCGCGGCGGCAGCCAGCCCGCCCGAGGCTGCGACGACGGGCGCGAGGAAGGGCGCGACGCAGATCGTGACGCAGGGCGTGAGCGAGCACCGGCCGAGGCATTAGTCCCAAGGGAGGTGGCAGCGGTGCCAGGGGGTGCGGAGGTCGAGGTGCCAGGGGCGCTGCCATGGGTGGCGGCGGCGGCGGCGGCGTGGGAAGGGGCAGGGGCAGCGTCGTTGGCGGCTGAGGCGGGGAGGGCCGTGGGGGGGCGTGAATGGAGGGTCGTGGGCGGCGGTGGCAGACGACGGTCGAGGAGGTAGCTCAGGCCGGCGGCAAGGTCGGCATCCGTTGGCCCATGTGCTCGGATGTCGTCGGGAGAGAGAAGAGACTCGAGCTCCAGTCTCGCGAGCTCCACGTCCTCCTGCTCGCCTGCCTGCTCGCCTGCGCCCTCGCCGCCCTCGCCGCCGCCTTGGACGCCGCCCTCACCGCCGTCGTATCCAAGCACACGGGGCATCAGCGCCGCCGCCACCTCGGCGTCCGCGGCCTCGGCGGCGGCGGCCTCCACCATCTCCTCCGCCCGCCGCACCACGGCCAGCCGGCGGCGCATCCATCGCAGCCACCCAAACCATCCGCGCAGCCGTACGAGGTAGAGCGCCGCCGCCGCCTCGCGTGCTGCCAGCCAAGGCCAGTGGGTGAGCGAGACACGCCATCGCGACCATGCGCCACCGAGCGCCGTGCACGCGGCGTGTACGGGCGCCGCATACGAGTGCAGCATCGCATAGTACACCGCGTGCCGCCAGCGCGTCACCACTCGGCGCAGCGCGCCTCGTCGACTATGGCCGCGGCTCGCTTGCCACAGCGCGTCGAACGCCTTGGAGCGCTCAACCTGGTCGACTATCGCCTCGAGCGCCGCGCGAACGCGTGCGCCGTGGCCAAAGCTACTCAGCACGTGCACCGCCTTCCGCTCCGCCGCGTGCACCCGGAGCGTGCCGCATGCCCGGCGCAGTGCCCGTTGTCGCCCGCGCACCGCAGCGTGCCGAGTGGCCGTCGCGTCGCGCGCGCTGACCAGCTCACGCCACGCGCTGAGATTGGCACGTACCCAACTCAGCCGGCGCGCCCGCGCGACGTCCCGACATGCTTGCATCGCCTCGAGCCCGCGCCGGAGCGGGTGCCGGCGACGATGGCGCTCGGCGAGCGCCGCGAGCGCCATGGACGTGCGCAGCGCGGCCGGCCGGGCGCCGAGGGCGGCGAGGCCCGTGCGCAGGGCGGCCTGCGTGCGTCGTGTGATTGTGGCGCGCAGAAAGGCGCGCGCGTGCACATGGGCGCGCCAGCAGCCGAGGACGCGCGTACCGATCGTCGTGCGCCAGAGTGTGTCTGCGGCCCGCTCGGCGATCCGTACCCGGCGCTCGGCGCGTGCCTCATACATGCAGAGCGTCCACGTGTCGTACAGGCGGCGCACGAGACGCCAGAGCAAGCCACCCTCGCCCAACGCGATCGCGTGCGCGTGGAAGGTGGCACACAGGCTGAACACGCGGCGCATCACGCACCGCGCATCGTAACGGTTCCGCCATCGAGCGAGCCGCCTCGCTCGCTCATGATGCGCGCGAGCCTGCGCAGCCGCCGCCCCCTTTGCAGCCAGTGAGCGATCCCACGAACGCCAGCTGAACCATACTGCCACCGCGCGCTGGCACATAAGCCGTGCGAGGGCAAGGCGCGCGCCGCTCAGCGTGCGCCGACGCGCGCGCCCCTCTCGCTCCGCCACGCACAGCGCCACCATCGCCACCGAGAGCGCATTCTGACGAAACTGGCTGCTGGCCGCTTCGGCGGCGAAGGCATGCCACTTGCGGTGCTCAGCACGCCACGCGAGCCATGCACGCGAGCTCCGACGCTGTTCCGCGACGCGCCCGAGTACGGTGACGAAGGCGGCGCGCGCGCCAATCACGTGGCATGTGTGCGCGTGGAGCGCGGCGAGCACGCGGCGGCTCATCGCATGTGCAGCGATGGCGGCGAGGGCGCGGTGCGCGCGACGGCACGCGAGGGCTTGGCGCCAGCACTGCCATGCCACCACACGCCGCCGGAGGGGCAGCACCGTGGCCGACAAGTACGGCGCCGCGGGGGGCGGTCGCTGCCACACCCGAGTCAGCAGAGAGATACCCGACACGGGCGCCGCCACATCGAGCGCCGCCGTGAGCGCGTCCGTCGCCTCGAGCCGCACACGGGCCGCGGGTGAGGCGGGCAGCGAGCAGGGCGGGCGAGGGGGCGGGCGGGGGGGGGCGACCGAGGGCGCTAGCCGCGCCGGTCGAGGTGGCATCGGCATCATCGCAAAGAAGAGCCCGCCGCCTTCGGCCGCATTGTGAGCACCTCCACCGCCCTTGGCGGCGGGACGCTTGTTCAATTTGCGTGACTGCCGGCCGCGCTGGAACGCTTGCACCTTGAGCGCGCTCGCGTCCAGGAATGCTCCGAGAGAGGCCTCGTCCATCGACGCCAAGGCACGCTGGATCGACCCCTGCCTCGCATGCAAGTGCTCATCACGGCGCCCCAAGGCACGCTGGATCGCCCCCTGCCTCGCATGCAAGTGCTCATCGCGGCGCCCCGCCCCTCCCTTGAGAGGTGGGCTGGGTGCATGCGCCGCTTGTATGCTGCTTACAACTTGCTCGTCCATCACGGCGTCGGAACGCCTGCTGGCTGAGGTGGCCGCTATCTGCTCGCCCTTCATGGCCTTGGCAGCCCTACGCTCCGGCTCCGCTGCCGGCGCCGCGTCCGTTGATGCTGCAGCTGCGATCATTGCGGCAGCGGCGCTCGCCGCCGCCGCCGTGATCGCCACGGGCCTGACGCTGCTGCCGCGCGCGGCGGGCGCGCCAACGTGTTTGACAGGCAAGAGGCTCGTCACCAGCGAGGCTCGTCTGCCGAGGCCGCCGCCGCCGCCGCCGCCGCCGCTGCCGCCGCTGCCGCCACTGCCGCCGCCAGACGAGCCTCGCCCGAGGCTCGCCCACAGACTAGTCCCGAGACTTGAGCCGAGCTTTTTGCGGCGGGCGACGAGCCCGCGCCATGCACGCACATGCGCGCTCAGGACGGCGCGACCGTGGAGCTGCCGTGCGGCAAGGGTCGCCTGCTGCCACTGGGCACTCGCCGTTATGCGCTCGAGCAGCCGCCCCCATGCGTGGCCGAGCGAGAGCCGCCGCCAGTAGCGCGCCGCCAGCCGCCGAGCGCGCGTCTCCGAGCGCGTATGTTGAGCCCACCAGCCCAGCGCTCTGTGGGAAGTGCGCACGCGCGCAGCGGCGGCGGCGCGCTCGCCACGGCGCACAAGCTCTGGCGGCGTCACGAGCGTCACAAGCGCCTCCCATACCGCTCGCAGCAGCTCACGCAGCAGCGGCATCGCCATCTGGCTCACGAAAGCGCGTCGCTGCCGACGCGCGCCGGCATGCAAGCTGAGCGCGAGCAGCGCGGCGCGCACGAGGTACTTGGCGCGCAGGGTGGAGATGAGAGACCATTTGAAGGCGCTCCCCTCCCACGCACCGCCGCTCACTCCCTCGCCCACGCCGCCGCCTCGCAGCTGCTCCTCCGCCGCTGCGCCCAGCTCCCGCGCACGCCCGATGCACTCTCGTAGCTGCCGTTGGCCAATAGTGAGGCTGCGCACGAGGTGCGCGCGCGCGGCACGAAGCTGGTGGACGGTGAGCCAGTCATCGGGCAGCGGCAGCGGAGGGGTTGCTGCCAGCTCCGACACGTCCCACGCCGTTGCCGCCGCTGCCGCCGCCGATGCCGCCGACGTCGCCGCCGACGCCGCCGCAGATGCCAGTCGCTGCTCCCTATCTGCGGCCTCGGCCGCGGCGATCGTGGCTTCCTTGCGCGCGGCCAGGGCGAGGGCGCGCTGCTCGGCCGCGCGGCGATCCACCTTGGTAGTCGTGACCTGCTGCGCCGTAGTCCGTCCGCTCTCGGCTCGGAAGCTGACACCTCGGCTGCTGACACCTCGGCTGCCGCCACCACGGCCGCCACCTCCTCGGCTGCCGCCGCAACTCGCGCGGCCTTGGATGCCGACGTTGAGATCGCGGCGGTGGCTGATGGCGGCGTCCGTTGCATATGGTGGCTCTGCAGCAGGCGATGGTCGTGATGGTGCAAACGGTGGTGCCTGGGGTCGCGGCAGCGGCGTCGGCGCAACTTCCGTGGGGTGCGGTGGCAAGGAACCTGACAGTGGCGCGAGGGTGCTGCTGGGTACGGGCGGCGAGAGTCGCGGCTGACTCTCGTCCTCGTCGCCATGCTCGAAGACTGGCGATAAGCTCGCAGCAGCAGCAGCAGCTCCTGCTGCTGCTCCTAGGTGCGAGCGAGGCCGCGGCGGCGGCTTCGGAAGAGGAGTCGGCAGCAGGGTGGAAGGAGCGGAGGCAGGCGCTGCTGCAGGCCCTGCTAGTGGAGTGGCTTGTATCTGCACGCGCGGTGGCGCGCCCAGCGACTGCAAGAAGGAACGCACCTCCGCGACATGATTTGCGGAGGCCGAGACCGCCATTCTGACTCGCCTTTTTGTTGGCGAAGGTCGTCCCTCGGGCCAGTCGGCGGTCCTGAAAGAGGCGTGGTCCTACTTGCAAAAAATGTAAGCACGTTGCGCCGCCCCTGCCGCCGCCCGCGCCGCCAACACCCTCGCCGCCGCCACCCTCGCCGCCAGCCTCCCCGCCGCCTTCGTCCCCGCCCCCGCCATCGCCCCCGCCCTAACCTCCGTCCCCGCCCCCGCCATCGCCAACTTCACCGCCGCCCCTGGCTGCAGCGCGGTGCATTGAGCGCACGCGCCTCCACGTCTGTTGCCTGAGGGCCTGAGGGCCGTGCCCGCGTGCGCGCGCGCATGCGAAGCGGCAGCTGCGCGCGATGCCTTGCCGCACCGCAGCAACCCTCTCTCGTTCACCTTGTCTTCGTTCTGCTCGTCTGTGCTTCGCAGCACCTTCACCTTCTGCTCGTCTGATGCCCTCGGACGATTCGGGCGTCGGCGCCCCGCCGCAAGGCTGGCGTGTGCACCGCGACGAGGCGCGCAACGGCCGCCAGGACACATACTTTGTGAGCAGCCGCGGCCGCAAGCTGCGCACGATCAACGAGGTGCACCAGCATCTGAAGCATGAAATCAAGGAGGCGAATTGCAATGAGGACGAGGCTCTCTGGCTGCGCACGCTGGAGCGCTACGGCCAGAACTGCCGGCACTGGGCCATCGCCAAGGAGGCCACCGACCTGCCCGAGTGCCCTGTCTTCCGGCCGACGGCTGCCGAGTTTAGCGAGCCTGGCCGGTACTTCCAGTCGATCATGCCGCAGATGGAGCCGTACGGGATGTGCAAGGTGGTGCCACCGCCGGGCTGGACGCCGCATCCCTGGTCGGGCCACATGCCCAAGGGCTTCACCGAGCGCTCCGTGATCACGAGCAGAATGCGCGTCGAGGACGTGGTGCGCGCGCTCTCGCCGACCGCGGACGGCTCGGAGCCGAGGCTCGCGCCGCGCGTGCAGCCACTGCAGCTCTTCAACCGTGGCTTTGAACAGTGCGACGATGCGCGCCTCACCGTCGACGAGTACCGCGCCCTCTCGGCCGCCACCTGGCCAGACGAGCCCTGTTCACTCGCCGAGGTCGAGCGACGCTTCTGGGCGCTGATGGCGCAGCGACCCACGCAGGCGGGGGTGGGGGCTCTCGAGGTGAGCGGCCTCGAGGCGGCGCGGCTGCGCATGGAGGCGCGCCACTACCAGGAGCGCGTCGCCAGCCAGCAGCAGCCGCCGCCGCCCGCCGCCGGCATCCCGCACCCCGCCGCTACCGGCCTGTTGGCGACGGTGCTGTCAGCGGTGCCCTGGGAGATGCGCGAGGCGCCACCCGTGCTCGCTCGTCCTCTTGGGAGGTGTCAGCCGCCCCCGCCCCCGCCACCCGCGCCCGCGCCGCCCGAGAGCCTCGGCAGTGGCGCCGTGCGTCTACCGCCCGGTGGCGCCGTGCGCCTACCGCCTGGTTTCATCCCGGCCGCCGGCGTCAGGGCGAGCGGCAAGATCCCGTTTGTGCCCTCGTCTATAGCCGCAGCGCCAGTGCCCGGCACAGCGCCCGCTCCCCTGGCCGGGGCGATGGCGGCAGCGCCACTTTCCGCCGCCGTGCCGACCACCACGCCGGCCGCGCCGGCTGCACCCGCAGTGCGCCCACCGTCGAGCGAATCGCCGATCTCGCCGCCCTCGTCGCCGCCGCCCGAGGGAGAGGCACCCGAGGGAGAGGCACACGAGGCAGGGGCGAGCGAAGGGCCGGTGGCCGAGGGCGCCGCCACCGCCGATGCCGGCGCCGATCTCAATGTGATCGACCATCCGATGCCGGAGGCGCCACCGCCGCCCGCCGTCGCCGTTGCCGCCGCCTCATCTGCCGCCGCCACCGCCGCCGCCACCGCTGCCGCCACCGCTGCAGCCGCTCCCACCTACGCAGAGGCAGCGTTCGTCGAGGGGAGCGCCGTCGTGGTGCACGACGTACAGAGTCGTCCGGAGCTCAACGGTCTACGCGGCACAGTCCTCTCTGTCGACGCTGCGCGCAAGCGATACAATGTGCGTCTCATCGGCTGGCCCAAAGTCCTCGCGCTTCGGCATGCCAACCTGCGCCCACTCAATGCCACTGAGGCCGCCGCACACACTGCTGTCGCGCGAACCGCCGCGCCCTCTGCCGCCGCGCCTAAGGCTGGGCCCTCTGCCGCCGCGCCTAAGGCTGGGCCCTCTGCCGCCGCGACCACCGCCGCGTCTAGGGCTGGGCCCTCTGCCGCCGCGACCACCGCTGCGCCTAGGGCTGGGCCCTCTGCCGCTTCCGCCGGGGCGGCCGGCGGCACGCATGCGTTGCCACCGCGAGCCCAGTCTGCCGCGGCCGGCGGCAGCGGCGGGTGCGCGCCCCCCCTCGAGCGCCTCGAGAGCGGCGCGAGCGACACGGGAGCTCAACACAGCGCGAGCGACAAGGTAGCGGGCGGCAAGCGCAAGCTCGGTCAGTGCGACACGCCTGGATGCGATCAGAGCCGCTATCACCTCGGCCCATGCTCGGGCGAGCTCTCGAGCAAGGCGCGCGCCATCTCGAAGAAGAACTACAAGATCCTCGCCGACGAGGAGGAAGAGGCCGACCTGACCCCAATGTATGAGCGAAGCAGCCAACGGCGCTCGCACGTGCTCGAAAGTGCGGCTGAGGACGCCGCAGCCGGCGCGGGCGCCGGCAGTGGGTGCTCGGCGACGGTGCGCGCGTTCGAGGCGCTCATCGAGCGCGAGGGCGGGGTGCCGTGCGCGCTCTACGCGTCCGACGTGACGTATGAGGGGCCGATGCCGCCTGCGGACTCGCTGCGTGGTGAGGTGACCGCGACGCAGACGCGCTCGGGCATCTTGGACTCGCTGCTGCGTGCCTCGCTGCTGCGCTTCTCGCCCCTCATCCCTGGGGTCAACTACCCGATGACGTACGTGGGCTCGCGCAACACATTCTTCTGCTGGCACGTGGAGGACAACCACCTGTACGCGACCAACTACCTCGTCGCAGGCGAACCCAAGGTCTGGTACGGCGTGCCGCCCTCGCACAAGCAAGAGATGGAGACGGTGTGGAATGCTATCTTCCCCGCGCTCTTCCAGCGACACCCGGACCTGCACTACTGGAAGACGTGCATCTTCTCCCCCGCGGTCCTTCGTGCCTTTGGCGTGCCCGTCTACCGGTGCGTCGCCGAGCCGGGCACCTTCATGTTCACCTCACCCGCCGCCTACCACTCGGGCTTCAACGTCGGCTTCAACGTGGCCGAATCGGTCAACTTCGCGTTTGCCGACTGGTTGCCCGTGGGTGCCGCTTGCCTGCAGCGCTACCGCTCGCCGCCCACGCGCGACACGACCCTTCTGCACGAGGCTCTCGTGTGCACTGCCGCCCAGCATGCCCACCCGCACGAGCTAGGCGCCCTCGTGAGCGAGCTGCGTCGGCTGCTGCACGCCGAACGCCTCGCCCGAGAGGCTGTCCGGCGTGCCGGGGTGCGCGTGCCGCCCGAACCCACTTTCCTCGACGGCGCGCCGGCCGGCGAAGGCGAAGGCAAGCCCTCGTTCGCCTATACTTGGTCGGACGGCGCGGACGACTCGGCCTACTTTTTCCGCTGGCGCTGCCGTGTGTGCCGCCACCTGTGCTATTTCTCGGTCGTGCAATGCGGCTGCGCGAACGACGCCTTCTTGTGCCCCGAGCACGCGCTGCACACGCACGCCGACGACGACTCCTCGCTCCCTGCCTCGTACATCCATCTCGATGAAGACCCCGAGGGTGCCATCCGCGTCGCTTCCGCCACCGAGGGCCGTGCCCTCTCCACAGCGGGCGCGCGCGCCGGCGGACTCGGCGGAGGCTCCGCATGGCCTCTGCCGCCCGCCGCGCCGCCCTTAGTCAGCCCGCCAACCTCGCCGCCCTCCTCGCCGCCCGGTGATGGCGCTGACGATGCTGCACACCACGGCGCTGACGATGCTGCCCAAGACGGCGCTGACGATGCCCCCATGGCACACGTGCCGCCTCCAGCGGGCGCGCCCACCACGGCGCCGCACGATGGCACGGCACCGCCGCCACCCGCTGTCCTCCCTCCCGCAGCCGCGCCGACCGCACCGGCCGCGCCGGCCGCGCCGACCGCGCCGACTCCCTCCGCTTCTGCGCCGGAGCTGCAAGTGGTGCGCTTTCCCTGTAGCGAGTGCGGCAAGCGGCTCAAGGCGCGCGTGCCGGCGGGCACCCGAAAGATCTCAACGACGTGCACCTCGTGCCACGCGCAGATCACGGCGAGCGTCTTCGTGGGCGGCGCGGGCCAGGAGGGCCAGGCAGGCCGCGCGCGCCAAAAGGCGGGTGGGCCGACGGCGAATCGTCGTGTGGGGCGCATGATGGGCGGAGCGCCCATGGCTGACGATGACGACACCGACAGCTGCTCGGGCCGGTGCAACTGCTCGGCAGGCCGGCGCCGCCTCATCGTGCGCCACCCGCTCCAGCAGCTCGAGCTACTCATTGACGAAAGCGCCGCCCGCCTGCCTCCGGCCGCCTAGCCCTATAGACGTCATCGACGTCGAGCAGCGCGGGCGCGCGCAGGTACACTGACGTCACGGTCTGTAGAGCAGTCGTGTGCCTGGCCGGGATGGTAAGGGGCGGGGTGGAAGCGCTCATAGCACATCCGCACGTCGCCTGAAAAAGTGTTCTCCTTGTTATCGAGTTGCGATGCGGTGTGTCCCAGATTGCGTGTGCCGAGGTGGAGAGATCAGAGATTCGACGCACCACATTCGGAGTCGCTTGTAAAGTCGAAATAAGTTTAGTTCCCGTAGTTGGCTGTTATCGAATGGGCCGATGCGCAAAGTTCGGGTGTTCGACCGCGGCCCGCGGTGCCCGCGCGCGTTCGGCGGTTGGCCAATGGCCATCCGGTCCCACACGACAAACGCGCGCGCGGAAACGCAGACGAGGCGCGTCAGGGGACGGTCGCCCAAGGCCCAACCGGAACCGCACGGAGAGGCAGGAGCGAGGAGGCGAGGGCCACAGCCTACAGCCCTACACTGACACGAGTGTCCTTCGAGTGTCCCACCATGCCGCCCAGCCGAGAGAGCCGTGGGCATGGCCGGTCAACGTTGCGTTCAGTCGTCCTGATAACCACCAAACCAGATCGAGGCGCAGATGTACCGCAGATGTACCGGGTACGCCGGCATAGAGGATAGAGGCCCCAACCCCCGTGGCCATGCAAACTTGTCAAGTCAAACAGCCTCGCCATGTCGTCAATTGCGACCCACGCTCCATGGTTGGGCCTTAGTTGGGACGTAGTTGAGAGGACGTCGAGCACCCTTTGTTGTTTTTCCTGTTCACAGCAACACACTGTGAAGCGCCCTTACGATGGCTGCCTCGTCCTACGAGCCGCTCTCAACCTTCTCGACGGACTTTGCCGCGGACTACAATGCCTCAAGAGTAGAACTCTACGTTGAGCGCCAGCAGACGAGCACCTGGCACACGCTCATCGCGCTACCAAACGCGCCCGCCGTCACTGCCACCGTAGAGCCCAGCAATAGTACCACCGTCGGCTATGAGTCATTCTACGTCGCGTCGCTCGCCAACCGGATGGACGCATTGCACTCGACCGGCGCTGCCATCGGCATCGAGCGGCTGGCCGATGGCCAGGTTGCCTACGCGCTGCGTGCGGCGCACGTCGCCGGCTATCTGTTCGTGTGCTCGCGCGCTCCATCCACCGCCCTCGACATGAACTTGCCGTATCGCGCGGAGGCGCGCGTGCGCGTGAGCCGAGCTGGCTGGAGCGCGACGACGAATGCGGCGGAGCTGCGTGCGTGGGCCGACCTCCACGACCTCGACGGCAAGCGCCAGATCTCGCTACTGCCCGGCTGCGCCGACGTGGTCACACCCGCCACCGTCGCTGGGCTCTGGGAAAGCGGAGGCGGCGGCGGCGGCGCGATCACTTGGCGCACTCTCTCGACGCCCCTCGGCCTACCCGCAGCGGGCGAGCGCACGCGTGTGTGTGTTGGCGTGCAGTCCGCTGCCTCAGATGTCGAGTCAGGCTCGCCGCTCGTTCATGTCGAGGCCCTTTTGCTGGTGAGCGACGAGCGGCCCGCGAGCGGACCCGCCTGTGCACCCTCGGCCGCGCTGACCGCCGTTGAGGACCTCGGCTCGTTGGTATGGCGCCCACCAACCCCATCCTCAAGCGGCATGTCGCAGACCAGTCAGCTGGCTTCACACACAACCGAGGTGGCGGGCATGGGCGTCGTCGCGGGCATGGGCGTCGTAGGCGCCGTTTTTGGCATAGGGCTGCTTGCCGGCCTCGCCTGGCTGCTGCGAATGCGCGACGAGGGTACGTTGCCGCCGCGCACACGCATGCACGATGAGGACGAGGGGCGGCCGCTCACGCCCGAGCGACTCCCCAGCCACCGCTCACATACCCCCAGCCGTGGTGGCGCAGCTGGCCAGTTAGGCGAGCGCGGCAGCAGCGGGCGCGGCAGCGGCAAGGGGCGGGCGCCGCGAGGCGGCGAGGCGACGGATACGATCGAGAGCACACACGCCGCCATCGAGGTGATGAGCATCGGGGGCAATCCCAAGAGCAGAACTAGCTGCTAGGGCCTGTGGCGGTGGAGGCAACAACCCGATGGTCGCGCGGAGTCGCAGCAGAGGCGTCAGGCTCAGACCTCAGCAGGCCGGCCTTGGTCGAAAGTTATAGAGCTGGGCATGCTATCTCGTATCTGTGTTTTTTTCTGGCCATGCGACATTACATCTTGGCACATCTAAAAAAGAGGGGGGATGGGCCTCCACAGTCCACACGGTTGAACACAAGAGAACAGGTCCCCCCGGGAGAGGGCGGCGGCGCACCTCACGCTGCTAACCACTGACCCCATCGCCCACTCCTGGCAACACGTGGCACGGCTCCGATGCCGTATCCAATACGAAACACGAGCGCTGCCGAAACCCTGCCTCCGATTCCCTCCGAATCCCACGCAGGCGGCCCACGCTGGACGAATCTGGCCGCGTTCTCCCTCCCCCCCTGCCCTTCTCCTCTTCTCCCGCCGTCCTGGCTGCTCGACTGAGCGTGACCTGCGACACGTGTAGGGAAAGGGACGCGCGCGCGGCTCCAGACCGCCAGCTGCGTCTTCAGCGCCGCGCACGCTTCTTCGATGTAGCGGTGGTGGCGGCAGCGGCTGGTGCCTTCCGCTTGGATGTTGTGGTGCCCTTCTGCTGCTGCGGGTGCACGAGGGGGCTTGCAGACATGCTCCGCTTGAAGACAAGGTCGAGCCACGCATCGCGCTTCTCGCCAAAGGTCATGGTCGCCATTGCGGGCGACACCGATGGCGGAATGACAAGCTCGATGCCGCCCTGCAAGGCGGGACAAGTCACCGTCTTCGCAAAGACGTCCAGCGCAGACGCACCGCCGCAGCGGAACGCACCGCGCCCTAGCCACTCGCCAAAGTGCTTGCGAAATTTGACTGCCGAGCCCATGCCGGTGGCGAAGACAATTCGCTCGATGGAAGGATGGCGGGCAACAAACCCGCCAATGTCGGCGGTGACCTCTTCTTTGATGTCCGAATCCAGCGAACCCTTCCGCACGCTCGACTCTATGAAGTCCCACACTGCAAAGCCAGCTGCGGTGAGACGACGAGTGGCTTCGGCATAGTCAACAGCCGGCAAGTTTGGTGTGAGGAATTTCGCAATAGCCGGAACCACGTCGCCATTTGGGCGGCTTTGGTTCTGGTGAAAGCCGCGGCGGAACCCCATCCCGGGCCGGCAAGATTCCAGCGCCTCGCCCACAATGTGCCAAAAGCTGTTGGTGTCGCTGCCGAAATACCAGCCTGCGCCAATTGACTTCACCGACGGCTGCGTGCCCAGAATAAGCGTGTGGGGCGCGACGGCCTCGTCGTAGAGGGGCGAAAACGAGCCCGTCCTGCGGCCGCCGCCGCCGTGCTCCTTCTCGAGCGTGCGTCCGCCGCCGCCGCCGCCGCCGCCGCCGCCGCCGCCGCCGCCGCGCGAGGGAGATGGCGTCGCTTGCTTCCTCCTTCGCTTCATACCGCCGACCACAAACACAAAAGGCGAGCGCGCCGCGCCGCGCCCGTACCGAGGAGGCGACCGAGTTTGAACAGCCAATTCACAACCAATGTTTATATCTCGACACACAATTCACAGCCAATGTTTAATTCACACTGAACGCAGTCTGCATTCGGCTTCCCGCGCCGATGGCGAAGGCCGCCACATTGCAGCCGTCGACGACCGCGCTGAGCAGCGCGCTCCGGGAGATTGAGCGCTCGCATCAAGCCGAGCAGGCCGCACGCCAGGCGGCAGCCGACGCGACGGCCGCGAGGGCCCTCGAGGCGGAGGCGACCGCAGCTGCCGAGGCGGAGCTGGCGCAACAACGTCGCGAGGTGCATCGTCAGCTGCGCGCGGCGGACGCGGCGCGGCGCTCTGTGACCCTGCGCTCCGCCGTCGACGGCGCGCTGCTGCGCGAGGCGCTCGCCGAGGCGGAGGACGAGTGCTCTCGCGTGCACGCCGAGCTGCGCAAGGTGCAGCGCAGCAGTTTGGATGCGGCTCAGCGCAGCAGCTTTGACGCGGCGCAGCGGAACGAGACGCGCGCCGCCGTGCGCGCGCAGTGCGATCGCGTCATCGAGCTCGCCTCCGCCGCGGTGATCGCTGCCTCCCCGTCGGACCATCGGCCTGCTCTTCAGTCCGGCCGCTCGCCGCCACGGCGCACGGCCGTGGACGGCGTCGGGTTTGCGTCGCCCGCAGCGGCCTGGCCACCGTACTCCGCGGCGGCCGAGTACCACGAGGAGCCCGCGCCGGCGCATGCCCCAACAGAAGCGTGGCTCAACTCGCTGATGGCTCGGCACGAGGCGGCACATGACGAGCGCCTCTCCGAGGTGCGCGCAGGACACGGCGTGCCAGATTCCTGAGTGCCCTCGACTTGCCTTGATGAGTACTCACTCGAGAGGCCGTGGCTGCAGGTGCTCGCGCACGTGGCCGAGCTTGAGGCGGCCTGCGCGAGCCTCGAGCGTGAGAACGCGGTCCTGGCTCATCAGCTCAGCGCGAGCGAACAGCGCGAGGCGCACAGCACGACACACGCCCAGCACAGCGCCCAGCACAGCGCCCAGCACAGCGCGAGTCGCGCCGGAACCGACGCCCAACACGACGCTGAGGCGGACGCACGCGCGCTGCGCACGGCGCGCGAGCGCCTCCTCGAGGCGCAGCAAGGGGCCGCGAGCGCCTTGGAGCGCACAGCCGTCGCCGAGCTGCGCTGTACGATCGCCGAGCGCGTGGCTGCCTCCGCCGAGGTAGCGACCCGCGCCCTCCTGCTCGAGCTACGGCCGCTCGAGGCACAGCTTGGGCATGAACGGCTCGCGACGTCGCGGGCGGCCGCGGCCGCGGCCGAGGCGGTGGGGCGGGCGAGCGAGCTGCAGGACGCGCACCGCCGAGCTGAGGAGATCTCGGGTGAGCTCGAGGTGGCCAAGGCAGCCGCGGCCGCTGCGGACGCCAGCGCGCGTACCCTCGCGATGGAGCTCTCGAACGCTCGCGAAGCGAGCTCCGCCCTTGAGCTCAAGATGCAGCGGCTCCAGAACGAGGTGGCGCTCGAGGCGCAAGCACGCCGGCAGGCGGGCGCGGCGAGCGAGCGTGAGCGGTCGGCGGCGCAGCGTGCGGCGCTCCTCTGCCTCGGGCTGTCCCTCAACGAGGAGGAGTCCCATTGGGCGGCCGAGCGGCACGCGCGAAGGATCGAGTCGGTCATGTCCAAGGGCGAGACGATGCGTGCGATGGCCGAGGCGGCCGAGGAGCGCAGCAAGCGGCACGAGCTTGAACAGACTCTCGGCGCTCGGATCGCCCAGGTGATGGCTGCTGATGACGACTGATGACGACTGATGACGACTGATGACGACTGATGACGACTGAT
>ENA-UOXO01000913-UOXO01000913.1-mixed-culture-metagenome-genome-assembly--contig:-NODE-913-length-21845-cov-44.140340_pt1 | contig 21845 bp, 10 predicted proteins | sample MGYA00238162_ERZ761640 | MGnify/ENA primary metagenome ERZ761640 (study PRJEB28914, sample SAMN08778297) | mixed culture metagenome | isolation source: Freshwater growth medium | place: USA...
GTGGCGGACTCGGTGGCGGGGGGAACGGTGGCGGAGACGGTGGAGGTGGTGACGGCGGCGGACGTGCGGGAGGAGGCGAGGGCGATGGAGGTGGCGGGAGCGGCGGTGGCGGTGAGGGCGGCGGCGTGTATGCACGGTACGAGTCGTATTGAGCATTGGCAACCCCGCTCAGCAGGCAGAAGTCAGTGCACAGGCCGCAGCCGCTCATAAAACTGCTGAAGAAGAAGGCGTTGCAGCCACTGTAACTGTCGCAGGTATTTGCGCACCCGAGCGCCGAGGTGGCACCGCCCAATTGGGCTGCCGGCTGGCAGCAGGCATAGCTGGAGAAGGCGATCACATAGCTGCGTCCGTTGACCGAGGTCAATGAATTAGGGTTAGAGGGGGGGGGCGAGGGCGGCGGTGGCGAGGGCGGTGGAGGCGAGGGCGGCGGCGAAGGCGGCGGCGAGGGCGGTGGTGACGGTGGGGGTGATGGCGGGGGTGGTGAAGGCGGTGGTGGCGGTGAGGGTGGTGGAGGTCGGGGAGGTGGAGAGGGTGGAGGCGGCGACGGCGGTGGCGGCAGCGGAGGCGGCGATGGAGGTGGAGAAGGCGGTGGCGGACTCGGTGGCGGGGGGAACGGTGGCGGAGACGGTGGAGGTGGTGACGGCGGCGGACGTGCGGGAGGAGGCGAGGGCGATGGAGGTGGCGGGAGCGGCGGTGGCGGTGAGGGCGGCGGCGTGTATGCACGGTACGAGTCGTATTGAGCATTGGCAACCCCGCTCAGCAGGCAGAAGTCAGTGCACAGGCCGCAGCCGCTCATAAAACTGCTGAAGAAGAAGGCGTTGCAGCCACTGTAACTGTCGCAGGTATTTGCGCACCCGAGCGCCGAGGTGGCACCGCCCAATTGGGCTGCCGGCTGGCAGCAGGCATAGCTGGAGAAGGCGATCACATAGCTGCGTCCGTTGACCGAGGTCAATGAATTAGGGTTAGAGGGGGGGGGCGAGGGCGGCGGTGGCGAGGGCGGTGGAGGCGAGGGCGGCGGCGAAGGCGGCGGCGAGGGCGGTGGTGACGGTGGGGGTGATGGCGGGGGTGGTGAAGGCGGTGGTGGCGGTGAGGGTGGTGGAGGTCGGGGAGGTGGAGAGGGTGGAGGCGGCGACGGCGGTGGCGGCAGCGGAGGCGGCGATGGAGGTGGAGAAGGCGGTGGCGGACTCGGTGGCGGGGGGAACGGTGGCGGAGACGGTGGAGGTGGTGACGGCGGCGGACGTGCGGGAGGAGGCGAGGGCGATGGAGGTGGCGGGAGCGGCGGTGGCGGTGAGGGCGGCGGCGTGTATGCACGGTACGAGTCGTATTGAGCATTGGCAACCCCGCTCAGCAGGCAGAAGTCAGTGCACAGGCCGCAGCCGCTCATAAAACTGCTGAAGAAGAAGGCGTTGCAGCCACTGTAACTGTCGCAGGTATTTGCGCACCCGAGCGCCGAGGTGGCACCGCCCAATTGGGCTGCCGGCTGGCAGCAGGCATAGCTGGAGAAGGCGATCACATAGCTGCGTCCGTTGACCGAGGTCAATGAGTCGCAGACTGTTGGTGCGAGGGCGATGAGCACCCACCGGAGCATGCCTGCGCTTTGCCGCAGTGAACCGCGCGGGTGGCTTTTTGAGATCCACGCAGTGTGCGGCACTGCCGGTGCTGATGCAGTGCGCCTGGACCTGAGGACTGGAACCCGCATCGGCCAGTGGGGCCGGCCATCGCCACAGCAGCAATTCGTGCTTTCCATCGTCGCTATCGACTTGCAAACCGTCGTTTTTTATGCGGTTAACTTGCATGCATTCCCTTCAAATTATCAGGAGTTCGCAAAGCCCCCCCCGCGTGTCAGCGGAGTGTCCCACTCGAAAAACGCCGCAACGGGCACATTCTGCGCTTTAGGACCCAAAATCTTTTGAGCGGACCACTTGGGTCCACATGCCGATTGGATGTGGATGCCGACCGCCGTCACCATCACCTCCACTCTCGCCCGCCTCCACCTCTGGTAATCCGTTCCAAAGCCGCTTCCTGCCTGCGGTGCTGTCTACGGCGCTTGTCGGCCGACCGCGAAACCCATCACCACTGCCTCGAGAAGCGCACCGTACACCTCCTCGTGGCGTTCTGATGAATTCGGACGTAGGGCCAATTGCACAAGCAGCACATGCCGTGGAGGTCGGTGCGTCCACACAGCATGCGCGGAGGGGCGTGCAATCCGCACCGCCTCCCTCTCTCGATGTTGGACCAAACTCCTTATCGGACCAAACGACCTCGGCAATTCGCGCCAGCGGAGCACTGCCACCAGAGCAAGGCGATGCCGGCGTGCCGCCACCTTCTGTCAGCGACGTACCTCAGGTGCGCCCGGTGGCCTCAGTGCTATCTTCGGCAGTCGTCGGGAGACGATCGCGCTCACCATCGCCGCCACGGGAAGGGCGCACCGGGGCCACAGCATCGTTGCTGTCTGCGGCGTCGGCGTTCATCGGGAGACGATCACGAGAAGCATCGCCGCCACGGGAAGGGCGCACCGGGGCCACAGCATCGTTGCTGTCTGCGGCGTCGGCGTTCGTCGCACGATCGCGAGAAGCATCGCCGCCACGGGAAGGGCGCACCGGGGCCGCAGCATCGTTCCTGTCAGCGGCGTCGGCGTTCATCGGGAGACGATCGCGAGAAGCATCGCCGCCACGGGAAGGGCGCACCGGGGCCACAGCATCGTTGCTGTCAGCGGCGTCAGCGTTCGTCGGGAGACGATCGCGCAACCCATCGCCGCCTCGAGCGCGCACAGAGGCTGCAGCTCCACAGACTGCAGTTCCACCGCCCGAAGACGGTTCAGACCATGAAGCTGAAGCACCCGCAGGGGAGGCGCAGGCGTCCGCGACGCGACGGACGCCCACACCCTTGCCTGACTTAGAGCTCGATAGCCCCAGCATCACGCCGCCCGTGTCGCCCTGGATCCAAGGCTCCAAGCTAGAGGCAACTCCCCTCCCCTCCAGCGATCGCTCGAACGGCTCGAACGGCTCGGACGCCTCTCCCATCGCGTATTGGGAGCGGGTAGCCCGCGCGGCCTCGCCAGAGGGGCGTGCGGCTTCGCTCTCCCCTCAGGCGAGAGCCTGGGCGGAGACAGCAGAGGGGAGGGCGGCTCTATCCCCTTCAGGGAGAGCTTGGGCGGTCTCGCCTAAGGGGAAGGCGGCTTCGCCTGAGGGGAAGGCGGCTTCGCCTGAGCTCGCGCTGAGCGGCACTCAGCCTGAGAGTGCGGCTGTCCGCCGCTCCAGTGCCGAGCGCGCTCGAAGTGCCCCTCGCCGGGGTTCGTCACCAGAGCAGCGCCTTTCGGCCATTGACGATAGCGGTGTTCGGCAAGGTCTTGGCCGATTCAGATCTCCATCTGGCCGATTCAGATCTCCATCTGGCCGATTCAGATCTCCATCTGGCCGATTCGGGTCTCCATCGCGGACCTCGCTGCGCGGTTCGACGGCGGCAGGCAGCCCGTTCACATCCGTTTCGGGGTTGCATGGGGTTGAGCGGTTGCATGCCGAGTGGGTGAACGCGGCCTCACCGGCGGCAGTGGGCGGCCACGGACGCCGGCGTGCCGTACTCGCCGAGAGCGAATTTGAGATCCGGGCGGCGGCGGCGTGGCTGGAGGACTCGGCATTGGCGACGGAGGATTCCGAGGGCGTGACGCGCGAGGACACGGAATGGCTGCTTCCCGTGTTGCGCGACCACTTCCTCTTCGCCTCCATGCCAATGCCTCAGCTGCTTCGTCTGCTGCGGCTCATGGAGCTCCGTCATTGCTTCGCAGGCGAGGCGCTCGTCCGCCAGGGTGATGAAGATTCATCCACTTGGTTCGTTGTGCGCACAGGCGTCCTCGAGGTGTCTGTTCAAAAGGAGGGTGAGCTCGCGCCTATCGCCGTGGCGCTCCTCGGCCCGGGCGCCACGCTGGGCGAGATGGCGTTGCTTTATAAGTCGACGCGTACGGCCACGGTGACGGCGAAGGAGCCGTCGAGTGTCTTCAGCCTCTCGCGCGCTGCGTACCAGCTGACGCTCATCGAGGGCACGGACATGCTCGCCGAGGATGGCACGATTCGCAACGACGACGACGGGCCGTCGGCGCGCTTGCAGGCCCTGCGTCGCTTTCCTTGGCTCCTCCGACAGGTGCGGCCACTGCACCGCGAACGGCTCGTCAGCTCGACCTCGGACGTGCAGCACGTGCATGAGGGGGAGCCGTTACTTGCAAGTGGACACGTGGGCGGCGTGCTGGTGCTCATCATCAGGGGGGAAGTGCACGTCGCGGGCGATGCGCACAAGGCGATCCGGGACGGCGGCGCTTGGCGCGCCTCCACAGTCGGAGAGCTCTGCGCCACAGCCACGCTTGGTCCGGGCGACGCTCTCGCGATTGGCAACCCAGATGAGGAGGCCTTGCTTGCTTGCTTGCACGCCACGGGTGACGGCAGCGGCGGTGAGAGCGAGGGCGACGCAGTCACTGCGCGCCACATCGAGGTGCCCAAGACGGCGCCGTCGCCCATTTTGGGAGAGCTCGTTCGAGCCTCGCGCTCGGCGCTCGGAGTGGGGGGCGGGAGTGGCGGCGGCGGCCGGCTTCGGCTTCTCGGCGGCACGAACCACCGCTGCGCTGCGGCCGCTTTAAGCGATCTGGAGTTGGTGATGATCCCGATGAGCGAGCTCGTCTCTGTACTCGCCGACGCGCCCGCACTTCTCAGCGGTCAGCAGGGCATCCGCGCGCTGCTCCGTTGCACCGTATGGGGCGCCGTGATGGGCGCGAGGCTCTCTCGGGCCGAGTTCGACTCGCTCGCCTTTGCGTTCAAGCCGCGCGAGGTGAACGCGGGAGCGCGGCTCGTGGAGGAGGGCAAGCCGGCGCCTGCGATGCACGTGATCCTCTCTGGGGAGGTGCGCGTGAGCCATCGGACGGCAGATGGCGTACGCGAGTCGCTCCTGTACAGGGCGGCTTTCGGCGACGTTCTGGGCGAGAGCTCCGTCGCAACCAACGAGCCCGCGCTCGCCACCTGCGTCACCGACGGCCCATGCGTTACCCTCGCGCTCACCCGCGAGGCATTCCGATCCATTTTCCGATCGGCGCTCCCGATGCACGACGAGCATCACGCCGAGCTCGAGCAGCCTCGCGTCGCGTCGCACGCGACTGGTGGACTGGTCAGCGGACTTGTGAGTGGACTAGACGGATGGGCAGGAGGAGGCAGCAGCGCACTGAGGGTGCAAGCGCTCTCGGAGCTTCAGCCGATCGCCGTCGTAGGCACTGGGTCCTTTGCTCGTGTGGCCATCGCGCGCCACGGCCCGTCGGGCAAGGTAGTCGCTCTCAAGAAGATCAACCGCGCCGCCACCTCGAGTCAGCTGTTCCGGCGCCAGATCATGAACGAGCGACTCGTGATGGGTTTCGTGATGGGTTCCGTGGCGCACCCGTGCATCGTGACGTTGCATGCAACCCTCAAGAGCCGTTGGTCGCTCTTCTGCGTCATTGAGCCGCTCCTGGGTGGCGAGCTCTTCGAGCACTTGCGCCGCGTCGACACGCTGCCTGAGAGCCACGCCACCTTTTACGTCGCGTGCGTCACCAGCGCCTTTGAGTACTTGCATGCACGCCACATAGCCTACCGCGATCTCAAGCCGGAGAATTTGCTGCTGGCCGCGAACGGATATGTGAAGCTCGTCGACTTTGGGAACGCGCGACGGTTGCTCGGGCGCACGTACACGCTCTGTGGAACGCCCGAGTATCTGGCGCCCGAGATGATTCTCGTGCGCGGCCATGGTAAGGGCGTCGACTGGTGGGCCCTGGGTGTGCTGCTGTACGAGATGATGATGGGGGCGGTGCCGTGGGTGCTCGACCCGACCACGCACCAACCAGATTTCGGGCTGCCGCCGGCCGCACTGTACAAGGCCATCCTCAACCCGAGCTTCCCGCTCCATCTGCCGCCCCAGCTGAGCCCGAGGGTGTGCGACCTGGTGCGTCGGCTCCTCACCATTGAGCCTCTCAACCGACTGGGCTGCCTCACGGGCGAGGCCAGCGACGTCAAGAATCACGCCCTCTTTGCGGGCTACGACTGGGGCGCGCTCCTTGCGCAGCGCCTCCCGCCGCCCAAAGTACCCTTGCTCGCACACGACGCCGATACCTCCCTCTTCCGCTCGACGGAGGATGCTCCCGAATTCGTAGATGAGCCCGAGTACGACTTTGACGGGCCGACCGACTGGGACCGGGACTACTGAGGTGCGAGAGCGACGACGTCTCGATGAGATCGGCGATGCGATCATAAGAGTGTAATACGCTCGGTTGGTGTTGGCTGTTGCCTGCCTCCACGGACCAAGCTTCCACCGTAGCGGTGGCCGGTACAATGCCTGTGCGCGCTGTGGAGTGTGGACTGTGGTACTAGAATCTAGAGAGTACTCCGAGGAGTACATGATTACTCTTTACTGTACGGTCGAGGTCTAGAGTGCGGTGTAGAGAGACACGGTCTCCTGAAATGGATATATATCGATGGATCATCTCGCTAACTTTTGAGTAATAAGTTCCACGGACAGCATGGATGGACCTCGTCTGATTCTTCAAGCCTTCTTCAAGCCAAAACGCAAAAGCTCGGCACACAGGGGACGCGGGGACGGTGGGCCTGAGCTCTACATTAGCTGTAGCCGGGTCTACGCACCCCGGCAGACGCCGACTCGCAGAGGCTTGGTGCTTGCGTGGCAGGGGCACACTCATCGCGCACGCGTGTTCACTAGCCCTAGCACAGCACGATCACCGCTCGCCGCGAGGTTCAGGTTGGTCGCATTGAGCTCGTCCATCACCTTCTGCCGCATTAGCATGAGCTCGTGGTTGTGCAGTGGCGGCTGCTTCGCGTCGTGCTGTGCACCCCTCCGCTCCGACCGTCGGCTGCGCCCCAGAGGCTGCGACTGCGGCTGAATTAGTCTCAACCGCTCCGCCTCAGATGCCTCGATGGGCGCGGCGGGCAGCGCGAGCGGCGCGAGTGGCAGCGCTAACCGGATCGCCCGTCGCTCGCCGCGTTCGCTCACTCGAAAGAAGAAGGCGATCTTCAGATGCTCGAGCTCGGACTCGGGCGGCATCGAGGCGTGGTACATGCGCGCGAGGAAGCAGCCCGCGGCGCCCGCCCGCGCCCCGTACGTAAACGGCTCAGCTGCGCCCACGACCCTCATGCGACTCGGCGCCTCGCCGTCGATGTCTTCGCTCAGCTTGACGACCACCGTGAACTCAATTTCTGGGTAGTCTTCTGTGTCCTGGTGCACGTCGAAGCCTGTGGCTGAGAGGGTGGTCGGCGCCTGGCGGAGCGCGTGGGCATAGTGGAGCGTGACGCAGCGCCCGAAGCGCGCGTGGAGCCACGCCGCGAGCGCCGCTTCCATTGCGGCAAACCCGGCCACGTGTGCGCGGACGGCAGGTAGGAGCGAGTGCGTGAGCAGCAGCGTCGTCTTCGCCTGGACGTCAGCGTCGTGGCGGGCGAGGGTCTTACCGTAGGACGCGTAACCATAGCACTTGGAGCCATTGGGCAACGGGAGTACGCCGTCAGCGCTCCAGTGCGCCCGTAGGTACGAGGCGCACGCGCTCGCGTCCGCCTCGGCCGCCGCCTCGCACGGCATCACGCCGGTGGTGCCGGGATCGCCGAGGCGCGGTGCCGAAGGCTCGAGAGCCGCGTACATGCTCACATTGTGCACCAGCTGCTGCTCGCGCTCGAAGTCCTCGAGCAGCGCTGTCGGCAGCTTGGACGCCGCCTCCCACGTCGCATCGCCCCGCGGCTGACCGTGCCATTGGGTTAGGTAGCGCCGGGCGGCGCCGAGCTCGCCATTGCTCGCCAGGAGGGCCTCGGCAACGCGCGCCCCGGACTGTGCGCGCTTGCCGGCGGAGCCGATGCCAAGGCGGCCGCCGCCACCACCATCGCCGCCGCCGCCGCCTCCTCCTCCTCTGACGCTGCCCTCGGGGTGGTCCGCGCGCCATCGTGCGAGATCGAGAGCGACGCCCGCCGCGGACTTGCCCTGTATGTTGGGGCGCTCGCCAACCCTTGGAGCGCGGAAGAGACCTTTGTCGCAAAAAACCTGCCAGTATCCGGACGCTGCGGATGACGTCACGAGGCTCAGCCCCTCGGCCGCCGCCGCCGCGAGGGCCTGCTCGTCAGTCATCGTCTTGCCCGAGGCACCGCGCGCCGGCGCTGAGGGTGGTACTTCAGGCGGCGCCGTGGCCGCTGCCATGGCCGCTGGCTCAGCAGGCGCCGCTGCCGCTGCCTCTGCCTCCTTAGCTGCCACTGCCTCGCTTGGCGCGTCACGCTTGGGCGGGCCGACAGGTGCCGACAGGTGCTTGGTGATATTGTGCGTGCTCAGCTCGGACGGCGGCACGCTCAGGCCGCCGTGCTGCATGGCTGCATGCAACGCACGTGGACACGGTGCAGCTCCGGCTTCGTAGTGGTTGGTAGGAGCGCGCTGTCGGCCGCTAGCTCGCCGCACCGCGCCGCACCGCACCGCGAGCTCAGGATCATTCGTCGGGGCGGGCTCAGGATCATCTGGCTGAGTCTTCTGCCGCTTGGGCCCAGAAACCGAGGCGCGCTGTGGCATCGTTCTGGGAGCCGAAGAGTTGCCCTTCCATACGCCAGTTGACGGTGGCGAGACGGGTAATGAGCATTCACATTCACAGTCAGGCAGAAGTTTTCGTTTTGTTCCTTCGCGCTGCGCACGGCGCTCGCTCACCACACCACAGTCTCAACTCGATCACCACACCACAGGCTCAACGGACGCCTCCGCACCCCTCGTTCAACATCTCTCCCTGCGTGCAGGGTTTTACCTGTCGCTTGCTGCCCTATGCTGCCGGGCGGTATTGTGATAGGCAATCAGGTGCACAGGTGGGGGAGGGGGGAGGGGGAAGTGGGGGTATTGCATCGTCATCCATGGCAAATTCACACTCACGCGTAACCGCACAAGCTCGGGACAAGCTCACACCTCTGCCAAGCACCTGTAGCAAGCCCAATTGAGCAAGCCTCACGCGCGCGCGCGCATCACACTGTCCACACTCTCGACTCCCCTCGTTCTATAAATCCCCTTCGCCTCCCTCCAAATTACCTCTGACTCCTTTGTCACGAACCACATATTCAGCGGATCGTCATGAGGTTCGTCGGCGGCGCGTTCGGTGTGGACTTGCAGCGTCGCGGCAGCAGCCCGCTGCATCGCAGCGCGGGCTTGCTCCCCTCGATACGCTCCGTCGTGACCTGATCCACGGACTTGACCGTGGCAAGCAGGCTCGTCGTGGCGCCGCGAGCGGCCAGCATGCGACCGAGAGCGGCTTCCGCATCCACCTTGAGCAGAGAGCGGCTCGATTGCATTGCATCGCCGCCCTGCTTGCTCGCCGCCGCCGCCGCGAGGCGCACCGCCCGCGCCGAATAAATCTGTGTGTAAAGGCCGACGGCGTCGCGCGCATTGGCCCAGCCAGGCAGGCGGCGCAGCAGCTCGAAGCCCGCCCGCAGCGTCGGCTCAGCGTCAGTGTCGAGAGCGACCTCCTCCATCTCGCACGTCTTGCGCAGACACGCGAGGCAGTCGTCGGCGTCCCAATCAGGGAAGCTGAGTTCTTGGGAGAAGCGCGAGCGGAAGCCCGGGTTGACGGACTTGAGCATTTGCTGCATCGGCTCGGGATAGCCTGCGAGCACTACGACCGTGCGGTGCAGGTGCTTAGGCGTCGTCATCAGTGCAGTCAGCTGATCGACCGCCTGCTCACAGAACAAGTCCTTCGTATGGGCGCCGGGCTTGCCGCCGAGTGCGTAGGCCTCGTCGATGAACAGCAAGCCGCCAACGGCCTCATCCATCAGCGCCGTCACCTTGTCCTTCGTCTGGCCCACGTAGCTGCCCTGAAGGTCGAGCGCGGAGCACGTGACGACCTTCTCGCTCGCGAGCACGCCGGAGGCCTGGAGGAAGGAAGCAAGCAGGCTCGTTGCCGACGTCTTGCCCGTGCCAGGGGCGCCGAGGAAGATGTAGTTGCCGATCGGCTTGGCCGGCTGGGACGGCTGCAGCTTGCCATCGCGCTCGAGCTGGCTGATCATCGCGCTCGTCTCGCGCAGGTGCTCGCGTAGCCCATCCACCTTGACGAGCTTGCCGAGCGCCCGCTCTGCCTGAGCGAGGGCCGCGCCGCCGCTGCGCACCTCATCGGCCGATAGGCCGAAGTGGCGCAGCTGCAGCTCGGTCGCCTCGACGTCGCGATCGGCGGCGAGAGCCTGCTGGGCCGCGCTCAGCACCGTGACGACCGCGCCCGCATTGCCAAAGTTGGGCTTGATACGATCGCGGGCGAGCTGTCGCACGACCGCCCGGCGCACCTCCCACCGGATGTGCTGCCCAGCAGCCCTGGCCGCGTCCGCCAGGATCGACTCGAGCTCCACGTTGCTGAAGTCGGGAAAGTGGAAGGCGGCGGCAAAGGGGAAGCGGCGCTGCAGCCCCGGGTTGTTCTTCGTGATCATCTCCTTCATCTGTTCCTCATACCCGATCATGATCACCGCGATGTCCTCGCCGGGGCGGTTGTGCACCTTCGAGACGAGCGTGTCGAGCGCCGTCTTGCCAAAGCACGATGTGTGCAGCGCGTATGCCTCGTCGATCACAAGCACCTTGCCCGCGGCGCGCGCAATGTACCGCGAGACATTGGACTCCGTGTCGCCAACATACTTACCGATCAGGTCGGATGGCGTGCACATGACAAGGCCTCCGTTGCTCAGCAGCCCGAGGCACTTGAGGATGCGGCCGTAGATGGTCGCGACAGTCGTCTTACCGGTGCCCGGATTGCCCAGGAAGAGACGATTGAGCGGGATGAGCATGGGCTCGCTGCCGTTGAGCTCGCGCTCGTAGTTGGTCTGCGCGAGCGCGATCAACCCGTTCACCCCTTTGCGCACCTCCTCGAGGCCGGCGAGCGCCTGAAGCTCCTCGAGGGCCTGGCTCAGCTCGCGGTCGCTCACGTCGGGGCACGCGCCGAGGCAGTCGACCATCGTGAGCACAGGACCGTCGCCGACTGGCGTGGTGCCCTTGCCGGAGGCCGAGGTGCGGATGAGCGCGTTCGTGTAGGCGCGCTCAAACATACGCTGCACGTCCCGGGCGTTGCCAAAGCCGGGCATGTTGCGACCACGTGCAACGCGGCTCGCGACGACGTCGGCCACCTTGTCCTCGTCCTCCAAGCGCCAGTGCGCATTGTGGACCATCTGGAGGAAGATCTGGCGGAGCTCCTGCCGGTTGTAGTCCTCGAAGACGACCTCGACGAACCGACCACGCAGCCGCGGCTCTTTCTTATGCAGGTCCATCTCGAGCGCCTCGCAGCGTCCCGACAAGATCACCGTAGTGCGCTTCTTGGAGGGATTTTCGGCCGCCCTCGCCGCGTCCTCCAGCATAGTGTCGATGGCGTGCTTGGCGGAGGTGGACTCACTGATATTCAAGCCCGGCGCGTCGCATAGAAAGAAGACGCCGCCGCGTGCTTCCTGGTACTTCTCGAGCACCGCCTTGCCACCATGCAGCCCCGAGGCCTCGATGAACGTATCATCGCTCAGGCCGAGTGCGTGCAGCAGCTTGGCAAAGGTGCGTGCGGCGCGAGCCTTGCCCGTGCCGCTCGAGCCGCCAAAGATGAACTGCATCGGCGCCCAGATCCGCTGCTTTGAGTCGAGCGTGCTCTCGCAGAGCGTGCGCTGGTACGTACGCAGCACGAGCTCCTTGAACTCCCGCTGCCCCGCCTGCTTCATGATCTCATTGACGAGGCTTTCCACTTCGCTCTCTACCATCTCGGCATTGCGGCTCTTGTACTCTGCCCAGCGCTCAGCAGGCCCGGACGGCTTGCGCGCGTGCGTCATCGTCGTACGCAGCATCCCGCGGCTTTTCGGCTCTTGGGCCTGTGGCAGGATGCTGTCGTCGACGGCTTGGGACGGTAGCGATGACGTGTCGCCCTTGGCTGTCACGATGAGGTCCTGCTCGCAGCTGGCGCTCTGCACCAGCCTGCTCATGCGCGCCGCCTCATCTTCTTTGGCGAGCATACGCTCCTCGTTGGTCAGCCACTCGCCGCCGCCCAGACGCTCGCTCAGCGCGAAGCACGCTGCCGCGGCCGAAGCGGATGGGGCAGGCGACGACGTGGAGGAAGGGACACTCGACGACACCTTGGGGAGTTCCTTGGGGGGTGCGTTTGTCGAGTGCATCTTGGATGGCGTCTCGAGGACGAGGCGGCCGAGCGTCACGAGCCATACTGGATGCCAGCTGCTCAGCTGCCCTGACACCACGCGCTGGCCGTACGACCGCAGTGTCTCCTGCGCCTGCCGCCGGTCCCAGCCGCCTGCATTGCTCGCCAGCGCGAGTGCAAAAAACGGTTCGAGCGCATAGCGGCTCTCGTCGTCGTCCGCCGCGGCGAGTTCAGACGCCCTGTACAGGTGCTCCGCCGCGTCCTGCCAGTCGGCCGCACGCACCGACCGCATGCCGTGGGCGAGGGCACGGCTCGACTCCTCGCCCCGCACCGTAGGCTCGGTGAGGTTGCATGCCTCCTCCCAAGGGTTGACAGCCGCCCGCCCATCGAGCTTGTACGGGTCGAAGCCGAGCACCCTCTGGCTGAGAGCCTTCACGTCTCGCAGTTGGGCGGCTCGGGTGAGCTCACATGTCGCCTGCTGGACTTCCGGATGACCGGGCAGCATAGGGCGCAGCTTGGCTCCAAGCTCTGCGTTGAGGAGGGAGTCCTGAATCCAGACGATCTTGGTGGCTTCGCTCAAGGTGGCCCGCAGCTTGCGTGGGCCCATCTGTATACGATTGATCGCCGCAACTGCCGACGTGGCTATCTGTATGGTTCCGAACTCGATGCGAGCTTTGCCCCGTTCGTGCGCTATGGAGAGCCAGGGTTGCGGTAGCGCTCTTTCCACGTCAGCTTGAGTTGCGCTGTACGGGATGTTCGACACTTCGACCGCGGTGGCCGGCAGCCAGTAGGTCAGCGCGTCGTTGAGCGCCTGCTGGAGCGAACCGATTGATTCCGTAGTCGCCATGTTGGCAGCCGACTGCCTGTTTCGCTCATGAGCGTCGAGTGCCTGCGCGAGCTTCTTGGCGCAAAGCACACCCAGCCAGTTACGAGCCCGAGGAATCACTCCTTCACGAAGTAGCTGGAAGAGCCGGAGGCGGTGGAGCGCCCGACGGGCGAGCAGCGGCCGCGCGCCGCTGGCTTGGATCTTGGTCGCCGCCCGAGCCAAGGCGCGACGGGCCAGCAAGGGTCGCGCGCCGATAGCTTGGATCTTGGTCGCCGCCCGAGCGCGTCGGAGGCGCTGAAAGGCGCGACGGGCCAGCAAGGGCCGCGCGCCGATGGCTTGGATCTTAGTCGCCGCCCGAGCCAAGGCGCGACGGGCCAGCAAGGGCCGCGCGCCGATAGCTTGGATCTTGGTCGCCGCCCGAGCGCGTCGGAGGCGCTGAAAGGCGCGACGGGCCAGCAAGGGCCGCGCGCCGATGGCTTGGATCTTAGTCGCCGCCCGAGCCAAGGCGCGACGGGCCAGCAAGGGCCGCGCGCCGATGGCTTGGATCTTGGTCGCCGCCCGAGCGCGTCGGAGGCGCTGGAAGGCGCGGCAGGCCAGGAAGGGCCGCGCGCCGATGGCTTGGATCTTGGTCGCCGCATCATTTACTTTTCCGGCTGTGGTCCACTCTTTCGTTTGGGTGTCCGTGATTGGCGGCCCCTTGAAGATGTTACCCGACGCATCCAGCTTGTACTTGGGCTTCGTCTTGTCCACGAGGATTCTCTGACCGGTGGACACGTCAATGACAACCTCATACTTGTCATTCAGGAAGTCCCAGTCCCAGCCGGGCTGCGAAGGCGGCGGAAACAAATCAGGTCAAGATTGGCAGAGCGATGGGACCACGTCTAGGCGAATGGAGCGCGGCGTCGGCAAGGAGCTCGCGCGCTCTGCGGCTGGCGCGGCGGCTGCGCACCATCTTGCGAGCGCGATGCGTCGACATGTCGCTCTTGGTCATGGTGTTGTGGTTGGTAGCTTGCGAGTGTGCGAGTGTTGCAATCGCGAGCTCGTCGCGTTGCAATCCGCTCGCATGTTCTCTCGCTCGCTTCTTGTCTGAGGAGCGTCGTTCTGAGCTAATGCGTAGTTTCAAAGTTCAAAGCCCCCTGTATCGAGACCACGCGGATTGCCCACTTGCCGACCCAGAGCTCTGGGTCAAGTGGGCTCTATGGACACCTGACAAGACGGGGTACCTGATCCCAGGCGCGCCAGGAGAGTGACACTGTAGACTGTACGGTAGTAAACACCATTCCCACGTATGTGTCGGCCTGTCGAGCACACGGGAGCCCAGTCCGCCCTCTCCCAGTCTTCGTGCCCCTACTACCAAGTCCTCGCCATGCGTACGCTGCACGGTGCACACGCCCTGGCATATGCCCGTGCATATGAACCCCGTGCATATGAACCGTGCACATGCCCTGGCTGGCGGCTCAACGCTCCAGGAAGCCTCACACAGTAAAGCGGGCGAGGAAGGTGCGCACCTCCATAGGCCGGATCGTGACTGTGGGGAAGGCGAAGGGCTCTCTCACCTTGAAGGCGCGTTTCTCGATGGCGCTGAATTGCGCCGTCACGTCCATATTAGGCTCGAAAGTCACCCACCTGATGACAAGGGTTAATCAGCTGCGATTGGCGAGGCAATCAGGGAGATCTGTTTATGGGAGGCCCTGCGCGAGGATGCAATCATCATGCAATCAGCATGCAATCAGCATGCAATCAGGGAGAGCTGTTTATGGGAGGCCCTGCGTGAGGATGCAATCAGCATGCGCACTTGTGCTTGGCGGCCTCCATCTCATCCTTGTTGCGGTTGGCGGTGAGGCTCGTCTCGACCGCCCCGCTGATCTTGAGCCCCGCCTTGCCGAAGACTTCTTGCAGATTGAGCGTGACAGGCTGTGCGAGCGTGGGGTGCTCCCCTGCCTCGTACAGGTGCGACAGGCGGAGGAGCCACTGGCCGTCATTGAAGGACGCGTAGTTGCTCGTGAGCGTCACCAGCTTCACATTAGGAGGTAAGGCGGCGGAGACGGCCGAGAAGGTTGTGCCTCTCACGACGGGCGGTGCGAGCGCGAGCAGCGGAGGGAAGTTGAGCTGTTCGGAGAGGACACGACGGATCTCATGCGAGCGCTCGATGGTGTCGAATACGATCCAGTGGCGCCCACGAATCGTCAGCCCTTCACACAAGCAGCCGCCGTCGCCCTCGTGCCCGTGTGCCCCCGTCCCTCCGATCCCGGCACCGATGTCGTTGCATTGGCACATGGTCTCATTGAGAGGTTCCCCTACACCTCGATGGTCATCGTCCTGCAGCCGCCGATGCACGAGGAACTCGAGCGCGCCGTCAGCCAGCGAGGCTCCTCCCTGCGACACGTCCGTGAGGATAGCAAGCTCATTCGCGCCGTCATCGAGCGTCATCATCGCGTTCACCGGGTAATAGTTGCCCGCGATCGGCTCCGAGATCCTGTACGGCTTCGGGTACGACGGGCCGCGCAGATTGTACTTGCGCTGCACCATCTCCATTCCATTCGAGTCCGTGTACCAGGTGCCATTGGAGGCGAGTGCCGATTGGTACTTGACGATCACCTCCTTACCCCAGTTGTTGGGCAGCGGCTTCAGGTCGTGATGCGCGACCGGTGACATCCACGGCGTGTCAATTGGAATCGGCCCGGCCGTCCACTCGAGCTCAACGTACGCGCGCCCCTCGTAGAGCCTGATCACATGCGAGGCCCATTCGGAGAAGGTTTGACGAACCTCAGTCACCAGCGGCCCACGTACCACCTCGACCGTTGGGGTGCGCGGAGCGCCGGGGTAGAAGACGGTCGACGAGTTGGTGCGCATGATGTACGCGCCGCTGATCTGATCCGAGCACGGCCCGTCAAGATCCCACAGCTCCTTGGGGATCTGCGAAAAGTCCGTGCACCCGCCCACGGACGCATTGTACCATCCCCACGTGATGGCGAGATCAGTCGAGATTCCGGAGGCCTTGTTGGTGATGGTGGAAAGCAGGCCGGTGGTCGCGTCGAAAGCAAGCTTGTACGTGTCGCTCTCGACGATGAGCGGAGGGTCAGGACCCTCCACCGCCCCCAACCCAGCCACTGGCGCCAACTCGTCGAGCTTCAAAACGGTCCGTTGGTCCTTGGGCAGCGCCGTCGCGGTGGCCGTCGCCATGCCCACCGGCGGCAGCGCCATCACGAAGATCAGCTCGTGCGTCGCCTTGTTCGCGAGGTCCGCCTGAGCCTGCGCAATCTGCGCGTCCGTCAGGTTGAACTTGTTGAGGTACAGAAGCGGGAGCGACTTGGTGCGCTGGTCGAGGGGCACCACCTGGCTAAGGAGCGTCTGATTGGACGCATCGACCACCTTCCAGGCTGCGCCGCTCACCGGCAGACGCACCACCTGCTTGTCCACTGCATGCGCGAGCGGGTTCCATGCGATCACAGTGAAGGCGCTCTTGCCGGTGCTCGCTGCGCACACGGACATATTGAGGCAGTTGGCGCCCACGTTGCAGTTGCAGTGCTGGATCGCCTCGGGCTGGAGGCCCAGCAGCTTGGCAAGGCTCACCGAGACCCCCTTCTCGACCTCCACAGACGACTCGGAGATCCGTTGCTCGTAGTCGTTGGTCACCGACTGCTTCTCTGTGCCGGACATGCCGTCGTGATGGGTGGCGACTCCGACAGTGCCCTCGAGCGAGTCGGTCCAGGAGGTGCCCACCGGGGGCTCCTTTTTGAACGTGGGCAGGTCGACCTCGGCCGCGCTCGTGTTCGTGATCACCTCGAGCTGACGAGCTGCGAAGAGCAGATTCGTCGAGAATCGCACCTGGCGCTTGAGAGCTGGGCGCGAGGTGAAGTAGCCGCTCCAGTAGTTGTGGGAGTGGTCGCCAAGAGGGAAGATGTCGTCGGTGCGTCGCTCGTACGACCCACTCCACTTCTTCTTCTCGTCGGTGTAGATCGACGGCGTCGAGTAGAACATGTTGATGGTGCCGTTCATGTTCACGTAATGAATGAGCTTATCGAGGTTGCGGTACCAGTGCTCCGCATTCTGGTAGTTGAAGTCGGTGCCGCATGCCCAGAGCTGGTGCTCCGAGAGGGTATGGTTCGCCTGGTTCTGAGCATTCTGCACGACCTTGTCCACCCACATGTCAACATTCCAGTCGTGCCTCGCCGGGTCGTCGTTCACCTGGTCGCCGTCGTCATTAAAGTTCACCCAAGTGGAGTAGCCTCCTCCGCCGTTGCCGAACAGGTTGCCCGCGAAGAGCTGGGCAGAGTCTCCAAGTGATGCAGAGCCCTCCCAGATGAATTCGAAGCCGAGGTGGGAGCCCGAGCCCTGGTAGCGAGCGGAGCGGTCCTGCCAGTCCATCCGCCCCCAGAAGATGCTCTCGAAGCCAGCCTCCGCGCCGAGCAGCCACGCCTCGGTGTTCGAATGCCCAAAGGGGTCGATCTGCCACGTACCACGCGGGTTGGCCGCCGGCCCAAAGTTCTTGATCAGGAACTGGTGCCCGCGCGTCGTCTGATCCACCATGTCAGTCCACAGCGGCGACGCCTCATCGTGCATGCACCACCCGCCGTTGATGAACTCGAGCTGCTTGGCGGCCACGAGGTTGCGCACAAGATCGCGACGGTCGTCGGGCGCCTGCTCCCACCAGCGTGCGAAGAAGGCAATCTCCACGTAGATGAACTTCCGGTTCGGATCGCGCGCGAGCGAATCCACGACCGTGTCTATGACATAGTACACATTCTTGGTAAAGTATTGATCGACGGTGATGAGCCAGCCGGTGTCATCGTGCGAGTGTGGCACGAGGTGGACGTTGATCTTGCCGGGCACCGGCCCGCCCTTAGTGTTGTACTTGCGACTCGCCGGGTACGGGTACGGCGGGGATCCGCGGGTTTTCTCGGGCAGATTGGACCAGAACTCGATGGTCGGCGGCGTGTCGCCAAGGAAACCGCTGTTCGTCACGGCGAGCTCATACTCCGAGAGGCCCTCGATGACGTTCCCGAATTCGTCGTGGCGTCCATTCAGGTCGCGCCGGTCCCGCTGCGCTTTGCCGGCCGGGGCGACGGCTAGAGCTTGCGAGACCAGCGCCGCGGCGGCGAGGAACACCTTCATGCGTGACCGGAAAGATGTTCCCTGATGAGTTTGCCGAGATTGACGAAGCCAATGTTTTGCAATATACGTGTGTGAGCTGCGCGCGCGCGCAATTCATTTGACGAATCTCTATTCTGCCGCATTGCCTCGGCGATGGGTTCCCGTCGACTCCGAGTAGCTTTCAGAGGGCGACCCGTCCCTGCGCAGCCGCTTTTACGCAAATCCTGAGCCCAACGAGTCAATGGCCGGCCCGAGCAGCGTTGCGCACACGCTGCAGTCGCCCGAGCAGGTTGTGCGCAACATGGATCGGCTTCGCCACGAGGAGATGCCGTCGTGGAACGGCATCGCTGCGTTGCGCAACCTCATCGATGACACACAGCCCGAGGTACAGCAGCGCGTGGTTGAGGCCGGCGCAGCTGCCTCGATCATTGCGACGATGCAGGCGTGGCCCGACCATGCCGGCATCCAGGTGTGCGGCGCGGGCACGCTCGTTAGGGTAGCGGAGGTGGACGCGGACGCGCGACGGGCCGTGCTCGAAGCGGGCGGGCTCTTTGAGCTCGCGGCGGCGGTCGAGCGCCTCTCAAGGCCGGAGCACCTCGACACCGACGGCGAGCTGCTCGGCAAGCACATCGTGCACAAGTCCAACTTTGCGCGCGACTGCCTGCTCAAGGTGGCTGGGAAGCGCACGGACCTGCGCAACAGGAAACATATCGATGCGGCCATCGCGGGCGGCCTCGATCCCTCGCTCTTTGGGAAGCTCGACCCGAAGGTGCGCGCGCCGCGACGGGCGCCCCCCTCCTTGCCTTCGCTAGCCTCGCCTCGCCTTGCCTTGCCTTGCCAAGCCTGCCCTCTCTCGCTGTGCCGTACGACCCTCCCGATAGGCGCTGAGCATGCGCCGCTGCCCGCTCGATCGGCCGCATGCGTTGCAGACACGCGACCAGATGGAGCAGAAGGCGCACGCCAACTTTCTGAAAAGGAAGGAGCGCAAGGACCAGCTGGAGGAGCTCGAGGTACGCAGATTGCTCCAAGGAAGCCCGTGGCCTCTGATGACCTCTGATGACCTCTTTGATGACCTCTGATGGCCTCCCTCATCAGGTACGCAGGATGCTCCACGTCAGCCCGTGGGCTCAGACCCTCGAACGAGATCGCGAGATTTGCGTGCTCTTCCCGGGGCAGGGCACGCAAAAGAAAGGGATGGCGGACGAGCTGCTCGCAAAGTCGCCTGCGGCCCGAGTGCTCTTTCACAAGGCATCGGCCATCCTCGGATACGATTTGGCGGAGCTGGTCACGAACGGGCCGCAGGAGAAGCTCGACCAGACACTCTACTCGCAGCCCGCCGTGTTCGTCACGTCGCTCGCCTTCATCGAGAGGGCCAAAAAGGAACGCTTCGCGCAGATCGGGCGCACAAAGATGGCCGCCGGCTTCTCTCTGGGCGAATACGCTGCCCTCGTGTATGCGAACGCGATGACGTTTGAGGACGGAGTGCGGCTGATCCAGGCGCGCGCCGAGGCCATGCACGCCGCCACCAAGCTTGTGTCGGACACAGGCATGGCGTCGATCGGCGGCGTGGATGACCGGACACTCGTGCAGCTGATCGGCGAGGCCACCGCCGCCGTCGGTGGTGACGGGCGCGCGTACATCGCCAACTACATGTTTCCCGAAGGGCGAGCGTGCTCGGGCGACGCCAAGGTGCTCAGGAAGCTCTGCGAGCTCGTCCTTCGGCTCGGCCCGGGAAAGTCGGCCAAGCTCATGGCGGTCTCGGGCGCCTTCCACACGCCTTACATGCAGCCAGCCATGGAGGCACTCGGCGCGCTCCTCGACCAGATCGAGATCAACGATCCGACCATCTATGTGCTCTCCAATGTCACGGGCGGGTACTATTCGAATGCCGCCCATATTAGGCAACTGCTCAAGCGGCAGCTCGTCGAGCCGGTGCGCTGGGAGCAGTCCATGGAGGAGGCGACCAGGCTCATGCACGGCCTCACGGGGTACATTGAGACGGGCCCAGGCAAGCAGCTCAAAGCGATGATGCGCCGCATCAACCGGGACGCGTGGAATAAGATGATCGTCCTCGACTAGGCTCGTTCAGTAAGTACATGTACGACAGATTGGCGCTGCGTCGTAGTATCTAGCAACGTAGGGGTCCCCTTGTGGTCCTCACTGTAGACTTTCACAGTGACACGTACGCATGCAACCGCCTCGTCGCGACGGTTTGCGTCCACAGCCCCGTAAAGGTCGAAGTTGAAAGGAAAATATTCGTGGCTTTGCTGCTGGTGGCGCTGGCCAGCCCTCTGACCGATGCGGGTTCTATACCTAAAGTCTTGGCGCACTGCATCACCACCGGCAGTGCCGCACACTGCGTGGATCTCAAAAAGCCACCCGCGCGGTTCACTGCGGCAAAGCGCAGGCATGCTCCGGTGGGTGCTCATCGCCCTCGCACCAACAGTCTGCGACTCATTGACCTCGGTCAACGGACGCAGCTATGTGATCGCCTTCTCCAGCTATGCCTGCTGCCAGCCGGCAGCCCAATTGGGCGGTGCCACCTCGGCGCTCGGGTGCGCAAATACCTGCGACAGTTACAGTGGCTGCAACGCCTTCTTCTTCAGCAGTTTTATGAGCGGCTGCGGCCTGTGCACTGATTTCTGCCTGCTGAGCGGGGTTGCCAATGCTCAATACGACTCGTACCGTGCGTTCACGCCGCCCCCGTCTCCGCCGCCGCCGCGGCCGCCGCCCCCGTCTCCGCCACCTCCAATGTCTCCGTCGCCACCTCCGCCCTCACCATCGCCGCCGCCACCCTCGCCTTCGCTCCCATGCCCGTCGCCGCCGCCGCCGTCGCCCTCTCCTCCACCTCCCTCACCATCTCCCCCCCCACCAGAACCTTCTCCACCACCCCCGCCTGTGCCATTTTCGCCAGAGCCTTCACCGCCACCACCGTCACCACCACCGCCCTCTCCGCCTCCCCTGCCTCCACCAAAGCCGCCCCCACCGTCGCCTCCACCACCAAGCCCACCGCCTCCATCGCCCCCGTCTCCTCCTCCGCCCTCGCCACCTCCAAAGCCGCCGCCTCCGAGTCCACGACCCTCGCCGCCTCCGCCCTCGCCGCCACCGCCCAGACCTCCGCCTGCACCGCCTCCATCGCCGCCACCTCCCTCGCCACCGCCGCCATCACCAGAACCGTCGCCACCGCCACCGCCCTCCCCTTGCCTACCCAATCCATCTCCACCGCCTCCAACTCCACCACCTCCCTCGCCACCACCCAAACCGCCCCCCTCGCCTCCACCCCCATCTCCGCCGCCGCCAATGGTCCCGCCACCCTCGCCTCCACCTCCAAGCCCGCCACCGTCCCCGCCGCCACCATCTCCACCGCCATCACCACCACCTCCATCGCCACCTCCGTTCCCGCCACCGCCATCGCCTTCACCAGAACCGTCGCCACCGCCACCACCATCTCCTCGACCTCCCGAACCTTCTCCGCCTCCGCCAAGGCCGCCACCGCCATCTCCGCCTCCATTACCGCCCCCCTCGCCTCCACCACCATCTCCGCCTCCGCCCTCACCTCCACCGTTGCCGCCTCCATCGCCCCCACCGCCCTCGCCCCCGCCTTCACCGCCACCACCTTCACCGCCCCCATCGCCACCACCGCCCAGCCCATCTCCGAGCCCGCCGCCACCCTCACCGCCACCCTCACCGCCGCCTCCGTCACCGCCGCCTTCTCCGCCGCCGCCCTCACCGCCACCATTTCCGCCTCCTCCATCGCCACCGCCGAGCCCGCCACCTCCGTCTCCGCCGCCCTCT
>ENA-UOXO01000917-UOXO01000917.1-mixed-culture-metagenome-genome-assembly--contig:-NODE-917-length-21813-cov-46.806876_pt1 | contig 21813 bp, 13 predicted proteins | sample MGYA00238162_ERZ761640 | MGnify/ENA primary metagenome ERZ761640 (study PRJEB28914, sample SAMN08778297) | mixed culture metagenome | isolation source: Freshwater growth medium | place: USA...
CACCCTTAACGTTGTTTGCCCTAGAAGACAACCAATCTAGCGCCTAGGCGCTAGATAAAAGTCGGATGCACATGGGGAGAATATGGTGTGGTGCGCGCCGTTCGGCCACAGAAGCACAGTGGTCGCACGCCGCGCCTGCAGTGAGACGTATCAGCACTCAGGCTGTGAAAGGGGCAAGCTCAGGGAACCCAGGGATTCGGCGGGGCGTCCGGCTCGAGCAACTCCGGGCTGCCTCGTCGGCCACGTGAGCTCCATGGACGTACTGCGCTTCCAGGACGTAGATGGGCGCCACTGCCTGGCCGCTGCCACGTGGCTGATTTGACGACCTCCTCGTAGACGAGCTGGGGCGCGGGCGGCTCGCTCAGCACTGGTGGCAGCCTCGATGGTGATGATGAGGGCGCCATTGACCGCCCCGTCGGCTGCGCTACACTTCTCTCCGGGATGCTTGATACGGTCGGAGGAGGAGGTGCAGGCGCTACAGTGAGCGCTGGAGGTGCAGGCGCTGCTGCAGGCGCTGCTGCAGGCGCTGCAGTGAGCGCTGGAGGTGCAGGCGCTGCTGCAGGCGCTGCAGTGAGCGCTGGAGGTGCAGGCGCTGCTGCAGGCGCTGCAGTGAGCGCTGGAGGCGCAGGCGCTGCTGCAGGCGCTGCAGTGAGCGCTGCTCTCATCGAGGGCCCTATCGAGGACCCCGCTGGATTCACTGAACCTCGAGCGGTCGACGGCCGCTGTGCCCGCGGCGAGTGTAACGGCGAGAGTGAGGGCTGTGCGATGTGCGATCGCGCCGTGTTCGGCCTGCTTAAGGGCCGCCTGCTCGAGGGCCGAAAGGAATCATCCCACGCGCGCGGCGGCGGTGGTGGACAGACAGCGCGCTTCCACATGTTGCGGCCGAGCTGACTCCCAGCCGCAATTTTCCCAACGCCGTACTTATCGCAGAAGGCCTGCTGCTTGGTGAGCTCGCGCGTCGAATCGCGTGGTTGCTTCCGGGCTGCGTCAATGATTGTGGACAGCGGCGTCGTCGCTGATGCATGGGTTGGCGCTTCGTGCATGTATTGCTGCCTCAGCTCGCTGCTATGTATCCATGCCGCCTCCGCCTCGGCGAGTTCCGGCAAGGCTTCTAGCGGCCTGTGTGGCACAAACAGAGGCACAGCGTGTGGAGTAGCCAACTGAGTAGCCAGCCGCGTGCGGAGAACCTGGGCTTCTCGCAGGATCTGTTCCGCGCTCTCGAGGTGCGCGTTTGTGTTGCGTTTGCGTGGTGGCATGCTCGACCGTGGCGCTCTCGGATATTCCTGTTCGCCGTTTTCCACCGTCTTCCACTTCATGACGTCTTTCCGCCTTCCGCACTTGGCTGCAGCCAGATGGATTGGGCGTCTGGGTCGGTGCTTCTGTCTGTTGCAAACGGGACTCCTGCGAGTATGCTATGCATGCATGCTACGTGCACTTGCTTTGCGCGGCATTAAATCGCTGCATGCATCTCTCGGCCGACCGGCCCGGTCACGTTTGATCAGTTATCTTATAAGATCCCTGCACACTGCGTGTACTACATATTCCAGATCGTTTCGATCATTGTTCATTCTGGTCACCTACTGACTTTTCGGGCCATCACCCCTTCTCGATTCTGACTCGCTTTGTCCCAGCCCGGTCGCAGCACCAGCGCGGCGTCAAAGGCCGCCACAGCTTCGCTCGGCCGCTGCTGCTCGTCGCGCACGACGCCGAGCTGATTATACGCGTGCTCGTTGGCAGGCGCGAGGGCGATCGCGACCGCAAGATTCTCGGCCGCGCGCCCCAGCTGCCCTTCAAGCGCAAGCGTTGTGCCCAGGCCGAAGTATAAGGCTGGATCGACGGGCGTCAGGCTGATGGCGACCTTGTAGTGACGCGCCGCCTCGGGCAGCCGTTGCTCGCGTCGCATCAGCTTTGCGAGGTAGGAGTGCACGGCGACGTGCCCCGGCTCTGCCTCCACCGCGCGCCGAAAGGCGTGCTCGGCCATTTGGACCTCTCCCGTGTCCATCAGGGTCGCCCCGAGGTTCACGTGAGCGTCGTACCTGCGGGGAGGGCGATCGGCGTCGTGGTGAGCACTCGCATGCAAGGCACAAGGTGGCGTCGCCCCGAGGGCCACGTGCATGCATGCATGCCTCGGCGTCGTGGTGAGCACTCGCATGCAAGGCACAAGGAGGCGTCGCCCCGAGGGCCACGTGCATGCATGCATGCCTCGGCGTCGTGGTGAGCACTCGCATGCAAGGCACAAGGTGGCGTCGCCCCGAGGGCCACGTGCATGCGTGCATGCCTCACCAATGGGGCCACTGAGGACCTCCGCCGGAGAGGACCTCTGCCTTGATGGCGCGAGCATAGCGCCGTGCTGCCTCCGCCACCCGACCGGTGCGTTGGAGGGCCTCAGCATAGCAATACTGAGCGTGAGGCCAACCGCCCGAGGATCCCTTGAAGGATCCCTCCTCCAGGCCGTCCCCCCGGCCGTCGCCCTGTTCGTCACCTCTCATCGTTGTTCGCACTGCTCGCTCAAAGCTGGCCATCGAGCGGCGCGAGTAGAACCATAGGTTGACCGCCGTGTTGAGGGCGGGCCATGCGGCGGCTTCTTCGAGCGACACAGCAGCTGTTCCATTCTCTGAGGCCGCGCAGTTCGCTCCAGCGGGGTCGGAGGCCGCGCACGTCGCTGCAGCGGCTGTGCCCTCCACCTGCGACGACGGCACGTGCATCGGTGCATGCATCGATGTCTCGTCCTCTGACAGGCCCGACACGACCGCATGAGACCAGAGGGCCGGTAGGAAGAGCGTCTGACCTGATGAGAGAGGCCATCAGAGGTCATCAGGGGTCATCAGGGGTCATCAGAGGTCATCAGGAGAGGGCCGGTAGGAAGAGCGTCTGACCCGGGCGCAGCGTGCATATGCGCGCGTGCGGCACGAGACGAGCCCACTCCTCGTCGCTGGGCGCTCCAGCCTCTCCTTCCAGATGCAAGACCTCCTCGTCAGCAAACACGGCAAGCGCGGCGTGATTCTCAAGTGTTGCACCGCCTCGACCACTCCGTGGCGAGTGCGTCTCAAACGAGAGCGATGGGCGGCCCGCAACTTCGGAGCCTGTGGCGTTCGAGTACACGTGCTCGGATCGGGGTCGATACCGAAGGAGCGCGTGCAGCTCCGGAGGAAAGAGCAGCACCTCCTTCTCGCCACGAAGCTGCACGAGGAGATTGTCGTGCCCGTCGTAGTGCAGCGCGGAGCGCATGCCCTTGTGCGGCGGGTTGAGCCACAGGTTTGACCGTTGGAGCGCATCGCCGGCTAGGTGCAGGGCGCGACGAAGCGGCAGCGCATCGCGCACCTTGGGTGAGTGGTCGAGCGAGACGGCCGAGGCGTACGCGTAGTGACGTCTCGTGCCGTCGACGAGTGTCTTGACGGCCTCGGCCCAACTCAGCTGGAGCTCAGCTGGCCGGACGAGTGTGTCGCCGCGCCGTTTCAGCGGCGCAACCGGCGTTGGGTTGGTCACGACTCGCACCATCTCATGGCCGCTCAGGAGTCCGGCAGGTAGCCATGTGCCGGGTTCACCTGTGACGAGGCCGTGAAGGACAGCAGGTGTGGCCGAGTCGAAGATCGCAAAGGCCCCTTCTGGACTCTGCAGCCAATGCGCCTCGCAACCGGCCACGTTGCGCAGCGGCGCCGCCCACGAGAGCCGTCCGCTCTCGATGCCCGGCATTTGTCCTATGCGTAATGTGACCGTACGGTGGCTACGGCACTCGTCCCATTGTTGCCGTCCGTCGGCCCCTCCCCGGAGCCTGAAGAGCACTAGCAACTTTGTTCCAAAGAAATCGAGTATATAGGGTCTGTGATGGACTGAGATGTGGGCTTGACGTGCTCCATCTGTGAGCCGGAGAAAAATGAGAATGCAATCACCGACCTGCACCTCCTTCTCGTTCTGTGCTGCACTCATCAGTCACGATCATGTCCATCGCCGCCGCTCTGTTGATTGCGGCAACGCTAGGTCTCAAACCAGGCCGCCCAGCCGTCGCCCTCCGTCGATTCAGTAGTAAAAGTCTAGCCACACCTCTCTGCCGCGATGCCGATCTCGCCTCAACACTCGCGCACGACGTGAGTGGCGCCTCACCACTTGCTCACGACGAGCTCCGACATACCATTCCTCTTCGAGAGAGTTGGTACCGCAACTCCCTCAAGCACAAGCCGCTGCTGGAGCAGAACTGCGAGCAGGTCCTCGGCTTCGCAGTCAATGAGGCGCATAAACTGAAGGTCAAGCGGAATGCGCTCGAGGAGACACTCGGCCGGCCGCCATCACTCAGTGAGTGGGCTGAGGCGGCCGCCGTGAACGCAAGCGAACTGAGCGCCAAGATGCGGCACGGCAATGCCTGCTTGCGCGAGCTGGTCGAGATGAACATGCGCATCGTGTATGCGCTCACGGGCAAGTACATGCGCTACGCCGGCTCGGTGGAGTTCGAGGACATAGCTCAGGAGGGCGCTCTCGGTCTCATCCGCGCAGCAAGCAAGTGGAACCCGGGGCGCGGCGTGCGCTTCAGCACGTTCGCGTGGAAGGCGGTACGCAACGCAGTGGTCAGTGCAGTCGCGGCCGAGGGAAGCTCGTGCTCGGTGCCCAACTCGGCGCTCTATCTAGTGCACACGATGCGCGTCGAGAAGCGGCGCTTGCTGCAAGAGCTCGGCCGCCTACCTTCCGATGAGGAGCTCGCGAGAAGGATGGGCTTGTCCGAGCGACGGCTGAAGACGCTCGAGCTCGCGGCGCGTATGGCGAGCCCGTCGAGCTCTACTTCGCTCGACATCGTGCGCAGAGAATTCGCCACCACCTACCTCGATGCGCTCGAGTCCAAGTCGTTGGCGCCCGACACGGCGCTCGACGTGTCAGACCGAGTCGAGCAAGGCAGCCTGCGCGTGCGCATGGCGCTCGAGCGCACACTGACTGAGAAGGAGCGTTGCGTCGTCGCGTGGCGCTTCGGATTGCGCCCCGAGGATCGAGGACGCACGCCCGATGCACTGCCGATGTTCACAAAACGTGATAAAGTTCGTCGACAACGACAGAACGCCGACCGGTCGATCTTGGAGGTGGCCGACGCCGTGGGGCTCTCGGGCACGCGCACGAACGACATTCTGCGCTCTGCGCTGCAAAAGCTGCGCACCAGCCACTACGCGGGAGAGCTGCGTGAATCGCTCAACGACTTCGACGCCTGGGGCGCGTAGGACCGGACGCTGACGGTAGCGGCAAGAGGCGAAGAGGGGACCAGGGGTAGACGGAACGGACGTCCAGCGCCGGACACGTTTTGTACGCTGACAGTGCGACAGCCGACACGTGGTTTGAAACTTCTAGCCGAGACTCACTGCATCGTTCCATTTATGATATTCCAACAATCGGACTGCGATGGAAAAATGCAGAACTCTTGAGCTCTCATTTGAGCTTTGGCTGAGAGGAGCTGAGTCGTCTGACTCCCACGGACGTTCGAGAGCCTTTACGGCGTGTGCGTTTGTCCATGTCCGGCGCGCCAGCGAGCCACAGCCAGTGCGACAGGTGCGCGCGTGCTCTGCTGTCTGCATAGATGATGCAGGGGTTAGATGCTGGGCGTGGTTCGCAGCTTGATACGCGAGCAGCCGCACACGGGGCAGTGTTCGCGCATCGCACAAGCTTCGCACACGATCTTGTGTCCGCACGGATATGCATGAACACGCACGCGGTTCATGCAGAATAAGCACGCCTCCAGCAGCGGTGCGTCGTCATCCTTGTGTCCAAGGACGGCCGAGGGCATCGCCGAAGTGAACACGTTCAGGGTCGACGGGAGCATGCTCTCCCTGTGGCGACGAGCCTCGTCGGCATGGATTCCGCGTGAAGGCTCGTGGGTGTCACGCAGCGACTCCTGCACGGGCGCCGCGGCTGGCGGAGCGGCAGGCTGCGGCTCGGCGGTCTGCCATGCCTCGAGTAAGCCTGACAAGTCTGCTTTGAGCGCAATCTGCTGGTGAGGATTCTGCTCAGTCTCGATGAAGCGTTCCAGATGGATCTGCAGCAGCCGAGGCCGCCTTGCCAGGAGGTCGGCCATCGCCATGGAGTCACCCCTTTGCATGTCTCGCTGCACCTGCAACACATTTTCTGTGGATTGCCTGGTGTCGGCTTTGGTCGCGGTTGCAAAGTGCTTGGCGAGAAGGTGCGAAGCGGCCTCACGAACTTGCCTGTTTTTGTCCTCGAGGCCGCAGAGCAACGCCGGTGCGTGCTCGGCGAGCTCTGTACCTTTGAGCGCCTCGAGCTGCTTAAATGCTTTCTGGCGTTCGGCGGGGTTGTGCTGAGCGAGGCTACTACCTTTGGCCGAATGGAGCGAGCGACCTGAACAACATGTTGGCGTCATGGCCGCCGACAACTTGCGGTTCGTCAAGAAATTCATGTAGGAGCAACGTCACACAGCACCAATCCCCGCGTTAAGACTTTGTGTGTCACGAGCAATCATTGAAAACTCTTGTTTTCAGCGCGGAGGCCCCGCGTCGCAGCGCGACGCGATGTCGGTCCCTGCTGTCGTCATCGACAATGGCACCGGGTATACAAAGATGGGCTACGCAGGCAACTGCGAGCCCTCCTTCATCATCCCGTCGCTCATCGGCACCAAGGATCCGGCCAAAACGCGACCAAACTGGAAGGGCGTCGAGGACCTCGACTTCTGGATCGGCGATGAGGCGACAGCGCGCTCGAATGAGTACACGATCAACTACCCCATCCGGCACGGCGTCGTCGAGAACTGGGACAATATGGAGCGCTACTGGCAACGCTGCATCTTCAAGTACCTGCGGTGCGACCCGCAGGAGCACAACGTCCTGCTGACGGAGCCGCCGATGAACACGCCTGAGAACCGCGAGTCCACCGCGGAGATCATGTTCGAGACGTTCAACGTCAAGGGGCTCTACATCGCCGTGCAGGCGGTGCTCGCGCTCGCGGCCTCGTGGACCTCGAAGCAGGTCAAGGAGCGCACGCTCACGGGGACGGTCGTCGACGCGGGCGACGGCGTGACGCACATCATTCCGGTGGCTGAGGGCTACGTGATCGGGAGTTGCATCAAGCACATCCCGATCGCGGGGCGCGACATCACCAACTTCATCCAGCTGCTGCTACGCGAGCGCGAGCCGACCATCCCCGCGGACGACGCCATGGAGGTCGCTAAGCGCGTCAAGGAGAAGTACTGCTATGTTTGCCCTGATATGGCGAAGGAGTTCAAAAAGTACGACGAGGACCCGGGCAAGTGGGTCAAGATGTATGAGGCCGAGTGGAAAGGCACGCGCTGGAAGTGCGACATTGCGTACGAGCGCTTCCTCGGGCCGGAGATCTTCTTCAACCCCGAGATCTGCAACGCCGACTTTCCAACGCCCGTGCCCACAGTCATCGACCAGTGCATCCAAGCGGCTCCCATCGACGCGCGTCGTGGCCTGTATAAGAACATCGTGCTCTCAGGCGGCTCGACGATGTTCAAGGACTTTGGCAAGCGGCTACAGCGCGACATCAAGCGTGTGTGCGACGAGCGCAACCGCAAGTCTGAGGAGCTCTCACAGGGCCGACTAAAGCCAGCGCCTGTGGAAGTGAACGTGATCTCGCATCACATGCAGCGGTTCGCCGTCTGGTTTGGGGGGTCGATGCTTGCCTCGACGCCCGAGTTCCAGAACGTGTGCCACACGCGCGCGCAGTACCTCGAGTACGGCCCCTCGATCTGCAGGCACAATGCAGTCTTCTCGTCGATCACTATGTGAGCACGAGGCGTGTCCCGCCCAGGGTCATGGCCGCACCGGCACGCACGCGGGCAGGCGGCGAGTGGTCGGTGGATGTGGTCGACGGATGACCGCCACGTGCGGCCCTGCGCGTCGTGGCGCCCCAGCGGACGTGGCCGTAACGGGCAAGGAACTGCTCTCAGGACGCATGATGGACCAGCTATGCGGATGGGGAGCAGGTGTGGCGCGACTCCAGACTGAAGAACATCGTGTGGACACCGACGTTCACGTTGTAGTTACGTGTTTGGCGGGCCAGATCTGCCTGCCACAGGGGTGGCAGCCGCAGCACAAACAAGACTAGTTAATATTAAGCTCATTTAAATCCTGAAAATCGGCGCCCTTGGGCATGCAGGGCATGTTGGTCCCCGGGGGCCGGGCCGGCGCGGCTCGCACGGTACCGCCTCAGTTATTGAGTTATACCGGTACGGAGCGCGCCGCGGCGGCGAGGGCGGCGAGGCCCGCCCCGCGGTCCGATTCGGCCCGCACGAGAGTCGCGCGGCTAGGACGGCTCCATGGAGATAAACGGTTCCGACGCGACGGAGCTCGCGACCGCGCCTGAGTCCTGTGCCCTGTGCCTGTACCCACGAGTCCACGACGCTCTAACGAGCTAAGTTACTAACCGGACGCTCCGAAGTGCGAAGAAAGCACCGTAGTTACCGACCACGTGGCACGTGTCGGCGCCGCCAGGGCGCCACTCGCGCGACGTCGCACGCGACGCGGGCGACGCGGCGTGAGCCGTGCCCGCACGGTGCGCCCGCGGGCAGTCGCACGCGTAATAGTCCGGTTAGTATTTTCTAATTTGGGTGTCTCGCACTTTTCGGTAGTCGCGAGACTTTGCTAGAGTTTGATCGGCTTCTCGCGGTGCTGAGTCCCCCCGCGGCCCGGTCGCACTTCGCTTGGGCTATGCCTGAATTTAATATGGCGAATGGTAGGCGAGTGGGCATTGATGTTTCATGCCGTTCACTGCGAACGGAACAGTGGAGGCATCGACGCAAAACAAGCCTTTACCGTTTACCCTTATACCCCCCCTGTCGCGCCATAACCGGTCGGTCGACCCCGGGTGCCGGGTCGTCTCCCGCTCCTGTGCCCGAGAAGCAGTACCCGTCTCCTGAGAAGTATTGTAGTTGTGCATTCACGTGCAGAAACGTTGACCTAACATTGAGCGGATTGACGGATTATGGGGCGGACCCGGACGCTAATTCCCAATATTTGCGTAATACCCCCCGCGCCCGGCGCCGCCCCGCACGCGCGTCCCGCGGTGCGCGGTCCGCCCACTGAGTTCAAAATCGAACGTGGCTGGGGATAGTGTGTGCGATCCAGAATACCTACCCCTACCGCCTACCCCTTTGCGCTTTGGATCAAACCGCCCCGGCGCTTTCGGCGGTGCTTGCACTCTACCGACCGCGGGGCACACTTTCGACTTGCGCGAGGCCCTGACCGTCCCCGGAACTGCATGTACATACCGAACCGTACCCTTCCTGAGCCTGTAGAGCACGGCCTACCCCTTTGGATCAAACCGCCCCGGCGCTTTCGGCGGTGCTTGCACTCTACCGACCGCGGGGCACACTTTCGACTTGCGCGAGGCCCTGACCGTCCCCGGAACTGCATGTACATACCGAACCGTACCCTTCCTGAGCCTGTAGAGCACGGCCCATGACCGGGCCGACTTACTCTCGCCTCGATTCCACGAGGCGGGCAAACTCTTCGCGATTTCGTAACGATTTCGGCTTTCGCTTGACGTGCCTGTTTCGTCTGTGCACTGTGGACGTTATCGACGCTTAACCCTTCATTTGGACGTCGATGTAGTTCTCTTCCCCTTGTCTTTTCGGCGCAGTGTTCTTCCCCTTGGTCGCACACATGTAGCAGAGAGCGCAGGCGAGGAGAGCGAGAATGACCGCAAGGACAACGACTGCCGCGATGAGTCCCACGGCGTACGTAACGATCCTTGAAACTTCCAGGCCATACAAGACCGGCTCATCAGAGCATGCTCGCCAATCAGCGATGGGCTGAAAGGTATTATCAGTGAGCATGGCGCCAACGTCGGAGCACGTGATGCCCAGGCACGCGTATTGGCTCTCCATAGCCTCCTTGACTGCCTTGAACCCGCTCGACATCCACGGGCCCGTGAGCGAGAGCGCCAAGTTCGTCGACACGAGCTGCGCCACGCCCGCGTCGCACTGAGCAAGCTCGGGAAGGAATGCCGCGAGGAATGCCCATCCCTCGGCGACCTCGACGAGGCCGTCCGCCAGATGCGCGCCGCCCGCTGGGCCATAGTCGGTCTCGTGTGCTTCCCGAAGCGCGCCCTGGACGAGCGGAACCGTGAGCTGCGCCTTGATCAATTTCATCTCGCGCAGCGCCGACATACACTGACCTGCGTAGAGTGCAGTCACGCCACGGCGCCACGCCTCGAGTGCAAGCACGTTCGCGCGTGCCGGGAAGGTGCCAGTAACGCACGTGGCAAACTGCCAGCATCGCCTGTCTGCGAGTCCGTACGTGGAACTGCCCGAGCCTCGCCCCTCGGGGCCCTCTCTGTTGCCCGAGTGCAGAGCGTACGCCACCTCCCAGTCGTACACCGCCGCATCGCGCGCCCCCTCGTTGCACTTATCGACGCCCTTCCGAAGCCGATCGAAGATCGACTGGCGGACCACCAGGTAGGCCGCGCCCTTGGTGAGCAGCTCGCGCCGCGACTCGTTGTTCCAGCCGGCCACTGGGCCAGTGCCCAGGATCGCGTCGCGCACGAAGGTGTCCGCGTGGTTGGCCGAGCCCCAGTAGGCTGCCGTGGTCACCGCATACGCATGACCACGTTCCACATCGGAGAGCAGTGACGAAACTGACTTATGGCTGAACAACTCGATCGAATCGTACGCAGCGAGCGTGGCGGCCCAATCAGACGTGCGCGACGCCGTGCCCATCGCCGCCAGCTTCGAGTCCAAAAAGCCATAGACGGCACCCGCCGACGTGGTGAACGTGTAGTCAGCGATTTTGAGAGTCGTCGAGGGAGGCGTGAGCTCGCCTCGGTCGATGAGCTTATTCGCATCGGAGCACGGCTCGAAGCCCAGATATACGCGCCCGTTATTATCAAGCATGCCGCCAACGTCGGAGCACGTGATGCCCAGGCACGCGTACTGGCTCTCCATAGCCTTCTTGACTGCCTCGAACCCGCTCGACATCCACGGCCACGAGCCGTTTGCACCGAGCGTGAAGTTCAATTTCGTCAGCGCCAAGTTCGTCGACACGAGCTGCGCCACGCCCGCGTCGCACTGAGCAAGCTCGGGAAGGAATGCCGCGAGGAATGCCCATCCCTCGGCGACCTCGACGAGGCCGTCCGCCAGATGCGCGCCGCCCGCTGGGCCATAGTCGGTCTCGTGTGCTTCCCGAAGCGCGCCCTGGACGAGCGGAACCGTGAGCTGCGCCTTGATCAATTTCATCTCGCGCAGCGCCGACATACACTGACCTGCGTAGAGTGCAGTCACGCCACGGCGCCACGCCTCGAGTGCAAGCACGTTCGCGCGTGCCGGGAAGGTGCCAGTAACGCACGTGGCAAACTGCCAGCATCGCCTGTCTGCGAGTCCGTACGTGGAACTGCCCGAGCCTCGCCCCTCGGGGCCCTCTCTGTTGCCCGAGTGCAGAGCGTACGCCACCTCCCAGTCGTACACCGCCGCATCGCGCGCCCCCTCGTTGCACTTATCGACGCCCTTCCGAAGCCGATCGAAGATCGACTGGCGGACCACCAGGTAGGCCGCGCCCTTGGTGAGCAGCTCGCGCCGGGACTCGTGGTTCCAGCCGGCCACCGGGCCGGTGCCCAGGATCGCGTCGCGCACGAAGGTGTCCGCATACGTGTCGGAGTTCCAGTAGCTCGTCGTCGTAGCTGCATAGTCACCGCATGTCGTGTTGTCCACTAAGGAAGCGATCGAGATGCCAGCCGTTGGCTGAATGTCCGTGTATGCTGCAAGCGTAGCCGCCCAGTTTGGGCACGGCCCGACGCCGCAATCAGACGGGTGCGACCTGTTACCCATTAGCGCGAGCATCGAGTCGAGCGGGCCGAACATGAGGCCTGCATTGGTGGTGAACGTGTAGTTCGCGATCGTGATACCTGACATGACAAGGAGCGAGACGCGGAGAAGCCGACGCGTGTTGCCGTCGGCAGAGCCGACGGACGCCCGTGCTCTGCCTCTGGCCCGTGATGGATGACGTGTCGCCGTCGGCGTTTTGGAGAGGTTTATGATTACATTTTCAACTTCGAACCTGTATAAAGAAGGAGCAGCGTCTCAAATCATCCTGTAGCAGGGACATGAAATATGTGACAGTTCGGCTTCGGGCGGGTGCGGGTGCGGGCGAGAGGGGTCCCGGCGGCCATTGGCAGCGGGCAGCGCCGCGCCTGCAGCGTGCCGCCCCATCGCCGCCGCTGCCCGCCAATGTCTCCCGTCTCGCGGGTCCCTCGTTGACGTGTGCCGCTCCGATCGACTGCCTGCGCATCCTGCTGGGCTACCGGTACCGGCTAGTCGGACTTGATGTTGCGGTAGATGCGGCGGACGAAGATGGCACATCCCGAGTACCCGAGCGTGCCACACATCAGGCCGAGAGCTAGGCAGAAGATGAGCATGTACGTGAAGTAGAAGATCGTCTGGAAGAAGCCGGTCATTTTGGTCTTCATGAAGAAGTAGTAGACCGAGTAGAGGAGCACGTAGACGGCCGTCGAGGCAGAAGACAGGAAAGAAGTCCAGTGCCAACGGTAGTCCTCGTTGTTGAGCAGAAAGTAGGTGACGACGATGGTGACGCAGATGGTCACGATCGCCAGGATGAGGAAGACGAGGAACATGAAGCCGTACACGTAGTAGAACTTGTAGTTCCAAAAGGAGGTGAACACGAAGTACATCTCGATGAAGATGGATCCAAAAGGAAGCACGCCTCCAAGCGTGATGAGCACGGGCGGTCGCGCGAACCATCGCTTCTGAGGGATGAGGCGCGGGATGGCGTTGATCTTGCACGGGGCATCGGAGGTGCCTGCAGCCGACGCGCGACAGCCGAGAGTGGCAATCAGATACAATCAGAGGCAATCAGAGGCAATCAGAGGCAATCAGAGGCAATTGACGATACTGACCTGCCCAATTGCGTCCGAGGATGGTGCCCACCACGCACAGCGGCAGCGCGACGAGCGCCCAGATGAGCAAGATCGCGATCACGGAGGTCACTGGCACCATTGCTAGGGAATGGTACAGGGCCCCGACCACGTTGAGCACGAGCGCGAGCAGAAAGCACGTACCGGGGAAGAGCCCCGCGGTCCACATCATCGTCTTGATCCATTCGCGCCCGCCTGAGCGCGCGTAGAGCCCCCCCGACGAATAGCCGGCGAAGAGTGAGGTGAGCGCGTACGCGACGATGAAGGTGACGATGATCGTGCCGCGCCCCATGTAGAGGGTGGTGGCGCACGCGAAGAGGATCAGTCCGAAGATCATCGACGCGAGCTGCAAGCCCGTGCCCACGAGCGCGCAGAAGAGCGAGAGCTTCGGGGGCGGCCGGAAGACGTCGCCATGCACCTGCTTCCACCCCGACTCATCGAGCTCGGCGTCGAGATCGTCCAGATCGCCCGTCTCCTTCGCGTACCTGACGAGAGAGGCAATCAGCGCTCATCAGAGGCAATCGTAGAGGCCATCAACAGAACAGATCGCCAGCCTCCCTCGCGTACTTGGCGTAGTCCTTTCGCAACGTGCGCATCAGGATGAGCGACACGATGCCCATCAGGAAGATGACCATCATGAACGAGTTGAAGATTGAGAACCAGTGGATCTGGTGCTCAAAAAAGTCATCGTCCAGGTAGCGGTCGAAGCGCCTCCCAAACGAGATGTCGGTCGCCACCCAATCCACACTGTACGAGAACTCGATCGACGAGCCCGCGGTGAGCGCGACCGGGTTCTCCGACGTCAGGTTGACGTGGATGATGCGGTCCGCGTTGTAGGCGATCTGGAAGCGCTTGTGCGTGTACAGCAGCGCCTCTTTCTGCTCCTCGGCCACCTCGGCCGCGCCCTCGGTGGCGCCGTCGGGCGCCGTCAGCTCGCCCACCATGCCCCAGATGGGCAGGTCGTCGAGGTAAAGCTGGTACCAATCTGAGGGCGCGGGCGCCGCGGCAGAAGGGCGTCAGGCGAGAGGGGCAAGCAAGCGGCGGCGTCCTCGCGGACGCGGGAGCACGGAGCTCGCGGCGCAGAGCTGCAAGCACGGAGGCGGCCGCGGCGGAGGCAGCACGGAGGCAGAACGGAGGCAGGCACGCGAGCGCAGACTCGTCTTCGCGATGCTGGCACGCTTGGCGTCGGCAAGGCGCTGCAGCAGCGGGCGCGTCGATGGCGGCAGCAGCATTCGAGGTGTTCGGTGGCGACGCACAATGGTTTCGCACGGCATATTGCAGCGCGGCACTGTCCTCCTCGCTGAGCTTCATGGAGCAAATCTTTGAGTGGTCGTTCACAGGCTCCTGGTAGCGGAACCGCAGCCCGCTCGAGATGAGGTCGTTGCCCTCGAGCACCTCGCCGAGCGCATCATATCGATGCTCCAGCTGTTCGACAGGCTTTGTTGAGCAGAAGGGCAGCGAATAGTAGACATAGGTCTCCTGCGGGTTGTGATAAGGGCCGACCTTGTTGACCCAGAGCGTCACGTCCTCGTTCGGCTTGTATTTGTGAGACCACTCGTCAGCCGCCGCGGCCGCGAGACCGCAGATCGTGACGAGAAGGCGCATCGGAAGTCGGGTCTCTTCACACTCTGGTTTTTCCTCATGCTCTGGTTCGTCTCGAAGAAAGCCTTGACGGTGCCCGTGGATGCGGCGATCCTTCGCAAACGCCTAGGTGCGACAAGGATCACTTTGAAGACTTCCCCCTTTTAGAAAAGTCAAGCTCCCAGAAGCGTCGGCAGCATCGGCCCAATTCTTCCGATCATGTCAACACGCTCCTCAGTTCCAGGAGGCCTTTTCGCCCCGCCGCCCAATCCGCAAGTGCGCGAGCGCCTCGACGGGCGCATGGACATCAAGGGGAAGGGCAACTCGTCCTCCATCGTAGGAGGCCTTTTCGGTTCGGGTGCGGAGCAGATGCCGGACAAGAAGCGGGTGGTTGCGCAGCCTCAGGCATCCGCCTGGGAAGGCTGCGCGGGCGGCAGAAGCAACAGCAACGCGCAGTTCCTCGAGGGCCACTTCCGCGGGGGCACTGCCAAGGATTATGCACAAGGCCAGCGAGCACCGGCGCCATGGGCATATACGGAGGGCGCCGCTGGAGGTGCCAGCAATAGCAACGGGCAGCTCCTCGAGGGCCACTACCGCGGGGGCACTTCCAAGAGCGGGTACAGCGGCGCGCCGCGCCGAGGCGGCATGCCGTCCGCGCAGAAGGACGACGACGACTTCCTATCACGCCTCGAGCAGGCCGAGGAGGCCGACGATGAGCACGCGCAGTACCTCGCTGAGCTGGAGACGGCGGCAAAGAACGAGCAGGTCGCGCGCGAGGCGGCGGCACAGATCGCCGCGGAGAACGGCCTCGGGCCGCAGGAGGAGCGCCAGCTCGCGCAGCGGATTCTCGCCAACCTGCGGCAAAAGATGGCGCAGGAGGCAGCCGCGATGGAGGAGGAGGAGGAACAGGAGGAGGTGCAGCAGTCGACCTCCGGCGGCAACAGCTGGAATCAGCAGCAGCACTATGCGGCAGCGCAGCAGAACTTCTCGCCGCCACGAGACCACGTGCGCCGGCCGGGCCAGTCGCCGCGCGTCTCGGGCAAGCCCACGGCGATGGCTCCTCCTCGCATGGCCACCGCGCACGGCGTACCTGCGATGGCGGCTGGCGGCTACCGGGCGTCTTCTGCCTCCTTCAGCGCGACTGCGAGCTCGATCGCGGGCGGCATCTTCGGCTAGCTCCGATGCATGCTAAATCGCGCGAACAAGAGGTCACAATCGGGCGGCCGCCAGGACCTTCGGTCGCCACTCTTATTGGGTTGCGCCTTGGCAAGGCCCTTGCGCATGCGGTGTATTGTATGGCTGTGCGCGGTCGTTCGCTCTTCGCTGCGCAGCAACATGTTTAAACGCATCCGTGTTTCTGTGTGTCAGCGCTCCTGTGTAGTCTTCTCGTTCGGTACTGTTACTGTGGTGTTCGGTGGGGTGGAACCCAGAGGTGGGGGGGGGGGGGGGGGGGCGGACGCGGAATAGTCAGCGCTCCTGTGAAGTGCTGCACTGGCCACTGCTGCTAGCTTAGGGGGGGGGGGCAAATCGCTTTGCAATTTGTGCCCAGATACTACTGTAAGGCGCTGCTTGCGCTAACCTTTTTTCAGCATCATGGACCCTGCAAGTTGACTTGACTTGACTTGACATGACTTTGCAAGTTAGGAAATTCGTTCCAAGCTCGCTTTCGGGAATCAGCGCTCGCTCGCTTTCGTTGCGGCCTGCGAGCGAGCCTTGGAAAGCCTCCTTCTCAAGCCACCGATGTCGACGGCCCATGACGATGCGGTCGACCGCGCCGGCGCGCCGACCGAGGCGCTTGCTCTCCCAACGGCCGAGCCGACCAAGGCGCTTTTGGCCAAAATGTTCGAAACGATCGAGAACATCGGGAAGGCAGAGGACCACTTGCAGCGCAAGATCGACGCGGAGTTGGCCACCGCGGAGAAGTTCGACGCGGCGGGCGAGGAACGGGAGGCGCTGCAGTGTCTCGAGAAGAAGAAGATGTATGAGCGACAGTTGGCATGCCTCGGGACGTCGAAGATGAACCTCGAGACCCAGAAGTTGACCATGGAGTCGATGAAAATGTACGAGGAGGTCCTTGATGCGCAGAGAGTGGCGGCGAAGGCAATGCAGAAGCAGATAAAGGAGATGGGCGACCGCGCCGGCGCGCCGACCGAGGCGCTTGCTCTCCCAACGGTCGAGCCGACCAAGGCGCTTTTGGCCAAAATGTTCGAAACGATCGAGAACATCGGGAAGGCAGAGGACCACTTGCAGCGCAAGATCGACGCGGAGTTGGCCACCGCGGAGAAGTTCGACGCGGCGGGCGAGGAACGGGAGGCGCTGCAGTGTCTCGAGAAGAGGGAGATGTATGAGCAACAGTTGATGACCCTCGGGACGTCGAAGATGAACCTCGATCGCCAGAAGTTGACCATGGAGTCGATGAAAATGAACGCGGAGATCCTTGACGCGAGTAGAGTGGCGGCGAAGTCAATACAGATGCAGATAAAGCAGATGGGCGGCGTGGACAAAGTGGAGGAGCTAATGGACGAGGTGGAGGATGTGCGTACACGCGGAGTGAGCATATTATCCGAACTGATATCCGGAATGATATCCGAACTGATCATGCTGGATGGCGAGCTGCAGTGTCTCGAGAAGAAGGAGAAGTATGAGCAGCGGTTGACGACCCTCGGGACGTCGAAGAACATGTTTCTCGAGTACCATAAGATGATACTCGAGAAACATGCAGTCCTTGAACATGAACTTAATGACTTTGCCGCACTGAGAGAGGCGAAGAAGGCAAAGCAGAAGCAGGTAAAGACGATTGGCGGCGTGGACAAAGTGGAGGAGCTAATGGACGAGTTGGAGGATCTGCGTACGCTGACATCTGAGGTGAAATCCGAGCTGACATCCGACCTGATGCTGTATGGCATCGACGCGGACGCTGAAGATGACGAACTCCTCGCCGAGTTAGTTAGCCTCATGGAGGAAGAGCTCGCAGCCGATTTGTCTAAGGTCAACCTGGGGATCATTGACGCGCAGAGAGTGGCGGCGAAGGCAATGCAGGAGCAGGTAAAGCAGGTGGGCGGCGTGGACAAAGTGGAGGAGCTAATGGACGAGGTGGAGGATGCGCAGACGGACGCGCGGGAGATTCAGGAAGCGATGGGCCGCCAGCTGGAGGTGCCAGGCGTCGGGGACGGCCGAGCGGTCGAAATGCCCTCCGCGCAGAAGCGCGGCGGCAAGGCAGGATTCCTCGAGCAGCTGCGCAAGCGCATCATGGGTGTCGCCCGGTCCATGATGCGCTTGCGGCAAGTCATCCCGCTGAAGATGGGTGCCTGCTGGTCAGTCGTGCCGAACAAGGCGGCGCGCAATCCGGCGAAGGAGGTGATGGCCAAATTGAACGAAATCATCGAGAACATCGGGAAGAAAGAGGACCACTTGCAGCGCAAGATCGACGCGGAGTTGGCCACCGCGAAGAAGTTCCACGCGGCGGGCAAGAAACGGGAGGCGCTGCAGTGTCTCAAGAAAAGGAAGATGTATGAGCAACAGTTGATGACCCTCGGGACGTCGAAGATGAACCTCGAGACCCAGAAGTTGACCATGGAGTCGATGAAAATGAACGCGGAGATCCTTGACGCGCAGAGAGTAGCGGCGAAGTCAATGCAGGAGGAGGTAAAGCAGATGGGCGGCGTGGACAAAGTGGAGGAGCTAAGGGACGGATTGGAGGAGGTGCATACGGACGCGCGGGAGATTGGTGATGCGACGAACCGCGAGGTGGAAGGCATCGAGGCGGACGATGACGAACATTTCGCCGATTCGTCTAAGGTCGAGCTTGGCCTTGGCCGAGCGGTCGAAATGCCCTCCGCGCCCATCAGCTTACCCGCCGCGGGTACGAAGAAGATAATGACGGAGGAGGAGCGCGAGCTCGCCGAGCTCGAGGCGTCCATGGCCGGATGAACGCGCTGTGCTCAGCCGCGGTGTTCAGCCGCGGGCCGGGTCGATAGCACGGAGGCGGCGGCGGCGGCGGCGGCGGCGGCGGCGGTGACTGCGTTCATGGCGTGAGCGACGGTGCGGCGCGCAGCTCGAGGCAGTGTAAATAAAGAGAGGGGCAGATGTTGCAGCATGCTAGGGAGTAATACGGGGCTGCGCGGGAGGAGGTGCGGCAGCGCTGGCGTCTGGCGCCGTGCCGCGCCGGGTCGGTGCTGGGTGGGGGGAGTGGCCCGGTCACGCGGGCGCGCGCACTGCGCGCGCGCGTCGGACCGGCAAGCTTTGTGGCTTCCAATGTGTGGTTCTATGCTCCTCCAATGTGTGGTTCTATCATGGGTTCTATGCTCCTATCGGTATCGCTACCCTAAACGTGTGCGGTCGCCCCAAAGGGACAGAGTCACGGACGGGGTAGCTTCCGAGCTCTTAGTAGCGTTGCCTAGGAGCGACGAAGGCGCGCCAGGGCGCGCAGGGGCCAGGCCGCCCACGCATGACCCGCCTGTGGAGCTGTAGCGTAGGAGCTGAAGGTGAAGCTCCGTGGAGGGCGGAGATTCGTCATTCGAGACGCGCGGAGCTCGGCCTCGATGCAGGCACATCCTGTTATGCAGCTGTAATCTTCGACTCGTCGTTATGGGGCGTTCTCTTTATTTTGCGCGGCCGCACACAGACACACGATCTGATCAGCCACACAGCCCAGTCTTTCGGTGTACTTACTTTCAACTGTACCGCCCCGCGTTCCCGCGTTACTTTCCCGCAAATTGGCAATTATGGCATATCGTGACTGGCGTACTGTGGAGTTTGGGCTGTCGCAAATCAGGTCTTGGAGGGTCGAGTGGCCATCCCTCTAGCTATCTCGGCACGTCGTCCCGCTGCTGGCCGTCCTCGCGCGTGTGTCGCGAGTCGTCCCAACCGTCGTGCCATGCGGTGCGCCAACTGTTGCTTTCGAGTGGGTCACGCCAGTGACCTTTGTCGAGGCCGTTGTTGCCCTGCCCAAGCATGCGATCAAGGTGCAGCTCGCGATGCTCCTCGAGGACCTCCAGCTCGTCGCGCGTACACCAGTGGATGCAGTCCGTCGGGCAGCTCTCCATGGCCTCCTCGATGGCGTCCACAACGTCGCTCCCCTGCTGCGCCACGCGTGCAGTGCCGTACTCCTCGTGCATCACAAAGGAGTGGCGCGCGATGGCGGCGCAGAATGTACACCCCACGCAGCGCAGCTCATCGACGAAGGCCATCTGTTGCCTCGTGCGATCAGCGTCGAGGAGTGGCGGGTAGAAGCCGTGGGCTTCATCGTGCGTCAGCAGGGCGCTGCTGTTGAGCTTGCCCGGGCCCTTACCGACGAGCAGGTGGCGCGTGCTAAAGTACGCTTCGTCGCCAGCGGGCACCAGCAAAGTGTCGAGCATGGCCTCCTTTTGCTGCGCGTCCTCGGTACAAAGGTGTTCGCGAGCAGACTTGGCCGCCGGCGAGACGTCAACATACAGCGCGACACACTCCTGATCAGCCGCGCACATGCGCGGCAGCCCCACGCGACGATGCGTGATCATGCGCGGCGACGCGTGCATAGCGACGGTGACCAAAGCTGCAGCCACGATCATGGCCCGTCCTGGCTGGACTGATGAAGAGCTGCCTCATGTCTTGATTGACGCGCGATGATTTTCGTCACGAGAGCGGCTGACAACTACCGAAGCGAACCACGGTTCAGAAGTCCCAGGAACGGCACAGTGCCGTATTCGGGACGGGCACCTGGGTTTTTGTATGAGCGCTTTGCCAAAAATGGGTTGTTTCGTCAACCAAACTTTTCGCAATGGGACTCGACGTCCGCCTGACCTTGACCACGCTGATCACCCTTGCCAGCGCCGCACACTTTGGTAGCAGCATTTCGACCGGTCGCTGCACGACCTCAGGTTGCACGTGCCAGCAGGTTTGGTCATTCGATTCGCAAACGATCACCGATTACTGCGGCAACCCCGGTAACGACCCTGGCGGCCCTTGGTGCTTCGTGGTGAGCGAGTCTTGCCAGGGTACTAACTGGGGAACCTGTGCGCCCGGGACGTGCGGCGGCTCCGGGCAGTTCTCGCAGTACACGTGCAGCAGCTGCATGGCCGCTGGCTCCTCCAATGCGTGGTGCGCCGCAGGCGCACTGTGCGCGACCGGTCCGATGAACAGTGCAACGCTGCTGCCTGGCGATGCGGTCCTCTGCCCGCACGATGCCTGGGTGAGGAGCAGCGGCTGCGTCACGCAGCCTTTTACCGACCCTTTCTATGAGACCAATGCCTGGGCACTCGATCTGATCAACGTTCGGCCCGTGTGGGCGGCGGGCTATACCGGCGCAGGCGTGACGATCAACATAGTCGACGACGGGCCCGATGAGACGCATGCGGACTTCGCGGGCAAGTATGATCCGTTGGCGTCATGCCCGGGCTCCACGGGCAGCAGAGGCGATCACGGGACCACGACGGCCGCGATCGCGCTCGCGGCCAGCAACGGTCAGTGCTCTCGTGGAGTCGCGTACGGCGCAACGCTGTCCAAGTGCCCGCTGAACGCCGCCGTCCAATCGCAGCTCATTGGCAGCCTGAGCCGCAACATGGTCTCCTCCAACTCGTGGGGGATCGACCCGTGCGTCGCCCTCGCGAACTCGGGGCGGCGCAAGCTCCGGCAGCGCCGCCTGCTATCGTGCCCCTTTGCAACCACCCCCGCTTCGGCCAACACGGTGAGCCCTTTTCCTAATGACCTCTAATGACCTCTAATGACCTTTGATTGCTCCCCTCAACAAGCGAGCCCTTGCTGCGCCCTAATGATCAGCTCATGGTGACCAGCTCCTCATGACCTCTAATGAACGCTAATGACCGCTAATGACCTCTGATTGCTCCCCTCATCAGGCGAGCCCCGCTGCCACGATGGCCTCTAATGAACGCTAATGACCGCTAATGACCTCTGATTGCTCCCCTCATCAGGCGAGCCCTTGCAGCGCCAGCGTGTGCGCCAGTGCCAGCTGGTCGGCGCCTTCGACCGAATGTGCGAATCAGATTCGGACGTACTGCCAGAATGGCGTCAACTATGATGCCGATCTTGAGTGCGCCTCGTGGACGCACCTCTGGATGACTTGTGCCTTCACCCACCTCCCCTGGTCGGACCTGCGGCTGCTGCAGCGCGGCGTCCTCGAGGGGCGCAGCGGGCGCGGCATTGTGTACGTCATCTCGTCGGGCAACGAGCACGGCAATGGCGAGGACGTCAACCATGAGCTCTTCCTGCAGACGCGATACACGATGACCGTCGGAGCGACCGACAAGCTCGGCCACCATGCATATTACTCGACGACGGGCTCGTCGCTCTTCATCTCCGCGCCGGGCGGTGACACGAGCGCGCACGCCAACAACTGGCACGTCGCGCGCAACTCGGCAGGAGGCG
>ENA-UOXO01000921-UOXO01000921.1-mixed-culture-metagenome-genome-assembly--contig:-NODE-921-length-21794-cov-44.354386_pt1 | contig 21794 bp, 14 predicted proteins | sample MGYA00238162_ERZ761640 | MGnify/ENA primary metagenome ERZ761640 (study PRJEB28914, sample SAMN08778297) | mixed culture metagenome | isolation source: Freshwater growth medium | place: USA...
CTCTGATGACCTCTGATGACCTCTGATGACCTCTGATGACCTCTGATGACCTCTTGATTGCCTCCTTCATCAGGTTTGATCTCGAAGACGGTCACGACGCTCACGGGACCCTCGCACAAGATGGCCGTGCTCCTCGACCTGATGGAGCGATACCCGGATAAGTTCCTCCCCGGAACGGACTACGTGGCCTCCTTCGGCTCTCACGACGACTTCCCCGGCTACACGCCCCTCACCGGTGCCCCGAACAACCCCGCGCACAAACGTGAGGATGCGCTCACGGACCGTGTGACTGGCGACGGCTCGGCCGCGCCGGACCTCGGCCTCGACCACGACCGTGGCGGCTGCCATAAGACGGAGATGACGCACTCCGAGCAGATCACGGATACCTCGTCGCTCAACATGTTCTTCAACGACGAGCTCTTTAGTGCCATGGTGCTCGGCACGAACTTCTTCCGCGTGGCTGGCCTCGCCACACAGTTCGCCGCCCCACCGCTGTGTCGCAACGACCCGGACACGCCGTTGCCCACCGCGACCGTCGGGTGGAAGCCGGGGGCAGCCGTCGCCACCACTATGCAGACGCCGACGACCATCTCCACGCTCGGTACGGCGCCCGCCAGGGTGGACGCCCGCGACGGCGCCGAGACCGCATCGGTTACGTCCTTGGGACGTTTAGGGGTCCCGTCGCAGGCGGTCGTGCCGCTGATGCTCCTTGCAGTCATGCTCCTCGCTGGCCTAGTGTACAGGGTAGGCGTCACCCAAGGGCAGAAGTCCGCCGTCGATCGAGATTACGCTCTCCATCAAGATGGTGCGAAGCCGCTCCTCCCGTCTTAAGATGGTGCGAAGCCGCTCCTCCCGTCTCGGCTTCACGCGTGCGTTCGGTTGCCGTGGGGTGTGCCGTCTCGCCGGCGACTCGATGCCATCGGCTCGGCGGCCGGACCGTGCTACGTGGCTGAGCCGTTGCACCCGTTAGTTTATTTGTCGTCGACTCGCCCACCCGGGCGTGAACCGTCGCGTGGATGCATTCAGATTCATGACTCCTGGAAGCTGGATCAGATGGAATCTCGTACCGTGGCGTTCCCGTCAACGCCGAACCCCGCCCGACCGCGAACCGAACCGACGCCGGGTCCCGGTCCCGGTCACGTGTCGTGTGAGCTCCGTCGTCTTCGCCTCATCGTCCATACGGTAAGTCGAGTATGCGTTGACCGTTGTGCCATTGTGGGCCTGGGTGGCGTGGGGGGTTCTTTAGGCGTTCCCGCTCGCGTACACTATTTGGAGTTAAAAGGGTTAACTACATTTGTGCGGTGGGATTCGATGGGCGATTTGACCGAAGGTCGCGTGTCTCATGCATGCGGGTAGGGGTACGTGTATGATCCTATGGAGATCGATGCTCGTGTGGAATGGGGAGATCGAAGCGGCGGGCGTCCCAGAGTAGTAGAGAGTTGGGTCCGGCCGCTCGCAGCGCCCCGACGTGATCTACGCCCAGATCGCAAGCAACGCCATGAGGGCGGCACCCACTCCGGCGCTCATCATCCGAAGCACAGGCAGCGAAGGTATGCAGCGTGCTGGCAGGCTGGGCCAAGGGCTGGGCGGTAGTCTCTTCGCGTCGCACGAGTCGAGCATGATCGCGAGCATTCGATCCTGGGTGCTCTCGGTGAGATTCGATCTCCCCATCAAGCCCTCGGTGAGATTCGATCTCCCCATCGCGAGCATTCGATCCTGGGTGCAGCAATCCGTCATCCCCTTCTCGTCACGCCCGGCCGGCCAGCACTGCTGGCCAGCAGTCAGACTGCGGCAGTTCAGATCGTGTATGAGCGCCGGTGGCCGCGGCTCGTCGGCATGCGCGCTCACCATGTGCATACTGATGTGGGTGAGGGTGCCTGCAGCTAAGCCATTCATCAGTCCTGAAGACCATCTGAACGTGAGATCGTGGGCCAATCCGGCGTAGACCTGACGCGCCGCGAAGCCAATCGCGACCCCAAGCGGGAGCGAGAGGGTGAAGACAAGGTAGGTACGGCGCCATGCGGACCGACGGAGGCCGCTCTTCATCCCGAGGAGGCCTATAGCGAGCCCTTCGAGGCATTGGTGGACGCTCAGCGCGAGGCCGAGTACGAATTGCTCCTGGGCGCCGAGCTCTCCCAAGCCAAAGCCGAGCCCGACGAGCACCGAATGGATCGAAATTGACGCCTCTAAGACGTGGAACGTATGAAGGAGCTGCGGAGAGCCGAGCTCCGCCACCGATCCTTTCGACAACAGCGGTAAACCAGCAACGCTTGGGACATGATGACAGGGCCACGTGAGTTCCTGGACGGTCGCCATCATCAGGTAGCCTGTAAGCATGGCAGCATTCGCGGCAGGATACATCGTCAGCCCTTCAAGCCGCTCCTGTGCGTCATCGAGCAGGTGCAACCACGCCACTGCCACGAGAACACCGGCGGACATGCCTTTTAGGCACTCGAGTCCACGCGATGGGCCAGCAGTCTCGGACGCCTGCGCTGAGAGCAAGCCGAGTATCGAGCATAGAGTGATCCCCAGCACCACGCAAATGGAGACGAATGCGTCGCGCATGGGGCGGTCAAGAACCCAAGCAGCTCCGAGTACCATCGCGTTCAGGACAGCCCCTCTTTTCTCATTGTGAATGGGGGCTCCCCCGCCGAGCGCCGGCGCCGGGCCGACTCCCCTGTGGGGAAAACGGGGAGGAGTGCGTTCAGGAGGACTGCGCCCAACACAGGACGTCCTGTGAACGTAACGCGACACGGGCCGTAGCACCGGTTGTCGCGTGTGTCGCGTTAACTTTCACACAAGCGGTGTTTGTATGAATGTGAATGTGTGTCTGTGTGATTTCTAACACACGCGGGAAATCCGCGTCGCACTGAGCACATTGAAAACTATGCGGTGAGCCGTATCGTATGAACGCGCTGCGTGCTCGAGACGTGAAACAGTTGAAAGTCCCCTTTTTCAGATTTCCCCTGGCATTACACTCGTTTCCTCGTGAGAGACAAGGTTCGAAGTCCGGAGAGTGTGCGCGTTGTGTTGAACAGCAGCAGCAAGGTTCGAAAGGTTGTGCGCGTTGTGTTGAACAGCAGCAGCAGCAAGGTTCGAAACCGTCCGACTCTCACGATGTCGAGTTCTCGCAAATAGAACGTACGCGCGCGCCGCGCGCCGCGCTCCCGCCTTGTTTGCAGGTAGAAGGCCTTCGAGCGAAGCTGATGGCGAAGGAGCAGGAACTAATGCGCATGCGCCAGGCCATCTCCGAGCTGCGCCAGCTGCATGATGGCGAGCCCTTTGCGCCCTGGGCACGCACGTCATTCATGCTCGCGCCAGAGGCCGCTCATGATCCGGCAGCGGCCGCGAGGTCACGGCAGCCATCGGTAGAAGACAACTCTGTCGCTGTCAAAGCCCCTGTGGCCACTGTCCGGCTCACCAGGCCGTCCTCGAATAGGCCATCAATCGACGACGTCCGGCGATCCATCAACGACCACCCCTCCTCGATGCGTATTCACACGCAGTTGCGAGCAGCGAGTGCATCCAGGGAGCTGCCTCAAGAGGACAGGGCCCGCGCTCTACAAAAGGCACGCGAGGAACGGATTGCACGAGGCTCGACGCTCGTGACAATCCTGTACGGTGGAACGAGGATCGTCGATGGCTCTCTCTCAAACCAGTACCTCGATGCCATCCACACGGCAGACGGTCTCTCCAGCGCCTTTGTGCCGGAGGAGAGCGAGCCCGACGACTTTCTGCCGCCGCATCAATCTGACCCGGGGTCGAACTTAGCACTGAGACCCGCGACCGCACCAGACCTGGCCTTGTCTTCGACTGCTTCGGCTTCAATGCCAAACCTCCACAGCGTTGCGCACGCTCCAACAAGGCCTGCAACCGCCTTGGCTTCATATTGGAGCACTCCGAGCCCGCCACATGCCAACGCAGCGAGCTGGCTGCCAACTAGTGTGCCAACCAGCTCTTCCAAGAAGCGAGTACCGCTGGCATTAGCAGCGAGCTCCCTTCGGGCCAATGGTCAAGGCTGGCGCGGGATGGATATTGTTCCAATTGAGGTGCCAACCAGGGAGATGGCCATCCAGGGAAGTGGCACACCAGTGGCGCTGAAAAGGAGGGCGACCAGAAGAAAGCGCCAAGTCTCAGTGTCGATGCAGGCGGCGTTGAAAAAGATGCAGAGTGATGATATTGGGATGCCGCTGCTGCCAACGCCGCACAAGCAATTGACGAAGGTGCAGCTGGAGCAGCAGGGGAGGATGCGCACAGCCTGGCGACTCTACAACTCTCGACAGACGGCGCGGGGCAATCACGCCAGCCGCGTCGGTGCGATGATCGATCGCCAGTCAACCAGCGCGCCACAGCTCCAGCTCGCCTACGATCACGCGTACTTCAACGTCTACTCCAGCCGTTATGTTGCTTCAGAGCCCCCGATGATTCTTCTGCGACGCAGAGCCACTGCGTCGCCGAAGCAACCAGAGCAGCCACCTAAAGTGGCACCCAAACCTGCGGAACAATCGCGCCAACAAAAATTCATCTGGCAGCCGCGCGCCGCGTTCGCCGACTCAAAGGACATCTTCGACACGGATGAGGTGGAGCTGAAGCGGTTCAACGTCGACTGGAAGCAGGCCTGCGAGCTCGGCCTTTCGAAGCTTATCGACAAGCTTGACGATGGCGGCGGCGTTGATGCCGACGGGGATGGCATCTCGGACGAGGTGGCGGAGACGAAGGCGGTGCTGTGGGACTACCACGACCGGATCGTGCAACTCTTCGAGTACTACGCGGCAGTCGGCGGCAGCCTCTCGTCCCTCGCCCTCAACCAGTGGAGCGCGTTTATTGAGGACTTCAAGCTGGTGGTCGACGGCTCCAAGTTCTGCAAAAAGTCGGACATGGACACGCTCTTCATTGCCGTGAATGCACGCTCTGTCAACTACGAGAAGGCCAAAGCAAAGGTGCAAGGCAAGGCCGTCACACACTCGGACGCCAAGGCTCTCAATCGAGTCGAGTTTCTATACTTGCTCGTTGAGGTCGCGATCAATCGGTGGGTGAAGCCGGGAGCTATCCGCGACATCTCGATGGCAGTGCGGCAGCTCTTCGCCGAGTTGATCGAGCCGCGCGTCGACAAGAGGATCTTTCGAGACTACAATGACTTCCGCAAGCTCGCGTATGAGTCGACCGTGAATGACGTGTTGTGCAAGTACGAGAGCTCGCTGCGCAACGTGTTTTCAGTGGCCTCGGGCACGGAATTTGGACACAAAAACTTGCTCAGCCTCGCAGAGTGGTCAGAGTTCATCAGGGCGCTCGGATTCATCGGAGTGGACGTTTCCGAGCGGGACGTTACGCTGAGCTTCGTGATGAGCCGCATGGCCGTGATCGACGCACGCATGACGAAGGGCGAAACCAAAGAAAACCACCTGCCGTTCGAGGGATTCATGGAGGCGATTTGCAGGCTGAGCTTGGTCAAGGCGTTACCAACTGACGAGGAGCTCTCGAAGGCGAAGTGCTCCGACGGGGGAATGTTTCTGCTCATGCTCATGAAGAAAGAGTTGGACGAGGAGATCCTGGACGAGTTTGTCGATTTCAAGAGCACACATGCAGTTGCTTGGGGCGGCGAGCCTATGCAGCCCCTCGCCCGCTGCGTGGAGCATATGGTCACAAGTATCATCAGGACCATCATTGACGAGGTGTCCAGTGCAAGCGGCAGTGTGGTCCTGCATCTCAGCATAAGAGATGCCCGTGCCTGGGCCAAGGTCAAGCTCGGCGAGGATTGATATTTTGAGATACGCGACGTGGCAATGAGGCGCGGTATACATTTAGACACTTCATGATCTATGTAAATGTTGGTGCTTGGCATGTCGTGGAATTTACTTTGCTAGGACCCCTTCTCGTTAGAAGACACACACAAGACTCATGGCCATGCGTTAACAGCGCCCCAGCGCTTCCCCAGGTCGCCAGCAGAGTGTTTGTGACACGCAACAACGGAAAGGAGACTCTCGCGTATGTCAAAGCGTACGATGCCGTGCAGCAAATCTACACGGTGGAGCTCGAACAGCTTGACTCTAAGAAGTTCAAGAAGTGCGACGAAACATCTCTGCGAGAGGCCAACATGCTCGAGGGGATGATCTATAGCATCTCTGCACGCGCCAACCCTGCACGCGTCGACGATGACTTCTTCTTGGGTCATACAATCGGGTACTGTAGGAACGGGTCGGATAGATTTCGGTAAGTCAGTCTGGTCAGCGCGCTCCACGCCGCGCGCGCCCCAATTTCCTTTTAGGGGTCCGGAGATCGCGCGCGTTGTGTTAAACAGCAGCAGCAGCAGCTTTCCTTTTTGGGAAAGTGACAAGTCACAAGTGCGGTGTGAGGGGCCGTCGTTTTACTTCTCCTGGAGAATGCACGTTGTGCCCGTCGTGTCGCACGCCCGCGGGACTGCATGGGTGCCGGATGGTCCGCACGGGTGGGCCCCGTCGAACAGGCTGTGGACGCCAAGAATTCATCATCGACAATTGCGTTCCCGATCAAGCTCTTCAAGGACAGCTCCCCGATAGGGATCTTGCTTCAGGGCAATTCTTACGAGCCTCCCACCATTATCGGCGTGTCGGAGGACTCGCCAGCCGTGCGAGCGCGACCTCGGCTAGCCGTGGGCATGCGCATCTTGTCCATTAACGGAATAGCAGTGAACGGTCCGTACGAGGCCAGCCAACTCCTGAGAGCTGCAGTTGGCATTGTCGAGCTGGAGGTGGAGGGAGAAGAAAGCCTTGTTAAAGGCGCGGACATTGATTGGTTCCCCATCTTCAAGATGGTCGAGCTGCGCAAAAGGGCCGTTGCACGACTGGAAGAGAAGAGCGATCGATTCGCACGGCTGCGAAAGCAGGCCGAAACCGGCATACCGGTAGCACCCCGCGAGCCCACAATATTCCAAGTGGTGCTTCGCAACCCACAGGGCGCGAAATCGCTTGGACTGGTTCTCGGAGGCAAGGCAGCAGAGGCGCCCAGGATTGTTCAGGTGACCGAGAACAGCATCATCTCGCGCGCTGAGCCCCGGCTGCTTCCGCGCATGCGTATTCTCGAGGTAAATGGCCGACCGGCTGTCGGCGCTGGCCCAACGAATATGGAAGCGCTCGAGGCGTCCATCGCAAACGGCGAGGTGCGCCTGACAATCGAGGATCCTGAGCGGAGGGTTCCATCGAGCACGCCAAATGTGTCGTCCGTCGAGGCTGGCTTCGAGGCCCTGCTCCGAGCTCGAGAGTCGAAGCGGCGAGTCACAAGCTCAAAGCTTCGTGTCAGGAAGAAGAGAAGAAGCAGCGAAGAGGACATCCCGAAGCCTGCAGTCGAGTCGTCAGCCGAATCGGCAAGCGTGTCGTCAGCCGAACCGGCACGCGTATCGTCAGTCGAGGAGGTCGACTTCGAGGCCCATCTCCGACTTCAAAAAATGAAGCGGCGGAAATCTGTGACGTTGTCGAAAAAGGAAAACAGAACGTTGGCCGACGCCGTTGTCGAGGCGTTGCAGGGTGCTTCGGCTTGTGCTGATGGCATTGACGGCGACGACGACGACTTCATGGATTGGACCCTAGATGCATGGCTGGACGCCCTCCAGCCGCACCGCGTGCTGTCTTCTGGCTTGCAGGCTCTGCTCCAAGAAGAGGTGCAGAAGCTGAGCCGCCCCTTGACCCCCGGTCTCGAGTATCACTTTGTCACGGCTCTCGGCGCGATGCCCGCCGAGCGTGCGATGAAGCTGCTCGTCTCACTCATCGGCCATAAGACGGTGATACAAGCAATTGCTGAACTGTTGCTCAACGGTGCAGGCGTGGTTGCACGCGCCAAGCCGCACACCGCAGCACATGTTGTACGCATCCCTAATGTTGATGACGTGTCTTCTGGCAAACATGGACACGCCTTTGACAACGTTGATCGCATCGACGGCAAAGACGAAGACCCCGATTCCAAGCCCCTACGTCCGCCACTGATGGCGACGATCGATCGTGAGTTGCTCAGGCTTGTGTTCGACAAGTTCGACGCCAATGCATCGGGGCGTGTGTCCACGGCGGAGATGTCAGCAATGCTCACGGAGATCGATGCCAAAAAGACACCGGAGGAAATCGCAAAGATGATGTCAGATGCTGACCGTGATGATGATGGTGAGATTAATTTTGAGGAGTTTGTTGCAGTTGTGCAGAAGCAGACGGCGAGCGGCGGCGATTTCGCCAATGTCTTCATAAACGCACCAGGATTTTTCGGCTTTCTCAATCGGAACACGAAGCTCGATGAGGCTAAAGAACGCGTCGAGTTGGCGGCCAAGGAGGCGGCTATACGGGTAGCTCAAGAGACGGCTGACTTTGCCGCGGCCGCCTCCGCGGCCGCGGCCTCTTCAGCCGCCGATGGGGCTATCGCACGCGCCGAGCGGGACGCCAAGGAGGTGACTCAAAGGGCCATCCAAGAGGCGGCTGAATTAGCTGCGGCCGCCGCTGCGGCCGTCGCCGAAAATCAGAAACAGATGGACAGTTTCGCGGCCGAGAGAGATGCCATGAACGAAAAAGTCGCCAAACTCGAGGCGGCAGCTGAAGCACAGGCTGCCCAGGTTGCCCAGGCTACCCAGGCTGCGCTGGCTAAACTTTCTGAAGAAGTGGCAGCTGCCAAGAAACGTGTTGAAGAAGCGGCTACTCAGCAGAAACGTGCTGAAGTGAGCGCCGCTGCCGCCGCCGCCGCCGCCGCCGCCGCAGAGGCGCAGCACAATGCGGACGCCGCACAGAAGTCGCGAGAGCTCGAGGAGCAGGCGGCCACCTTGAAGGCGGAGGCGGAGAAACAAAAGCAGGTGCTCAGGAAGCAGCAGCAAAAGCTCGAAGAGCAGATGCTTGCCGTGCAGGCGGAGAAGGAGCGAAGAGAGCGCGAGGCAAAGGAGGAGTCGGAGCGCAAGGAGGCGGAGGCCAAGGCCAAGTTGCTCAAGCTCGAAAAAGAGAAAGAGCGCGAGAGGCGGCGGCTCGCGGAGGAGCTCTACAAGACGCAGGAGCAGCTGCTGCAGGCCAATCTGACCTTGAACAAGGACGGGGTGCCGGTGATCCTTGACCGTTACATCGAGAATAACCCGGCAGGCTTCGAACTCAAGTACGGCACACTCGATGACTTTCGCGGAGGTCTCAAGGTGCTTTTGGGCGCGGACGTACCGCCGCCCGATCAGGTCTTGTCCGGCATGGAGGCGGAGCACACCAAGCGCTTGGACAGCGATACGCCGTTCGAGGTGTACAATTACGGCACTGTCACCACGAGCCGCTATGAGTTCTACTTTGTAATAGATCCCAGCGGCACCCGACTCAATAGCCTGGGAATCGATCAGTGGCCAGTCGACACGAAGCTCAAGGCTGCTGGTCGACCGTGCCGCCAGGCCAATTCTGTACGATCCTTTCGAGAGGTGCGCGCCAACATAAATACGCAGCTTGAAGAGGCTGGCTCCTCACCACTGAATCTCGAGGAATTCTGTGCTGCTCGACTCTACACGGGCCCTCTGTACATGAAGTACAATGGCTGCCTTCGAGGCATCCTACCGGACTCGCCGCAATTCTTTCAGATCGCCTACGAGCGCCTTTGCCAGGGCAACAGCTATGCCGCAACCATCCACACAATCAACCTGGCCCTCGTCAAACTGAGCATGCTGCAGAAGGTGCAGAAGGTGTACCGCGGCCTCGCTGGCAAGCTGCCCAAGCCCTTCCGCGTCGAGGACAAGTATTGTGCGCGCGGGGGCGTCGAGCTGGGTTTCATGAGTACCACGACGAACCAGCACGTTGCCGAGGAATATGCGTCGTCCGCGCCGGGCTCTCTGCTGCTCGAGATTGAGCAAGGGCTTCTGGACCGAGGTGCCGAGATTGCGTGGCTCAGTGAGTACCCTGGCGAGGCGGAGGTGTGTTTTCCTCCTCTGACAGCCCTCGGCGTGCGTACGACCAAGGTGAAGGGCGCCCTCCTGGTCGTGAGCTGCAGTACATCGATCTGCTCACGGCCAGCTCTGCGTGACAAGAACGAACGCTTGCCTCAAGAGCTGGTGAGATTGACGGAAATGGCACTCGCTGCTGTTGGCGACACAGTAGCCGGAGCGGTGAAGTACTTGACCGGGTGCCCTGCTACCGTGCAGCACACGCCTCTTGGCAACAAAAAAGCATTCCTACCGCCTGTCCTACAGGCTGGCATCTCGAGGGTGGCGCTAGTGCCCAAGGAGACGCGGACCAGGGACGCTATTCTCGACGTGTGCCTTGACATCGACCTGGTCAATGCAGGCGATACCAAGAGCGAACGCGAGGCGGTAGTCGCACAGCTTTCCGACGTGCTCAGTGTGGCGACGGAGATCATCGACGGGCTCGCGCACGCCGAGCTGGCCATCAATCCGGATGAGGAGCAGGCGGAGGCCGAGTACTGGGCGCGGCTGTTCTTCGATCGTCTATTTCCTATTGTGGACGCCGACATGCGGGCCATGGTCAATGTCGAGAAGTTGGCCGAAATTAAAAGGTACAGACAGCCTCCAGAAGCCGTTGCAAAGATCTTGACGGCTGCCGTGATCCTGCTCGAAGGAGCCCCCGGCCGCGGAGCGCTTCCAAAATTGAATCATGACGCGCTGTCCAGCTGGACGGGGACCGGAGGGCTCCGAAACGCGCTTGATGCCCATGCCATCCTCAAGGCGCTCTCCGATTTTGACCTTACCGCCGTCTCGACAGCGCGCTGGAAGAAGGTCAAGAATGCGCTCGGTGACGTTACGACGCGCGAGGCGATGATGAGCTCGGCGCCGCTCGCTGCTCTCTTCCGCTGGATGAAGATGCAGGGGCTGCGCGCCGAGAGGGTCAAAACCACGAAGAAAGAAGCAAATGCGGCGGCCGATATGGCGGCGGCCATTGCGGCGAAGCCCGATCCGGATGAAGACTTCACTTAGTAACCTCAGTCCGCTACGTGACGGAAGACGAGGGGAGAGCACAACAAGAGCCGAGCCCGTCCGAGCACGAGCATGAAAGCGCGAGCATGATGTCACGTGAATCATGATGCGTGCATACGTGATACCTCGACGGGGATGGTTCACGTCTCGTCTTGACATCTTGTGCAGGGGTGGAGAGAGAGGCAGCAGAAAGATTTACCGACCGGTAAGCGGTATGCCCGCGTTAGCCCCTAGTGGCACGACGATCTCTTCACATATCACGACCGTTGTATTTGACGATTACACACGCGCGAATAGGTCGGCACCTCGTCGTCGTGCAGTCCCACCGCCCACGCGCGCATCTCCGCCTATAAAGCGGCGCGTCCGCGCACGGCTGCACCGTGTACGTGCAAGTCGTGGAGCCGTGGTACATGTACCCGATGCGGAGGGGAGCCATAGTCGCGCTCACCCGCTTCGGCGTGGCTGCTTCCGCTCCGGCCCTGCGCCGTCGCGGCCGTCAGCCAACCCCTCATCGTTCGCCGTGGCGCGCTTGGGAGCAAAGAAGGCACCGATGCCTCTGGCGGCGGCCTTGGGGGCACGTGGCAACGGTTCCCCTGCGAGTGCATGCACGAGCTGCTTGAGCTTGCGCGCGTTGTGAGGCATCGCCGCATTCTGATCGCAGTTGAGGAAGAATACGTACGTGCGGACGGCGCGCTGCCGGTAGCCGTGAAGCGCCGTCGCGAGCGTCGCCAGCTCACCGTCCGAGTACGTGTACGTGTGCTCGTCATTGTCGCCATGCAGGCGCACATACGCCCAGTCACATGTGAGAGGCCACTCGGCGCCACGAAGTGGCTCGAGCTCATAGCGCTTGCCGTTGAGATCACCGGACTTGTCAACCGTCGTGGAGCGGTCGAGCGTGTTGGGATGCTCAACCAAGCACCAGCGCAGCTCATGCAGCAGCTCGAGCACTCCGTTCGTCGCAAAGGCGAACCACGAGCGGTGACGAACCTCAAAGGCTATGCGGGCATTTGGGATGGGACTGGCCGCGATGACCTCCGCCAGCGCGCGCACAAGACCAAGGTCGCACGTGATCGAGCGTGGGAACTGGAATAAGATAGGGCCGAGGGCCTCGCCGAGCCCGGCAGCACGGGCCAAAAAGGTGGCGAGCTCGCGCCGCGCCTCGTCACAGCCCGGCTGCCCGTCGCGCCGGTGCGTCACTGTGGCAACCATCTTGAGGCAGAGAGCAAAGCCTGGGGCCGCGCGTGACCGCCACAGCGCGATCGAAGTCTCCGAAGGCATTGCATGGTTGGTCCCATTCACCTGCAGTCCGCGGCACTCGGAGACACCATCAGTCGCACTCGCTCTCCGTCTCACTCGGTAGCAAACCGGTGGGCGCGGCGCACCTCACACACATCGAAATACTCTTGAAGAAAATCAAGCGCGGTCGAGGCTGGCTTCCCCTTGGCGCCCGGGGGGAAGAAGGCGCCAGCCCAGCTGGCGGTGACGTCAGCAAAGCCCGCCGTGCCCACGTGGATGGTGCCGCACTTCGCATGCGGCTCAGCGGCGGCCGGAACTGCGATGGAAGTGCTCGAGGTGCTCGAGGGAGCGGCAGCGGAAGTGGCGGCGGCAGGAAGCGTGGACCAGGGCGCGCTGGGTGTTGAAAGCGCAGACGATGGCGCGATGGATGGCGCGGGCGGCGCAGTTGGCAGCGGTGACGAGCCGGCGCTCGTCGAGATCGTCGTCATCGGCGAGATGAGCTGCTGCCGGCCTTCGTCACGGAGGACGTCGGCGGCGCTGCGGAAGCCAGAGGCGGGTGGCGTGTTGCTGGCTACGGAGAGCGGCGTGGCATGAGAGGCAGCAAGTGAAAACGGAGTGACAGCAGCTGCTTTGGAAGGAGCTGCTGCGGGAGCCGTAGCAGGAGCTGGGGCAGCAGGAAGAACAGCGGCCGCGGCAGCCGCAGGCTCTGCGCCCATCAGCGTGGCACCGTCGAAGTAATGGTTGGCCGCTGTTTCGACGTCCATGCCCGCTCCACGGAGGAGCGCCTCAAGGTCAGTCCGGCTTACAGACTCGCCCACGATTGAGCGGAGCCCTGCGATCGCGTCGGGATCCATCCTTTTGCCGCGAACTGTGAAAAAGGTGTGAAACGCATGCGCAGTTTGTGAAGTCAGGCAGTTGACTCGTGTGAACACTTGGTTTTCTCACGTACAGCCAGGTTGTCGTGAAAGTAACGCGTAGTGCGAACAAAGCCGGCTCAGGGTCGAGTGTGGCGCGCCCCCAAAATACGTTTGCAGGCCCAAGAAATCCTCTAGGCAGAGAATTTCTTTTTCGACAGAGTCAATCAACCGGTGCCGGGGGGCATCGGTGCGTACAGTACAGCGTACACACACCACACAGCTCGCTGATCCGATACACGAAATTCGAAATCAAACGTCTCGTGAATCAATTGAGCACACAGGCGCGACCGCCCTCGCCGCTGTCGGTACGACCTGCCCGCTCAGCGCAGCATTGTCGGCAGGCCCCCTCGGCAGTGGCTCAATGGGCTTCCTCATCAGCCGCCGGCTAACCGTTTCTAGTTCGAGAGACCAGCGCTTACGTACAATTTCACGGCCGAGAGTGATCCCGGCCGTTTCGTATCCCAGGCGCTGGCACAAGTGACGCACGCAGCAGTCAGCGCGATAGGCAGTGCGACAGTCAGAGTGACAGGACATAATGGGACATCTGAGGCACTCAATGGCAGTCAGGGGCATCGTCATACCTGGTAGAAGTCAAATGCGCCGGTGTTACTCATCGACACCTCGAGCCAAACGCAGGGACTCTCCCTGCTGCTGCTGCCGCTGCCGCCGTCACCGCCGTCACCGCCGTCACCGCCGCTGCTGCACTGCTCCTTCCAGGCGCGGCTGCTCTGCGTCCAGCTCGCCGCCTCCGCTTCGCATGCTGCCACCAGCCGCTGCCCGATGCCACTGCGCCGCTGCGACGCGTCGACGGCGAGGTTTGACAAGTACGGTCGCAGCTCGTGCGAATTCGAGGCCACAACGCGTGAGTCACCCTCAGGCCGCTTCGGGAGGCTGAAGCTATCCTTCTGGCGGTCGTACAACGAGAGCCCCACGTCGGCAAAGCCGAGTAGCGCGCCCGTGGCCTCAACTTGAGCCACGTAGACTGCTCCGACGTGCGTGAGCTCGCGGCAGCGCGCCTCTTCGTAGTAGCGCAAGCGCGCTGCCAGATCGAGGAGCACGTCCGATTCGATGATGCCGCGCTGTACGTACATCGCTGGGCCGTGCGTCCAGCTGTGCTCGCCGTAGAAGGCCTCCACCGCGAGCTGTGATAGACGCCTGCATGTGAGATAATCGCCCGGCTCGGCTCGCATGATGCGAATCCCATCGCTGCTGGGTGCTGAGACGAATCCTGTGGTTAGGCTTCTGCTTGGCACCAGGTGGAGGGTCCAGAGAAGAAGGAAAACCATGGATGGATGCGCATCTCTCATGACGAAAAATAAATAAAAGTGCTCACCAAATCGCGCTATAAAATGGGCATCAATCTCTACAGATCGATACGAGGTGCGCCGTGTTGCATTTCTGCCCAACCGTGCATGGGGGTCCGGAGAGTGCGTGCGTTTGTGTTTCACAGCCAATGGTTATAATTCGACACCCAAGACACCGGACCGGCGTATATACGGATGCGTGGATCACAGCAGCAGCACAGTGAAATTCCGCACACGTGTTGTCGTATTGTCGAGTTAATTCTCGCGTCTGTCGTGTTAACGTTCACGGGTCATGTAAGGTGTGTGTATTCTGAGCGGGCAGTAACAGTGCCGTAGCACCGGCTGTCGCGTCTGTCGTGTTAACGTTCACGCGTGACGGGAACTCGCGCGAGCCACAGCACACACGCTTCCGGCGCGCTGACGCCCGCCCGCGATGGCAAAGGCAGCCAAGGCGAAGACGAAGCAGTTCGCGGCGACCACGCGAATGATCACGCCTCACGGCGGCCGCATCGTCAAGCCCGCGCACCAGCTGCTCCTGCAGCAGCAGGTTAAGAAGAAGCCCGCCGGCGGAGCTGCGAAGGGTCGCGCTGGCGCTGGACGACGACTTTGGCGTGCTCTTCGTCGCGCTGTCCTATCGGTGGCTCACGAAGGAGCACCCCGACGACGTCCACCTCGGCATCATGGCCCCGGTCGCCGAGCTCTGCCTCAACCTGAGGGGGGCACCTCTTGGGGCGGCGGCAGCAGCCGCAGCCGCGCTGCTGAGGCCGAGGACGAGACGGCACAGGAGCTGCGCCGGCACAAGAGCGCCACCGAGCAGGCCGTTGCCCAGCTCGTCTGCCCCATCACTCGCTCGCTGCCCTTCGACCCGGTCATCGCCGAGGACGGAAAGGTGTACGAGCGCTCGGCCATCGAGGAGTGGCTCAAGCAGCAGGGCAAGAGCCCGTTGACGAACTTGCCGATGGGCACGAAGCTGCTGCCGGCAATGCACGTCAAGAATATGATCCGTGTGATGGTCGCCTCGGGCACTCTCACGGGTGACAAGGCGGACGAGTGGGAGCTGAGGCGGAAGGAGGAGGAGCAGGCAGCGCCAGAGAAGGTTGCGGCCGAGAAGGTGGCGGCTGAGAAGGCGGCGGCTGAGAAGGCGGCGGCCAAGAAAGCGGCGGCCTTGAGGAAGGCTGCTCGTAGAGGAGACGTCCATCAACTTCGCAATCTGCTAAAGGCGGGGGCGGCAGTTGACGCAGCCAGCGACAAAGGCTGGACTGCCTTGATGAATGCTGCCCAAAACGGCCACGAGCCCTGCCTTCTCGTCCTGCTCGAGGCGAAGGCCGACCCAAATATGGCAAAGTCGAACGGCTCGACCGCCTTGATGCTCGCTGCCCGAAACGGCCACGAGCCCTGCCTTCTCGTCCTGCTCGAGGCGGGCGCCGCCGTGAACGCTCAGAACAACGCCGGCGTGACAGCCTTGATGCTCGCTGCCCAAAATGGCCACGAGCAGGTTGCTCATGTCCTGCTCAAGGCGGGGGCAGCCGTTGACGAAACCGAGGAAGACGGTTGGACGGCGCTCATGTTTGCTGCCCAAAAGGGCCAGGAGCAGGTTGCTCTCGTCCTGCTCGAGGCAAAGGCGGACCCAAATAAGGCTTTGCCCGACGGATGGACCGCCTTGATGGCAGCTGCCCAAAATGGCCACGAGCAGGTTGCTCTCGTCCTGCTCAAGGCGGGGGCGGCCGTTGACAAAACCGAGGAAAACGGTTGGACGGCGCTCATGTTTGCTGCCCAAAGTGGCCACGAGCAGGTTGCTCTCGTCCTGCTCGAGTCGGGCGCAGCCGTGAACGCTCAGGACAACGCCGGATGGACCGCCTTGATGTTCGCTGCCCAAAGTGGCCACGAGCAGGTTGCTCATGTCTTCCTCAAGGCGGGGGCAGCCGTTGACGAAACCGAGGAAGACGGTTGGACGGCGCTCATGTTTGCTGCCCATGATGGCCACGAGCGTTGTGCTCTCGCCCTGCTCGAGGCAAAGGCGGACCCAAATAAGGCACAGCCCGACGGCGTCACAGCCTTGATGCTTGCTGCCCATCATGGCCACGAGCCCTGCCTTCTCGTCCTGCTCGAGGCGGGCGCCGTCGTGAGCGCTCAGAGCAACACCGGCGTGACCGCCTTGATGTTGGCTGCCAATAATGGCCACAAGCAGGTCGCTCTCATCCTGAGCGGTGCTTCTTACTAAGGGGGGTCTTGTTAGTGTGCATCACTGCAGACTGTACACTGCGTAGTACACGCCCATCGCTTTGGGAAGGCATGCTGACCCTTGGGTGCGTGCGTGTATAGGTGTGGCCCGGTCACCAAAAAAAGCAAACTTTCCTAGGAGCGAGCGGATACACGTATACAGGATGGATTTTTTACTCATGATGTGTCGCGGTCCGCTGTGGTTCGAATTCCGATCGCGTTGGAACCGTATCGACGGTCCGGATTCCATACCGTACCGTCGATACGCCACGCATCGTATCTTTCAAATGCTGCTGCGGCGTCGAGGGCTGCACATCCGGGCACGCGGAGAGTCGGCATGTCTGCTTCGTCGCTCACAATTGCGCCGTCACAATCGCGCCGTCTCGGATCATCTCTCGCACGTGGTCGGCCAGCAGCGCGTGGCATTTTACATGGCTCAGCGTAGTATAAGCGGCCAGCAGCGCGCGGCACGTGGTTCAGCGTAGGATAAGCGGGCAATACATGGATCAGCGGGTCCAGCCTAGCCTTCTGGCAGCCTCGGGTGAGGGTGGCGCCTCCGACGAGACCAAGTCCCATCGATTTACAGGCACGAGTGCTCCCGAGTGCAGCAGCCGGTTGACAAGCGAATCCTCCTCCTTGGCGAGAGCGAGCTCGGCACGGCGCGTCTTGCTCCCCCTCGGCTTGCGGGCTCGCGCCCGCGCCGGGCTGCCGCGTGCACGCAGGTACGCATCATCGGCCTCATCAAGATCGACCCATCGCCGGGAAGGCGATGCAGTCGACCGTCCGGACCCCGGCGTCTTCGGGGTGGCGCCCTTCCCGACCGGCGACTCGTACCGGAAGGACGAGGCGTCGTCGTCGTCGTCGTCATCTTGACGAAACCGGACCGAGCTCGGCTTCTTGCCTTTCTTGGGCGAGGACGACATGGCCGCCGCCAGCGCCGCCTGCCCTAGCTCACGGGCCGCGGCTGCCTTTTGCGCCTCCGCAACCGCCAGCGCAGAAGCCTTGCGCTTCAGCTCCGCCTCCGCCACCTCCATCCTCGCTCTCGCTTCGTCCGCCTTGCGCTTCATCTCGGCGAGGAGCTTGGCCATCTCGGCCAGCCTCCGATCGGCGTCCGCCCTCTCGGCGCGTGCAGCGGCGGCCTCGGTCAGCTGATGGGATGCCGCCGCGAGCTTCGACTCTGCCTTCTGGGCTGCCGCCTTTGCTTCGGCCATCTGTGCCTCCATCGCACTCATCCGCTGCAGGACCTCTGCACTCGCCGGCACACCGCCCGATTTCGACTTGTATTCGGCGTGCTGCCGCGCCAGCTGTGCCTTGAGCTCCTCAATGAGCCTCTGCTTCTCCACATTCTCCGCGCGCAATCTCGCTATCTCGGCCTCGCGGTCGGTGGCCTTCGCCTGGGCCACCCGATTGGTGGCGACCTTGGCTGCGAGTGTTGGCTTGTACTCGCTGCTGCTCGCACCGGTCGAGAACGCGCTGTCCTCTTTCCCCTTCTTCGCCGCCCGAAGCGCCGCTGCGAACTCCGCCTCCTGTTTCGTGATCCGTGCAACAAGCTCCGCCTCCTTTGTCGCCATGCGTTTCTCCATCGCCGCCAGCGCCTCCTCCGCAGCGTGCTGCCTCGCCTCAGCCTCGTGCGCGACGACTGCCATCGCCTTGGCCGCGCTCTCGGCCGCCCGCTCCTCGTCCAGCTTGGCAATCCAATGCGCCGCCGTCGCTTGCAAAAGGTCCTCTTCCGATTGTACATCGTCGACATGCTTGTCGTGCCAAGTGGCCATCCTCTTCAGAGGCACCCGGGGGGGCGTCGGATGAAACAGGGCACCTTCCGTCGTCTTCGCGGCCGTCGCCTCCGCCGCCGCCGCTCGTGCGAGCGCCGCCGCGAGCTTCGCCTCCAGCGCCGCCACCTCCGTCGACAGGCAAGCTCGCACCACCTCAGCTGAAGGGTCGTCCACAACCTTGGTGACCACAACGGCGCCGCCTTTCTCGACAAAGCCTCGGACGGGCGCGTCGTGGCGGATGTCCTGACCTTTGATGTCGGTCTTTGCCTTCGCATCCTTCAGCTTGGCCTTCATCTCCGCATTCTTCTGGCGCAGCTCGCGCTCAACATCAGCTGGCGACCGTGTCAGCGCGTGCTTGAGCTCACTGAAATCGACATCGCCGCTGCGGTCCGCGTCGAACGCGTCGAAGACAGAATCGATCGCCGCCGTCGGCGCCGAGAAGCCCATCGCCCTGATGCCGGCGTGGAACTCATCGCGGGTGACGGACGCGCTCTTGTCCGCGTCCCACTCCTTGAACAGGTCCATGACCGTGAGAGCGTTGGCATGGAGCTGCACCTGGAGCTGCTCGCCCACACTCAGGTCGGCCTTGGGATCGATCTGGATCAAATGCGACGGCAGCGGTTTCGTGTTCTTGTTGAGCTGCTTGGCAGGCTTCTTGAGTGCTGGCGGCATTCCGGCATTGTGTGGCCGGATGTCGAATTGAGGCAGAAACTTTTTTGCTGTGAAGACATGGCCGCCTTCTAGTGAACTTCACATTGTGAAGTGTTGCGACACGACACCCAGCTGAGAACAGACACACCGGACCGCGATAAATGAGAAAGACAGTCGCCCGTGGCAGATCTCATTTCTCGCGGGGCTTGACGAAACTGTTGAGGAGGTTCAATCCGAGGTTGATGGCGCTGTAGCCGGCGTTTGCCTGCTCGGCGCTTGCCGACGCGATCGAGGCCTGTCCGTCGCCTTCACCGCTCGGCGAGGCGCCGACTCCGCGCCGTCCGAAGACCTCGGTGAAGGCTTGTCGGCTGACATGGAGCGCCTGCGCCGGCAGTTGGGTGGAGCCCTCGGGCTTGTACACTTTCAGGTCGCTTCGCACCGCCGTGCCGTAAGCGTGGAACTCAACCAGCCCGTTCGCGACCTCGACGATGTCGAGCTCCAGTCCGATGATCTCGTCCGCGCCGAGCGCCAGGGCGTCTTGGTAGATCCCGTCCATGACGTGTGCACGCGCCGCCTCGAGCACCTCATTGTATCTGGTGATCTCGCCACCGCGCATCTCTTGCCCCCAAGATTTGAGCATGCCTCCGAAGCCCACGTTGAAGACGCTCGTGCGTGTGACCACTCCGACGGGCAGCATCCCACAGTCCATGCAGGCCCACAGATCCGCTTCCGGCAATGAGGAGGTCTTGACGTCCTCGGGCGACGCCGGAGGCCGTAGGTCTGAGTGGGTGCATGCCGTGCCGCGCACGGCAACCTCCTGGAGAAAGGACCAGTTGGACGCCTGCATCTGCACGCCCGACACGAAGGGGCACCCTTGCTCGTGCGCCTCGACGCACAGGCGGTAGAGCGCGGCATTGCGAGCTCGATTGAAGACGTCCGAGATGGCTGGCACCTCCCCGGACGAGATTGTGCTCGCAACGGCGGAGCGAAAGAAGCCTCCCAGCCCTCGGGAATAGGCGTCGTTGCCAAAGACCACCGTCTTGGGCGTGAAGCCGCACTCCAGCAAGCAGTAGAACTGCTCGCCAGAGCAGCCAGCCACGAACAGAGTGGGCGGCGGAGCCACCTTAGGATGATGAGTCTCCTCATCAACGGAGAGCCAGTCGGAATGGACTCGTGGAGATGCCCCCTCGGTCGGTGGAGACGCCCTCTCGGTCGGTGGAGACGCCCTCTCGATTGGCACGGGTGGACACTTCTCATGATCTTCGAGCGCGACCACGGTGCTGCCGATTGCCACGACCTCGAAGTGCGATGCCTTGTGCACGAGTTGCAGGCTCGTCCCTACGACGCCCGCCCCGCCGCGTGCCACGGCCTCTGCCATCAGCTTGTCCATCGCCGTTTGCCGAGCACTCGAAATCAGCCCGGTGACCTCGGCGTTGCTTCCTCCCTGAGTTTGCGACCACGACGAAAGGAAGCCATTGATCATACCCATGCTCTGTGCAGCCGAGCCGAGGACCAGGTGGTGCGGCCGGAAGCCCTTCTTCCTCAAGCAGTAAATCTCGCTCCCATTCAAACGGGTCGCGCGGCACGAGCTCCACCATTGCGCAGGTGAAAGTGACTCATCCACTGAGGCGGGAGGAGATGAGCGAATGGGCTCGGCTTGCAACCAGCAGCGCCGTCCGAGCCGCAGCACTGGGCCCCTGAACGGTGCCGACACCAGTTCCGGCACCTTGAACATGTCGACCAGCACCACACTGAACTGTGAATTTGAATCGGCGGGACCCAGATTCGTCAAGCCTCTAGCTGCAAGCTGGTATCCCCCCGACCCTCGCCAGATTCCTTTAGAAGGAAAATCGGTCAGCACATTTGCACATAATGAACTCACGCAATCTTTGAAAAGTTGGAGTGATGAACATGACTCAGTCTCTCAGTGAGTGATGAACTGTCCATGTGTGATGATAAATTCCTAATCTGTGTAATACTGTAACTGTTCACAATGAGCTGAGCGCAAAACTCTGGAAATGTCCTCTCCGTTGCCCTTTTTCATCTAGATGTTGCCCCGCACTCCTCGAGCGTTTCTTCTACACTGCGTGTACATAAGGAGTGGCCTCCTCGCCAGGCTCTAGATCAGGAGCTCCAGCTGCGCCGCCTCGCCCGCGTCCCGGAGTGCCGCCACCGCCTGCTCGTCGTGCGTCGTGCGGAGCAGACCGTGCGCGTCCGGCGCGCGCGCCTCGTCCAGATAGTTCTCGCGCACGTCCACCCGCCGCAGTCGCAGTGGCGGCGCCCGAGACGACGCTCCCGCCTCAGCCGCCGCCCGAGACGACGCTCCCGCCTCAGCCGCCGCCTGACTCGCCTCGTCGCACGCCTGCCGAAGGCATTCGGCCAGCAGGGCGGCGCCGCCAGATCCAATCTGATTCTCGGCGAGATCGATCGAGGTGAGAGATCTCGACGCGAGCATGGCGCGCGCGAGAGCATCGAGACCGCTCAGATCGGGTGCGAGCGGACACACCTTGACTTCGGTGCCATCCCAGTGCGTGACTACTACGGCGCGCCCCAAATGGGCGACGCGCGCGCCGACCTCGATAGGGCCACCCTCCACCGCGCTCGCCGGCAGGTAGCCGCTCTCGCCGTCGCCGAGATTGTTCGAGCTCAGTCGAAGGCAAGTGAGGCTCGAGCAACGCGCGAGAGCGGCCGCCACGGCCGAGGCGACCGCGGGTCCATCCACCAGGTTGGCGTCATCCACAGACCTGATGAGAGAGGTCATCAGAGGTCATCAGAGGTCATCAGAGGTCATCAGAGG